>Ga0247611_10008671_pt1 | contig 12459 bp, 9 predicted proteins | sample 177DNAGHGhighgp2_FD_192422 | JGI IMG/M metagenome (GOLD analysis project Ga0247611, IMG submission 192422) | Sheep rumen microbial communities from Palmerston North, Manawatu-Wanganui, New Zealand - 1770 DNA GHGhigh gp2 | ecosystem: Host-associated > Mammals > Digestive system > Stomach > Rumen ... | reverse complement strand
TATTGGTGCAGAAGTAAAGCCGGGTGATATTTTAGTTGGTAAGGTTACTCCAAAAGGTGAGACAGAGCTTACTGCTGAAGAGAGGTTATTAAGAGCAATATTTGGTGAAAAAGCTAGAGAAGTTAGAGATACTTCACTTCGTGTACCTCATGGAGAAGCTGGTACAATTGTTGATGTAAAAGTATATACTAGAGAAAATTCTGATGAATTAGGCCCTGGTGTAAACCAAATAATTAGAGTTTATATTGCTCAAAAGAGAAAAATATCTGTTGGTGATAAAATGGCTGGACGTCATGGTAACAAAGGTGTTATTTCAAGAATATTACCAGTGGAAGATATGCCATTTTTACCAGATGGAACACCTGTTGATGTAGTTTTAAATCCATTGGGTGTACCTTCTCGTATGAACTTAGGACAGGTGCTTGAAGTTCATTTAGGTGCTGCCGCTAGATTATTAGGTTGGAAAATGGCTACCCCAGTATTTGATGGTGCAACAGAGGAAGATATAGAAGAAATGCTTGAAATGGCTGGATTAGAGACAAGTGGAAAAACAATTCTTTATGATGGAAGAACAGGAGATCCATTTGATCATCCAATTACAGTTGGTGTTATGTATATGTTAAAACTTCACCACTTAGTTGATGATAAAATTCATGCTCGTTCAACTGGACCATATTCATTAGTAACTCAACAACCTCTTGGTGGTAAAGCACAATTTGGTGGACAGAGATTTGGTGAAATGGAAGTTTGGGCTTTGGAAGCATATGGTGCAGCATATACATTACAAGAAATTTTAACTATGAAGTCAGATGATGTAGTAGGTAGAGTAAAGACATATGAAGCTATTGTAAAAGGTGAAAATATTCCAGCTCCAGGAATTCCAGAATCATTTAAAGTTATGATAAAAGAGTTACAATCTTTAGGTTTAGATGTTACCTTGTATACTGAAAAAGATGAAGAAGTAGAAATGAAGGAAAGTACTGAAGAAGGTGATGTTGAACTTGAAGAAGATGCAATTTTAAATGAAGACTTAGAATATGATAATGAAGAATTAGATGATGAATCAGATTCTGATGATATTGATGATGAAAACGAAGATATATTTTATGAAAATATATTAGATGATGATATTTCAAATGAAGAAATTTTTAAAGATTTAGATGAAGAATCAAAAAATGATGAATAAAAAATTTAAGGCATTTGATTTGCCTAAATATTATAATTGAATAGGTATTACATGTTATATTTTTAATATCATTAAGTAATGTACAGCAGTGTAAATTATTAATATTTATGTAATACCAAAACCCAAAAAAATTATAGGGGGGCTAAGAATTGGAAGAATCAGAAATTTTTAATAAGTTAAAAATTGGTTTGGCTTCAGATGACAAAATAAGAGAGTGGTCTCATGGTGAAGTAAAAAAACCAGAAACAATTAATTATAGAACATTAAAACCTGAAAAAGATGGACTTTTTTGTGAAAAAATATTTGGTCCAACAAAAGATTGGGAATGTCATTGTGGAAAATATAAAAGAGTAAGATATAAAGGAATTGTATGTGATAGATGTGGTGTTGAAGTTACAACTTCAAAAGTAAGAAGAGAAAGAATGGGACATATTGAGCTTGCAGCACCAGTAGCACATATTTGGTATTTTAAAGGAATTCCAAGCAGAGTTGCTCTAATGTTAGATATTTCACCAAGAAGCTTGGAAAGAGTAATATATTTTGCATCTTATATTGTAACAGATAAAGGAACATCTGATTTACAAAAATATCAGGTAATTAATGAAAAAGAATATCAAGAGGCAGAAGAAAAATTTGGTAGAGGTTCTTTTAAAGCAGAGATGGGAGCGGAAGCTATCCAAAAATTGTTGGCTGAAATTGATATTGACAAATTATCAGCAAAGTTAAAGAAAGAAATTGTTAAATCTAGTGAACAAAAAAGAGCAAAATTAGTTAAAAGATTAGATACTGTTGAATCATTTAGACAATCCGGAAATAAACCAGAATGGATGATTATGAATGTAATTCCTGTTATTCCACCAGAATTAAGACCAATGGTTCAATTGGATGGTGGTAGATTTGCAACATCTGATTTAAATGATTTATATAGACGTGTTATTAATAGAAATAACAGATTAAAAAGATTATTAGAATTAGGTGCTCCAGAAATTATTGTAAGAAATGAAAAACGTATGTTACAGGAATCTGTTGATGCATTAATAGATAATGGTAGACGTGGTAGACCAGTTACAGGTGCTGGAAATAGAGCATTAAAATCATTATCAGATATGCTTAAAGGAAAGCAAGGTCGTTTCCGTCAAAACTTGCTTGGTAAGAGAGTTGACTATTCTGGACGTTCAGTTATTGTTGTTGGTCCAGAATTAAAAATATATCAATGTGGACTTCCAAAAGAAATGGCTGTTGAATTATTTAAACCATTTGTTATGAGGGAATTAGTTGGTAGAGGAATTGCACATAATATTAAAAATGCAAAAAGAATGGTTGAAAAATTACGCCCAGAAGTTTGGGATATATTAGAAGAAGTTATCCAAGACCATCCAGTTATGTTAAACCGTGCTCCAACACTTCATAGACTTGGTATTCAAGCATTTCAACCAATATTAGTTGAAGGTAGAGCAATTAAGCTTCATCCATTAGTTTGTACAGCATTCAATGCTGACTTTGATGGTGACCAGATGGCTGTTCACGTTCCACTTACACCAGAAGCAATTGCTGAAGCAAGATTTTTAATGCTTTCAGTTAATAACTTATTAAAACCACAAGATGGTAAGCCAGTTACAGTACCAACACAAGATATGATATTAGGTGCATATTACTTAACTGTTCAAATTGATGGCGAAAAAGGTGAAGGAATGTACTTCAAAGATGAAGATGAAGCTATGCTTGCTTATCAAAATGGTGATGTTGGATTACATTGTAAAGTAAAAGTAAAAAGATTTAAAGAAAATGAAGATGGAACAGTTCGCTCAAAAACAATCGAAACAACAATTGGTAGATTAATTTATAATCAAGGAATTCCACAAGATTTAGGATTTGTTGATAGAACAGATCCAGAAAAAGAATTTGATTTAGAGATTGATTTTCCTGTTATTAAGAAAAATTTAGGTACAATTGTTTCAAAATGTATAAATGTTCATGGATTATCTGAAACAGCAGAGGTATTAGATTATATTAAAGCTACAGGTTATAAATATTCAACAAAAGGAGCTATAACTGTATCAGTTGCAGATGTTGCAGTTCCAGAAGCAAAGAAAGAAATTTTAGCAAAAGCTGATAGTGATGTTGATCATATATTTAAACAATATCAAAGAGGTATGATAACAAATGATGAACGTTACAATGCAATTATTAAAATTTGGGAAAAAGCTACAGCTGATGTTACAGAAGCAATGAAAAATAATTTTGATGAATTAAATCCAATTTATATGATGGCACAATCTGGTGCGCGTGGTAATATGAACCAATTGAGACAAATTGCAGGTATGCGTGGACTTATGGCTAATACATCTGGTAAAGCAGTAGAAATTCCAGTAAAATCTTGTTTCCGTGAAGGACTTGATGCTTTGGAATATTTCATTTCATCACATGGTGCAAGAAAAGGTTTAACAGATACAGCTTTAAGAACAGCTGACTCAGGATATTTGACAAGAAGATTAGTTGATGTTTCACAAGATATAATTATTAGAGAAGATGATTGTGGTTCTAATGAAGGTATTGAAATTGAAGATATAAAAGATGGAAATCAAATAATTGAAGGATTAGAAGAAAGATTAGTAGGTAGATTTGTTATAGAGGATTTAAAGAATCCTGAAACAGGTGAAATTTTAGTAACTCCAGATACAATGATTACAGAAGCTATTTCAAAGAAAATTGTAAATAGTGGAATAACAAAGGTAAAAGTACGTTCTATTTTAGGATGTCATTCAAAACAAGGTACTTGTGCAAAATGTTATGGTATGGGATTAGCAACAAGAAAACTTGTTAATAAAGGAGAATCAGTTGGTATTATTGCTGCTCAATCAATTGGTGAACCAGGTACTCAGCTTACAATGAGAACATTCCATACAGGTGGTGTCGCTGGTGGAGATATTACACAGGGTCTTCCTAGAGTTGAGGAATTATTTGAAGCTAGAAATCCAAAAGGTGTTGCAGTTATTACAGAAATTGCTGGTAAAGTTAAAATTACTGATGATAAAAAACGTAAGGAAGTTATTGTTACATCAAAGGATAATAGCAAAACATATGCTATTAGTTTTGGTTCAAAATTAAAAGTAAAAGATGGAGATATGGTTGAAGCGGGTGATCCATTGACAGAAGGTTCAATAAATCCAAATGATTTACTTGTAATTAAAGGAGCTGAAGCAGTATATAATTATATTATTTCAGAAGTACAAAAAGTATACAGAAATCAAGGTGTTGATATTAACGATAAACATATTGAGGTAATTGCAAGACAAATGCTTAAAAAAGTTAGAGTTGAAGATCCTGGAGATACTGGCTTTTACGGTTCATCACTTGTTGATGTATTTGAGTTTGAGGATGTCAATGAAAAAATGAAACAAGAAGGAAAGAGACCAGCAACTGGAAGAAGAGCATTACTAGGTATTACAAAAGCTTCACTTGCAACAGAAAGCTTTTTATCAGCTGCATCGTTCCAAGAGACAACAAAAGTACTTACAGAGGCTGCAATTAAAGGAAAAGTTGATAACTTAATTGGATTAAAAGAAAATGTTATATTAGGTAAATTGATTCCAACAGGAACTGGTTTGAAAGTATATCAAAATATAGAAATAAATACAAAAATGAAACCAGAAATAGTTGAAAAAAAAGAAGAAGAAGTTATATCAATGGATGAAGATGATAATGAAGATACTGACGATGCTGAAGATATAGCAATAGAACAAACAGAAGAATAAATATAAATTTTGATGTTAATATGGGTCAGTTTTGACTGACCCAATATAAAAATAATATCATAATATAAGGAGTAATTATGTCAAAACAAAGAAAATTAAATTTATTACCAATTTCTATAATTATATGTGTAATTTTAGGAATAATAACATTATATATTGTTTTAAATAAAGGAAAAATTGCAGGACATTCGCTTGTTAAAATACAAACATCATCTGAAATAGAACAAAATCAAGATTCAGAAAAAACATTAGAAATTTCTAGCGAGAAAAAATATCTTTCATCAAAGGATAAGGAAAAGATAAAAATCAATATAGTTATTGATGGTCAAGAAGTAGATTTTTCAGAAGTTGAATTAGAAACTTCTGATGAAAGTATTTTAAAAGTTGAAGATGGTATGGCAATTGCAGTTTCAAATGGTAAAGCAACTGTAACAGCAAAAAAAGGAAAGTTAGAATCAAAAATAGATTTTAGAGTTATTACGCCAATTACATCTATGAGCTTTACCACAACTAATTCAACAGTAAGAGTTGGAAAATCATTACAAATGAAACTTATTGCAAAACCTTCTGATGCAAGTATTGAAACATTAAAATATACTTCAAGTGATGAAGAAATTGCAACAGTAAATAGTAATGGAATTGTAACAGGAGTTGCTCCTGGAAAAGTTACAATAACTGTTACAGATAGTTATACTGGATTAGAAAAAAAAGTTAATTTAACAATTGCAAGATAAAAAAAAAGAAAATTAATGGCATTTATTTGTTATTAATTTTCTTTTTTTATTACATTTGTGTTACAGTTATTGACTTTCAAATGTTTAAATGTTAAACTTAAATCATTAAAGATTATTAATTTAGGAGGAAAAAAATGAGTAAGAAAAAAAGAAATATTATAATTGTGTTATTAATATTGATATTTGTTATTATTACTATTATCCTTTCAAATAAAATTGCCAATAATGATGCTAAAAATATAGAAAATGAAAATTCATCAGGTATAATTGATGTTCCATACAGTGAAACTGTAATTGAAACATCCCCTGATTTTATTGCAGATAGAAAGTTTGAAACATTAGATATAGAAAATGTTCAATTGGTTGAAAGCGGTGGCTTAATAATGTTTAGAGCTGATTTTACAAATAACACAGAAGTACCTACGTCAAGAGAAGATGTGAAAATAACATTATTAGATGCAAATGGAAGCGTAATTGATGAAATATATGGCTTATTGCTTTCTGTTCAACCTAAAGAAACAACTCAATTAAGTATTCCTTCATATAATAGTGAAAGTAAAAATGCAAAAAATTTTAAAATCGAAAAATTTGAGCCAACTCAAGATAATAATGCTGAGGAAAAACAAGAACAATAATAATATGTAAAAAAATGAATGTATAGTTTTTACATTCTTTTTTTTATAGAAAGTTTTTCTTTAAAATTTTGCAAGTAAACAAAAGATAAAGACATTGCAATAAAATTAGGCGTACTGGTACTTAAGAAAACGTAAGCTACTGTTTTTTATATAAAATTTTATTAAAAACTATTCACAAATATAATAAAATATGCTATACTAAAAAGATAGTAAAGGAGTAATAAAATGGTAGTTGTGCATCCAGAATATGCTATGCTTATTTTAGAAATACATAATTTAAGAGAACAGATAGCAGATTTGATAGTAGATAGAGATAAATTAATGTATTATGATTGTAAAACAATTGAAATGGAATACATGTTAAAAATTGGGGCTATTGAATATAAATTGATTTCAATACGGAAATATATATAATAAAAATGTACGAAAGTTGGAATTAATTAATGAAAAAATAAAAAAGAAATTACCAGTAAATATGTCATATATTAATAGAAAAATAAATTCTGAATTTAAAGAAAAAGATAAAATTGAAAAAAATATGTCAAAAGATATAGATTTAGCGATAAATATGAGTATATTTGAACCACTTGATGAGGAAGTTTTTGAGCAAATGAATATGGATTATTATAAATTGCAAAAAATATATAATCCAGTTTTAAATTTGGATTTATCAGAAAAAAGTGAAAAAATGTATTATAAAATTGAAGAATATTATGAAAAAGGTAATTATAAAAAAATACATAAAATGGCAGAAAAATATGACGAAAATTACATATTACAGGATGAAATATCAACATTAAGAATATTAAAAAATAAATATGAGGATTTTTTAAATAGAATTCAAAAACAAATTAAGAAACTAAAAACAAGCTTTCCATATAATCAAAAAACTATTTTAGAAGATGAAAATTTATGCAGAAGAAAAAAAGATTTTTTAAATAAAGAAATAATAAAGATTAATAGCGAAAATAAAAAAATAGAGAAAAAAATTAAAAATAAATTGACATAAAACTATTGATAAATAAAAATAATAATGGTATAATAATATAAGTAGGAGAAAAATTGTTATGAATCAAATTCTTATTTCAGAGAAATTGTATATAACGCCAGAATTGAAAAAAAAGAAAAAAATTTATAAAATTGATTTCTTTATTTCAGTTTTTTTGGTATGTATTTTATTTTCCTATTATATATATGCAGAATATGATAAAAACAAAAATGAAGCAATTTCGCAAGAAATTTTATCAAATATTGAATTTGAAGATGATCTTATTGATGATACAACAATAAAATTTTCAGATAATTCAATTGTAGTTATATTAAATACAGAAGATCCATTTGAGGTTATATATTCTGAGCAAGTTAAAGATGAAGAGGAACAGACTCAAGATGAAGTAATAGCAAGAAATACATCTGTTACTTCTAGTGGTCAACAATATTATACAGTTGCTATTATAAATATTCCATCTATTAATGTAAATTATCCTGTTTTAAACACTACTACAGACGAATTATTAAAAATATCACCATGTTATTTTTGGGGACCAAGTCCAAATGAGGTTGGAAATTTTTGTATTGTAGGGCATAATTATAGGAACACAAAATTTTTCAGTAAAGTTTTAAATTTATCTAACGGCGATATTATAGAATTAACAGATTTAAAAGGAAGAACTATAAAATATTCTATTTATGATAAATATGTAGTTGATCCATCAGATGTATCATGTACTTCTCAAAGGACAAATGGAAATACAGAAATAACATTAATTACATGTACAAATGATAGTAGTCAAAGAGTTATAGTAAAAGCAAGAGCGATTAATTAAAAATAGCAAAAAATAGACTCCTTTCATATTATATATAAATAATATGAAAGGAGCTTTTTTTATGGCAAAAATTTTAATATACAACAATAACTCCAATCGAATGGAAATATATTATAGAGGATTGTCAGAGGCTATGCCATACATTACAAATAGAACATTAACGGTTAGAGAATTTAGGGCAAATAGTTCTTCAAATATATTATGGACTAGTACAAATACAATGAGAGCATGGAATAATTTTAGAAGTGTATATGGACGTTCAATTTTTGTTGGGTTTGCTTTTAAAAGGTGTTGGGAAGGTGGACATGGAAATCAGTCACAGCATTATGCAGGAACAGCATTTGATGTTGGGCAAAATTTATCATATTCAGGAAGACTTGTATTAAGAAATTTAGCTGCTAGTTCGGGAATTTGGACATATGTTGAACCAATTAATTTAACTCCTCGTTGGGTTCATTTTGATCAAAGAACAACAGCAAGTGGTTATCCGACGATTAGATATGGCAATATAGGAAATTATGTATGTACATGTCAAGATGCATTGAATACTCTGGGATATAGTACAGGCGGACTGGATGGAATATTTGGAAGTAATACAAGAAATGCTGTCCTAACATTTCAAAATAGAAATAGTTTATCAAGTGATGGAATTATGGGACCACTTTCGTGGAGTAGGCTTATGTCACAGGTAAATGGAATTGGAAGAACGAATACTGTTATAAATTGATGAAAAGGTCACAATAAAAGTGACCTTATTTTTGTATTATTTATTAATGTTTAAGAATATAATAATTTTGGTGAAATATATGAAATTATTTGAATTATTTTTAATTGCAATAAGTTTAGCAATGGATGCATTTGCCGTATCTGTTTGTAAGGGGTTATCTACACATAAATTAACATGGAAAAATTTGATTGTTGTTGGTACGTATTTTGGCGGATTTCAAGCATTAATGCCAACAATAGGATATTTTTTTGGAAAATATTTTTATAATGTAATAACAAATATTGATCATTGGATTATCTTTTTTATATTAACTATAATTGGTATAAATATGATAAAAGAGTCAAATAGCAATAATTTTGAAATATATGATGATGACTTAAAATTTAAATCAATGATAGTTCTTGCAATTGCAACAAGTATAGATGCTTTAGCTATTGGAATTACTTTTGTATTTTTAGATGTTAATTTTATATTGGCAATTAGTATAATTGGGACTATAACTTTTGTATTTTCATTAATTGGTATGAAAATTGGCAATAAATTTGGTAATAAATACGAAAGAAAAGCGGAACTTGTTGGTGGAGTTATTTTAATATGTATTGGATTAAAAATTTTGTTGGAACATTTGAAAATTATATAAAAAGATGTTAATACAAATTTTATTATAATGGAGGTTATTTTATGCAAAATAATATTTTAAAACTAAAAAAGAGAATGTTGGTTATTCCTATATCAATTATAATTGTAGATATTATTTTATTTATACATATTGCGTATATTCAGTTTGTTCAAGGCGAGGATTTACAGAAAAAAGCATATGGACAGCAAAGTTCTGAAAGAACAATTATGGCAAATCGTGGTACTATCTATGACAGAACAGGTGAAATTGTTTTAGCCAAAAGTAGTAGTGTTGAAACAGTAACAATAAATCCAGTTAATATTTCAAAAGAAAATAAAGAAAAAGTGGCGAAAGCTTTATCAGATATATTTGAACTTAATTATGATAAAATATTAAAGAGGGTAAATAAAAATAGTTCAATTGAAAATATTGTAAAAAGAGTTGATAAAGAAAAAACAGATTTATTGAGAACTTGGATGAAGGAAAATGACATATATAATGGAATTAATATAGATGAAGATAATAAAAGATATTATCCATATAGTTCATTTGCTTCACATATTATCGGCTTTTGTGGAAGTGATAATCAAGGATTAGATGGAATTGAAGCAAAATATAATAATATTTTAACAGGAAAAAATGGATCAATTTCAAAAATAATTGATGCAAAAGGAAATAATTTTGGAAATGAAGGTGAAAATTATGAAAAACCGTTAAGTGGAAATGATATAATTTTAACAATAGATTTAAATATACAATCAATTGTAGAAAAATATTTGGAAAATGCATGTATTGATAATGTTTGTACAGATGGTGGAAATATAATAATGATGGATCCAAATAATGGCGATATTTTAGCAATGGCTACATATCCATATTATGATTTAAATAATCCATATAAAATAAATAAAGATGAGTTAAAACAAGTATGGGAATTACTTGATCAAAAACAGAAATCAGAAAGTCTGCAGAAAATGTGGAGAAATAAGGCAATTGCCGATACATATGAACCAGGTTCATGTTTTAAATTAGTAACAGCATCTTCGGCTTTAGAAGAAGGGTTAGCTGAGCCAGATAGAGCTGGAGCGTATTGTTGCACTGGTTCAATTGAAATAGCTGGAGTAAGAATCAAGTGTTGGAGATATTATAGACCACATGGCTCACAATCTTTAAGGCAAGCGTTAATGAATTCTTGTAACCCAGTTTTTATTGGACTTGGTCAAAAAATAGGTGTAGAGAAATATTATTATTATTTGGAAAAATTTGGCTTTTTAAAGAAAACTGGAATTGATTTATATGGTGAAGCAAAAAGTATATTTTTAGCAAAAGAAAAGGTAGGGCCTGTTGAGCTTGCTACTATTAGTTTTGGTCAAAGGTTTGAAGTTACACCAATTCAGATGATAACAATGGTTTCAACTATTGCAAATAAAGGAGTATATGTTCAACCTAGATTAGTTAAACAAATTAAAAATTCAGAAACAGGTGATATAAAAGATGTTGCACCAATTTATGGAGATAGAGTAATTTCTGAAGAAACGGCTAATAATGTTTTAAGTATGATGACATCAGTGGTATCTGAAGGAACAGGAAAGAATGCAAAGGTATTAGGATATAATGTCGGTGGAAAAACAGGTACGTCTGAGGATGGCGTTAATACTGGCAAGTATGTAACATCTTTTATTGGTGTTGCTCCAACAGATAATCCACAAGTTGCTATTCTTGTAACTTTGTATAATCCAACTGGTGAAGGAGGACACCAAGGAGGTGGTGTTGCAGCACCAGTTGCAGGGCAAGTATTAGGAGAAGTTTTGCCGTATTTGTGTACTGATAAAAGAGTAGAAATTAATGAGAAAGGTGAATAATGTAAAAAGAAACAGACAATACAGGCGTGAATACTGTCGCACGAAGCATTGTGTTTGCTATCTGCATTGAATTTGCAATATTGGTGTAATGATAATGAAGAAAAAAATATCTTAAAGCAAAAATATTTTCACATCATTAACATATATACAGTAGACCTAAATTATTATTTAATTATGTATTTTAAAATATCAAAAAATATGTTATAATATAATTGGTATTACATGGCTATTAAATGGAAAATTAATTATTATATTAAAATGAAAGGAAAAAAGATGATGAAAAAAATAATGTTTTTTAGGCCTATGTATTATATTGGTGGAACAGAGATTGCAATATTAAATTTGATAAAAAATTTAAAAAACTATGAAATATATATTGGTTTTACAGATGATACTTCAGATACAGAATTATTGGAAAACTATGGTAAATATGCAAAAGTTGTTAAAATTGATGGAGAGTTTAATGAGAAAATGGATTCACTTATACTTTGTTCACCTTATAAAACAGTTTTAGATGTACACAATAAAATAAAAAGGGACAAAACAATATTATGGTTTCATCATTTTGGAGATAGGGAATCTTCAATTTTCACAGCTGATATATTTTATGAAATTGTTGATGAAATAATAGTTGTAAGCGAAACATGTAAAAAAATAATGCTTAAACAAGATTATGGTGCTAAAATAAAGAATAAAATAAAAGTTATTTATAATATAATAAATTCGGAAGATATAAAAAAACAAGGTGAAGAGAAAGAAGAAATTGATTTATCACATAGCTTAAATTTAGTATCTGTAAGTAGGGTTTGTTATGAAAAGGGATTTGAAAGACAGGTTAAATTAGCTAAAGCACTGAAAAAACACAATATTGATTTTAAATGGTATATTATAGGTGGCAATTATTATAAGGATATAGAAAATGAGATAAAAGATAAATATAATGAAATAAAAGAAAATTTTGTTTTTTTAGGTTTTTTAAAAAATCCTTTTAAAATAATAAGACAATGTGATTATTTGGTTCTTTTGAGCGATAATGAAACTTGGGGATTGGTTATTACTGAAGCTAAAATATTGGGAGTACCATGTATTGTAACAGATTTTGATGTTGCTTATGA
>Ga0247611_10008670_pt1 | contig 12459 bp, 14 predicted proteins | sample 177DNAGHGhighgp2_FD_192422 | JGI IMG/M metagenome (GOLD analysis project Ga0247611, IMG submission 192422) | Sheep rumen microbial communities from Palmerston North, Manawatu-Wanganui, New Zealand - 1770 DNA GHGhigh gp2 | ecosystem: Host-associated > Mammals > Digestive system > Stomach > Rumen... | reverse complement strand
CAGATTGCAATTTATGTTGTATATTATAATTGTAAAGTGAGAATACTTGTCAAGGAGGTAACATCATGACATGTCAGGAATTTTACAACAAGCATGTCGGGAGCTATCTCGATTGGGATGATGTTTCGCCGAATCAGTGTGTTGATCTCGTCAAGGCCTATGTTCAGGAGGTGCATAATCAGCTGATCAGAGGCAAAGGTAAAGCAGCATGGGGCAATGCAGTCAATTACTGGAATCTTCCCGGCATACTTTCAAAGCTGTTTTTTCAAGTTCCATATCGCAAAGGGATGATCCCGATGCCCGGTGATATAGCTGTATGGAGCTCCGGAAAGTATGGCCATGTTGCTCTTGTATATGATACAACATCGACACAAACAGCTCTTTATACATTCGATCAGAATTTTGGCAAAGACAAACACTGCCGAAGAGTGAAACATTCTTATGATAATGTCATCGGTTTTCTCAGGCCGTTCCGGTCTATTATGTGGTCAGTGAATGTCAGGTCTGATCCTTCGACGCAGTCAAGAATTGTCGGAGAGCTTGCATCCGGCACTCGAGTCAGGCCTCTTGATCTGTATAATAATTTTGTGGAGCTGAGTCAGGGCAGATGGATTCATTACAATTCGCTCAATAAATTATGAGGAGGTCATGAGCATGAATGACATAATACAAATTATCAGCAACATAGGATTTCCGATCACAGCTGCTATCTTCTTATTTATGCAGCTCAACAAGAGCAATGAGCAGCACTCGCAGGATATGAAGGCAATCACTGAAGCTCTCAACAATAATACTCTCGCAATCACAAAGCTCACTGAGAGGATGATAAAGGAGGATGATCATGGCTGATTTTGAAGGCTTCTTCTCATATAATTCAGATGGCAATTATCCTCTGAATTTATATGACTTTAAGAATAAGAGACTCGCTCTCCGGAATTATCTGAGATATATGATTGACAGGCTTCAGATGCTCTTTGAGTATGAAGGCCTCCCGGAGTCCATTCCTAAAAGGGATCTTGAGATGCAGCTGCTTGTCAGAGGTCATACTGCTTTTTATTCTCATGACGGTAATGTCTATTGTGCATCAGGTGCGCCCGGTGGCGAGCCTTCGGAGTATTTCATGCCCACAAGATATATCATCGCTGTCCCGGCATTTCATCTGTCCCGGAATATGATCATCGATGAGGAATGTGTTGTCATGCCGAATGACTCAGCATGGACAGGAGTCATGCCGATGCTCCGGAGATATTGTTCTCTTATGGTTGAGAATGATCTGACGATGAGAATTGCAACAATCAATACAAGACTCTCAACAATCATCACAGCTCCCACAGAGACTCTGAAGAATGGAGCTGAGCAATACATGGAGCGCATCGAGAATGGCGCTCTCGCTGTTATGGGAGACAGAGCAATCATCGATGGCATAAAGACTCAGCCTTATGCTGCATCAGGTCAGGGCAATCAGATTACTCAGCTCATAGAGCTTCAGCAATATCTGAAGGCATCGCTCTTCAACGAGATCGGCCTCAATGCAAATTGGAATGCAAAGCGAGAGACACTGAATGACGGAGAGCTTGCAGTCAACAATCAGATCCTGCTGCCTCTGATCGATGACATGCTGCATACTCGCAGACTCGCTCTTGAAAAATTCAATGATATGTATGGCTTTGATGCTTCGGTCAAATTTGGATCGGCATGGGAGGACATCGAGGACATGGTCAATCTTCAGACTGAGCCCGGGGAGGATCAGGATCCGATTGACATTCCTGAGGATCCGGATGAGCCTGATTATCAGAATGAGTCTGAGGAGACTCCGGCAGAGGATGCTGCTGACATCATCATCGATGCCATTGAGGATATCGTTGAGGATATAATTGAAGATAAGGAGGCCGAAGAGGATGAGACTGAGTCCGATTGATTATAAGCTGTATTTTAAATACCATACATTATACAAAGCACTTGTCACTGATCATGAGATGAACAGTGATCTCCCATTCGGATTGCTGATGGATAATCTCTCTGAGCTTCCGGAGTATTTACAATCCGGCATGGACTCTCTTCTTGACTCGGCACTGCTTGATGACTATTCCGGGAGGCGTATCTCGAATGCTTTTGCATCGTGTTATGATATTGATTTTAATAGTCACACTGTGGCTGATCTGTATAGCAGCTCTGAGCTCACTCGATTAATGATGCAGATCTTCCTCAAATATCACAATAAATGGCAGAGGCTCTATGATGCCTTATACAAGGCCGAATATGATCCGATCGCCAATGTGGATGCCAATGAGACTGAAACTTACAATGATGTAAAAGACGAGCTCGCCATCGAAGGCAATGAAAATCGCACAATATCGATGGGAGGCACTGACTCTCACTCAATATCGATCGGAGCTCAGATAGACTCCTTCACACATCCCACAGAGACTGTGAAGAATACAGAAAAGCTCGGAGCTTCGCTGTCATCAGGATCCGGCATGGGATCTCAGGCTGTCAAGGAGTATAGTGATATAGCAGGCTTCAATGCTGTCATCAATCCTCCTCAGCAGGAATATCCTGAGAGTAGCAGAGTCAGAAGAGAAGGCACTACAGCGACAGAGACGGAGACATCCTTCTCAGGTCAGGATCAGGTCACAAAAGGAGCAAGATCTGACACAGACACAATCACTCACTCTGACTCCGGCAGCAACAATCTTGCATATCAGAACAGGAAAAACACAAATACAAAGACAGGCAGCATCACAAAGACAAGACATGGCAACATCGGAGTCACTATGACTCAGCAGCTCATCGAGGCTGAGACAGAGCTCCGGAACAGATGGCAATTCTATAATATTTTAATAGCTGATGTGGCCAATGAGCTTACATTATCTATATATTAAATCTAAATAATACAGGAGGTAAAACAGTATGAAACTTAATCAGATCGCAACCCTCACCAATACAATCACAGCTGAGATGCTCGGAGATCAGGCAATCGGTACAGAAGATCTGTCTAATATTGTCGATATCGGTCAGCTTGTTATGAATCAGGCAAACTGGTACGATCAGTATGTCAAGACTCTCATGGATCATGTCGGCCGTGTTGTGGTAACAAACAAGGAGTATGTTCCCAAAACTTACAGCAGACTGTGGAGAGAGAGCTTTGAATTCGGCGCAATTCTTGAGCGCCTCACAGTCTCGCTTCCGGATGCTGAGGACAATCCTGCATGGGATCTTCAGGATCAGGGCAACTACAACAGCGAGATTTTCTACAAGCCCACAGTAGCAATGAATCTTTTCAATGTAAAAGATACATTTCAAGTACCTATCTCTATTGTTGAGGATCAGGTCAAAAGTGCATTTTCTTCGAGAGAGCAGTATATTGCTTTTGTTGATGGCATTTACACTGCTGTCAACGGTAGCATAAAAATCAGACTTGAACAGCTTGCGAAGAGAGCTGTCAACAGCATGGCAGGTCTGTGCTATGACGATGCAATAAATGGCGAAGGTGTCAACATTCCTGATGGTGATAATGATGGTACAATTCGCTATATGAATGTTTTGCACATGTACAACACAGCATTCAATAAGACATTAACTGTCAATGAAGCAATCCATGATCCTGATTTCCTTCGCTATTTCAGCTATCTCATTTATCTGACATCAGACAGAATGAGAGAGGTGTCGAAAGTATTCAATATCACTCATGAGGTCAGATTTACTGACAAAGAAGATCAGAATATCTTCATGCTCTCTGAAATCGGCAAGGCTCTCGATGTATATCTGTATTCAAATACGTATCATGATGAATACGTTAAACTTCCGGGCTATGAGACGATCACAGCATGGCAGGGAATTACAGATGGCACTGAAACATTTGATTTTGCTGATAATTCTCATATTAAAGTCAAAATCAAGTCATCCGATGGCACATTATCAACATGTGACATGACTGGTGTTGTTGCAATGATCTTTGATCGTGAAGCTGTTGCAATCACCAATGAGAAGCAGAAAGTCACAGCTGCATATTCAGCAAGAGGCGATTTCACAACTTATTATTATAAGAATGAGCTCGGTCTTCTTAATGATAAGAGCATGAATTGTGTTGTATTCGCTCTCGTTGAAGAACCCGGCTAATAAATTGCTTTTTCATTGATAATTCTTTCCCGGCGAGGAGCTGTGTCTCGGCACAGCTTCTTGCTGTATAGGAGGACAATATGTCTGTTAATTTTTACGATGTAAATTTCAATCAGCCTGGAGATAATTCAATCCCTGCAATATCAGGATATATCATCAGTGATGAAGCATATCAGAATCGGGTATCGCTTGAAGGTAAAATCAGCGAATCTGAAATTATAAGTAAAGCACAATCAACATCCAACATTCTCGGTGCTGTGTCGATGGATCGCTATATGTACAGAGCTGTTGATGCTGATGATAATCCTATAAGCTTTATGACATGCAGATTGCAGCCCGATGGTAGATATGTTATCAGACAGCGCAATGAAGATAATGCTGTATATATTGAAATATGGGAGGAGACAGGTGTTGCAGCATCTTCTCCGGATGCTTCACTCGGACTGTCACTTCTTAATAATTATAACAATATATCACTTGTCGGACATTTTGATGTTAATGACGAGCTTGACTGGGTATCAATCGGATATATGTATCAGGATGAAGATACAAACGAATCAAAGCTCTATATCAATACAGATGGATTCTCATCAACGATTAAAGATTTGATGAAGCCCTATGTATATCTTAAATATCAGTATGAATATCAGGTTATAATTCAGAAATCACTCAGAGGATCTGACAATTTTCAGCTCTGCCGGATTGATGTCTCCGATCGCAAGATATATGGCACAGGCGAAGGCCAGTCACAGAAATTCAGCGAGGTTGTAATTCCTATTGCTCAGCGCGGTCAGTATATATATGATAATGATGCTGCATGGTGGAGATATCCTCCTGTCTCAACAGCTCCGCAATGGTGGCAGAATTTTACTGTCAATAATCTCAGTCTTAATTATGGCAACGGATGGGAGGATGCTGTCGGATCTGATATTACAAGACTGCTGCCTGATGGTAAATTTTATAACGGCCTTGATTGTGATAATAACAATCTTGCATGGACTGACACAAATTCATCATCATTCACTCCCTATGATATTGATTTCACTGGAGGCAAGATTCGACTGACATTTGTCGGCTTGTATCGATATGTGCAGATTCTTGATGATCAGGATCAGGTGCTTGATCAGTGGCAGATGCCTTATCCTATTTCAGGTGGTGGATCATCGATTCCCACAGGTGAGGTCGGTGGATTTGCTATGGGTAACTATGGCAGTCTCGGTCATCTCTATCTCGCTGAGCATAACAATCATTATTATCTGATATCATGTCAGAGACAAGGTACATGGTTAGATGATGAGAATCAGCAGATCACATTATCAGACTCAACTTATGGTACATATACAACAGGCATCGCTTTTCAGGTTGTTCATAAATTCAATAATGAAGCGAATAATCTTCTGTACAGCGCAACAGACTCTGAGCGCATTGTTCCGGCCGATCCTGATTCATTGACATCCGATGAGACATCGAATCAGACATCTGATCCGGACAATAAGAATGAGCTCGGCAATGAAATTCCTCATCCTGATTATAACGATGGTGACTGGGGAGACGGATCGAATGACGGAATCAGAGGCAGTGGAAATGGACAGGAGACAGGAGGCAACTTTGAAGGAAAGCTCGATCAGCAGCCCGGCCTTCCGGATCTTCCGAATATTCCGTCAGGAGTAAGCACAGGATTTGTCAAGATGCTTGCTCCGACAGATGCACAGATTCAGGCATTTTGTACAGAGATCACATCTGATTCAGTATTAAATTCTCTTAAACAATTCTTTACAAACAATCCTCTTGATTTCATCACATCTCTTCATGTTGTTCCGGGCACATATGAACAGACACAGAATGCTGTTAAAATAAAATATGGTGGATATGAATCAAATGTTGCTATGATTCCTATTACACAAGAATACACTGAGATTGATTACGGAGAGCTTGAGCTGAAGGAGATATACGGATCATGGGAGGACTACAATCCTCACACAAAGATGTCAATATATCTTCCGTACATCGGAATCAAGGATCTCGATGTTGACAGGATTCAGGGATCGAAGCTGAAGCTCAAATATCTTGTTTCAGCATCAACCGGATCTATACTCGCTTACCTGACATCGATCAGAGTGGACAACAGAAACAAAGGCGCAGAGATTCTTGTCGGTCAATGGGCAGGATGTGCAAAATATACCATCCCTCTGACATCTGTGCAACATGATGCTGCTGTCAATGCTGCTCTCAGTATTGTCGCAGCTGCTGTCTCGGTCGGTGCTGCTGTTGCGACATCAGGTGCATCAGCTGCTGTCTCAGCTGCTTCGGCAGCTGCAATCGGCTCGACAATCGGCAATGCTGCTCTCTCCGGAGCGCATGCAGGAAAAGTGGATGTCACAATGCAGGGCACTGTATCAGGCGATATGGCATTCTTTACATCTCCCGATGCTTATATTCAGATTGAAGCGCCCATTGAAGGAAGGCCGATTTCATATGATCATATTGTCGGTATGCCTTCAAACATCACAACAGATCTGGCGCATCAGCCCATGAATAACTATATCGAATTTGTAAATATCGATGTATCCGGAATTGATGCTCCGTCAGATGAGAAGCAGCTTATTGTCGATATGCTCAAGGGAGGTATATATACATGATTACTATTACATTATATCAGAACACAGCTGAGCGCAATTCACTCAGGCCTGCTCTGACTCAGATCGGAGCTCCGATTCAAGGCACTCTCAGAGATGCATCATCTCTTCTCAATATTGAGATAACATTCGATAAAGATCCACAGAATCTGTACAAAGCTAATTACATGTATATACAGGAGCTTGACAGATGGTATCACATAAATAATGTGATTGCATTCCGGTCGAATCTGACAAAGGTCAGCTGCTCTCTTGATCCTCTTTACACTTATTACAGACAGATTCTTGACTGTCCCGGTGTTATTGCGAGATGTGAATCAATATCGAGCAACAGATATCTTCAGGACAATGCCTTCTCTTATCCTGTTTATCCGGGCATCATCCGTCAGCTGTTCTCCAAATCTCCGACAGACACAACACTTGTTCTGATGGTATCTTCCGGTGTTCAGACATCGACTCCCTGATTGTTACCATTCTGTAACAATTTGTAATCGCTTTGTAGTTTACATTTGAATCAAAAAGTATTAAGATATAGTCAGTCATCAGGCCGATGCCGATGACTGATTATATTAAATTTCGGGAGGAAATACCAATGATTAAAAATTTAACTTACAGACAGCTTGAATGCTTCAAGACAATTGCAGATGAGCAGCTCGGAGGGCCCTTCGCTAAGGGGAGAGATAAAATGGTCAGAGATCTGATCTCGGATTCAAGCTTCAGTCTCACCAATGCTGAGCATCCATACAATTCCGGATCACATCCTTTTCTGATTTACAGCTCCGAAACAAGAAATATTGAGATTGTACATGTAGCACTCGATATAATCAAGAGAGATGGTCAGCACATCAATCGCCTTATTTTCGAGAATGGCGATCTCTTCGATGATGATGAATATTCACTTGATATTCTCGCTATTGTTATTTAATCAATAATCCGGGCATAAGCCCGGCAATATAGAAAGGAGACATGAATATGTCTAAAGAAAAGTATTTTGAAGCCCTGAAGAGTGAAGAGAGAAAACCTTCGCCCTTCGACACAATGGTCAGAGTAAAGACTGAAGATCTCAGAGCTCTGAAAGATGGCAGAGTGACAATCACTCTCGTTGAGAAATGTCACAATGCAAAGGCCGAAAGGCCTGAAGATGCAGACTGGTACAATTGCACTGTCGCTCAGATTCCCGGCGCATATTTCACAAGCACATCCATTCTTCTTGAAAAGCTTGACACAATGGTCGAGACAGCAGGAAGCATCGAGCAGCTGAATGCAGATCTCTCAGATATGGGAGGATTCAGCTTCCAGCTTGTCGAGCGCAAATCGAAAAACAATCGCAGCTATTTCGACTGGGTAGCTTTGAAAGATTGACTCACTCAAGCCCGGAGAGAACTCTCCGGGCGATTCTTTAAGGAGGAAACATGACGAAGATCCTGACAATGTTCAAAGAATGTAAAAAGCATTATCATTGTGAAGAGAGCTGCAAGCATTATGTTGAATGTATGCAAGCCCGGAAAGAATTGAAAAGAAAAATCACTGAAGCTATAAGATGGGAGGCGCTCGGAGATGGCGAAGAGACAGATATCACTCACTGAAGCTCAGCAGATGTCAATTGATCATATCTTATCAATGGACATATCTGAGCTGAAAGGCATCGGAGATGAGAAGGTCAAGAAGGTTATTGTCGGCAAGATCAGAGATGCTGCTGCAAAGAGATATAACAGAGCAATCAAGAATGAAGAAATCGCTCCGGCGATATCATCCTTCAGAGCTCAGGGAGGCAAAGTCACTGTCAAAGGTAAATCCGGCGCAGCACTCAACAAAGAGCTTCAGAAGGGATATTATTTCCTGAACAGCTCAACATCTAAATCTGCCAATCGTAAAGAATACATACAAGCACTTGAAGAGAGACTCGGTCAGGAGCTCACAGAGCAGCAATCAAATAACATGTGGAAAGCAATTGATCGTGTCAATGAATTATGGAAGAATGACAATACAGGCGAATGGGCTGCATTCGGTGCATTGAAATCTCCCGATGTTCAGCCGGTATTCGCAAAACTTGCAAAGAAATACAAGAATGTTGACACAATTGTCAGACATGCAAGAGAAGAGCTTGATAAACAATATCACACAATGATAGCAGGAAAATGATATGAAAATATATGAAGCTGCATGCAGAGAGCTGCCTGATCTTGTCAGGCAGTTATTCTCGACACAAAAGCTGTACAGTAAAAAGAAAATTAAATACTATAATTGTGCATGTGGCTTCGACACTGAGTCATCATCCTTCGAGGTTGACGGAGCTCCGATGGCCTGTATGTATGTATGGCAGCTCGGACTGTGCAATCAGATGATCATCATCGGCCGGACTTGGGAAGAGTATGAGAACACAATGAAAATGCTTGCAGATGTGCTCGGCCTCGGATCCAATAAAAGGCTTGTGATATATGTGCACAATCTCGCATGGGACTTTGCATTCATCCTGCATCATCATGAGTGGGATCAGGTATTCGCATTGGAGGAGCGATCTGTCTGTTATGCTGTTACAACATCCGGGATCGAATTCCGATGCTCATATATCCTGACAGGAGACAATCTCGCTCATGTCGCTGATAATCTTCACTCCCATCAGCTGAAGAAGCTGACAGGGGATCTTGACTATTCTTTGATCCGGCACAGTCAGACTCCCTTGACAGCAGATGAGATTGAATACTGCATTGCAGATGTTCAAATCATCATGGCACTGATTGAGGAGAAGCTCGAAGAAGAAAAGATCACTCGGATTCCGTTGACAAAAACAGGATATACCCGGAGATATTGTCGCAGCAGATGTATGACAAAGATGTCTGACGGAGCGAGAGGGAATGGTAAATGGAAGAAATACAGAAATCAGATGGAAGGATTGACAATCACAGAGCATCTGTATCATCTCAATAAATGGGCTTTTCAGGGAGGATTCACACACACCAATGCTCGCAGATCCGGGCGCACTCAATATGATGCAAGAGGCAAAGATATCAATTCTGACTATCCATATCAGGCATGCACACAGCTGCTGCCGATGTCAAAATTCATCGAGAGAATGCCGAAGAATGATGAAGAATTTCGGCAGATGCTTGAATTTTACTGCTGCCTGATCAAGGTTACTGTATATTCAATTGATGAGAAGCTGACAGCAGATCATCCAATTTCCGTCAGCAGATGTATCTCTGTATCAGATGATGCAATCATCGACAATGGCAGACTCGTCAATGCTGATTATGCTTCATTTGTATGCACAGAGCTTGACTGGAGCATATATGAGCAATTTTACGATATTAAAGGATATAAGATTGATGAAATGTGGATCGCATACAAAGGATATCTACCAAAAGATCTGATTCTCGCTATCCTTAATTTGTATCATGACAAAACAGCACTCAAAGGCATCAAAGGAAAGGAGCAGGACTATGCTCTCGCAAAAACACTGCTCAACAGCTGCTATGGGATGATGGTCGAAGATCCTGTAAAAGATGACATCACTCTTGAAGAAGGTGAATGGATCAGAACTCCGGCCGATATCGCTAAAAAGATTGAACACTACAACAAAAAGATGTCTCGCTTTACATACTATCCATGGGGAATATGGATCACAGCTCATGCCCGGAGAATGCTCTTTGATGCAATCGCTGAGCTCGGATCTGATTACATATACAGTGACACAGATTCGGTCAAATATATCAATCCCGAAGCGCATGAGCAATTCTTCAAAGAATATAATCAGAAGGTCACAGAGAGCTGCATCAGAGCTGCCGATGCTCTCAGAATTGATCCTGATTTGTATATGCCGAAAACAGCAAAAGGAGATGTCAAGGTGCTCGGTCACTGGGACACAGATGCTGCATATATGCCTCGCTTCAAATCTCTCGGTGCAAAGCGTTATATGTATGAGGATGAATCAGGAGAGCTGCATCTGACTTGTGCAGGTCTCGACAAAAATGCTGTTCATTTCATCGAAGATGAAACAGATCCCTTTGAGTATTTCAGCGATGGTATGCAGATCCCTCCGGAATACTCCGGGCGAAAAATACACACATATATTGACTATGAGACAAAAGGAGAAATCACTGACTATCTCGGAAATAAAGGCACATATCATGAGCTCAGCTCAGTCAATCTCAGGGGCTCGGATTACAATCTGTCACTGTCAGCAGCTTATGCAGATTATATTCTCGGCCTCGCATGGAGGAATATAAATGAGTAAATATATAAAAGCAGATACACTTATTCAAACATTAAGAGAAACAATTGATGAACATAAAGATAGTGAAATGTTTACAAAAACAGTAAGAGCAGCAGAAAATATGATACGAATTATTGATCAAATGACAGCTGATGATGTTGTAAATATAGTAAGATGTAAAGAGTGTAAATATCAAGGATCACATTGGTGTGAATGGGCTACATGTGATGATTGGTGTAGTTATGGAGATGATAAAAATGAGTAAATATTACAGTATTAAGAATCTGATCACAGCTGCTCCGGCAGCAAAATACTATCTTGTATATGGCGAGAGATCCAATGGTAAAACATACTCAGTGCTCGAATATGGTATTGAAAGATATCTGAAGGGCGAAGGTCAGCTCGCTGTAATCAGGCGATGGAGAGACGATATCAAAGGCCAATTCGGCTCGGTGCTCTTCGACAATCATGTCGGCAATCATGTTGTCGAGGATCTGAGCGAAGGGAAATACAATACAATTGTGTATAGCAGAGGAATGTGGTATCTCGCACTGGCAGACGAGTCAGGGAAGATCACAAAGGATGAGACTCCCTTCGCTTATGCATTTGCGATCAGCAGCTCTGAGCATTACAAATCTTTGAGCTATCCAAATATCACAACTGCACTCTTCGATGAATTCCTGACAAGAGGAATGTATCTCCCGGATGAGTTTGTCATGTTTGCTAATCTCATCTCGACAATAGTCAGAGACAGGGACAATCTCAAAATCTTCCTCTGTGGCAATACAGTCAATCAATACTGTCCATATTTCAGAGAGATGGGACTCACTCGCATCAAAGCTCAGAAGCCCGGCACAATCGATATCTATAAGTATGGCGAGACAAAGCTGCAGATCGCTGTCGAGTATGCAGCATCCTCCGGCCGGAGCTCGAAGAAGAGCGATGTATATTTTGCATTCGACAATCCTCAGCTGAAGATGATCACTGAAGGAGCATGGGAGATGGCCATATATCCTCATCTCCCGGAAAGATATGACAACAATCAGATCATCTTTGAATTTTTCATCATATTCGATGGAGATACACTGCACTGTGAGATGATTGAAGGAAAAAATCAACCCTTCATATATGTCCACAGAAAAACCACACCAATCAGGGACGATCGCAATGATTGGGTATATTCAGAGCAGACAATCGCCCGGCCAAATTGGAGAAGAAACATCATGAAGGAGACGGATCAGGTATCTCAGGCCTTCAGGACATTTTACAATAATTCATGGATCTTCTATCAGGATAATGAGATCGGAGAGATCATGAGGAATTATATATCGACATGTTGACATATACTTAAGTATATGATAAAATTGAAATACAGCAATGCAAGGCAATCACCTCTCCATCCTTTCAAATGCTGTATACTCTTGACAATGTCATCGAGGCAGCTTCCCTCCCGGGGCTGCTTCGATGGCTTTTCTATATGCCCTGTCCGAA
>Ga0247611_10008668_pt1 | contig 12462 bp, 5 predicted proteins | sample 177DNAGHGhighgp2_FD_192422 | JGI IMG/M metagenome (GOLD analysis project Ga0247611, IMG submission 192422) | Sheep rumen microbial communities from Palmerston North, Manawatu-Wanganui, New Zealand - 1770 DNA GHGhigh gp2 | ecosystem: Host-associated > Mammals > Digestive system > Stomach > Rumen ... | reverse complement strand
ATTGGGGTTTGGGGATTAGGGATTGGGGATTGGGGATTCGGCCCAACCCCCAATCCCCAATCCCCAATCCCCAATCCCCAATCCCCAATCCCCAATTAAAATTTGTTATATAAAATTTTTTAAATGGAAAAAATTTACAATTATTATTTAAAATAAATATATATATATCTACTTTTGGTAGTTGGATAGAAATTTGATATTTATTATCTTAATTTTTATATTTTTTATTATTTTTGTTAAAAAAAGGATGAATCTCATAAAATAAGTTTCACATTTTTAAATAAATTTTTAATAAATTGTTTCAGGAAATATATCCAAAAGATCAGAACAAATAGAATTTTATAATAATTTCAAAATTATTATAAAAGTTGGAATAAGAAATTCTTCTAATAATATATTTAAGCCAATTAAATGCTTTTTAATTGATAATGAATGGCTGAATTTATGGAAAGAATATATTGGATATAAATCATCAAACGAAAAAAATATTTCAAAATTAAAAAAGCCTAATCAAAATCAACATGATAATATTAAACCTTGTAAAGCATTAAATAATTATGAAGAAGTCAAAAATTATATTCAAAATAATAAAAGTTTTGAAATAGTTAATGAAGAATTCATCAATTCTATTGACTCCGTTTCCAAAAAAAAGGTTCAATTAAGTATGAAAATATTATATATTGGTTTAAGTAAATTAATAATTTGTTTTAAAGAAGGGGAAAATATAAAATATTTATTAAAATTAATAGGTAAAAAACATAAAGATTATGAATTTTTTGTAAATGACTCAACTATATTTAATAAAATATTAACAGAAAAATATGAGAATTTCAAAACAATTCTAAATTGAAAAATATTAGATTTACTCTACTTAATAATTCTAATTGTAAATCATATTCAAAAGACCCTAAAAATTCATTTAATATAGGCAATAATTACATTTATAATTATAATTCTAGTAATCAAAGAAATATAAGCATAAATAATAATATTGAAAATGATATTCCAGAAGAAGAAAATAATACAAATATAAACAGAAACGAAGATAATAATATTCCTTACAACATCAAATCTTCTACTAATAATAAAGCTGAAGACATAAATAAAGGAACAAATATAATTTTTAATGATATAAATTTAAAAGAAATTATATAAAGAAAAATTTATTTATATAAATAATCAACAAATAGCAAAAATAGTCATAATGAAAATATAAATACTAACAATAATATTGACAATATATTAAATAAAACAAGAAAAGAAGAAGAAGAAAAAAGGAATTATAATGAGAATGAAAAGAAAAGGCTTTTACTCCAAAAAAAAATGAACGAATCACTTTTATTAGACTTAGATAAAGCAAATAAATTACCAAAACTTAGGAAATCAAAAGAAAAAGTAGAAGAAGACATTGAAAAAACTAAAAAAGATCTTGAAAATATTGAACTTGCTATAAAAAGATTAAAAAATGAAATAGAATTAAGCAGGCCAAAAGAAATAGTAAAAGAAGAAAAAATTAATGGCAGAGCTCCAAGAAGAAATAAATCATACAAAAGTCAAATTAAACATGAACAAATGATGAAAAGAGAAGAATTAGAATATAATTATAGAATGCTAAAATTGGATGATAAATTAAAAGATTTAGAGAAAAAAAAGTGTATAAAGCAATTATTTGAAGAGAAATTAAAACAAAGAGAAAACTATTTGATAAAAATAAATGAAAAAATAAGATAGCAATATGAGTTTGAAAAAGATTTTAATAAAAAACAAGAATTTATAAAAGTGATGCTTGAACAAAATGAAGAAGAATTAGAAAAATTGAATAAAATTAATAATTATGAAGAAGAATTAAAAAAAGTACAAAAAGAATTTAAGGAAAAAGAAAAAAGAAAAAGAGAAGAAGAAATAATAAAAGAAGAACAAGAAAAGGCAGAAAAAGAAAGAAAAGAAAGAGAAGAATTTATTAGAAGACAAAAATAAGAAGAATTAAATAGACTTAAATATATTGAGGAAGAAGAATTAAAAAAAAACAAATTAGAAGAAGAAAATAAAATAAAAATGATGGAAGAAGAACAAAAAAAGAAACAGGAATATTATTTAGATACAATAAGAAAACAACAAAAAGAATCTGAAGAACAGGTAATAAGACAAAATGAAAGGGCAAAATTACAAAGATTAGAAGAACAAATAAATAGCCAAAGAGAAGAAGAAAAAAGAAGGCAAAAAGAATTTGAAAAACTTGAGAGAAAGAGAAAAGAAAATGAAAAAATTGAAAAACAAAATACTTTTTTATTCTTTATCTGAAAAAAGTTTTCTCCGAAGAAATAAGTGATAAAGTTCAATTCACCAGCTCAGAAGATAAAAATAATATTCCAAAGTGCATTCTTACGAAAGAAAAAGATGAATATATAATTAAAATATTTAAATTTAATCCAACAAAAGATATTAAAAATAAGCTTGAATTTTTTTATGATGGGAAAAAATATAATTTGAGTTTTGATAAGCCCAAAGATAAAACTTTTTTATTCGATGTTGATATTACTTCCCAAAGTAGTAAAAGAGGTTTAGATCAAACAAAAATAGATATAACAGAAAAAATGAATTACTTTGATGAAGCCTTGTCAGTACAAAAGGAATATGAAAAAATGAAAACTTTGTATAATGATTCAATAAATCTATGTAACAAAAAATCAAGTTTCCAATTTTTGATTAATATATTTATTAAAGTATATAATACAGAATTATGCTCTAAACTTCTGGATATATTTTGTAAAAAAATAGATAAGCTCGTTGAAAATAATAACAAAGAAAATTTGCAGAAATATAAATTTGATTTTGATCAAATCATCGAAAATCGCGATGATATCGTTTCCAAATTTAATTTGAATCCTATTGACTTTTATGGTTTGATTTTTTGTTATTTAAATATTTGCAATAAAGAAAAATTCAAAGAATTGTTCAATAAACTTTCTACTAAAGAAGAAGGTAAAAAAATAATATTTGAAGTAATGCTAACATATAAATTATTTTTAAAGAAGCAAATTGATATAAGCAATGAGCTATTAAATGAATTTATTAAATATTCTACTAATAAAGACTTCAAAATATTCAAAGATGACGCTTTATATTATTTAAAAGATATTAATACTTTTCTGGATATTATAGAAAATAATAAAATCGATATAATTAAAATAAAGCATTTTGAACCTATTGAAGCCCTTAAAATAACTGATGAAGAAGATATTAAATTTGGAATAATAAATCCCAAAATTGAAAAGATGACAGATTTTTCAAAAGATAAAAAAAAATTATTATTAGATTTAAATGGCAAATTTTGGGAAAGTTTAGCTAAAAAAAGTTCTGGAATAAGTAGGGATAATATTGAACTATGTTCAACTATAAGAATAATATTTACGAATTATTATAATATGGTAAAGGATATACTTTCAGACAAAGATAAAATAAGGCAAGATGTAAAAAAAGCTTTTAATAATGGAATTTTCCTTCGTCAAATTGATAAAATTATAAAAGAATATATTTCTAATAGTCCAGATATTAATAATAAGGATATTATAGAATTAATACGGGATTATGATGAATATTATAAAAATCAAATCTATTGCAAAAAAAGAGATTATAAAATATTAGAGAGAATTGATTTAGATAAAACAAATGAAAATTTTATTAAAATTTTTAAAGAAATGCAATTTGAAAATTTATTTGCACATATTTTAAGAAATTATTTAATGGTTTTTACAAATAAAATAAAAAAAATATCAGATTTCGATATTATTTTCAAAATGATAAATATAAATGCACTAGGGGATGCAAAAGATTTTTATCTTAAAACACTAAAAAATAAATATGATTTAGTAGTTAAGTCAATTATATCATCTAAAAATGATGATAATTTAATAAAAAGTTTAGTTAATTTGACAACTTATATATGCATAAATGAGAATAAAATCGAATTCTTAGAAGATAAAATAAATAAATCAAGATATATAGATCAAAATATAAAACATAAAATTTATATTGGTCTTATTAATTTTTGTAAAGAAAATAATACTCAAACTATAAAAAATATTAAAAATTTTATTATAAAGTATTATACTAATTCTTTGAAACCAGAAAAAATAAAAGAATTTATAGATTTTATAATAAATTTAAGCGAAGATGATGCCAATAATTTTATTGAAAATATTGATGATAAATATAATATTATAGAAAAAGAATTCTATTCAATGGGAATAAATTTAAATATTCAATTATTGAATGAATTATTGATCAAGCAAAAATTAAATTTTAATGATGATAATAAGTATATAAAAACTAATATTGGAGTAATATCTAAAATTGCAAATGATATAGAAGATAAGAAAATACAATTTGAATATCTTAAAAATTTTGTTAATGATGAAAAGGAAATAGTCAAAGTAAAATTAAATCTCTTGAGTTTAGCACCAAATAATTCTTCAGATCAGGATGAAAAATATGAAAATATTTTACAATATTATAAAGAAATGAATGATGATTTGGATAAATTATTATTATATAAAAAGACTTTAGAATTATATCATTCTCAAATTAAGCAAAATGAAATATCAAATATAAGTAAATATATTGAAATAATGCAAAAAGAAACATTTTATAATTATAATGAAAAAACAAAATCAGAAATTCAAACTTTATTTGATGTATCGCAAAATATTGTTAAAGATATTGAAGATGTAAAAAATTCAAAAATTTTCAAAATTTTTTTTCAAAAAGAAAAAAATAATAAAAATAATAAAACTAATCCTTTTGACAAAGCATATGATGAATTCACAAAATTTAAAAAATTATTAGTTAAAAATGGAACGGATATAATAAAAAAAGATTCACAAAACGATATTATAAAAAAAATTAAAGAACAATATAAAGAAGATAAAGCAATACAAAATGAATTATCTTCCTTGATTAGCGGTGAACAACAAAATGAAGAAGAAGTTATGATATTATTAAATGCCAAAAATTTTGAAAAAGATTTAAAATCACTTTTTGATTTTTTTAATTATTTTAAAAATAATGAAAATTTAAAAAGAGAACTAGATGAATGGATAGAAAAATGCAAAGATTTATCTAATGAACAAGATAATTCAAAAATTCAATCTATTTTAAATGAATTGAAAAAAGCAGGAATATATGATTACAAAAATAATATAGAAAAGAAATGTAATTATATTATATTTTTTAATCTTTTTTATGAAAATAAGCAAGCTTTGGAATTTTTAGAACAAAAAACTGCAGAAGATATTAAGCCTTTATATGATAAAATTGTTCCTGGAGCAGATCTTACTATTAATAATATAACCGATACTATAAATTGTGTTGGATTTTTCCAAGAACTTAAAAAAAATGAAGGGGGACTTAAAGAAATAATTGATCATATTAAAGCAAGATTAGATGAAAAAGATTTAAGTATCTTACAAGGATTTAAACGTTATTTGGAAATCTATCGTGCCGTAATTGAACTTAATGAAAATTTTGATTTTGCTCAATCTATTTTTAAAGAAATAAACGAAATTATAAATGAATCAAAATTTATTTTTAATAAAAACAACGATGAATTAAATGTTATAAATAGAGATAAAGGAGATTTAGAATATAAAATTATTACTTTTGATAAAATAAGAGAATTGAAAAATAAAATTCAATTAAAACAAGAAGGAAAAAAAGACTCACTTCATGATGCAAATTCAAATAATTATATAAAAAGATATGAAAAATTAAAATTTTTCAAAGATTTAACAGTTAATATTGAAGAAATAAAAGAATTAATGACTGTATTAAGAACGAAAGGAAGTACATTATCTATATCAATTTGTGTTAATATATCATATCCAGATGTAAATTATCTATTAGATGGAAAAAAAAGAGATTTCAAAGATATTCATGATTTTTTATCTAAAGCTAAAACAAATATAATTAATAAATTAGATTCAATTTATAAGGATATGACTACAATTAGATTTTTATATGGAAAGCAAATAGATAGCATTTTAAATCATATTCAAGGAAGTTCTAAGATAAATTCATTTTTAAGATATATTTTAAATTATACAGATTCAAAAGAAGTAAAAGAAGGAAAAAAATTTTTTATGAGAAAAACTTTGGATTATATAAATGAAACAAATAATTATAATAATGATTCTTTTAATATTATTCATGATTATATAATAAGTCTTTTTAATGAAAATAATACTTCAATCGAAAATCATTATAAAAAAATTTCTATAAAAGAAGGAAATAATCTTAAAGGAATATATACCTATTTTTCTAAATCTGATTCATTAGAAGAAGATATTTTAAGAATATATTTAGATAAAGTAGGAAAGATTCCTATAGCTCAAAATATATTAATTAATAGTAAAGAAACTTCTTATGAGGAAATGCAAGCTTTTTTTCATAGAGCTATTTTATGTCAATATAATACTTTATTTGTAGTTGAACTTAATGGCTCTTTTTCGCCTTATCAACAAAGATGTATGAATATTTTCTTGGATAAAATATTGACCTATAAAAATAATGAATATAATAATAAAAATGTAGATAATCATGCTGATAAAAGTAATACATCTTCATATATGGAATCTTGCTTAGTTTTTATTTATAATAAAAATGATGAATCTTTTCTTAATGAATTAAAACCATTTAATCCTCAACCACTTATAATTGATGAAATTGATCCTTCTTTAAAAGGCCAAACTCCAAGACAATCTTTTTCTTCAATTTCTTCAACAATATTTTCTTCAAAAAAAGAGGACTTAAATAGCAATACACTTAAAATTGATGAAATTAATCCTTTTTTAAAAAGCCAGGCTCCAAGACAATCTTTTTCTTCAATTAGTTCAGCAATATTTTCTCCAAAAAGAGAAGACTTATATAATAATACTCACATTGTTCAATCTGAAATATGTGGATTAGGTAAATCAACTCAAATTAGAAATAATATAAAAGAATCAAAAAAACAATATATATATTTCCCTTTAGGTGGGAATATAACTAAAGATATTATCTTTAATAAATTAGATAGTATAATGAACGATATAAATAATAAAACACAAAATAATTATAATGATATAGCAATTCATTTAGATTTATTTGATAGTAAAGAAAGTATAGTTTCCATTTTAAATGAATTCCTTTTTTCATTTTTAATAACTAAATTTTATTCTAATAATGAAAATGTTATTTTTATTCCAACAAATATAGAAATATATATTGAAATACCAAATACTTTCAAAGATTTTATAAGTAATTATGGAATTTTGAAATTTTTCAGAAGAGAAGATGATATGATTATAGCAGATGATCTTCCTCAACTAAATTTATCAAAAGAGAAACTTAATTTATTTAAAAAAATGTTAGGTAAAGATGAAAATAAAGAAATATATAATTGGCTAAAAGAAACTATTGGACTAACAAGATATTCTTATCATCAAATTCATATATTTATAAATCTTTTTATTAGTCAATATAATATTTTCAAAGGAAGAAAAATATATTTTTCTGAAAATGGAAAGGATGTGACTAAAAAATGTATTGAAAATTTTGCAAAAGCCACAAAATATTTTACTTATGGAGGTTTTTCAAAATTATTATTAGAAAAGGAAGATAATCTAGATGATAAAATTGATGAAATTGATATATTATCTAAAGAATACAAAAATGATTTAGAAAACGAAAAATTTGAACAAAAATTAATATTTATTGTTAAAAATAAAGATAATAAATTTGGGCAGGATTTACTCGGTATATTTTATAAATTAAATATTTCAAATGAAGCTTTAGAAAATGGAAATTATTTAGGAAAATTAACTGAAGAAAAAAATAAAGAAAGAGAAGAAAAGAAAAAAACAATGACATTAGAAATGTTTAAAAAATTAGAATATTTAGAAATATTTAAAAAGATTTTAGATTTAGATAATCCTGTGAAACCCGATGAAAATAATGACAAAAAATTAATTTCTTTGTTAGAAATAATAGATAAAGATGATTATGTAATAACAACAGATAATTTCAGAAAAATGATATTAATTCTATGTAGAATAATAGCGAATATTCCAGTTATTTTGATGGGTGAAACTGGTTGTGGGAAAACTGCCTTAATAAAAAAATTGAATCAATTATTAAACAATGGAAAAGAAACTTTAGAATCTATTAATATACATCCTGGTTATGATGATAAAAAATTAACACAAAAAATGAATGAAATAAACGAAAAAGCAAAATCTTGTCAAGGTGAATTGTGGGTATTTTTTGATGAATTAAATACATGTGATTCCCTTTCTCTTATAACAGAAATTTTCATAAATAGAACTTATGGTAGGAAAAAATTAGAAGAAAATATAAGATTAATTGGCGCTTGTAATCCTTATAGGAAAAAAATGGAAAATAAAAATATTTGTGGATTAACTTATAAAAATAATGATGATAAAAATGAAGTAGAATTAGTATATTTAGTTAATATTTTACCACAATCATTGATGTACTATGTTTTTAATTTTGGAAAATTAGAAAAAAAAAACGAAGATCAATATATTTCCAGTATTATTTCAGATATTATTCCCGATCCAAAATTAAAAGAAGCTACTAAAAATGTTATAAGTAAATGTCATGACTATTTAAGAGATACATTCGATCCTTCTGTTGTTTCATTAAGAGAATTAAAACGATTCAAAAAAATATATTTATTTTTATTAAAATATTATGAAAATAAAAAAAAATTGGACCCAGAAAGGTGCGGCTCTGAAGAATCAATAAAATTAAAATCAATTATTATTTCAATATATTTATGCTATTATAGTAGATTAGTTGATAAAATAAAAAGAAGTAATTTTGTTACCACAATGGATAAACCTTTTAAACAATTAGTTAATTATAAAAGTTCTAATCAAAGTGATGAAAATAATTCCAATTCTAACAAAACTGATGAAGTGATATTAAATGAAGATTTAAAAAAAGATTTAAAATTTAATTATGGTATAACAGATTTTAGTTCATTTCACTTTTATCAAATTTTATCTTTAGAACAAGATTTTATTATTAATAATATAAGCTTAAATAAAGGTATAGGAAAAAATGCATCTTTAAAAGAAAATATATTTTTATTATTTATAGCTTTAGCTACTAATATACCCTTGATAATAATTGGAAAGCCTGGAAGTAGTAAAAGTTTGAGTGCCCAATTAATAAATAAAGAAATGGCAGGGAAATATTCAAAAAAAGATTTTTTTAAATTATATCCTTCAATTATTCAGACCTATTTTCAAGGAGCAGATTCGACTAAGCCAAAGGATGTTGATGAAATATTCAACAAAGCAGAAGGAAGATTAAGAGCATCAAAATCTAATAATAATAATGAATTACCAATTTCGATGATTTTATTTGATGAATTAGGCTTAGCTGAGAGATCTAAATATAATCCTTTAAAAGCTTTACATAGTAATTTAGAAATTGATGGAAGTGCAAAAGAAGGAAGAGAAAAAGGAATTAGTTTTGTAGGTATTAGCAATTGGGTTCTAGATGCTTCTAAAATAAATAGGGCTTTAAATTTATCAGTCCCAGATTTAGATAGTGATTTTGATGATTTAAAAAATACTTCAGTAAGTATATGTGAAAGTATTAATGATAGCTTTGGTTCAAATAAAATTTTTAATAAAATATTACCAAATGTTTATTACCAATTTAAGGAAAATTTAAGAATATTGCAATTGCTAACGGTATATAAAGAATATGAATTGCAGGAGTATAAAAAATTAATAGATATATATAAAGAAGATGAAAAATTCAAAAATATTTTTTCAAATATTAAAGAATGTGAAAAATTTTTTGAAAAAAAGGAACCACAAAATAAAGAATTAAAAGAGGGAAAAATTGAAGAAGAAGAAGATGGTACAAAAATTTATGAATATAATATTTTTAAAAAAGTAAAAAATCAATTGAAAGATTTTTGCGATTCAAAAAAAAAAGAATCAAAAAATAAAAAAGAAAATTGTTCTATTTTTGACGAAATAATTTTAAATAATAATAATTATAAAAGATTATTAGAAAAGGATAAAAAAGTTAAGTTGGATTTCCTTGGTAATAGAGATTTTTATTATATAATAAAAGGAATTGCTAATGAGATGAATGATAATAATGTTGATTATAAGAATATTATTCAAAAATATATAGAAAGAAATTTTGGAGGATTTGAAATTACAATAGATTTTGAAGAAGATTATAGTCATTTGAGAGAATTTGATAAATATAAAGGTGTACAATACAAAGATTTCTTTGAAAAAATTTTGACAAGACAAAAATGGACTTCTGTACAAATTTTTGAAATAACTTTTAATATTTATTGTAGTGAAAATGATGAGGCAGATTCTTTAATTGATGAAGCAGCCCTAGATGGATTTAAATATTTGGAAAATATTAAAGAAAATATAAGAGATATAAAAAGTAGATATTTACTATTAGGTATAAATTCTTCTCACGCCTCAGTAATTCACCAAAAAATTTCGAAAGAAATAAAAAAAACTATTTATTTTTATGAAGGAAGTCCATTTGTTAATGATAATAATAATGAATATCAATTTAAAATTATTAATAAAATCCAGGAACATGCTGAAAATGGTGATATAATTATACTTCATAATTTAAATCAAGTGCATGCATTTTTATACGATTTATTTAATAAAAATTTCATGATTAAAGATGGAAAGCAATATGCAAGGATTTGTCTTGGAAATTATTCAGAACTTCATGCTATTATTAATAGAGGATTTAGGGTCATTGTTATGGTCAATAAAAAATATTTAGATAAAGTTGAGCCTCCTTTTTTGAATAGATTTGAAAAAATGGTTATCTCATTTTCTCATTTAATAGATGAAAATCAAAAACAATTAGCAGATATTATTGCTTCTGAATTAGATATGAAAAAAAATGAAAAAATTTATAAAATAAATTATAGAATTAAAAATTTATTGATAGGATGTCAAACTGAATTTATTATAGGAATGATTTATTATGAATTAGATTCTAATGAGCAAGGTGCAAAAAATGAAAATGATAAAATTAAAACTAATATAAATAATAAAATATATAAATTATTGCCCCAGGATATAATAATGAATTTAGATTATGATATATTAAGGAAATTATATTTCTCAAAAAAACAATATTATAATTTGGAGCAATATTTAAATAGTAAACCAACACATAAAATATCAATAATATATACATTCAATAATATAAACAGTTTAATCAATTGCATTGATGAAAGCTCAAGCTTTAAAATGATTTCAGAAATTAAAAGTGAAAATCAATTGCTTAATAATATAAATAATATGATAATAGAAAAAGAAAATAATAACAAAATAAACAAAAATAAAAACCAAAATAAAAATAAAAATTTTATATTTATTCATTTTGATGAATTAAATTCTGATAAGATAGGATTTCTTATTTCTTTTGTTATAAATAATTATGATAAAAATGAAGAACTTAAATTTATTTTTATTGTTCATATTAAAAGAAACTTTAAAGTTGATCCTCCTAGTGAAAAAATATTTGCAATTCCTGATATTAATTCAAAAATATATCAATTATTCATTGATAATTTAAATGGCCCAGATATAAAATTAGAAGAAATTATATTTAATCCTATTAATGAACTTAAAAAAAAAGATTTAATTAATATCGAAAATGAATTTGATAATGCCTTAATAAAATTCACAAATGATAATTTAAATATTTTTTATGGAGAAAATGATATAATTAATGAAGATAATTATTTAATTAAACTTAAAGAATTATTCGGAGAAAAAAAATATCAAGATTTAAAGAATCAAATAATTGAAAAAATTGATTCATATATTGAAAATGAAAAAGAAGACAACAAAAATACAAATGGTATTATTGAAAAAATATATCAAAAAGGATATATAAATAAAAATACTATTGATTTAATTTCAGTCATTATTGATTTTGTTAAAAAAGAAATAATATCTAAATATATAGATAAAATTTTATGCAATTTAGAAAGCAATAATATTTTAACAACATTATTAGTTCTAAATAATAATAAAGAATTAATTAATGATGAATTACAAGAAACAGTAAAAGAAATGGTTATTCAATATATAGAAAAAATAGATTTCGAAAACAATGATTATAAGCCAAAATTTATTTTAAGTTTTATTATTCCTTGTTTTATTGAATTGTATGCTAATCTATCAGATTTTATTATAAAAGATATAAGAAATGATTTTTTCAAAAATGAAAAAATGCTGAGAAATTTTTCCTTTAATAAAAAAAATGCAAGGGTAAGTGATACAAAAGAAGCCTATGATAAAAAAGAAAAATATTTGATTTCAAAAACATTTGAAAAACTTGAAAAAGATAAATTCTTTTATGAATTTGTGAAAAGAATTCCTT
>Ga0247611_10008666_pt1 | contig 12463 bp, 8 predicted proteins | sample 177DNAGHGhighgp2_FD_192422 | JGI IMG/M metagenome (GOLD analysis project Ga0247611, IMG submission 192422) | Sheep rumen microbial communities from Palmerston North, Manawatu-Wanganui, New Zealand - 1770 DNA GHGhigh gp2 | ecosystem: Host-associated > Mammals > Digestive system > Stomach > Rumen ... | reverse complement strand
AAAGAGCACAAACTGGCACGACGACTATTGGCTGCTGCTGATGCAGATATACCTGCGGAAGCCCGTGGGCGTAAAGCCCCTGTACAGTCGCGACATGGTGAACCTGAGTCTTGAACTGCACATCGCCCCACAGACGCTGTTCACAAAGATGTGCGCCATCGCCAACCTGGAAACGCCGCGCATCGAACGCATCTGGGAGACCTACGGGTCGAACCCCAGAAAACTGGCACGCGCCGCACAGCTGCTGCGCAGCATGAGGGGCTTTGGCGAGGCCGACGCCTTCTACGACGGTGTGGAGATGAACCAGACTTTCGAGAGCGACTGGCTGCCGCTGGACGAGGACAGCCGCTTCACGCCCGTCATGCTGGTCATCATCCTCGATCTCTACTTCCACCTGACACCCGTCACGATGGTAGCCGAGACCCCCGAGGTGGTGGAGACGGCACGCTTACTGAAACTTAAGGCCGACGAAGTGGCACAGGTGCTCGAGGTCTTCCAGCAGTGCGACCCCTACCTGAACCGCCGCGACACGCTGTCGTTCGCCCCCATGATGCTGCCCTGCCAGAACATCTGGCGACGCTACGGCAACAGCGACCTCACACGGCTGTCGTCCTATGCCAGTCAGTTGAAGGAATACTACAGATAAAGGATACTGTCAAGAAAGATGTCACAGAGTCAAAGTCAAATACAGGAACAGCGGCTGGAACAGCGACTGGGACAGACCGTCACACAGCAGCAGCTGTTACAGGCACAGCTGGTAGAGCTGCCGCTGACGCAGCTGCTTGAGCGTATCGACACCGAGATGAACGACAACCCGGCACTGGAGGCCTCAACAGAGGGACCAGAGTTCGCCGACAACACAGACGATCCGGAGACCAACGATTATACAGATGCTGCCGACGACTTCGACGCCGAACGCGAACGCGAAGAACGGCAGTCGGCACTGGACGAGGCGCTGCTGGGCATCGGCCGCGACGACGAGGAGCTGCCCGTCTATCATGATGGAGCCAGCATCGGTGAGGACCGCGAAGAGATAGTCTATGGACAGACCACCTCGTTCTATGACCTGCTGAAGGAGCAGATGACGTTTGCCAACCTTACCGAGCGCGAACACGACATCATGGAATATCTCATCGGCTCGCTCGACGACGACGGACTGCTGCGCAAACCGCTCTCGACCATCAGCGACGAACTGGCCATCTACCATAGTATCGACGCCAGCGAACACGAGATAGAGACGGTGCTCACCAAACTGCAGGACTTCGACCCCGCTGGCATCGGCGCACGCACGCTGCAGGAATGTCTGCTGCTGCAGATAGAGAGGCGCGACGACTCACGACTGAAGACACTCATGACCAAAGTGGTGCGCGACCACTTCGAGGCCTTCACCAAGAAGCACTGGGACAAGATACAGTCGGCACTGCAGCTCAGCGACATCCAGGCCAAGACACTCTTCAACGAACTGCGACGACTCAACCCCAAGCCAGGCGCCTCGATGGGCGAGGTCGTGGGGCGCTCGCTGCAGCAGATTACCCCCGACTTCATTGTTGACACACAGGACGACGGCACTATTACCTTCACCCTGAACAACGCCGAAGTGCCTGAGCTGCGCGTGTCGCAGTCGTTTGCCGACTCGATGAAAGCATATCAGGAGAACGCCGCCAACATGAGCCGTCAGACCAAGGAGGCACTGCTCTACATCAAACAGAAGGTGGGGGCCGCACAGAGTTTCATCGAGGCCATCCGCACACGCCGCCACACACTGGCCGTCACCATGCAGGCCATCATCAGTCTGCAGCGGCAGTTTTTCCTCGACGGCGACGAGGCTTCGCTCCGGCCGATGATTCTCGACGATGTGGCACGAAAAACCGGACTCGACCGCTCCACCGTGTCACGCGTCTGCAACTCCAAGTATGCACAGACACGCTGGGGCACATTCCCACTGCGCCACTTCTTCAGCGACAGCTATATGACCGACGACGGACAGCAGGTGTCCACACGACAGATCAAGGCCGTGCTCCACGAACTCATCGACGGCGAGGACAAGCGCAAGCCGCTGAGCGACGACGCGCTGACACAGCTGATGGCCGAGCGGGGCTTCCCCATCGCTCGCCGCACCGTAGCTAAATATCGCGAGCAGCTGGGACTGCCGATTGCGAGACTGAGAAAGGGGTGATGGAAGACGTGAGACGAGAATAGAAATAAGATAAAAGGTTGATGGTTATGAAAACAACATCAAGAGAGAAACAGATTATCATGACGGCTCGGTTGGTGAGCCTCATCTTTACACCGTTCTACCTGCCACTGGTAGGACTCATCGTACTCTTCTCACTGAGCTACCTCAACCAGTATCCGCTGAGCTACAAGTTCTTTGTGCTCATTGTCGTCTATTTCTTCACCATCCTTCTGCCGACACTGCTCATCCACCTCTACCGCCGCTATCAGGGATGGTCGCTCTTCGAACTCGGACGCCGTGAACGACGCGTCGTGCCCTACGCCATCTCCATTCTCTGCTACTTCACCTGCATCTACTTAATGGAGCGGATGCACATGCCGCACTTCATGGGCAGCATCGTCATCGCTGCACTCCTCATACAGATAGTCTGCGCACTGGTCAACGTATGGTGGAAGATCTCCACCCACACGGCGGCCATCGGGGGCATGGCCGGCGCACTGTTCGTCTTCTCCGAACTGTTCGGCTTCAACCCCGTCTGGTGGTTCTGCCTCATCTTCATCATCGCAGGCATCCTTGGCACCGCCCGTATGCTGCTGCGCCAGCATACGCTCGGACAGGTTGTCGGCGGTTTCTTCGTCGGCATTGTCTGCGCCGCCCTCGGCATCATCTTCTTGTAAAAGCTATAATAAAGAAAGATATGAAACCAATCGTCAGTATTATCATGGGCAGCACCAGCGACCTGCCCGTTATGGAAAAAGCATGCAAGCTCCTCGACGAGCTGCAAGTACCGTTTGAAGTGAACGCCCTGTCGGCACACCGTACGCCCGACGCCGTAGAGACTTTTGCACGCACCGCCAAGGAGCGCGGACTGAAAGTCATCATCGCCGGTGCCGGAATGGCGGCAGCACTACCTGGCGTCATCGCGGCCTCGACAACACTGCCCGTCATCGGGGTGCCCATTAAAGGTATGCTCGACGGTCTGGACGCCATGCTCTCAATCATCCAGATGCCACCGGGTATCCCCGTAGCAACAGTGGGGGTCAACGGGGCACAGAACGCAGCCATCCTGGCTGTTGAGATGCTGGCACTCGGCGACGAGAGTCTGGCCGCACGTCTGGCCGACTACAAAGCTGGTCTGAAGGCTAAGATTGAGAAGGCAAACAAGGAACTGGCTGAAGTGAAATATGAGTACAAGACGAATTAGTACGGTCTGCCACGTAGGCAACACAGCCATCGGCGGCACGAACCCCATCCGCATACAGTCGATGGCGACTACCGACACCAACGACACGGAGGCCAGCGTGGCACAGGCCAAGCGTATCATCGATGCCGGCGGCGAACTGGTACGGTTCACCACACAGGGCACCCGCGAGGCGGAGAACATGAGGAACATCTCGGCACAGCTGAAGGAGGACGGCTACACACAGCCACTGGTGGCCGACGTTCACTTCACGGCACACACTGCCGATGTGGCAGCACAGTACTGCGAGAAGGTGCGCATCAACCCCGGCAACTACGTGGACCCCGGACGTACTTTTAAGCATCTGGAGTACACCGATGAGGAGTATGCTGCCGAACTCGGGAAGATTGAGAAGAAGCTCATACCTTTCATCAATATCTGCAAGGAGCACCACACCGCCGTTCGCATCGGCGTGAACCACGGCTCGCTCAGCGACCGCATCATGTCGCGCTATGGCGACACGCCGGAAGGTATCGTTGAGAGCTGTATGGAGTTCCTGCGTATCTTCCGTCGTGAGCAGTTCGACGATGTGGTCATCTCCATCAAAGCCTCGAACACCGTTGTGATGGTGACGACGGTACGACTGCTCGTCAAGACGATGGACGCTGAAGACATGCACTACCCACTGCACCTCGGCGTCACCGAGGCGGGCGAGGGCGAGGACGGACGCATCAAGAGCGCCGTCGGCATCGGCGCTCTGCTCACCGAGGGCATTGGCGATACCATCCGCGTCAGCCTCAGCGAAGAGCCGGAATGCGAGATTCCCGTAGCACGCAAGCTCGTGGAGCTCATACCAGAATGTACCTGCCTGCGTGCTGAAGCCGAAGCCGGCATCAATGACGACACCATCACGCTTAATCTTGAGAGTGCTTCGCAGTTTTGCTGCGAAGATTGGGAAACATTGCAGCTCAAAGCGGCGATGGCCGTGGGAGCGCTGCTCATCGACCGCAAAGCCACAAAACTGGTCATTCACAACACATTCTTCGAAGAGACGCGTCTCAAGGAACTGGCTGACGCCATTTTGCAAGCTGCACGCATCAAATTCACCAAGACCGAGTACATCTCATGTCCTGGCTGCGGACGCACACTCTATAACCTTCAAGAGACCATCGCCCGTATCAAGGCAGCCACCCGTCACCTCGTAGGACTGAAGATTGGCATTATGGGGTGCATTGTCAACGGCCCGGGCGAGATGGCCGATGCCGACTATGGCTACGTGGGTGCCGGCAGAGGAAAAATTTCCCTCTACCGACAGAAAGAGTGTGTTGAGAAGAATATTCCCGAGGCCGAAGCGGTGGACCGTCTGCTACAGCTCATCGAGAGCGACCGCCACTAACGAACGACCACCTTCTTGCCGTGGTGAATATAGATGCCGCGACGCAGACGATTGACTGGCTGCCCCATTATATTATAATAAGGTGTATCGTCATCGACCGTTCGAACAACGGCACCTATGCCGACGGGAGCAGCCATCGGCTCGTAGACTGCCAGCGAACGGTAGATATGATAGCGCTTGTTGCTGGGCATGTCGATGGTAATGCCCTCGTCGCTGTTCACGCACTGATGGAACGTGACAAGCGAGTCGGAGGCATTGTAGACAGAGGCTCCCTCGCCCACCAGATAGCCACGCTCAATAATAGTGCCCACCGGCGGCTGACAGCTGACGGTGAAGTCGTTATTGGCCACCATACCATAGCCGGGGAAGTAGAAGTAGTAGTTGGAAGCCTCGCTACTGAACGTCAGACCTGGATAGAGGTCCGTCAGCAGCTTACCGTTCAGGGTACTACGATACCACGGCAGCTTGCCGCTACCGCTGAATCCCATGATCTCGCTGGTACTGCCCAGCTTCATCCAACCGCCACCGGGCGCTGTCTCCGCCGTAAAGTCAAGCGCCATAGTGGGGCGGAACGGACCGTATGCCGGCAACGAAGCATAGCTGGTTGTACCATCCTCGTTTCCTAATGTCACAACGACAGGACTATCGGCCCGACCGCTAATGACGACCTCTACCTTATTGCCGTTGACCGTAGCAACCGCACCATCGAAGGGCTTGCCATCGGCTGTCTCCACAGAAACACTCTTCACAGACTGACCATTGAGCGTTGTCAGCTGATAGACAGGGTTATAGGTGTCGTCGGCAGCATAGTGCATGGCCGATTGCCGAACGTGTACACCTTGCTTGGTGTTGCCCAGCGGTATCAGACTGACATAGCTGTTCAGGCCCGATGGCACGAGCTGCCAATTGGCAAACGTGTCACTACCGCTGATAACGTTGATGTTGGCATCCTCAAAGATGCGCCACACAATGCCGTCGGCATCCATCTGACGAATGCGGTTGGCCGGCAGATTGGTCACCTCGATACGCAAGGTATTAAGACCTTCCTTCACGGCGTCGCCACAATGAACGACAAAAGGAACGCTCCACAGACAGCCGAGATACTGGCCGTTCAGCCACACACGGGCACTCTCACGGACGTCACCGAGATTGAGTAGGAAACCGCCTGAAGCGGCAGACATCTGCAGAGCAGTGATGTTAAACGTGGTTTCGTAGATGCCCGTACCCATCAGCCGTGCCGTCTCGTCACTCAGCATCTCCCATGTCTGCAAACGGTCCAAATCGAAAGACTGCTTAATGGCTGGCGTGCTGTCATCCGTAAAGCTAAGACGCCAAGGGCCGCCAATCATCATCGGAGGCTGGCCCACTTCACGTCCCTCGCCCTTCTCGGCAGAGTCCGTCATAGCCACTTCTGTATCATACGTCTGAAGAATCAACGACTCGCCTGAACGCAAATCGAGCCACACCTTGTTGCCATCTGTCTCGAGCGCACGTATCTCACCAGTCAGCGGATTGAAGAGTGCGGCAGAAGCAAAGGGAACAGCCAACTGGTAGTAACCCTGATGGCGGTCAGGTGACAGATTAGCCACAAAATAGTGGTAGCCGCTGTCGTTCTTGCGACGGAGTACGCGCAGACCGTCCTGTCGCATAGACTCTGGCTGTACACCCAGCTGTCCAAGACTGGCGGCATCATAGCCATAGACGATACGGGCACCCTGGGCTGCCAGCTCGTCAAGGTGAGTCTTCACGTCGGCTGGCATGTTGTCGCTGATGGGAACGATGAGCGACCGATAGACAACACCGGCGGCGGTCTTCAGCAGTCCGCCCTCACAGGTCGTCCCCATCAGCAGACGGTCGCTGATGTAGTCACAGTCGTAGCCGGCAGTTGTCAGCGCCGTGACACACTTCACCATCTCCGGCATCTTCGTATCCAACTTGTTGATATCGAAATACAGGAAAATGTTCTCCGTGTTCTTATGCATGGCATTGACAAACGGTGCATAGACAAGCACCTCATTATCGGGACTGCCCATCTGCAGGAAACTTTGCACACGCTCAATGTACTTCAGCATGGCGGGGGCATCGCGCCAGATGCTGTTAGTCGGACTCATATCGACAGCGGCATAGAACTTCCAACCGGGCCACGATGCCTCACGGGGTGAATAACAGGTTCCATGGAACAGGATATGGTTCACACCGGCGGCAAAAAGCTGGTCCAGCTCGGGCTTCATCTGCGATAACGACGTGCGGAAGTGTTCTGTCAGCCAAGTCATCGTTTCGCTCGACACCAGTGACTTTCCCGTCACATGGGCGGCACTCGACGCATACTTCAGAGTGGTCGGACTGCTCAGGGCCTTCATCGTATAACCGGGATCTTTGCGCAAACCCTTGATTCCAAAGTCACTCAGATAGAAGGACTCCGTCTCGGGGATGTCGGCAGCAGCATACAGGTCAATGAGGTTGCCTGGCGAACCATGAGCCTGATTGCGAGTCGTCACGCCATGACGATGTGCCCAGGCCGTCCACGGCTCAGTGAAGTTATGCAGCAGCATGTCGTCAAGAGTCTGGCGATAGTCGGCCATCACCTGCCGGTCCTTGGCCAATAGCTTGTCCATCACGGACTCCAGCTTGTAGCCACGATAGTGCTCAAACGACTCGAACATCGAGCGCGTCCAGTCACCACCCGTGATCTCGTAACTGTCGTTGAAGAACGAACGCGGATAGACAGCACCCTCGAAACGGGCATCAAACCACGAGAGGTAGGAGGCGACAGCATCGGCATCAAAGTGGTCCAAGGCATAGCCCTCACTGCCTGGCGACGGACGTTTCACAGCCATCACCTGATGCTTGCAATAGACGGTGATAACCTTCCACTGCCCCTCGGGCGCTGTCCACGCCACCTTGCCGTCGGTAACCTGAGCCGTCAAGTCAACATAAGAGACATTATTGCCTGTCTGGGGATAGGCCAGTACCCGCTGCAGCACACCATTACCGTTATTGATGCGGATGGTCGTTGCAGTAGCACCGTCACCAGTAATGCTGACCGTCTCGGTGACAAGCCGTGAGGCTGTCTCCTCGGGCTTCAGCATCGGACCGCCAAAAGGCCAGCCCGTACCCATGATCATATCTATGTCGATGCTTAACTGTCGTCCCTGCTCGCTGGTGTAACGCAGCATATCAAGCCACGGTGTCGACAGGAAACCGATATTGTTCTTCGCGTTTCCCTGAACACCATAGATGGGAGAAATCTCCAGCGTACCCAGTCCGGCAGCAGCATACTGCTCCATGTTCCATTTCAGGTTATTGTGGTCAACGGCTGAGCCCAGCCACCACCAGCGACTGCCCGCCTTCGTCTCATTAGTCACTGCGGGCCAGCGGGGCTTGAGCTGTGCAGCAACAGGGCCAAGCGTCAACAGGCATCCCAGCGTTAGTAGTAGTTTGTTCATCTTTCGTCTGTTTTAGTATTTATCTTTGCCTGGTGCCCATACGAGCCTCAACAACATTCACCACGTAGTCACCCAGCTTCTCGCACTCATTGATGAGGTCCATATAAATGGTACCGACAGCATAGGTGTACTCGTGGTTGTTGATGTCACTGATGTTCTGTGACTTCAGCTGGTTACGGAAGTTATTGATCTCGTGCTCGATATTGAATGAGCGGTTCACGTCAAACGTCTCCTTGCGACCACCCATCAGGGCGTTCATCTGCGTCAGCGACTGGTCGGTAAGTCCCATCATCTGGTGGATATGGTCATATTGCTTCTCGGTGAAGTGATCCTGCTTGCCATTATACTTACGGCTGATGGTGCGGGCCATGTTATAGCAGGCGTCACCAATAGACTCGAGCTCGGAAATCTCGCGGAGCATGGCGCGGATCTTGGCCTTGGTGTCGTCAGAGAGGTGGGCGTCACTGACAGAATCAAGGTACTTGGCAATCTCAAGCTCCATGTTGTCGGAGATACCCTCGTACTTCTCAATACGCGAGTAGAGCTTGTTGAACTCTGCCTCATTGGCTCCCTTCTTGCTGGCAGTACTGCTCGAGAGGTTCAGAAGGTCGACAACCATGGAGAACATACGTTGCATACGGTCGGCAAATGAACGTATCTCCTTCTGGGCCTCGAGCACAGAGAGCTCGGGGGTCTTCATGAAGCCGGCAGTAATGAAGTGCAGACGGAAATCCTCCTCCTCGTCCACGCGTTTGGGCTTGATGGCCCAGCATACGAATCGCTCTATCAAGGGAATGAACCATATCAATATCATGGTATTGACCACGTTGAACGTGGTGTGGAAAGCTGCCAGCACGTAGTTCAGCTTAGCCGCATTGGCTAGGAAGGCGCCGCTGCCGGCACTGTCCTTGGTCATGTCGACATCGTAGTTCACCCACCCGCAAACCATATCGATAAAGGGACGGAAAATGAAGAGTATCCAAAATACGCCAAACACATTGAAGAACATATGGGCCAGTGCAGCACGACGGGCCTGTGTGTTGGCAGAAAGGGCTGCTAAGTTCGAGGTGACCGTTGTTCCGATATTCTCGCCAAGCACCAGTGCAATACCCTGATAGATGGGCATGGCACCCGTTGAGCACAACAGCATCGTGATGGCCATCACCGCTGCCGACGACTGTACGCAGAAGGTCATCACGCCGCCCAACAGCAGGAACAACAGGGTTGTCAAGAACGAATCGGGATCGAACGACTTGAAGAACGAGGTCACAGCCTCATTGTTGGCCAGGTCCATCGACATACCTGTTGCCTTCAACGTCGTCAGACCCAGCAGCAGCAGGCCGATACCAAACAGGAAGTCGCCAATATAGCGATGTTTCTTCATATAGATAAGCACAATACCTACGAAGAATCCTATGTATGACACGATGCTGATGTCGAACGGTGAGGCATCGCTGCCCGACGTACCCACAGCCATGATCCATGCCGTCAGCGTGGTACCGATGTTGGCACCCATGATGACTGAGATGGCCTGCGCCAGCGTCAGCAGACCGGCATTGACAAACGACACCGTCATGACGGTCGTTGCGGTGGACGACTGTACGGAGGCTGTGACAAGCATACCTGTCAGCATTCCCGTGAAACGATTGGTAGTCATGGCGCCAAGGACATGTCGCAGTTGCGGTCCCGCCATCTTTTGCAACGATTCACTCATGGCCTTCATACCGAACATCAGGAGGGCCAACGAACCAAGCAGTTTGAAAATAATCCAGATTGACATATTGATGATTGTTTAAGATTGCATTACCAGTATTTCTTAAAATGACGACTCTTGCCGCGCAGGAACTCACCGATGGCATCTGCCAACAGATCGTCCTCTTCCGCTGTCTGGGCCGCCACACGGAAGTAGCGTCCGTCAAGCCCACGAAAGTTAGATGCATCACGGATAAGTATACCGTGATTGTCAATGAGCCACTGCTTCAGCGTGCGGGCCTCCCCATTCTCCAGATAACAGAGCATAAACGTGGCGCGGCTGTCAAGTACCCTCAGTCCCTCAAGAGCCCGAAGACGCAGCTGCAGACGCTGGGCCTCTTCAAGATAGGCACGGCGGTCGGCAATAGGCTTGAAGCCGCTCTCCAGCAAATAGCGCCCCGCTTCGATGGCCACTGCATTGACACTCCACGGATGGCGCAGCATACGCAGACGGTCAAGAATGACTGGCGAGCCGGTGATATAGCCCAGACGCAGTCCCGGCACACAGTAGCGCTTTGTCATCGAGTGAAGCAACAGCAGGTTGTGGCAGTCGGTCATCTCACAGGGACGGAGCATAGCCAGGTCAGTATAGTCCTCATACGACTGATCGACGACATAGATATATTGGGGATGGTGGCGCACGACATAGCTCATCAGCGCCTTCACCATGACATTACCGGTTGGGTTATTGGGATTGCACAGCCAGTAGACGCGCTGCTCAGGCAGCTCTTCCAGCGTGTCGTTGTCATAGTAGGACACGACGTGGTCGTGTGTCTTACAGGCATCTTCATATTCGCTGAAGGTAGGCTGTGGAATGATGCTGGCCCAACCACGGTAGAGCTGAGCGATGAGATAGATAGCCTCAATGGCACCCGCGGTTACCATGACCTGCTGCGGTTGGATACCCAACTGCTCTGCCAACATTCGTTCAAGAGTCAGCGGTTCTGGCTCCGGATAGGAGCCGATGACAGCAAGATGCTGGGAGAGATGCTGGTACAATGGTGTCAAATCTGCATGGGTAAAGATGTTCGAACTGAAGTTCATCGTCACCTTACCGCCATACTGAAAGAGATCGTCACCGTGTCCGTAAATCATTGTTGCATCATTTATGGTGAGGTAATAATACGTATCGTCAGCGTGTCGCGGTCGAACTGTACCTGCGGGCGTTCCACGTATCGGCTGAGGACTCCTGCCTGTGCCAGTTCAGCTGGTGTGCCTACCGATAGACCGCCGCCACGCTCCATCAGCCACAGACGGTCGGCTGTCTGAAGCGCCAGTTCCAGATCATGAGTGGACAAGAACACGGTCTTGTCGGCCTCACGACTGATGCGCTTCAGCAACAGCATGGTCTCCACCTTACTGGGGAAATCCAGAAAGGCCGTCGGCTCATCAAGGTAGATAACAGGGGTCTGCTGGGCCAAAGCCTTGGCAATCATCACCTTCTGCCGCTCACCGTCACTCAGTGTATCAACCATGCGCTGAGCCAGATGACTGATACCGACCAACTCCAGCGACTCATCCACAATGCGCCGGTCGTCGGCCGTCAGCCGTCCCCAAAAGTCCGTATAAGGCGAGCGGCCCAGTCCCACCAACTCAGCAGCAGTCATGTTACGCAAGTCGGGCTTCTCGGTCAGCACCACGCCAATCAACCGGCTCAGTTCGCGGTCATTGTAGCTGTCCAGTTCGCGATCGCCTATCAACACGCGACCGCCCAGTTTCGGCAGGAAAGCAGAAAGTGTGCGGAGCAGCGTGGACTTACCCACTCCGTTGGCACCGAGCAGACAGGTCAGTTCGCCCTTACGAATGGATGCATTGATGTCCGCGGCTACTGTCTTCACACTTTTTTTGTCACGGTAGCCGATGGTGAGTTGTTCTAGTCGAATGGTCTCTTGACTCATAGTTTGCTGGCAAAGTTACGAAAAACTTTTCGTATATCGTGCAATCAAGGCTGCAAAAATAGGGTTGACACGCAAAATTTTGCTATTTCCGGTCATCAGCAGTTGTTCGCGGGCACGTGTCATGGCGACATTCAGCTTGCGGTCTATCGTCTGTCCATTGTCCTCCAGAAAGCTGGTTGCCGTCAGGAACGAGAGCTGACTCTCGTCATTGACAGCAAACGAATAGATAATGACGTCGCGCTGTGAGCCCTGGTAGCGCTCAACGGTGTCAATGGATATATCATTGAGGACTGGAATGCCCAGCCGGGCTATCTCCCGTCTCAGACGACCTATCTCGATACGATAGGGCACAATGACACCGACCGTCTTCTGCGCGTCGAAATGGTCGCCATAGAAACGGTGGATACGCCGCAACAGATCCGCCACAATAACAGATTCCCCAGAACTCCCAGAATCAAAAAACACTACGCGTTCCTGTTTCAACAACTCGTCAAGCCCGTCTTCCGATGGTGCCGTATAGCCTAGCGACACTTCCATCTGATGCTGCAGCGGCACGGGGGCTATCTGCTCCTCCCTATAGAAGAACTCGTTGGTAAAGGCGGCCACATCGGGGTG
>Ga0247611_10008665_pt1 | contig 12463 bp, 11 predicted proteins | sample 177DNAGHGhighgp2_FD_192422 | JGI IMG/M metagenome (GOLD analysis project Ga0247611, IMG submission 192422) | Sheep rumen microbial communities from Palmerston North, Manawatu-Wanganui, New Zealand - 1770 DNA GHGhigh gp2 | ecosystem: Host-associated > Mammals > Digestive system > Stomach > Rumen... | reverse complement strand
TGGGCATGGGCATTTACGGAATTGCCGAGATCCTGATGATCATTGCCTTCTTCCGCTATGCCAAGCCGGAAAAATGGCAATATGTCCTCTGGGCAGTATCCTCACTGGTCAGCATTGCGGTTATCAGCTACTTTGGACGAACGATCTTCAATAATCTCATTTACTCCATGGCTGTTTACAGCATCGTCCTGAATGGATTACTGGCGATTTCTCTGGCCATGCCAAAGAAGATTCGCTTTGCTTCCATCATGCTGTTTGTAGCGAATATGATGCTGTTCTTCAATGAAGTCGGTTCAATCTCTCTGCTCTCTCATATCGTTTCCCTGGGCACTTATTATCTGGCGGCCATCAGCTATGCTCTTTCCACCAGATTCAAGGAACCGATAATGAAAGCCGTTCAGCCAGAACAATAGACTCTGCTTAATGCACAACTGAAAAGTTGCAGGCCTCTGACCTGCAGCTTTTTTCATGACTGAATAATATTACTGATTGTTTCTGGCGTACTGAGCCTGAAGTTTTTCGTAGAACTTCGGATTGTCCTTACCATAGCGTTCGGTACAGGTATCCAGCGCTTGCTTATACAATTCAACATTGAGATGATCCAGAATATTGATTGCCTGAGCACTTTCATCCAGCAAGCCCAGATGATCCATGTAATTCCAGGCTCTCAGTACTGACTTCTTCATTGGATCAGGATTGAGATAGAAACGCGGATTATCCAGATATGCCCGGATGTCCTGCTCGCTTGTACCAGTCTTCTTTATGGTCAGCGCTACGGTTTCCTCATGGTGGGATTCATAGTATTCCATGGCTCTGATCCAGGCTCTCAGCAGAGCTTTCACAGTGTTAGGATACTCCTTGACCCACATGCTCAGAGCTTCAGCCCGGCAGCAGGAATATTCCGGCAGCACATCAGCCGCATAGGTAACGATCTTAAGTTCCGGATCCTGCAGGACATCATAGTTAAGAGCTGTTCCTACCAGACCGAAATCAGCTTGACCGTTCTTTACGGCCTCAATGCGCTCTTCCTGATTCCTGGTTTCATACCAGGTGATCTGGTTGAGCGGGTCATAACCCATGTCTGATAACGGACCGGTCAGGGCGTATACATTAGGCTCACAGGCCACGGTCTTGCCAATCAGATCTTCAATACCGGTCCAAGGAGTGTCTACTCTGGCAAAGACAGGCATGCAGCCGGTCAACAGATAGCCGCCGAAGATGGTCAGATCCAGGCCGGAGGAAATTTCCTGTAATGGCAGGTTGGTACCGGAGCTGGAAGCTATGTCAATCCGTCCGCTTCTGATGCCTTCGAATACCTCTGCGTCATTATTGACATGAACGTATTGTACCGTAATGCCTTCTTCCTGCAGATAGCCCATGGCGTCGGCTATGTAGTTGAGAATGTGACCGGAATCATTGACGGCCAGCTTGATGACGCTGAGTTCCGGTTTTTCTTTGTTTTCTTCGGAATTATTACGACCGCCGGCTGAACAGCCAACCAGAAGCAGAAGTACTGATAATGCGATTAAGATCTTTTTCATTTTTCTGCCTCCTTTACTTGCCGTCTTTCGCTGAGGAATCCGAATTAAGAATTTTCAGAGAAAAATTGGCGATTTTTATGCCATTGCGGGAAAGGATTTCCAGCAGGCTCTTATTGAGATATCTGTTGATGCTGCGGACATTCTGTTCCGTACATCTGGCATAGACGTTAATGGCATAGCCTCTTTCATTCAGTTCGGAAACACCGCCATAAGTCGGACCGCTGAGGATATCCTTATTAGCATCCTTCAGCAGCGGCAGTTCGCGGTTCAGAACCTCTTCAACATAGGCAATATCCTGGCTGTAATCCACACCGATGGTGGCTGAAGCCACTGACGTTTCCTTGGTCATGTTAAGGACACCGGAAATCTCACTGTTATTGAAAATCTTGATGTTTCCGGAACTGGAGATTTTGGTCGTTCTTAAGCCAACGTCAGTAACTGTTCCCCGGAAACCATTGATGGTAACGATGTCGCCAACCCGGAATTCACCTTCGAAGATGATGAAGATACCGGCAAGGATGTCCTTAATTAAACTCTGAGCACCAAAGCCAATGACCAGAGAAAGTATTCCGGCACTTGCCAACAGGTTCGGAGAGTCAATGCCCAGCAGATACAGGCAGTAGAATATCGCCGTAATGACACCGCCATATCTGACAACAGAGAGTATCAAGTGACCAATGGTTTCGCCCTGGGTGCCTAATAACACTGTGCCCTCACGTACAGGTATTTTGAATAATTCAATACCGATAACCGTCAGCGTAATCACCATTATGCAGGCACTGAAGGCAAAGATGTTAGGTCCTTTGTCCCAGTTGCCACTGATGATATAGCGGATGACGGAGTCATCTTCCGATATGGAATTAATGCCCACCGCTGAAATGATCAGATAGAGTAACGGGATACCGACAGCCCAGCCCACAATGGAACCGAGCTTCATTTCCGGCGACTTTTCACTCCATGGTACCCGCTCATTATTCCAGCGGGTCGCGGCTTGTCTTGTGCTGGCGGAACGTCCTGATGGCAGGATGATGCTGAAGAAGCTGGAGTTGAGGTTTCCATCAGCATCTTCAGTGCTGAGAATATCATAAACCTGTTCCTCTTCCTCACTGGAAACAGTTACCAGCAGTAACAGAATAGTTATCATGACCAGACTCACTCCGGCCGTGATGGCTGAAATGGCCGTCCGGCTGGTAAACATGCTGGAAGAAGGAATGGCTGTCGCAAAGAAATAGTCTGAAATATAACGGAAATACAGGAAGTACGATACACCATTGATCCTGTTGATACCGTAGTATGGTAAACCGGTGAAGGCATTGGAAGAAACGCCCAGTTCGTCAGCTGTTCTGCCCACACTGGCAGCTACCGGTGAATAGACACAGACATGATCACGACTGGTGTCGAAGATTGCCACGGCACCGCCATCAAGCATTTCAGTATTCAATACATATCCCGAACTGGTTGTGCCGGTAATGGATTCGACGAGCTCTTCATCAAGTTCAATCTGTAACAGAGATCTGTGCTTGGTGATGCCTCTGACGGTCACGACATCACTGACGCCTTCAGCAGCGCAGGCTTCTTCATAGGCATAGCGGGATACATAGACCGTATTGCCGGAAGCATCGGTAGTCGTATAGTAATGCAGTACAATACCGAAGAACTGCGCTTCCTCACCCAGATCGTTGGTCATGGCTGTCTGCAGATAGCTGTCGGTCTTGCCTTCCAGAACCTGGCGGAACGGATATGACTGATCGTCCTTATTGTGACTGAGGGTGAAGAACCAGTTAGGGGTATTGGTTGCTATGGTATGGCCATTTTCGTCGAAGATGTAGATGGCGTCGATGCTGTTGCTGTCACAGAGATCCTGCAGGATCGCTGAATTAGCAACAGATTTCAGACGGTTGCCCTCATCATCATAGAGATACTGGCGATGGCCGTTTTCATCATAGGTAGAGTGATAGAAGTCCGATCCGGCATTGAATACTTCCGGAGTTTCCTCAACGTAGAAGGTAATCAGTCTGGCTGTAGACAGGAAGCGGGAATTGTAATAATCCTCAATGACGCTGCGGCTGTCCTGGTTTTCCTCATATCTGCCGGTGACCTCCTGGAGAATGACCTTGCTCTTGTCAACACCTTCGGTTATCTCCAGCAGAGTCTGGGTATAGAAGGATATGGCATATACCACCAACAGGCCTATCACCATTAACGGGAAGACCTTACTGAATACCGAGCGGTTAAAGTAAAGCGGCCGTTCTGCCTTTTTGAATATCTTTATCCGGTCAGTCTTAATGCCCTGACGGATGAAATCGTTGCGGACAATGACGGCATAAGCCAGACAGAGGCTCATGACGATAAAGAAGCCCATTACTGACCAGATCATGACATATTTATCACGGGATCTGACATCTATGGCCTTGGCGGCTGCCACAATGACGGTATTCTCACCCAGTAAGCGGGAAGAACAGTAATACTTCTTGCCCATAATGGTCTGAGTTCCCTTATAGCCATCTTCCATGACCTGTTCATTAAGTCCGACGGCGAAAGCATTCTGCCCCGTCAGGAAAGCGTCATTGTTCTTGAAATAGCTGAACAGATTATCCTCCTTATCTATCGCAAACAGGAAGCCGTTATTGATGACACCCATTCGGCTTAAGACTGTGGATACATCTTTCAGTGAAGCGATGCGGTTGTCCAGAGTCCAGGAACTGGCTCCGATGACCAGAGCGTACTGCTGATCATTGTGAATAAATGGTTTGGAGTAGAAATAATAGGTTCCGAATTGGTTCTTGACCAGAACTGGCGCTACATTGCCTTCCTTATCCCGGCACCAGGCCATGATCCCGTTCAGGTTCTCCTGGGTCATGATGTTGCTGGCAGCCGGATTCATTCCATGAATCGTCTCATCAGCACTCATGACGATTCTGCCATTCATATCCAGCAGATATAAATATGGAATGCCGGAAGGAACAGACAGTTCAGTGAAGACCTGTGATCCCACGATGACCTCATCATTGATGAGTTTGTCGAACAGTCCGTTGGATAACAGGCGGTCAATATCATCCAGAGCTTTCCAGTTCCCTTGATGATAGATCTCTGTCAGTTTGTTTGAACTCTCTGTATTCTTATCAAGAATTGACACTACTTCAGACAGAGCCAGTTCATTGTTCTTCTGCTGTTTGGCCAGAGCCGTTCTGGCCTGAACGACGTTAAGAAAGCCACCGATCAAAGCAACACCCAGCAGTATCAGCAGAATGTAAATAACGATCTTATCGGTAATATAGGACCGCTTCAGGTTCTTTATTCCTTCAGTGGTCTGTTTCTCTTCCTGATTATTACTCATACCATTTCACTCCAGTAAATTCCTGATAATCATCTTTTCTGACTATAAAGCCATGAAACATTAAATATATTATACACTAATTAGTCACTGCTAAAAATACGGAAACAAAACAGTCAGTACATAATCATACTGACTGTTTGTCATGTTTACTGCTTATCCGAAAGGCGTTGGTTGGCATCCTCTGTAATGGTCTATATAGGGAAACTATAAAAGCTCGATTAGTTTATCAAGAAAGTTATCTTCTCCGTAAGTATTGATTTTATAAAAAATAGCCTGGCTGCCTCCGGAAGTGATGGCTGAAAGATGAATATCTTCATCTCCACCCTGAAAGAGGGTTACTGTAAGACTTACCCGATTTGCGCCTAAAGCGCTGTAACGTTCAAACACCTGGACTGAACAGCGTGCATCCCCATCATGAAAAATACTGGAACCCTCCAGAGAAGCGGAAATACTCCCGGACAGAATACCGTCTTTAATTTTCTGACGGATCGTTTCGAAATCTCCCTTAAGGATCCTTTCGTATTTAGCCATTATTATACCTCCTTCATAACGATGATCATTCTTCATGCACTGTTTTGTTGTGTTTAGGCTGATCACTCCGGTTTTTCAAATAGCCCAATATAGAAACTGAGTAAAAAGCGAATCGCTTCGCTTATGATTCTCTTACTTTTTTCCAGTGGATTTTTACCTGAGCCACCGTGTCCAACTTGCACATCTCGGCAAACTCTTCATCGCTTAGGCTCTTCAGGTATTCCTTTTCCCTTGCTTCATCATCCCCGATTGCTATCCATTCTTTAGCAATCTCATCTTTACTCTTCATAATCATTCCCCTTCTTTTTGTGCTCCGCGGTTGGGGTACTGAACTTTCTTCTTTCCGTTTGCACAGCTCTGGCCAGTTTCTTTTCAATATATTCTGTTTCTTTTATAGTCTTTTTCCATAAAGGCATCCACAATTAAGATTCCATAGTACGGTAGACATCAAAGCGATCTTTCCGTCAGTCAGTTCTTCCGCTTTGGAACTCTGATGCCGGAAGATATGATGGCCTGCTGCGGACATACCAGAACACAGAGGTGACAACCGACACATTTTGCCGGATCAAGCTGCGGACGTCCTTCCTTCATGGTGATGGCCTGATGACCGCCATCCAGGCAGGACAGATAGCAGCGCTGACAGCCAACGCATTTTTCTCTGAGGAACTTCGGATAGATAATATAGGAACGGTCCAGACTGTCTGTTGGTACAACTCCTTCAATGGTGCTGTTTTCAATTTCTCTTACTGATTTGAAACCATGACTTGTCAGATACAGTGCCAGACCTTCCCGCAGATCATCGATGATGCGGTAGCCATACTGCATGACAGCTGTAGTTATCTGAACGCTGTCAGCACCTAGGACGATGAATTCCAGAGCGTCTTTCCAGGTTTCAATACCGCCCATGGCGGTAATGTGCTGGCCAGCCAGCAGGGGATCCTGAGACATCTCCGCAATGTAGCGCAGAGCGATCGGTTTGACTGCCTTGCCGGAATAGCCGCCAATGGAGGCACGGTAAATGCCATCGGTCGGATCAATGTCAACTTCGATCAGACTTTTGATCGTATTGATTGCGGCTAAGCCATCGGCTCCTCCTCTTACTGCCGCTTCAGCGCTGTCCCTGATATCCGTGACATTTGGCGTCAGCTTGGCAATGATTGGCAAAGAAGTGTTTTCCCTGACTATCCGGGTATAGTGCTCGACCAGATGCGGCAGCTGACCGACATCGCTGCCGGTACTCTCTTCCGTCATGTTCGGACAGGAGAAGTTCAGTTCCAGAGCATCCGCTCCGGCTTCTGTCAGCTGTTTGGCCAGATAAGCCCATTCTTCATCATTGCGGCCCATGAAAGATACCAGCAGCAGTTTCTGCGGGTAATTCTTCTTCAGTTTACGGAAGATCTCGATATTCTGCTGTAAGGTGTGATCAGAAAGCTGTTCAATGTTCTTAAAGCCAATGATTCGGCTGTTGTCTCCTCTGATGGCGGAAAAGCGCGGTGAGGCTTCCTCAATGTCCATCAGACAGACCGTCTTAAAGGCCGCTCCGGCCCAGCCGGCATCAAAAGCTCTGGCACACATCTCATAGGTGGAGGCAACCACCGATGATGACAGTAAAAACGGATTTTCCAATTCAAAGCCGCAGAAATTCGTCTTCAGGCAAGAGTAATCTACGTTACTGTTTTCCTGCTGAGGCTTAAGAGAGGTAATGATATCCCTGATCGGCAAGTGCAGTGGGCAGGCCTTTTCACATTCGCCCGGGCAGTTTTCACAAGGGACTCCCTGAGCAACAGTATTCAGAGCACCGGACTCATTATCAAAATACAGTTTTCTTAAAATCCGAGCAGGATCTATTTTCCCGCAGGCCCGGCTGCAGGCAGCCTGATGGCATAAAAGACATTGCTGATAATTCATAAATCTACGGACGTTTGTTAACACTTAAGAGCTTTCTGATTTCGCTGTTGAGTTCCTTGAAGACGCCTTTGGCCTGCTCTTCCTCCAGCTTGGCAACAATACCTCTGATCTCCTTGTCTGTTAGTTTGTCATTACCGGCGATGTTCTTGAATCTGTTATGAACAACATATTTGCGAATGTAACCGACTGTTCGGCCTTCTTCAATCATGCCTTTGACGATCGTGCTGCTCTTAGTAAATTTGATTAAATCCTTATTGATGAGATCATACGAAACCTTGCCATCTTTATTGGTATAGTAGGCCGCAATCTTTCCATAAGCTTCTTCATTGAACGGTAAAACTTCAGGTTCCTTTTCTTCAACTCCGGTTTCAAACAGTTTGTCTGTAACCTTTACTGCAGCCATTCTCTTGAATGGAAGACCCTGAGTTAAAGCTGCTGCTTCTTTGAAAGCATCGAGCGGATAATCCTTGGCATTAGTGTTGGCTGCCAAAACAGGCTCGCCAGTTTTTCTGCTGAGGGACGCAATGCCTGGCTGTTTCAGATCAGGACGAATAATGGTAAGTCCAATATCACCACTGTTTCTTAGTTTCTGCCTGTAGGCAACTGCGTTTAATATGGTTAGTTTGACTGCATTTGTTCTGAACATATGAATACTCCTTTCTTATCCATTGCTATGGAAATGCTCAAAAAATAATAAAAACCGGCAATATGTATGAAACATATAACCTTAGAAATACCGCTCCTTTTATTACTTTATTCTGACAGAATAATTATATAATAACGCAATATTGGCAGACAATATTTATCGATTTCAAAGCCGATTTAAACCCTCTCATTGATACAAAAATCAAGGAAAAGTATCGCGTCAACTATCCTAAAAAACACAGGAAAATATCTTACAAACAAACACGTAAATCACACATTCCATCAGCGGGTTTTTTCGATGATCAACTCTGCTGATCCCTCTTCCAGCGAATTATACTCGTCATAATGAATATGATCACCCGGTTCTCCTTCGGCAAGCTTTATAAGCTGGCTTGCCAGTGAAAGCAGCCCTTCTCTGTTTGCTGAGATCATGATTTCGTTGTTTTCAACAGCAGTTCTGATTTCGCAGCCATCAATCCATTCAATTATCATGCTCTTGCACCTCACATATTTATCTGACTTTATTATACTCTACAAAGAAAGCATCTGTCATTTTGACAGATGCTTATTATCTCTTTCATATAATCAATGATTCATCTGACATGAATGATCTGCTGTACGGCTTGTACATACTGATCGGCATGGTTGATTGAAAACTCGCCGTGTCTGAGTTTACTCAACCGGTGCAGTGTGCAGGCTGGCTGCTTCTGGCAGATCATCTCAGCAGAACGCACGATCTCGCTGACTTCCCGCTCTCCGACATAAACATGTACTTCCGCACTGATCTTTGCGAATTCGTCCTTCAGAGTGTAGGATGTACTGGCTTTCATAAAGGCAATCATGTCCGATTTCTTTATCTGACAGGTATCCCGGTAATAATCCTCAAAAAGTTCCGGTTTAATATGCAGAGACTGAAACTGCAACTTGGCAAAAGCCCTGTTTTTGATCAGTCCATAACTGCTGCCGAAAGCCGGGCCAATCAAAGCATTCGTCAGTTTTTGTGGAATGACCGCAGCACTCTCAATCAGAGCATAACAGCAGATGTTGCTCCGCTGCGTCAGCATTTCCAGCAGAATCTGGCCGCCCAAAGACAATCCGCCAATCAGCAGAACTGATCCGCCTAAATGTTCATCAATATAAGAGATGATTTCAGCCGCATTTTCTTCAATCGTCGTAAATGGCCGATCACTGCCTGAATGCCCATCGAGAATCGGAAGAAGCACATGGAAATCTTCCTGTAAGATTTCTGCTGCCTCCCGGTAATTCCACCATGATAGTCCGCCCCCATGGAGCAGAATAATCGTGTTCTTTTTATCCTTGCCGTATTCGTGAAACCTCATAGCTGCGTACCTCATTAGATGTGATTTTGAAACCATTATAACACATGAAACAAAAAGAGGCTTTTTGGCCTCTTCATAAGCATCACTCTTCAAGCGCCGGCAATAATAACCGTTCAATGAAATCAACTCTGTCAAAGATCCTTGGCTTGAACGTGCCGGTCATTCCAACCGATACGTTGCTCTCTTTATTGACATAGATGATATTGCCGGAGTCCCCAATGGCCGCATAGACTTCCCGGTCATCAAACGGCTTATACCATAAATATCCGTAATTCATGTTTCCAAATCTTTCCCCGAGTTTAAGATGCGCTGCTGTCATTTCTTCCAGGTATTTCCTGGAGATAATTTGCCTGCCATCATACCAGCCATCGTCCAGTACGAGTTTACCAATTACTGCCATGTCTTTTGCGGACATGCATAATCCCCAGCCGGCAGTAACGGCGCCCTGTGGATCAGAATACCACTCATATCTCCTCGGGTTTTTATTCATGAAGAAATCAAACTGGTCTTCCTTGGAACTGTCGCCATGTATTATGCGCTTTGGAAGCCCTAACGGTTCAAACAGATACCGGTTGGCAAAATCAACACACTTCTGACCGCTTGCTCTCTCGATTATTCCGGCCAGAATCTGGATACCAAGGGTTGCATACCTGAATTCACCCGTGATTCCCTGACGGCCGCCCAGATAATCAAGCATTGCCATGGTCCAATCCTGCGAGGTGCAGACCTTTGTCCATGGCTCTGACTTTCCTTTATACGGTGCGGTCATTGTAAGCAGATGCCTGATCGTTACTTCATAGATCGTCTTCTCTCCACGCTTTACCGTATAATCCGGATAAAAATCCATGACTTTCCTTTCAACACTTTCAATGTATCCCTTATCCAGAGCAATCCCCGTCAGCAGGCCTATTATACCCTTGGTCACCGAATTGACATTCATGGCATCCTCTGTCTTGAATCCATGCCAGCAGTCATCGTAGACGGTTTTGCCATCCTTGATGACATAGATCTGGCAGACGTTGCTCTCGTTTCCTTTGTTATCAGTAATATACCCATGCAATTGTTCTTTATTCATTGTCGAAGCCTCCTCCCTGAGTTGACTTGGTCATCCTAAGAATAGGCTAAAGTAATTTAAAAATAAAATCAATAAAGCTATATCTATTGTTCAATTTATTAAGCCATATTACAATATGTGTATGAAATACTTTTGGACACATAGAGACAATATACCTGAAGGCTACGGCTATGGCCAGTTTACGCGAAAGCACTTCTTCCTGATTGCTGTAACGTTACTGTTGATTGTCGGTATAACCTGTTTGTATAAAAATGTTGAATACGCTCAGAGATTAATCATTCTGCGCTCCATTGGAGCTACACTGCTCATCATTGACGTCATTAAGTTGATCGTTATGTCTGTTACCGATGTCAGAGTGTCAGATTATCTGCCATTGGAACTCTGCAGTTTTGCGGCATATGCGATCGTCTGTGATTCCATATCGCCGGCCAATGATTTCTTCCCGGAAATGTTGCTGACGCTTTTCATGCCAGCAGCCTTGATGGCCATCATGGTCCCTACGACCCAGCCTTTACCGGTTTTCAACTTCTATACCATCCATCAGTTTCTGTTCCATGGACTTATCGTTGGTTATGTCACTGCCCGCTTCGCGGCCGGTGAGATTCCGATAACCCTTGCCGGAGTCTGGCGCTCCATTCCTCGTATCTTCATTCTGATAGTCATCATTTACATCTTTGACTGCATCTTCAAGAAGAACTACATATTCCTGCGCGACCCTTACGGTAATCCTCTGTTACAGATAATCTGGGATAAGACCGGTGGAGGAATCAAATACGTTGCCGGTTTGTCAGTGTTCGCAGTTATTGTTATTCATATCTTCTTCTTGATTCTGAAAGCAATTGAACTGATATTTATTCATTGAACGATCATTTAATGAAAAGGATGTCCTAGTGGACATCCTTTATTATCGATTGGTTTACTTTACTTCTTCCTTTTTATGCAAGCTGAAGTACAGTCCTGACAGGCTCATTACCGCTCCAACCACCAACAATATGATGAAGGCAGTTTCCCGGGCAATGTCCTCGGCTGTACTTCCATGACCAATGATGGCACCGACAGTCGTCAGCAGCAATCCCAGAATCAGTAAGACCATCCATAAGCGGCTCTCTTTCTGCGGTACTGTCTCAATAGGTTCCGGCTGTTCATCCAGCTCGTCAAAAGAGATCTCGGCCAGATCCTGAGCAGTGATAACACCTAGCAGGGCATTGGTTCTTTCGGAAAGAACCGGAATAGAGTCCTCATCATAGTCAATCAGCTTGTCCAGGGAATCCTTGTCGATGATTTCATCAGCATAGACATAAGGATAGGAGGAGATGATGGATGCTTCCAGATCTTCCTCGTTTTTGGCAGTCAGCAGATCTCTGAGGTCAATGGCACCATGCAGAGTATCATTTTCATTGATCAGATAGATGGTGCCGATGTTGTCATTTTCCTTAGCCTGCTCTACCAGTGACTTCATGGTTTCCTTCAGGGAAAGGCCAGTCTTGACGACGATGAAGTTAGTGGTCATCAGAGAGCCAAACTGATTGTCAGCATAGGAATTGATCAGTTCGATGTCTTCCTTGGCTTCCGGTTCCATCAAACCGATGATCTCCTTGGCCTTGCGGTCACTCAGTTCCTCCAGAATATCGGCAGCGTCGGCAGCGTCCATCTCTTCGATGATGTCTGCAGCCTGATCAGCTTCCAGTTCCGCAAAGTATTTGTCAACATCGTCATCGATGTAGGCAAAGACATGTGAGGTGTTCTCAATGCCCAGGGAGTCATACAGATGTTTTCTTTCCTTAGGAGTAAGATAACTCAATGCTGCAGCAATGTCATTGTCATGATAATTTGACAGCGCCTTGGCCAGTTTCTTGCGGTCCGGGGTTTTGCGGACCAGATCAAATATCTCCTGAGTATAGTATCTTTCATCCATGATTTCTTCGTTATTTTTTTCGGTCATTTTAGCTTACCTCCTATATCCATTCTCCATTGATCTTGATGTATATCTTCTTAATGATCTGTGCCATGATCAGGTAAATCGCCAACAGCAGCAGCATCCAAAATCCGTATACCGCCGGAACCTGTCCCATATCGAAGATAGCTG
>Ga0247611_10008664_pt1 | contig 12464 bp, 17 predicted proteins | sample 177DNAGHGhighgp2_FD_192422 | JGI IMG/M metagenome (GOLD analysis project Ga0247611, IMG submission 192422) | Sheep rumen microbial communities from Palmerston North, Manawatu-Wanganui, New Zealand - 1770 DNA GHGhigh gp2 | ecosystem: Host-associated > Mammals > Digestive system > Stomach > Rumen... | reverse complement strand
ACCGAGCAGATACAAGCACTACTTTCCAAGATACAAGACAAAGGTGGGAACGAGGAGGATAACCTTACAAGTTAACCTTACAAGTCTTGTAAGGTATCTAAGAAAAAAGCCACCCCGAAGGATGGCTATACCTTGCAAGAAAGCAAGGCGGTGTTTAAAGAAATCTCTGACACCACAAAGGTAACGAAAAAAATGAATTGACAATGACAAGGATAGAAAAATACGGCATATTCTGCCGAAGTTGGGAAGGTGGTTGGTCTAACCATCCCAATGACAAGGGCGGTGCGACGATGACGGGTGTAACTTACACTACCTTTTGCAACTTCCGCAAGGCAAAGGGCTTGAAAAAACCGACGTTGCTTGACCTGCGCAATATCAGCGACAAGGAATGGAATGCCGTGCTTCGTTGGCACACTTGGGACAAGGCTCGGCTCGACGACATCAAGAGCGAGTGGGTGGCCTACTTGATTGCCGACTGCATTTGGATGAGCGGCGCTGGCTACATCAAGCGCATACAGGGCTTGTTTGGCCTCAAGCAAGACGGCATTGTCGGGTCTAAGACCTTGGCAAAGCTGAATGGACTTGACCAACAAGCATTGTTTAACGCATTGTGGCAACAACGCAAGACGTTCTACCAAGGCATTGGCAAAGGCACTAATTCGGTGTTCCTGAAAGGCTGGTTGCGACGGTTGGAGTGTGTAAGGTACGGCTACCTGCTGTGCAACGGCGGCAAGTACCTGCGATAAAAGTTAAGGTGATGTAAGTTACCTTGATGTAACTCTTAAAACAAAAATAATGCGGTTAAAACCTGCTTAATATGTACAAATTCTGCAAAATAAGCGGTTTGAACGCAAAAAGTTGTTTATATGGAAAACGTTAACAAAAATGCGGTAGGAGAAGCCGTAGGGCGCATCGGTTGTGGGCTTCTGATCTTCACAATCGCCATGCTTGTGCTCTCGCTGGTGTTCTAACCGACAAAGCGATTCCAGCCCGTTCCAGCTCGTTAATCTGGTCTGCTATATCGACTATCATTCCGAGAAAGAAATGCGCTGGACGGCAAAATTCGGCATAATTAACTACTAAAACGTATCGAGTATGGAGAACAACAAGCTGCATCCGTTTATCCGAATAGCTCTGCTATTCGCTATCCTCTTAGGAGTGATTCTGTCCGCTGTGAGGGCTTACTATTGGCTCAAAGGTGGTGACGATAGCGGCAGGGTCGAAGTGCGCACAGAGACCATCGTGCGCCACGACACGATACTTGTGAGGCAACCAGCACCGAAAGCCAAGACACTTGTCAAGTATGTGTCGGTCCCGATCTTCCACACCGACACCTTAATGAGCGAGGCAATGGCGGTCCTCGAGACCGACACCATCTACCTTGCTGGTGACACTCTCCAGCTACCAATTACGCAGAGGGTGTATGAGGACACGAACTATATCGCTTATGTCAGCGGCATCAATCCCGCTCTCGATAGCCTCAAGGTTGTCAATCGGGAGGTCGAGCGAGTTGTGACGATCACCAAGTACAAGCCTCCCAATAGGATTCAGTTCGGCATTCATGCCGGCTGGGGCTACGGGTTCAAATCAAAGACTTGGGAGCCGCACGCTGGCATCGGTCTGACTTTGAGATTTTAAGTGTAAATGCTTTTTCATACTACTATTCACTGACTTATGTAGAGTTGAGCTCCGCAGGGATGCGGGGCTCTCTTATCGTAATGTTCTGATTCATAGCTGGATATGTAAACAAGTGTGAATATTTGAGCAAATCTGCGGTTTTAATTGTAAAGAACTGTTAAATATTTCGATATATCAAAGATTTTTAGAGAAAAACCTTGTCCATGTAATAGATATGCTATAATTTTGCTTACAGAAACATCAACAAACAACTAAAACGCTACGAAAATGGAAACAAAAAAGATTTTAATTTGGGTATCGCTCGACGGAAAACGCTTCGGCTATCGTCCCGCAAAGCATCAGTTTCAAAATGGAGCCAAGATTCTTCTGAAGGATGGCTCGATGGCAAAGTGTATCTCCTGCCTCGATTTTGACAAATATGAGTTGGAGGCTTTCCAGATGATATACTCTGTCGCAAGCAAGCGATTCAAAAAAACAAATCGCCCAGCCATTGTCCTCGCTGGTTTTGAGACCGAAGTGAACAAGCTGGCACAAGTTGGCTACAATAGCTATCTGAATTTGTTTTTCCCTACCTACAAGAATGATATTTTCTAACCGACTAAACGCATACTGATATGGAAACGATTTTCTCAACCAAGTACATCAACACCAACTGGAGAATCAAGGTGTTCGGCTACGATGCCGAGAGTAACAAAATCAATACCCTTGTCGGGGTCTCGGGACTCATCAACCTCATCGGCTTAAAGCTGGCGAACAAGTTCCTCGAGAGGGCTAACAACTGCATGGACGATGTTTGTATCTGCAAGCTCCGCAGGGGTCTCAAGGTTAGTTTTTACTGCAAGTAAGTTTAACATCATAAAATCAGAACTATTATGGACACTATCAAGAAATCAATTTACACGATGACTGACAACAATAAGAAGTACATCGAGTTGCGAGTATGGTTTGTTGTCAGCAATGAGTTTGGCAAGGTTGAATACTCCAACATGTTCCGAACACTCGAGGAGGCATCAGAGTATGCCGAGAATCAGGCCAATGAGATAGCCCGTATGTGGGGCGCCAAGTTGGTCCAGGGCAAAACCAGCCACATCCCTTTCAATGTCATCAAGCGTTACACGCTGGACTATAGCGAGACCAAGGACTATGAGCACATCATTGACCCCGAGCGCAAGGGTCTCGAGTACACCTGCATCGCAAGGACATTGACCTTGGAGGCTACCGAGGTACACAACTATGAGAGAATGTTTAACCGATTCAATTAAAACGATAACCACTTAGAAGTTGCGCACGACACGAACTAAGTGCTTACCATTATGGCAACAATTAGATTATACCTTATCAAGGTCACATATCAGAACAAGACCATGCCCGCTGACCGCTTTTGGGCAGAGTGCGATAACTACTTTTCCATCAACGGACGATCGTACACCTGCGAGGGGTCGAGAGTGTACAACCTCCCCGATGGTGTCTATCCTTACATGATTCGCAGCATCATCACGGACCAGAACACGAAAGGTCCAGTGCTGATGACCTACAATAAAGCATATCCGCTTACACCAGCGACAAATCAACGAACAACCACTAACAACTAAACATCTACCACTATGACACAATCAGCAAGAAAGGCTCTCAGCCGATTCCGCAAGTTGCAGGACAAGGTATTCAACCAGCAGGTGGCTGGGTGCAAGTGCTGCGATATTATGGCCAACTCGTTCCACAATGGAAACAAGGAAGTGTCCTGCATCAACATCTATCTCCATAAAGCACCGAAGATGTGCCATGGATGGTCGTTCTACGGCAACGCATCCGAGAATGATGTGGAGAAGATCTTCCGAGAGGCAAGCGAGTACATCAACTATCAAATCTGAAATAATAGCCCGCTGGAGGGCTGGAAACGGCCCTCCCAGCTCGCTTCTCAACAGAAACATATATCCATATATCAACATCTATTAACCGCCCCTACGGGGCTCAAAACGCAAACTGAATTATGGGCGAATACGCAATTAGAAAGAAGGACCGCCAAGAGGTCAAGATCGGCACCTGCGAGAACATGGCTTACATACGCTTTGACCAGCTCGACAAGGTGGAGTACAAATACGGATGGCTGAACTGCTTCTTCCGCATTCCGCTTCCCAGCGAGGACGGCATCGAGCCGGGAGATTTCAAGTGGTCGCTGCTCAACGATAAGGGCTACATCCCCTGCGACCTGATGGTCAACGAGGAAGAGATGAGTGACGAGCTCAAGGCTGGCTTGGCCGAGAGCGTTGGAACGATTCAGATGAGACAGAACTACCGCAGCTACGGCTTGCTGGTCAACGTGAAGTGCTACCACGGATTCAAGCTGCCAGAGGCATCAGCCGACTTCAAGGCATTCTGGAACGGAAAGGCACATCATCTCATGTTCTCGTTCCTCAAGCCGACCGAGACCGATATGAGAGTGGGCCTATCGTGTGCCGCTTGCGGACAGATGTGGAGCTTAGATTTCGAGGAGGCGGCTCCTCTGTTCCACTCGCTATGGCTCAAGCTTCGGGTGTTCCACCAGTGCTGCGAGTACTACCTCAAGCGCAATGGCGATACTCCCGACTACTCGGTGACCTACAAGGATGAGCGAGACGTGGACATCACCATCCGCCCCAGCTTTGTCAGCAAGGACAAGCGAGACCAATACTCGGTAGAGATCGGAGAGGAGGCCATCAAGTTCGGGAGCTGGCAGGAAATGCGGAACCTATTCATCGGACGATGCAAAGAAGATTCGTTTACCTATGACTTGAAGGAACACTATCTCAAGGAAGGAGGTGTAGACAATGGCATTGACTGATTACGAGCTGGAGCAGCTATGCGAGCGTAATCCCGACTGCGGATGCGACTGCATGAGATGTCCTCTGTTCGCTCAATCTATGGAAGCGGAAGAGTTAGGCGATTAGAGAGCGTTCCAGCGGGTGTCAAAGGCGGAATGATAGTCACCATATCTCGCAAAAGAAAGTCCCGCACAGAGCGAATTTCGATGAAATAACGGGTATCGGGGAGCAAAACCAGCTCCCCGATTTTGTCGTTACAGAAATAACACCTATCTTTGCACCGCTGATTTTATGATGATACTCTAATTCAGTATGCGTTTTAGTGGCCCCTCGTGCAGGGGCTACGTTGTTCCAGAAAGTGGCGGTTTCTTCCAATTTTGTTGCTGGCTTGTTGCTCCGCCAAACATCGAGCGAGACAAACGCACTCACAAGCAGCCGATTACACTCATCCCAAAACATTCTGCATCGGAAAATAGGCACACCCAGCCATCAGTTAGTCAGAATAAGTTGAAGTGGAAAATAACCGCATATTTACTACTGCGGTCTATCGTAAATTTTCCACTCCATCTTACTCCGTATCCCGAAAAAATGTTGTTACTTTGTTGCGTCAACGAGTTTAAGCAACAAAAGCAACAAGTCATGGGAAAATCCAAGGAGCCAATCCGCTTGCGCAAGCGCAGGCTGAAAGACGGGTCTTTCTCGCTCTATCTCGACATCTACAACGATGGGCAGAGGACCTATGAGTATCTCAAGTTATATCTGATGCCGGGCACCAGCAAGGAGGTGCGGGCAAAGAACAAGGAAACGATGCTACTGGCCGAGGCGGTGAGAGCCAAGCGGCTGGTGGAGTTTCAGAACGGGCGATTCCACTTCGACAAGCCGGCATCAGCGAAGATCAGATTTTTCGATTACTACAAGGCGGTAGCCGAGCAGAGGCAGCGGCTCAACCCGAAGCGTTCCAATTGGGGCGATTGGCAGTCCAACCTAAAGCACATGGAGAAGTATGAGCCGAACAAGGGCATCTTGTTGCGGGACATAGATGTAAAGTGGATTGAGGGCTACAAGGAGTATCTGCTGACCAAGGCCACCGCATTCGGCTCCCGATATGCAACCAGCTATGGGGACCGCCATCTGTCCCCCAATTCAGCACAGACCTATTTCCGCAAGCTGCGGGCTTGTCTGAATAAAGCGTTTGCCGATGGTCTGATACCAGAGAACCCGATGCGCAAGGTCGAGAGCATCAAAGGCAGGGAGGGCACAAGGATGTACCTCACGCTGGACGAGGTGCGCAAGCTCGCAGCTACCCCATGCCGCTACCCAGACATCAAGCGGTCGTTTCTGTTCTCATGCCTCACTGGATTGCGCAAGAGCGACATAGAGAAGATGACGTGGGGAGAGATACACCAGCAGGGGGATTTTACCCGAATCATCTTCACTCAGAAGAAAACGGGCGGGCTTGAATATCTCGACATATCTCCAGAGGCAAATAAACTGCTTGGAGAGCGAGGGAGAGACGATGAATTGGTGTTTCCCTATATGCACTCTATCTCACTGATTGAAGATACTATCAAGAGCTGGACAGCAGCCGCAGGTATAAAAAAGCATATCACGTTCCATTGCGGGCGGCACACGTTCGCCACGATGATGCTCGACTTGGGGGCCGATCTTTTCACGGTAAGCAAGCTGCTCGGCCATCGGGATATCAAGACCACACAGATATATGCCAAGATACTCGACAAGAACAAGCAGGAGGCGGTGTCGAAGATACCAAGCATAGATTTGCTCAGACGAGAATAAAGCGTTATCTTTGCAACGCTTAAACTCAGGACATTATTGTTAAATAAATCAAGACCGCTCTACGTTGGGAAACGTGGGGCGATTTGTTTTATTGCAGCCCGTTCATCTTCTCAACGATGTTGAGGAGGCGGTCCACCTGCTCCTGCGATTTCTGAGTGACCTTGCGCTGCTCCGCTATCTCGCTTATTGCCATTTGGAGCGCATCTGGAGCACCTTCAACCTTCATGTTGTGGCCAGCAAGATAGGTATTGTTTGAGCCCTCCACGCTTTGCGTAATCGCTCCGTTTATCATATCCCCAGCACCAGTTATCAGCCAATCGATGTTCAGCTCGGGGTACACCTCTTTGATCTTCGCAAGCTTCCCTGCGGTGATGCCGTTGCGGATGTTCTGCACATACGAGTTGGAGACACCGATAGCATCTGCAAAACTCGCTTTAGTAATCTTCTTGTATGAGAGGAACGCTATCAATCTCTCTCTTACTCCCTGCTTTTGCTCTGACATAATTGTTAAAAAACTATAAAAAATCTATGAAATGCTTCGATAAACCAAAGATTTGCTATATCTTTGCACTCAAAGTGGAAGCAATACTGCAATGAATTGCGAAACGCACCATTGAATGTTGCGCCACAAAGATAGTATAGAGTTTTTAATTAACAATAATGTTTCACAAAAAAATTTTAGCAAAATGGCGACATTTTCAGAAATTTATGAGCAAATCCCGAAGCGAGAGGCTGCACCGACCGAGCGGACCAAGTTCATCCGCAGGATAGCTGATGCTACAAAAAAGAGCGAGCAGACAGTGAAGAACTGGCTCTCGGGCAGGCAGCGTCCCGATGCGCTGACCCAATCTGTTATTGCCAAGGTGCTCAAAGTGCCGGCAGAAGAGTTGTTCCCCACCGAAGAAAGAAAGGAGGCCCACGATGAGTAAAGAGCATCGCATCACCATCAGCATCTGTTCATTGGTGCTGGGTGCCTATTGTGTCCTATGTGCGCTGGAGTTCAGCTCTACGTTCCATGGCTTCGTGGCCATCCTCTGTTTGGTGCTTGCAGCCGTCACTTGCAAGGGCGGGAAACTATTGAATGCGTATAAGGGAAAATGATGGACACCGAGAACATCAGCAAGCAGTTGGACGAGCTCAAGCGACTTGTCCTCTTGGGGGCAAAGAATGTTCTCAATGTCGACGATCTGTGTCTGCTGCTGGGGGCCACACGAAAGAACGTGTATAAGATGACCAGCAAGAAGCAGATACCATTCTACAAGCCGCAAGGCGGCAAAATCTATTTCAAGAAAGATGAGGTCGAGGCATGGATGCTGCGTAACCGCTCCGCCAGCCTTGACGAAATCGAGAGCAAAGCAGAATTATTTTGTATCACTAACAACTAAACGAAATGAAAAGTATTATCATTAAGCGATTGTCCATCGTGAACTTCAAGGGCATCCGTAGCCTCGATGTCACGTTCAATGGACTTGAGACAAAAATCAGAGGTGCCAACGGCACTGGTAAGACAACCATTTTCGATGCTTTCACTTGGCTGCTTTTCGGTAAGGATTCCAAGGACCGCACCAAGTTCAACCTCAAGACGCTCGATGAACGGGGCGAGCCTATCCCCCAGCTGCCGCATGAGGTAAGCGCAACGCTCGATGTGGACGGCGAGACTATCAGCCTCCGCAGGTGCTGGACCGAGGTATGGACAAACCGCAGGGGCAGCAGTGAGAAGGAGTTTTCCCACAATGAGGGAGAGCGATACTACAACGATGTCCCCTGCTCCGAAAAGGAGTACAAAGAGAAAATCGATGCCATCTGCGATGAGAGCCGATTTAAGGAGCTGACCAACCCGTTCTATTTCACATCGCAGAGCCGGGGTTATCAGCGTGTCGCACTACTCGCCATGGCCGGCGACTTGACAGATGATGAGGTTGCCGCAACCGACCCGAAGCAGTTCCAGGTGTTGCTCGACAGACTGAGCGGAAAGACCCTTGCCGAGTTTGAGCGAGAGGTCGCTTTCCACAAGAAGCGTGTCAAATCGAATATCGCTGATTTGGAGCCACGTCTTGACGAGAAAAAGCGTGAGCTATCGGGCATATCGCCCGAGGATTGGAATGCGCTGGAACAAGCTCTAAACGAGCGGAAAGCGCAGGTGGATGACATCGATGCACAGATTGCCGACATCAGCCGAGCCTATCAGGTCGCAGCCAACGAGCGACACAACATGGCTCAAGGCATCGCAGATCTTCAGCGCAAGCACGATGAGCGGCAGCTCGCTTTGAGGGAAGTGTTAACTGCAGATTACCGCAAGGCATTGTCTGAGTACCAAGCCAAGTGCAACGAGATTGATGCCTACAACGATGAGCAGGACGCTCTGAAAGTCCGGCAGAACAACCTCATCCGAAAGGCGAGGAGCGACAAGAAGGATGCCGAGTTTTGGAAGAGCGACAAGATGCGTGAGCGAGAGAATCTGTTGGACGAGTACCGCAGGCTCATGGCATCGCAGTTCGATGAGGCCAACGCAGTATGCCCAACCTGCCACAGACCCTATGAGGGAGACAAACGGGATGAGCTGGAGCGGGCTTTCATGGAGCACCGCAACGCTGCACTGGAGCGCAACAAGCAGAGAGGCCTCGCCATCAAGAAAGATATCGAGGACTATGATGCCGCCATCGCAAGGCAGGATGCCATCATCGAGGAGTGCGAGCAGACCATCGCCAGCATCACCTACAAGGACAAGAGCGGGCTGGTTGCGCCAACGATACCAAATATAGACACCCAGCTTGCCGATGACACCGAATCGCTCGACCTCGAGAGACGCATCGCAGAGCTGAAACAGATGCTGGAGCAGGACTACAAGCCAGCCGATACCTCGGAGCTGACCAACCGAAAGGTAGCTATCAACAATGACATTATGCAGCTCGTTTCAAGGCTCGCCAAGCGTGAGCAAATCGCCCAGATAGAGAGACGTGTGTCAGAGCTGGAAAACGCTCTGACAACGAACCGCAAGGAGCTTGAAGAGTACAACCAGCTTGAGTTGCTCATCTTCAACTTCAACAAGGCCCGCATCGACCTGCTGGAATCGAGAATAAACTCCATGTTCCGCTATGTCAAGTTCAAGATGTACAACCGCCTCAACAATGGTGACCTTGTCGAGACCTGCGAATGCACCATTGACGGAGTACCCTATTCCGATCTGAATAGTGCCGCCAAAATCAATGCCGGCCTCGACATCATCAACGCAATTTGCAGGGTGTGCGATATGTGTGCCCCCATCTTTATCGACAACAGAGAATCAGTAACCCGTATCATCAGCACAGACGCGCAGGTCATCAGCCTCATCGTGGATGCCGACTGCGACACTCTCGATATCGAATAATCAACTTTTATCAATCTTAAAATCAGCAAACGAAATGAACACTCAAGAACAGAAGCAGGTCGTGAAGTTCGACAACATCAGCGACCAAGTGTTACAGAAGATTCAAGGCTTCACCCGTGACGGAGGTCTGAAGCTGCCAGAGAACTACTCGGTAGTGAATAACATGAAGTCGGCATGGCTCATCCTCCAAGAGACCACAGACCGAAACAACAAGCCCGCCCTCGAGGTATGTACGAAAGCGAGTATCGCCAACGCTCTGCTCGACATGGTGCTGCAAGGCATGAGTGTCAGCAAGAGCCAAGGCTACTTCATCGTGTACGGCAACAAGCTGGAGTTCCAGCGCAGCTACTTCGGCACGGTAGCCCTCGCCAAGCGTTGCGGTGGCATCACCACCGAGCCCATCGCCAACGTCATCTACCAAGGGGACGAGTTCGTGTATCAGATTGACCCCAAGACGGGGCTTTTCTCCATCGTCAAGCACGACCAGAAGCTGGAGAACATTGACGATAACAAGATCGTAGGGGCATACGCAATCACCCAGCTCGGCAACGGCAAGACGCAGGTCACACTGATGACCATGGCGCAAATCCGTGCAGCGTGGAATCAGGGAGCGACAAAGGGCAAGAGCCCCGCTCATCAGAACTTCGCTGGAGAGATGGCCAAGAAGACCGTCATCAACCGAGCTTGCAAGATGCTCATCAACTCATCGAGCGATGCCTACCTCTATGAGGGCAAGCGGGACGAGATGGACACAGACCGCACCATCGAGGAGCGCAACGCAGCTATCGAGGCCGCCGAGGAGCAGGTGCAGGTCGACAACGTGGAGTATGAGGAGGTAGCCGCACAGCCCGCCGAGGAACAACCCAGCGAGCAGGTGGTAGAGGCTCCCGAGAGTACAGACGAACCTTATTGATTATTTCTGCCATGAGACTGAGGGTGCTTGGAAGCAGCAGCGAGGGTAACTGCTACCTGTTAGAGAGCCGTCAAGGCACTCTGATAGTGGAAGCGGGTGTATCTATATCGCACATCAGAAAGTCGCTCCAGGGCGGTCTGAAATGCGTGGAAGGGGCTATCATCAGCCACCGCCACGGGGACCATGCCAAGAGTGTCGCTGATTTGCTCGCTTCCGGCATCCGCATTCTCGCACCGCATGACGTGTTTGCCTCGATTGGTGCAGATGGCGACCCCTGCGCCAAAGGCATCGAAAAAGGACGTGGCTACCGCTTCGGAGATTTCAAGGTGATGCCGTTCGAGGTCAAACACGATGTGCCGTGTGTCGGCTACATCATCATGCATCCCGAAATGGGTCGGCTGCTTTTCGTGACCGACACCATGACGATCAGCCAGAGGATGCCAGAGCACATCACGCAGATAATGATAGAAACCAACTATGCCGATGACATATTGGAGCGCAACATCGAGAGCGGGGCGATGCCCGTAGCGATGCGGAAGCGGTTGATGTTCTCGCACATGGAGCTGGGGACCGCCAAGAGGCTCTTAGAGCGCATGGATTTGTCTGAAGTCGCCAACATCGTGCTGATACACCTCTCATCCGCTAACAGCGACGAGGAGCGATTTGTGCGGGAAATAGCGATATCCACGGGCAAGATGGTGTATGCAGCCGATGAGGGCAGAGAGTTCAACCTATCACTTGAGCCATACTGATATGAGATGGATAAAGCTATACTCGAGTATCCTCAAGTGGGAATGGAGCGATGACCCAAAGATGTTAGGCCTCTGGGTACACCTCCTTTTCAAAGCCAACTATGAGGATAAGCGATGGCACGGAATCGAAGTTAAGCGTGGCCAGATGGTCACATCACTTGCTTCGTTGAGCGAGTTGACAGGTCTATCTGTAAGATCACTTCGCACTTGTTTGAGCAGGTTAGAAGATACTGGCGAAATAGAGATGAAATCGACAAACAAATATCGCATCATAACTATCTGTAAATACTCGCTTTATCAAGGAGGAGAAGTTATTAACCGACAAACAACCGACAAACAACCGACAAACAACCGACAAACAACCGACAAACAACCGACAACAACTCAAGAATATGTAGAATATGTAGATAAAGTAGATAGTGAGAGAGAGCGCACGCACGCACGCACGCACGAGGAAGCATACAGACAATTCTTCGATGAGCAGATAGCTGCGGAAACTCTCTGCATGCAGGAGGGCATCGACCTCGATACCTGCAAGCGTCTCGCAAAAGAGGTCCTCAACGATTGGACGCTCTCCGGGGAGAAACACGACAACGTGGCCGATGCGAGAAACCATCTGCTTTACCACCTGCGTACGAAAATCAACATCTACAAACGTAACAACCGAAACAATGGAAGCAAAACAGAAAGAAGAGATGCGGCAGATAACGGAGCAAATCCGCTTGCGAATGCAAAACGCTACACCGCAAAGATCGGAGCCCGACATGGGGACTGAGGCACGATTATTCCGCAACGCTTTCCAACTGGTTGAGCCCCGATTCAACCCAGCGAGAGCAGATAGGGATATTCTCAACTCGCTTTTCGCATGGGTATGGCGGAATGATGACATGAACACGCTGGGTCTCGACTACGATAAGGGATTCTTTCTCTACGGCAGTCTTGGCCTCGGAAAGTCGATGACGCTCCGTGCGATGCAGAAGTACATGAACGGAGTTATCAACCGCCACGATAGCAAGCGGGACGATTACCGCATGACCGCATGGATGAAGTCGGCAAGCGAGCTGGCTAACATATATGCCGCCGATGGGCAACCTGCGCTGATAAAGTACGCTGGCGATGATATCAACCTTATCATCGATGAGGTGGGCAGAGAGCCCAACCCAGCTAAGTATTACGGAACGGAGATGAATGTTATCCAG
>Ga0247611_10008662_pt1 | contig 12467 bp, 3 predicted proteins | sample 177DNAGHGhighgp2_FD_192422 | JGI IMG/M metagenome (GOLD analysis project Ga0247611, IMG submission 192422) | Sheep rumen microbial communities from Palmerston North, Manawatu-Wanganui, New Zealand - 1770 DNA GHGhigh gp2 | ecosystem: Host-associated > Mammals > Digestive system > Stomach > Rumen ... | reverse complement strand
TTTACATAAAAGATAATAACACTGATAAAATAACTTTATCAAAATCAGGGAAAATAACCGGATTATCATATAACGTTAATAGCACGGAAATTATCAAACTAGATTCTGATAAAATTAACGTTAATAATATAGATAATTTAACAGTTAAAGACACTGTTTACATAAAAGATAATAACACTGATAAAATAACTTTATCAAAATCAGGGAAAATAACCGGATTATCATATAACGTTAATAGCACGGAAATTATCAAACTAGATTCTGATAAAATTAACGTTAATAATATAGATAATTTAACAGTTAAAGACACTGTTTACATAAAAGATAATAACACTGATAAAATAACTTTATCAAAATCAGGGAAAATAACCGGATTATCATATAACGTTAATAGCACGGAAATTATCAAACTGGATTCTGATAAAATTAACGTTAATAATATAGATAATTTAACAGTTAAAGACACTGTTTACATAAAAGATAATAACACTGATAAAATAACGTTGTCAAAATCAGGGAAAATAACAGGATTATCATATAACGTTAATAGCACGGAAATTATCAAACTGGATTCTGATAAAATTAACGTTAATAATATAGATAATTTAACAGTTAAAGACACTGTTTACATAAAAGATAATAACACTGATAAAATAACGTTGTCAAAATCAGGGAAAATAACCGGATTATCATATAACGTTAATAGCACGGAAATTATCAAACTGGATTCTGATAACGTTATACTTAATAATATTGATAATATAAGATCAAATAAAATTCAAACTTCTAATATAACAAATAATCAAAATGAATTATTAAAAATGTATTCAACAACTAATAACATAGAATTATTTGTTAATAATCAGAATACTTTTAATAATAATGCTATTGGATTACAGTTAGATAAAACTAACAATAAAATTAACGTTCAAGGATTACTTAATTTAAAAAATGGTGGGCAAATAATAAATGAGCCTACTAATGAAAATGATATAATTAATTTAAAATATTTTAATGAACATACAAATAATACAGAATCTAATATTATTACATATAAACTATGCGATGATGGTTTTACATTAGGTGTTTTATATGAGAGAAACTTTTTTAAATATACTATTGATGATAATAATAATTCTTATTTATGTTATATTATATTTAAAATTAATGAAACAACAGGTGAATATATTGTTTCTCAAAAAATAGATAAAATAGATGAACAAAATAACATTACAAATTTATATATAAATACTGATATTACAACATCCTTTGTAATTGAAAATATATTATATAAAAATAATAAATTATATTGTATCATAAATAATGATTATAATACTTCATCAAACATGCACTCAAACTATTTATTAAAATCGTTTGATATTACAAATAAAACATTTTCTAATGAAATTGTATTTACTGTAAATAGTACAAAATTATATCCTTATTCATTTACAACTAAAACTATTAATGATAATGTTATTTATATTGGTACAATAAATTCTAAATATTTTATTTCATATAATATTTCTAATAATTCAAAAACATATTACAGTGCATTATCATCAGGTTTTAATAATAATTATGCAATGACACAAATACTATTAACTAAAAATAATAATATATATTTAATTTTAAATGAATATACTAGTAGTAATAATGATTTAAAAAGGATGCTTTATTTTGTTTATTGCTCTAACTTATTTAGTACGCCTAACTATATGAAAATTGATTTATCCTTAAATTCTAAAATATCAGATTTATATAATTATGACGAAAATAATACAACTATTTATTATGGTGATACAAATAACGATAATAATAATATATTATTAGGATTATATAATGCAAGTGGATTCTTAATATTTAATCCTGATGTAAGCAATAATAATTTAACAGTCTATAATTTTATGACAAGTTATAGTAGTGAGTATAATAGTATTAATTTAGAATTTAATGATAATTATCAGTTTACTAATTATATTAAATATGTATATTATGATAATAAATATTATTGTATTTTTATATTAAATAGTAGTTCTTGTAATAGTAAAGGATATATGACAAAATTAATAATTTGTACGCCTTTAGATGATTCTACTGATTCTTATATATTATTACAAAATAGTAATATTTTATATGTTTATGATATAAACAATTTTATAATTAATAATGATTTTTCATTAACAAATATTTATAAAATAAAATTTAATGATCAATTTACACAATATTCTACAAATATAGGATTAAATGGAAATGTATATTGTAATAGTTTAAATAGTTATAATATTAAATTATTAAATAGAGATATTTTGGATAATAATAAGACTATTATACATAATGCGCCGATTATGGATAATATTGATAATTATATTGTTGGTAATCCTGTATTTTTAAGTGAAGATAATAAAATTTATATTTTACAAATTAATAATAATAAAATAGAAAATAATAAAATAGAAAATAAGTATGATTTATATACTTATTTACAATTAACAAATAAAAATTATATAAAAAAATCTTGTGATCAAGTGCCGAAAGTTTCATGTATAAATAACGGTAAATTTATTGGTGTAATTGTTAATGTAATTCCTAAAAATACAATTTATACTTTAAGAGATTCTTTAAATACAAAAATTATTATTGATGTTGATACAATAGATTTTGCTACACACGGTGATTATATTTTTAAAATTCAGAATAATATTGAACATAATCTTACATTTGGTGGAACAAGAATGTATCAAATTGGTGATGAAATTCTTTATGATGGTACTATTATTGATCAAAATTATCCAATAACAAGATTACAAGAAAATAATAGTGTAGGTATAATTACTTATATACCTGAAGATAATACTGATTATGTTAGTGTTTTTAAAAAATAAAAAAAAAATAAATTAAAAAGTATATTAATATTGTAGGCGGAACTTATAAAAATAAATTTTTTCTTAGACCGCCTTAAAGATTAATAAAATTAAAATTAATATTGAAGGCGGAACTTATAAAAATAAATATTTTTTCTTAGACCGCCTTAAAGATTAATAAAATTAAAACATTGAAGGCGAAATATAAAAAAATAAATTTTTAACTTGACCGCCTTAAAGATTAATAAAATTAAAATATTGAAGGCGAAACTTATAAAAATAAAATTTTTTCTTAGACCGCCTTAAAGATTAATAAAATTAAAATTAATATTGAAGGCGAAATATAAAAAAATAAATTTTTAACTTAACCGCCTTAAAGATTAATAAAAATTAAAACATTGAAGGCGGAACTTATAAAAATAAATATTTTTTCTTAGACCGCCTTAAAGATTAATAAAATGTATATTAATATTGAAGGCGAAATATAAAAAAATAAATTTTTAACTTAACCGCCTTAAAGATTAATAAAATTAAAATTAATATTGAAGGCTGAACATAAAAAAATAAATTTTTATTTTTAATAATATTAAGAATAATATTATTTTACATTTTAAAAAATAAAATTTAAAATTATTAAATTTATTTATAATGAGTTTATTAAATAAAAATAATTTAAATATAACTGAATTAAGTGAATTAGATTCTAATAATATTGATAATTTAACACTTGATTTCAAAAAACAAAGAGCACTTAAAATTCAAAAATTATTAAAAGATTGTAAAACAGCAACTTTAATAGATGATTCTGATTGTTATTTAATAATAAAATTTGTTAATGATGATATATATCATTTTTCAATTTGTAATATGGAATACAAATATGTTATGAATTTTGGATATATTAAGTTTGAAGATTTAAATAAATTAATTCAAAATAGATTATATATTTATGCTTATATTGATGACAAACCATATAATTTAAAATTATAAACATTTCTTTTTTTAAATTTAAAAATACAAACTTTTATTTATAATAAAAAGTAAATTTATCTTTTATTAAATTATCTTATTTTTATTAAAAATAAGATAATATATTAACTATTTTATATATTTTTAATAATAAAATTATTTTCTATTTCATTATAATAATTTATACTGTTTAATAGAAGTATAATAATATTTATTAAAATTAAACTAAAAAAAGTTATTTTATTATTTATTAAAAAATGAAATATTATTTATTTTAATGATAATTTTATTATTAGACATATAATCACTATGAATAAAATAGATATTATTCCTAAAGAAACATTATATAAAATTATTTTAGATACAACTTTTTTAAATAATAATTTAAATAAAGAACAAATTAAACTATATTTATATATTTTAAATAAAAATTATTTTAATGAAAGAATAAAAGAAGAATTTTATAAATATTTTAATGATAATATAGAAAATATGAATGATTTAGAATATCAAGATTTTATAAAGACTGTTTTAAATCCTTTTCTTAATGAATTTATAATTAATTATGATATTCCTTATACTTCAAACGATGAAGAATATATTATTAATCAAATTCTTAAAGAATATAATAATCAACAAAAGAATAAATAATATTTTTTGATTATATATTATAAAAAGTTTTATTTAATATTTTGTTTTAAATGTTAGATAAAATGTTATTAAATTTTTGATGAAATAACATTTAATAAAAAATTTTAATAATTATTTATTGTAAACTTTTAATAAAAATCATTTTATTAAACTTAATAATAATAAAAATAATAAAATAATCTTCTAACTTTTTTAATAAAATTTAATAAAAAGATTTTTATGAAAAAATGATAAAAAATATATAAAAATGTAAGTAAATATAGATGTATTAATTTTTTTTATAATAAAATAAAAAATAAATAAAAAATATTAAAAAAAATTTTTACAACATAATAATAAAAAAATCTATTAAATTTTATCATAAATATTTAAAATAAATAAAATTTTATTAATTTTATTAAAATTTGATTTTAATAAAATATTTAAAACCTTTTTAAAATCAAGTTTTTATTTATTTTATTTAAATGTAATAAAACTTTTTTTAATTATTTTTTAATTATTTTTTTAATAACCCTTTTTAAAATCAAGTTTTTATTTATTTTATTTAAATGTAATAAAACTTTTTTAATTACTTTTTAATTACTTTTTAATTACTTTTTAATTACTTTTTAATTACTTTTTAATTACTTTTTTAATTACTTTTTAATTACTTTTTTAATTACTTTTTTAATCACTTTTTAATTACTTTTTTAATCACTTTTTAATTACTTTTTTAATCACTTTTTTAATCACTTTTTAATTACTTTTTTAATTTATATATTTTAATAACATTTCTAAACATCTTCTATAATAAATATCTACAGATGGTTTATTTAACTGATTTATAATATGTCTTCTATCAATATAAATATATTTTAAATAATTTGGATCAAATGGAATTGTTAAACTAATTATAACATAATTGTGTAATCCATCATTTTCTATCATATCTGATAAATATAAAACAAAATCGTGTTCATTACATTGACTAAAATCATTATATCTTTTAATTATATTTTGAGATGGATTAGTTATACTTGTATAAATGTTTCTATAAATATAATTAGGAATTTTACTGTTCGGTCCAATAATGAAATTTGGATTTTTTCTTATTGGATGAATAACTTTTAAATATTCACTCGGTAGATTAACTACTAATTTATTTTTAAATATACATATTAATATAATTTTTATTCGTTCTGTTTCACTTGGAATATCTTCAATATAAAGAAAATCTTTATATCTTACTACTAAATCTTTAAATATTTCATATTCTTTATTATTTTCTGTTTCAGTTATTATTTTATTAAATAAGTTAATTGTATTTGTTAATTGTTTATAACAGTATTTATCCATTTCATTATTAATATATTGATTAACATAATATTGTAATTCACTATCATACTTAATATTTCTATTTAATCTTATTTTTGATAATTCATTATAATTTAAAATGACAGCAGCATAAATTAAATATAAGTTTATACAATTATTTGAATATGCAATACATAAGCCAATAATAATTTGTGGTAAATATTCATAATGACTATCTAATTTTATTATTAACGAGTTAATTAATTCATATTCATCTGTATGAATTATTTGTAAATTATTGTTAGAATGTTCAATTAAATTTAAATTTCCATATGTATTAACTAAATATTTTTTCATATTATTAGGCATAATTTCATTTATAAAAACAATATTACCAAAAATATCTCTTATAATATTTGGTTCATTTGGTGATATATTAAAGAAATTATATTGTGATTGTAATAAAACATCATAATAAAATCCAATTTTATATTTGATATATTCTTTTTTCTGATATTGATTAAGAATGTTTATTGGCATATCTTTTTGATTTACTAATTTATTAAAAGATTTTGTTTTTTTACTTGAAACTCCCGATTTTGATACACCTGATTTTTTAAAGGTTTTATTATCTTTACTAAAAACTTTACCACCAAAATAATCAGTATCAAAATTAAGATTAAATTTAGTATAATTTTCAGTATAATCTTCAGTATCATAATTATTATTATCAATCAAATTAATTTTATTATTTAAATATATTTTATTAAAATATTGATAATTAATATTTCCACCAAATTTCATAAAATCTGTTAATGATACTGATTTATTCTTTTCTTCTAATTCTTCATTCTCTTTTTCTAATTTTTCATTCTCTGTTTCATTCTCTGTTTCATTCTCTGTTTCATCCTCTCTTTCATCCTCTCTTTCATTCTCTGTTTCATTCTCTGTTTCATTCTCTTCTTCTAATTCTTTATTCTTTTCTTCATTCATTCCCCCAGAAAGTATTTTATTTTCTGATTGAATATTATTTTTTTCAATCTCATCAGAATTTGTAGCACAAATTGAAGACATCAATATTATTTTATTGTCTTTATAAATTTCTTTGAATTTATCAAAATTATTTCCATTTTCTACTTTTAAGTATCCTGAATATTTTTTATTTAACTTATATGAATTCGCCCAAATTATTGTATTTTTGTCATTATCTATAGACAATTCTATAAAATCATCTATTGATAAATTAGGATATAACAATATTTTATTTAGTAATATTCTAAAAACGTTAATTATACTATTACCAAACATTGCTTTAATTCCAATTACATTATCACCTAACTTTAAATCAATTTTTCCATTAATACAATATTCATTTATATAATTAATTGAATTTTTAAAAATATCTAATTGTTTAAGTATATCATCTTTATTATTTATTATTTGTAAATTATTTATTGGAATTTTTAATAATCCATTTTCTATTATATTATCTATTTGTATATTAAGTAATAGTTTGTTTATGTTTGTAATAGATACTATTAAATCTTGTTGTTTAAACTTTTTATTTAATTCATTGTTTTCAGTTATTATTTTATTTTTAAGAAAATCGTTTGTAAATAAATCTACTAAATCTGGTATAATGTTTGAATTACATATATTATATTCTTGTGCTTGTCCATCTAATGCGCCTTCTTTGTATAAATAATATACTGTTCCATCTGCTTTTCTTCCTACTCGTCCTCTTCTTTGTAATCTATTTGTATTTGCTATATATCCTGTTGTTAATCCTGCTGATTCATATTTATAATTATACTTTGAAACGTTTTGAACTCCATCATCAATAACGTGAGTCAATGTAGGAATTGTAATTGACGCTTCTGCTATATTAGTTGCTATTAAAATGTAATGTTTATAACTTGGGCCACCGTTAATAAAATCTTTAGTGTCTGTTAAAGTTGAAACATCAATGTTTTTACTTATATCAATTTGATTTCTATATTTACTTAAATGTTCAATAAAATCTTTAACTTTATCATTTAAAACAGAATAATAAGGTAATGCTATAGAATCTGATGGTAATTTTTGATTAATTTCTTTTACTAACTTATTAATTGGTTTTTGTCCTGATTTAAAAACAAGAATATCCTTCGCGTTGTTATCTTTTAAAATATCAAAAATAATTTCTGTAATTCTTTTATCTTTTAAATTTTCATTTTGTAATTCTTCTGAAGTCATATTAATATATTTATCATCAATTTTATATATAGTTGTTTTATTAGGTTCTGAAATATCAAGACGTCTATCAACAGTTTGATATAATTTTTGCTTATTATCGTTTGATAAATCAAGATTATCATCGTTTAATTCTGAATAAGTATAAATTTTATTTGTTTGGGGGTTTATTATTTTTCTATTTTCAAGGAATTCTTCATTATATATCGTTTTTATTGTATGATCATAAATAAGATCATTTACAGTATCATAAAATTTTCTATATTTATCTTCATCTAAATCCATTGTTGCTGAAATTATTACTAACTTTATTCTATTATTATGATGACAATAATATTTCATTATTGAAAGTATAAAATCCATATTAACGTTATGCTCGTGCGCTTCATCTACAATAATCATATTATAAATTTCTTCAATTTGTATTTGACTTGTAATTGTGTTAACTTTATATGAACAACATAAAGGATTATTACAAATATTTTGATAAACAATTTTATCAGTAGCAAAAGTTAAAACTGGATATTTTGGATTATTAAAATAATGTTTTTTATCGTTTCCGTGTTTATATTGTAAATAATATTCTAGTTTGTTATTTTTAGAATCAAAACTTTCTGGTAAAATTGGTGAACTAAACTGCTTACTAATATTTATAGCGTTTTCTGAAGTCGGCCTTTGTCTCGGCTCTGAACATAATATATGATAATAAGGGTTATTATCAAGCACTGTACCAGCATATAATAATAATTTAGGTAGCTGTGTACTTTTTCCTGTACCTGTTGCACCAGTTGCATAAATAATTCTATTGTTTAAGTATTTATTAAAAATATTAATTTGTTCAAGATAATACATACTAAAGAATTCTCCCCAGTAAGTATGATATAAATATCCGTTTAATTTTTCTATATTACTATTAAAAATATATTTTGATGATGTTTTACCTAAAAACGTTGAATTATCTATTTTATCTAAAATATTATAAGTTTCTCCATCATTTACTTCAATACTATAATCGTTATTATAACAAAATTCTAAAACTGTATTTAAATCTTTTATGAATTTTTCATATATTTCTTTTAAACAATCTATATTAAATCTATATTCTTTTTTTAATTCTTTCTTGTTTGTTATTGGGTTTAATTCAATTATATTTTCTAAATCTTGTATTTTTGTTCCATTAAATTTAACTTCATATAAAATTTTTATATGTTTAAATAAATAAATTATACTGTTATTAAATAAAACGTCATTTTTAGAGTTATAATCTTTATTTTTAAAATATTTATCAAAGTATTCTTTTAAAGCATTAAAATCAAATGAAACTATTTTTTTTAACTTATCTGTATCTAATACTTTTAACATAAACTTATAAAAATATGTATATAGTTCAAAAAAACTAACTTTACTTTCAATTTCATTTTTATCTTCATTTTCTGTTTTATTTTCTTTTTTTCTATTATAAAACATTATCATATCATTAATAATTTTAAGATTAATGTTAGTTTGAATATCTTTAACTTGTTCATAATCTATTCTATTTGATAAGTTAAGTTTATTGTTTATAATTCTTAAACTAATATAATTAATTGGCATAAAGTAGTAAGAGTTATTACAAGTTTGAATTATATACTTTCTATATTTATTTTGATAATTTATTAAATATTGTATAATATTATCATAATCATTTTTAGTTTTAATATATTTTTCAAATAAAACTTTTTTATCAAAAACGTTATTTTTAATTAATTGTTGATAAAAATGTTCTTTTGATTTTTTATAATCTGGTGTAAATAAATCAGTTATTTTTCCTTGAGTATATAATAATTTTAAAGAGTTTGTTAAATTTTCTTGTGAAAATGTAAGTATATTATTGTTGAATAACGAATATAAATTATAAGTTATTTCATAATAATTAAACGTATACCAATTAGGATAAATATTTTTATTTGAAATATTTTTATAATAACAATAATAAGCATTAATTGTATTATTAGAAAATAATATATCATCTATGGGTGATTCTAAAATATTATAATCTAATGTTGATAAAAAGAATAATTCTGTTAAATCTATTTGATTATTAATTGTTGGTAAATAGTTATGTCTATTATAAAAAGAAGAATTTAAAAGTAAGTTATAAGTTGGTGTATAAGGGAAAACGTTAATCCAGTTAATATATAGTTTATTTTCAGTATAAATAATAGTTTTAAAAATAGCATTAGCGTTTAATATAAAATCATCAACATTAAAAGAATAATAAACTAAACCGTTATTTAAAGAATTGTTAGTATAAGTTCTATTAGATTGTTTAAAAAATGGATCATCTTTTGAAATTGATAAAGTATGATCACAAGTATAATTAGTATAATAATAAAAATTTATTGGTTGTTGATGGTTTTTATCTACTTTATCGTTTATTTTAGTTGTATACAATTCATCTAATGACTTAATTGTATAAATATCTTTAAAATGTTCTGTATTAATAAAAGGTAATAAATATTTTATAATCATCTCATCGTTAATGTATTGTTCCTTTAATTTAGTAGTTTCTACTTTATCTGCTCTAATTCTTTTATACTTTTCATCTTCTTTGTTTGGTGTTAAAATATCTTTTAAGTTAGGATAAATATAAATTAATAACTCTTTCAATCTTAATACACATAAATTTAAAAGGTCTCCTTCTGTTAAAATGTTATAAGGAACTTTATACTTATAAAGATTAATGTTTTGATTTAAACCTTTATTATTTTCATATAACGTTAAAATAAAATGGCCTTGTTTGTTTAACGTTTTTGATAAACTTTTAAAAGGATTAATTACTTGTTTAATTAAAATTGGTTCATAGTGTTTTTTTAACATAGCATAAAATTCTTGAATATTAGAAATATTATGAAACGTATAATTAAAGCGTTTATTGTTTATTGATAAATACCTATTATAATAATATAAATGTCTAATATGATTAATCCAATTTTTTTCATTAAAAATTTCAGTATTATTAGATAATAACTGTAAAATATCAGTATACTTATATTGGGTTAAAAATTTATATTCATTTACTTTTCTAAAATCTATAGAAGATTTAATTTTTGTTATTTCATCTAAATTAATATTGTCTTTAATAATTTTTAAATAAACGTTTTCTTTTTGAATATAATTTTTAATATTTTGATCTTCTAAAATAGAAGATTTTTTTAATTCAAATATATCAATCATAATATATTATAAAATATTATAATAATAAAATAAATTAATAATTGTTTTATTATAATAAAAAATAATAAAAATTAGATTAAAAGTTTTTTGAAAAAAGGGTTTTGAAAAAGGGTTTGAAAAAGGGTTTGAAAAAGGGTTTAAAAAAGGATTTGAAAAAGGGTTTGAAAAAGGGTTTAAAAAGGGTTTAAAAAAGGATTTGAAAAAGGGTTTAAAAAAGGGTTTAAAAAGGGTTTAAAAAAGATTTTGAAAAAGGTTTATAGGAAGTTTTTTAATCTAAGAATTTAAATTTATATTATCAATAATATTTTATTTAAATTATTTAAAAATATTTTAAAAATAAAATTTTTAAATTAAGTAAAAATTTAATTAAAAATGATCATTTTTTGAAAATTAAAATTAAAAATTATTAATATTTTTATATCATTTTAGCAGAATATTTATAAAATAATGTTAATTAAAAATGACAATTTTCTGAAAATTAAAAATGACAATTTTCTGAAAATTAAAAATGACAATTTTCTGAAAATTAAAAACGACAATTTTTTGAAAATTAAAAATGATATTTTTTGAAAATTAAAAATGATATTTTCTGAAAATTAAAAATGAAAATTTTCTGAAAATTAAAAACGATAATTTTCTGAAAATTAAAAACGATAATTTTCTGAAAATTAAAAACGACAATTTTTTGAAAATTAAAAATGATAATTTACTGAAAATTAAAAACGATATTTTCTAAAAATTAAAAACGATAATTTTCTGAAAATTAAAAACGATAATTTTCTGAAAATTAAAAACGACAATTTTTTGAAAATTAAAAATGATAATTTACTGAAAATTAAAAACGATATTTTCTAAAAATTACAAATGATAATTTTCTGAAAATTAAAAATGACAATTTACTAAAAATTAATAATGATAATTTTTTGAAAATTAAAAACAATAATTTTTTGAAAATTAAAAACGATAATTTTTTGAAAATTAAAAACGATAATTTTTTGAAAATTAAAAATGATATTTTCTAAAAATTAAAAACGACAATTTTCTGAAAATTAAAAACGACAATTTTCTGAAAATTAAAAACGACAATTTTCTGAAAATTAAAAACGATAATTTTCTGAAAATTAAAAATGATATTTTCTAAAAATTAAAAACGACAATTTTCTGAAAATTAAAAACGACAATTTTCTGAAAATTAAAAACGACAATTTTCTGAAAATTAAAAACGATAATTTTCTGAAAATT
>Ga0247611_10008661_pt1 | contig 12467 bp, 15 predicted proteins | sample 177DNAGHGhighgp2_FD_192422 | JGI IMG/M metagenome (GOLD analysis project Ga0247611, IMG submission 192422) | Sheep rumen microbial communities from Palmerston North, Manawatu-Wanganui, New Zealand - 1770 DNA GHGhigh gp2 | ecosystem: Host-associated > Mammals > Digestive system > Stomach > Rumen... | reverse complement strand
CGTTGGCCTATAGCCTCGTCTTTCTCGTCTAAATAAAGAACGAAATGATTTAATTGATAGCGCAGCGCCGCTGGCTAATTCAATTAATGATTTGACTTCTAAATATTAGGTTGCTAGTTTAACCTATAATGAAGCAGAGAAAGAATTATAGAGGATGAAAGACCCAAAGAGTGGGACTATCGCGCAATATACACATTATATTTATGAAGACTTTTATAATTAGATTGGACGAGTTGCTGGAAACTAGGATGTCCCTTCCTATGCGAATGAAGCTTATTATATTAATTCGGGTAATGCCAATTTATCTATTAGTGTAAGTAGTGGAGATTTACTTTTTGTAGTTCCCACTTAGGACACGGTTCCAGACCATAATACTAAAACTTATTATTATATATCTGGTAGTAAATTCGTAAGGTTTTATAATACTAAGTTTAGAGATGGTGCGATATACTATGAAGAAGTTCCAGCGCAATATACTACTGGTACTTATTTCTAGACTCCGGATGGTTCAGATATAACTCTTACTTTTTCTAATGTAACTTCTACTGATGAAGTTTATATTTATGGGGCGGCGCGTAGGCGTATTGAGGGTTTAGGTGCTGAAGATTATATTAACGATAATTTTACTATTTCTACTTTACAAAAAATAGTAACTCAAGAGGCAAATAAGGAATAGGCACGCCAAGAGATGGAGCGCTACGGCGCGGACTTAGAAGCAACATAGGCTCAATATGATAGTATTTAGGATTAGTTAAAAACTATCGCAAATGCTACAGATGAAGTAGAAAAAGAATTTATAGTAAAATATTCAAGATATATACAAGAAGGCTCATGGACAGATGACAATTATATGGATGATGATTTGTATTATCTTGATGCTTTATCCGTATTATATTAGTCTGCTTATCCTAAAGTTAGTTACAATTTTAGTGTAATAGATTTAAGTGCGCTTGAAGATTATGAACCTTATAAATTTGAAATTGCGCATAAAACCTATGTTGAAGATACAGAGTTCTTTGGCTATAAGATTGTTGATAATTTAAAGACTCCTGTTAGAGAATAGGTAGTGGTTACTGAGGCCAGTAAATTTTTAGACGAAAATGATAAGAATTAGTTAAAGATTCAGAACTATAAGTCTCATTTCGAAGATTTATTCCAACGTATTACCGCGGCAACGCAAAGTTTAGAATATCATAGTGGTGAGTATGGAAGGGCTGCCGGTGCGGTAACTTCTACTGGTGAAATTTCTCCCAGTGTTATGTAGCGTTCATTTGCAACTTCTAGCTATGTAATTTCAAATTCTCGTGATTAGTCTGTTACTTGGGATGAAACTGGTTTATAGGCTATTAATTTAAATGATCCCGCGCAGATAACTCGTTTAGCTAGTGCTGGTCTCTTAGTAAGTGCTGATGGTGGCAATACTTGGGGAGTAGCAATTAGTGGTTATGGTATTAACACTAATTATTTAACTGCGGGTCAAATAGACGCAGATAAAATTAATATTATGTCTGGCGCGTATCCTACATTTAAATGGGATAGCCTTGGATTAAGAGCTTATGGGTTCGTTTAGGATAGTAATGGCAATATTACTAGTTATGATCCATCTAAGTATGTGGCGCATGATAGGTTTGGTATTTATGGAATTAATGGATTAACTAATGCAAATTTTTAGACCGTTTAGGATGTTAAAGATAACGCTACATTTGGCCTAACTTGGGATGGATTATTTATTAAATCTATTCATAGAGATGGATACGTTAGTATTAATTCTGAAGATGATATTACTTTAAAAGAATATTACACAAGTAATGGAACTAAGTTAGAGCGTACTCGTGGAAAGTTTGGACTCTTAAGTAGTGGAGATACCAATGCTTTATAGAAAGACATTTACGGACTTGCGCTATATGATGAAAATTAGTAGGCAACTGTAGAGACAAAATCCGATGGAACTTTATGGCTAAAGTCATAGATGGATATTGGTGATTAGACTACCAATTCTATTTATATTGGCGTCGGACAAGAAGCTACTTAGGCTGAAAAAAATAAATATGGAAGCACCCATGGTAAAAAAGTATTTACTGTGCATGGTGTTGGATATGAAGATGAGACTGGTCAGTCTGGCGGTAGTACACAAATTGACAGATTTAGTGTTTATGAAGATGGTTTTATTGTAGGAAATGGTAGTTTTATTTCTGGTCCAATCACTATAACTGAAGGCGGTTAGATTGGTAATATGACCGTTGCTGGTTTAGTTGATACTGTAGGTATTAGAATTTCTCCTGCGACTGGAACTTTTAAAGTTAGTGGAAATAGTGTTACGCCAAGTTCTATTACTTTTAGTTTAAAATCTGGGTTAGAAGGCGCGACAATTTATAATTGGAAATATGGTCCAAATCCAAATAATTTGATTAATGTGCCGGCAGCTTGGATAAGTAATAATGAAGTTACATTAACTTATAACGATATTAGTGGTTAGTTTGCTTCTGGTATAATTTACTTATAGGTTAGTACAACTATTGGCAGTATCACTTATAGTGATAGAATAACTTTAAATTATGTTGCTGACGGTGAAAGCGGTGTTACTATTTCTAGTGTTGAATATGCTGTTAATTAGAATCCAAATGTAGAGCCAAGTAGTGGTGATTGGAGTAGTTCTATCCCATAGATTAATTAGGGTGATTGGTTATGGACTAAAACAACTTATAGTGATGGCAGTATAATTTATACGAAAACTTATAGTGGAGAAGATGGAACTTCAGGACAAGATGCTGTGGTTTATACGTATACAATTGATAGCTCATTAGGTAATACAATAAATATGTCTAATTTACCGTCTTCAACTACTTCAACTACAATAACTGGGCATATTTATAAAACAATTGGTAGTGTCACAACAGATGTAACTAATCAAGCTACTAATTGGAAATGGTATAATTGCATAGATGGCGCGAGCGCTTAGTTAATAAGTGGTGCTGTGGCTTCTAATTTTAATTATAGTTTAAATAATTGGAATAGTGTTTAGATTTATTTTGAAGCTACTATTAGTAGCTAAAGGAGGATAAAGTGGCAGATTTATAGAGTAATAAATTAACTTTAACAAAAATAATTAATGGTACTGTTGGAAAGGGAATTTCTAATATAGTAGAATAGTATGCTATTAATAATAATAGTACCAATCCTCCGGCAGAAAGTTCTTAGGACTGGAGTAATTCGTATGTACCTCCTACAGCGATTAATAGATATTTATGGAATAGAGAAGTAATTACATATACAGATTCTACTTCTACTAATACTACCCCACATGTCGCAGCAATGTATGCGGAAGATGGAGGAGAAGGTAGGGGTATTAGCGGAATTAGCAATAAATATGCAATTAGTAATGATGGAACTACTGCGCCAACTAGCGGTTGGTAGGATAATCCAATGTCTCCTACTAGTTCAGCTAAATATTTATGGAATAAAGAAATTGTAACTTATACAAAAGGTAGTCCAGTGACTACAGAAACAGTTAGAGTAATTGGTACTTATAGTGAAGATGGCGCGCCAGGCAGTAATGGATATAATCAAGCAACCATTTATCTATATGCAAGATAGGCTTCCGCGCCAGCTGCGCCATCTTCTAGTTTAACTTATACTTTTAGTAATGGGACTCTTAGTTCAATTCCTAGCCCATGGAGTCAAACTTTTCCATAGAATAATGGATATCCATGTTATATGGCAGTTGCGGTTGCCATTTCTAATACTTCTACTGATACTATTGATTCAAATGATTGGGTAGTTTAGAAATTAGTTGAAAATGGAATAAATGGATAGAATGGACGGGGTATTAGTTCTACGGCTATTAGTTATCAAATTTCAAATGATGGTACATATGATCCATCTGGGACTTGGTCTTCAACTATACCGCAATCTATTGATTAGGGTAAATGGTTAATTACTCGAACAATTATTATATATACCGATAATACAGATAGTACTTCTTATACAAAAGCATATATTGGTGAAGATGGCGCGCGAGGCTAGCCAGGTACAGATGGTAATGGAATTGCATCTACAAGTATTTTATATGCAGTTACAAATGACAATGTATAGCCTGCTAGTGGAAGTAGTTCTTGGTAGGGAACTTTGCCTACTTTTGGAGAGGGAAAATGGTTGTGGATTAAAACTATTATTACTTATGATAATGGGGATTCAGATGAATCAGTTTCTAAGTCTTATACTGGTACAGATGGATAGGATGGTATCAGTATAACAGTAACAAATACATCTTATAACCCAACTACAAAAATCACAACTGTTACTATGAGTGATGGTAGCTCTTTTTAGATAAAAGATGGTGAAGACGGTGAGAATGGTTCTCCGGGAACTCCAGGTACGGATGGAACACCTAGTTATACTCATTTTGCATGGGCTAATAGTTCAGATGGAACTGTAGATTTTTCTACTACCGTTAGCACAAATAAATTATATATTGGTGTATATGCTGATAGTACTTAGCAAGATAGTTCACAGCCTTCGGATTATAATTGGACACTTATTAAAGGTGCTGATGGAGAAGACGGACAAGACGGTGATGATGGCTATAATTAGGCTACAATTTTCTTATATTAGCGTAGTGATTCTGCATTAAATGCTCCAACTGGTTTAACTTATACTTTTTCTACTGGTTAGATTGCGGGCAATTTAGGAGGTTGGAGTAGAACTGTTCCTAGTGGAACAAGTCCGTGTTATGTTACTAGCGCGGCTGTAATAAGTAAAGTTGATAGTGGAAATACTTTAACTTTTGTTACTCCTACGGTATTGGTTGAAAATGGTTAGCCGGGAGCTTCTGGTTCTAATTATGCAACAGTCTATTTATATAAACGTTTTTCTTCTACTCCAACTAGTTCTGATAAACCGACTGGTAATGTTACTTACACTTTTTCTTCTGGTTAGGTATCTGGGAGTTTAAATGGCTGGACAAGAACGATACCGTCTGGTAGCGACCCATGTTATGTAATTCTTGCATAGGCTACTGCTTCAGCCGGGGCTACTACAGATACTATAGCAAAAACAGAATGGTCTACTCCAGCGGAAGTATTTAAGAATGGTTCTAATGGTAGTCCAGGAACAAATGGATATAATTAGGCTACAATATATTTATATAAGCGTAGTGCAACTCCTTTAACAAATAGTGATGAACCAACTGGATTAGTATATAAATTTTCTGACGGTAGTTTAACTGGTTCATTAAATGGATGGACAAGATCAATTCCAGATTCTTCTAGAAATCCTTGTTATGTAATTAGTACTGCATTAGTAAGTTAGAGTGATGAGATTACTATAACTGATTGGGCAGATCCTAGCGAATTAGTGGCTGATGGTATAAATGGTACTTCTGTAACTGTTGTGTCTACGGAATATCAAGAGGGCACTAGTTATAATACTGCCCCATCCGGGACATGGTCATCTACTCCGGTGTAGGTAGCTTAGGGTAATTATTTATGGACTAAGGTTACTTATTCAGATGGTAGTATTGCTTATTCTGTTAGTAGATAGGGCGAAGATGGAAAAACTGGTAAAAGTGGTACTGATGCAAATCAATATACTATTCATACTAACGCGCAAGAAATATTAAAATTTATTATTACTTAGCCAGTCAATGGAAAATATTAGTTTTCATTAGATGAATTAAGAATTAATGGTTATGATATTAAAAATCAGATTATTGTACCAAATATAGAAGGTCGAATAAATAATTAGATATGTAAATATTCTATTTTAGATGTTAATATAATTAATTATAATTTAAAAGAAATTATTAAAGAAAGTTCATATGATAGATATGTTGAAATAAAATAGAATGATACTGATTAGTATTATTTTAATTTAGGAACTCTTTATTAGGATTCAATCGGTACTGTTTTAAAAAATAATTTAAATACTTCTTTTACTGAAGCAGAAAAAAATGAAATTGTAAAAAATATCCAAGAATTTTTCAATAATGATTTAAATAGTGTTGATATAATTGTTTATGGACAAGTAATAGAGCAAGATTTTATTAAAGTAAATATTGATTCTACCGCTTTTAATGAAAATAAAACATTATTTTATACTAAAACAGTATAGAGTGATAATATAGTAATATATGTGCAATGCACTGATTCTTCTATTTTTGACCCAAATACAGAATATTACACTTAGAAATTAACAGAGTATAATATAGAAAAATATATTTCTGTTAAAAATGGCCTTTCTAGTGAAATGCTTGCATTCTCGGTCAATGCTGGAAGTATAAACGCTGCTATTCAAAGTACGAAGCTAAAATTTAATGAGAATGGTCTTACCATTACAAATGGCGGAATTAGAATTTATACAGATGATGAAGTCGAAGGGAAAGAAGTGTTTCGTATTGAAACGGGCAGCGATAGCGAAAAACATTTATATTTGAATGGCTCTGGCGTATTTACTGGTACTATTTACGCATAGGGCGGAGAATTTACTGGAACAGTTCACGCGCAGAATGGTGAATTTAATGGTACTATTAATGCAGGTAGTGGTTCAATAGGTGGTTTCACTATTGATAGTGATTCTATTTATGCTGGTAATGATAAGTAGAATTCACCATTATTATTATAGTCTAGTAATGGTTCTTTAATTAATGCTGATAATATTTAGATTGGTACTGGTGCGAAGATAAAAGATTATTTAGAAATTGGAAATTTAAAACTTTTGAATCCAGAACTACACACTAATGTAATGGAATTAATGGTTGAGGGTTAGAATTATTTTTCTCTCACGAATACTGGTGACATATTAGGTAAAAATTGGTCTATTACAAAAGATGAGAACGGTTTTGTAACAGCTAATTTTGGTAATTTAATCGCGCAAGATGGCGTTTTTACTGGTGAAATAACTGCTAGCGTAATTAATGCCACAACGCTTAATAGTGTTAATTTCATAACTGAAAACGTGCGAGCGATGGGTGGAGCATTTATATTTAAGCCGACTTTTAAAATTATTCGTATAACACCACAAGAAAGTAATATAGTAGATTTTATATTAGAATTAAATGAGAATGATAAAAATTATTTTAATTTAGATTTAACTAATGAATATATAATTTCTATTTCGGGGAAAGATACGCATATTGGTAAAATTAATAATATTGATTTATCTACAAATAAAGTATCAGTTTATTTTAAAAATGCAGATTATAATATATTTGTTACAGATGGTACAATAGCTAATTATTAGACTTTAACTTTATTTGGTTAGGCTACAGTTGATGCTTTAATAGGTATTAATTCTGATGACAACTGGACTGGAGATATAATGCCTCCACGGGCCTTGATTATGGAAGAATTTACAGCATTAACTGAAACCAGTAGCGGTTTTGGAGACATAGATTATACTCCAAAATTATTACTTGGTAATTTGGCGCCGTTACGTTAGTATAATATTTCGGGATTAGAAAATATTACCGGTTATGGTTTATATGCTGATAATGTATTTTTACGTGGTAGTTTGACTACTTCAGGCGGAAATAGTTATAATTATGCTGGTGTTAACACGTAGGGGCCTATATCATTTAATTATAATAGTTGGAATACTAATGGCGCAACAACTACTCCTTCTAGTCAATATAGCGACGATAAGATTATCTTTTGGGGTGGTGCTGCGGGTGTACAATCTAGTTAGATATAGGTGTCTCCTTTTATTGTTACTGATAAAGGTAATATATTCGCGCGCAGCGGTGAATTTAAGGGCAGCGTAATTAGTGATTCTTTAATCACAAATACAATTATTAAAGCACCAGTTATTTATGGTAATAACAGTTAGCGAGAAGGCCATGAAGGTGAACCAAGTTTAAAAATTTATAATACTGATACATCTACTGGTGGAATTGGTTTTTATAAATAGGTTGGATAGGTTGACGAAGAACGCAGTGGAGTAGATTAGAATGATATTTTAACTTTATCTATCTCAACTAATGGTTTTACTCATTTTAATAATGAATTTATTAGTTTTAATGAAAATAATGGAAATATTATTTTTACTGGAACTAAATATGTAGTTAATGGCACTGAATTGCGCGATAAAGAATTAGTTAATGAAGCTAGTAGTATTTATTTTAATTAGACTAATGATAGTAAATTAAAATTAGATTATAATAGTTAGCGAGGGATTGAAATCACAAAAGATTAGATAATTAATTATGGCGGATATACAGTGAATGAAGGAATAGTTGAAATAAAGACGGTAATTTAGAATAATACCACTAAAACCCTAAAATATTATGTAAATAGTGAAAATTATTACTGTCTTATGGTGAGTTAAAAGGAGAAAGAAAATGCCAAGTATTACGATTAATAATTTTACTTAGTTTGAACGATATGCTTTTAATGGGCCTACTTCTTATACAAGAACGGGGTATAGTTTTGAAGGCCCCAATTGGGCACAGGCAGATAGTATTAATGCAGCTAATTCTGCCGCTAGTTCAGGAGGCGGAGGAGATTGGCTTAATCCAAGTGATGGCGGCTCTTCTTCTGTATTAGCGCGTCCAGCATTTGGTGTTAATTGGCAAGGGCGCTTTTTATATAGTTCCGCTCAATAGGATGCCTCAGGAAGCCGAGTGGTTTATTTGGACGATGAAACATCTGAGCCGACAACATAGTGGTGGTGTCGTTCTACAGCTTAGGGTGGAACACGTGGATATGCATATTAGACTAAAATTAATTTTACTTTACCACAAGGGATAACTAGTGATCTTATAGCTAGTGCGACTCTTACTGTTAATTATTCGGTGGGTTGGTCTGGTGGTGCTTATAATTTTAGTGTGTTTGCACCAAAAACTACTTCCGCGCAAACGAATTATTAGCGCCCAAGTAGTTCAAGTATAATAGAAAGTAAATTCACTTTTAGTATTTCAGGAAGTGAAACAACAACTACAAGAACTTTTGGGGCTGATCAATTTACACCTGTTTTAAAGCAATGTATTGATAAAGGTTAGGGTTGGATTACTTTAGGATATTCAAATGATATTTTTGCTGCCAACCCTCTATGTACTCTTAATAGCGTAAGTATTTCCTATGAATTAACTATACAAAAAGCTCATGCGCCTGCGTCAATATATTTAGATAATACTTCTGCTTTAACTTCAGTAATTAAACCATTAGGTTCTAGCACTATTATTAATTGGAGTGGTGCAACTGGTGATGTAAATAATAATATAGATGGTTATATTCTTTATTATAAAGCTAATGCTACGCCAACCACTTCATTATATGATGGTTCACCCATTGAAGTTAGTTCTTCTACTAATTCTTATACTTTTTCTTTTCCATAGAATACAGATAGGGGTACTATTTTTTATATCGGTATTGTAACTAAAGGAAGTGCTGGTAATGTATGGAATTCTGATATGAGTACTATAATAGTACAAATTAAATTAAATGTGTTACCATCAACTCCTACAGTTACAGTAGATAAAACTAGAATAAAAAGTACAGGTGCGACTACTAGAACTTTTACTATAGCCAATCCAGGTACTCATCCGGATAGTGGATAGACTTTAACGGTTCGATATTCAACTACTAATTAGTCTACTCCAACAACTTCTAATACAGAGGTTGGAGATTTTTAGATTAGTTTATCCATTAGTTCTGCGGCGACGTATTATTTTTGGTTATATGATGGATTGGAATTTTGCACAACGCCTGCTTCGTAGGGTATTATAGTTAATGAACCTCCTACAATAGGAAGTGTTACTATGAGTGCAACAAATAATCAAACTTATACTCCTTCTGTTACAGTTGAAAGTGTTGAAAGAAAATATGTAAAAACAATAGATGGGTCTGCTGCGAATATAACCAAAGATAGTGCAGCCACATTAACCTATCAATGGAAATTATGTAGCGCGAGCGCTGCAAGTGGAACTTCTTTTAATACAATAGAAAATCTTAGTTTTCCTACTACTATAACTACTTCTTTTACTAATTTAGATGTTACTAAATATAGTATAACTTTCAATAAAGCTTATAAATTGCAATTGGTAATTACAGATGATTTAGGAGAAAGTGCAACAGCAACTAGTTCAACTATTTTCTGCATTCCAAATTATCCCAATTATACTAAATATAATAGATGGGCCAATTCAGATACTAGTTCCGATGCAACCAATAAAACCCATTTTGGTAAAGGTATTCGTATTAAATTCGCTTAGGCTAATTCTGGTATTACTAGTGAATTATGGGTAGCGGATAATAGCTCATTTACTTCACCTACAATTTTTAATTTAAATAATAATACTACTAGTGGTAACGATATTGATTTATAGTATACCATAAGAGAATAGACTTATTATTTTAAAATTAAATATATTTGTAGTGCGGCTAATAATAAAACAGCAGAAACTTCTGCTTGGACAATGACTCGCGCGAAAGATATTACACCAACAAATATCCATGCCGTAAAATAGAGTGGAAGTTATATTTAGCCATATACTCATACTTATTTTAGTATCGATTTTAATAGTTAGTTACCAGCTCTTAATAATACCAATGACGTAAGTTCTACTTATTCAGATGTGTATACAATTAAACTAGAAAAAATTAATAGTATAACATTAGTAAGTGGTAATAATACAATAAGTAGTTAGGTAATTACCGCACAATGCTATTTAAATTCTTCTCAAAATATAGTAACCACTTCTTAGTGGATAAGTTTAATAAATGGCAATTCTAGCACACTCGCGCCAAATAGCTTAGAAAAAGTTAGAATTGTTGTAATTGCAAAGAATTTATTTGATGAAGAATTTACTGCCACTTTAAATGATGTAGATTTTAATTTTGTTGAGTCTGTAAGTTCTAATGGCGCAGTTGAAGTTTAGATTTAGACTAATGGCACTAGTACGGCATAGTGGCAAACTATCCCAGCTTCTACCTATAATAATAAAGCTTTTGCCTCACGGTATCCAATCTTTCCAACTTAGACAATTCGGGCAGCTTTTAGTGGATTAAGTGCTTATGCTAATTTAGATGGGATTTTAGAATTTTTAGATTACACTAATTCAAGTTCTCCAGTGGTTTTAGGGACAACAACTATTGTACCTGGAGATTGGAGTTTAAGTTCTGAAACTACACATATTTATACTCTAAGTAGTAGCAAATATATAAATTATATATTACCTTCTTATACTTCTACTACTAATACAAATTTAAATTTAGCTTTAAGAATAACGTTACCAAAAATTTCTTCTACTTCAATTGTGATAACTAATAGTAATAATACAAGTGTGAATAATAACTTAAATGCCTTGGCTAAGATTAGAGTTAATTTAAATGCGATTAATTTTAAATTAAGTAGCTGTTCTGAGCCAACTAATAATAATTTTACATTAAACTGGACTTGTACAGATTTTGGTGCTTCAACTAGTGACACTAAATATAGCTATGGTTATAATAGTATAAGTATTTAGTTAAAATATTCTTCTATTTCAGATAGAGATTATAGTAATTTGGGTTCTGCTATTTCAATGACAGGGATTGGTACAAATAATATAGCTCCTTTTTCTACTACTATTTCTCAGCCTATAACATCAGATATTATTTATTTTGGTGCTACATTAACTTTAGTATTAAAATTCATAGATATTAATGGATACACTCCTACTGGCACTAAAAATCTTAATTCTATAACGTACTTAACTCAATATATTTTATATCGTACTGCTCCAAATTTATTGTATGGAAAGAATTTTTTTGTTATAAATGCTAATGAGCCAAAAATGAGTAATAATGTTGAAGTTGCCGATTAGGTTTTAACTATTCGTCCAACTGGCAATCGCAAGAAGATTTATATTGGATATGATACTTAGGAAGGTATTTTGGAAATTACTAATGATGGCTTAATTATTGATAATTTTATTATTGATAGCGGAAGTTGGAATGGTAATTAAAATTTGACTCTTTAATAAATTTATGTTATAATATTTATAGGATAAAGAATAAGGAGATTAGATATGAAGTTACCAGATACTTTTTAGATTTTAGAGATTCGTAATAAAATCTTAGAGCAAAAATTACCTATTAAAACTAGCTATAAATTTACTCGTTTTTTTGAATAGCTTGAAAAAGAAGCAAAATTTTTCAATGAAACACTTGAAAAAATAATTCAAGAATACGGGCAAAAAGATGAAAATGGCAATTTTGTTCTTACTGAAAATGGAAAAGGCGTTCAAATACAAAAAGATAAATTTGATGAGTGTATGGCCAAAGTTAATGAACTTAATGATATAGAAGTTCACTTAGAATATGAACCAAAGTTTACTTTAGATGAATTGGAGCCTTTAAACTTAGAAATGAAATATATTAGCTTATTGATGCCTTATATTTCTGAGAATTAAATATTTAGCGCGAGGTATCTTATAAGAGGTTAAACTGAGTTACCTCGCGCATTTTTTTATTTGGAGGTTAGCTAGATGGCTA
>Ga0247611_10008659_pt1 | contig 12467 bp, 12 predicted proteins | sample 177DNAGHGhighgp2_FD_192422 | JGI IMG/M metagenome (GOLD analysis project Ga0247611, IMG submission 192422) | Sheep rumen microbial communities from Palmerston North, Manawatu-Wanganui, New Zealand - 1770 DNA GHGhigh gp2 | ecosystem: Host-associated > Mammals > Digestive system > Stomach > Rumen... | reverse complement strand
TAAAATGGGTATTGTAATTAAATATTGTGTATATTTGCAGTTGTTCTTTGGCAGAAGTCCGCACATAATGGTGGAGGATGCTAAGGCAGGGAACAGAAGACATAAAAAAGGCGTTTACTTGAACTTAATAACAATCAAAAAGTTAAGACTCCCGCGCTTCTTTTTTATGCCCATGATAAAACCATTAAACAAACCCCGCCATACTTGGGAGCCAGTGGCAATAATTAGTAAAATGCGATGTTAGAAAAGACTAAAAAGGAGCTCAAAGAGCAAAAGAAAAAGTCCTTACCACCAACTTCTTTTGGCCCCCCTCCAAATCTCGCTGAAGAAGCAAAAAATGCAATTAAGGTGGCTAAGGCTCTGAAAGAGGACATCCAGGATGTGTTAAAAGAAGTCATAGACGAAGCCAAGAAATAAAGCGACAGTGAACGATGAAATTGAAATAATTGAGAGGGCTAAAAAGATCTTAACCTGCCATGACGATGTGAAAAGTCGTTACGCAGCAAATATCAAGATTCTTGAAGAGCGCTTAATTGCAGCAAAACATAACTTGTACAGACTTGGCGTGATTGGCATAACCAGTTGCGGTAAGTCTACTATGATTAATGCCCTACTTGGAGAAGCTTTACTTCCAATGAAGGCTAAACCAACCTCAAATCAACTTGTCAGCTGCCGAAAAGGTAGTGAGAGAAAAGCCATAGTGTTTTTTGAAGACGACCACGAAGAGGTTCTCAATGACAAACAACTTACAGCCAAAGTGATTGGAGGTTACACCGATGAAGCCGAAAATCCCCACAACAAAAAGGGAGTTCGACAAATAGACATCATTTCTCCAAACTTTCCTTTTGATGAAAGGATTGTGCTTGTTGACAGTCCAGGATTAGATGCATTTGGACTAGAGAATCACGATAAATTGACAATGAGCAGCCTGTTGCCCACTGTTGATTTGTGTGTATTCATGACCACTTTCAAACCTCAATCGGATGATAGAAATCGTTCGGTGCTCAATGCAATGGCTCAACACGAGAAACCTGTCATCGTTATCCAAAACATGATTGACGCTCTCCTGCCAAGCCCAGACGGGAAATTGAATGTAGAAGATGTTGCACTACAGCATCATCATCGGCTTGAACGAATCATTGAACACTCAAATATTATTGACAAATCCCAAGTTCAAATAGTACAGTACTCTGCCACATGGGCATTGAATGCTAGAATAGGAAATGATTTTAGTTCTATAGAAGCAAAACGCTCAAATCATCAATATCTTGTTAATACAATAAACAACACATTCAATGCCATCAAACCTGAAATTGACAATTACAGGTTGCGAATTGTTAAACGTCAAATTGATGAGATTATTGAAACAGCTCAAAAAGACGTTGTTGGAACAACAGTAATTGAGCCATTCAAATACGATGATACACAAGTAAGTTTTGAAAGACTATTGAGGTCTGGTCAAGCCCAAATGAGTGAGGCTATTGATTATTTGGAATCTGAAAGGGATGAATTTGAAGACGAGGATGTGATAACTCAAAATGATCTTGATTTAGTTACAAAAGGATGCGAAGAAGTCTGCAAAGAATTAAATGACATCCATACAAGAATGATGTCAATAATTAAATACCTTTGCAAGAGCTTGAATATAGATGAAAGGAATCTCTTCGCTTTTGAACCAATCAGTTACAAAAGGCCATATTTAACTGTTTCAACAACACAAAAGTCTTACTCAAGAACGGTTAAAAAGAAAGGTTTCTGGAATAGTGTAAAACGTTTTTTGGGAAACAGATTTGATAAAGATTGGGGAACAGAAGTGGTGACAGATTATTTTGAAGTTCCTGATCACGAGGCCAGCAGACAAAAGGGGCTCGATCAATATAATACCACTATTAAGTTATGCAGAACAAACTACAATAGATGGGACAGAAGCTATTCAAAGATTGCAGATGAATTGAATAATCAAATCAAGCTGTTGCGTGAAGAATATGAAGCACGAAAACAAGATGCATTAACTGCAAATCGATATAGAGAAATAGCGACAGAACTGACCAAACTCAGTGACAGCATACAATTGAAGGAGGTCCCCAATGTTGCATCTGTCAATCAAGATTCACAGGGGTTTTCTATCAAATACAATACTATTGAGATTTCTCCTGAGGTTTATGGAACTTACAAGTTAGCTCTCCATATCAAGCAGAGCTTGCACCGTAAGATAGGTCAATTCATTTTTCAGCCATCCAATCGAGATACTGTCATCTGGGGCCAAGACAAGAGTAGCGAAACTCATTTCATTAAGCAGTCATTTGGGCTGACAATCTCGGACAAGGACATTAAGGATGGTATCAATCGATGGAAATCATATAATATGACACTTTTCCATCAATTGACCGATATGATGGTTAACGGTAACTCCAATGTTGTCATTCTGGTTAATTCTACCCAAATTGGTGAAAGATACTCACGAGAGGCGATTTCGAACATTACAAAAAGAATTCCAAGAAATTGTCGTGTCTTCCTCGTTGTACAGAATTTCCAAGAGAGCATCAATGGAAATAACGTAGAAGAAACCATTGAGAATATGATAGTTCTTGGAAAAGAATTTAATCTTCCATTGCTTCCAACTATCATGTTTGCACATAGCAATCCTATTTTCAATTTGGTAGCAATTCAATCACAACAAAATGGTTTCAGAACCCACAAAGAAGAGGTTGAATTTACGAGTGATCTAAGTGAAAAATCCAAACATCTAAAACATCTAAGTAGAAATCACTCGAATACAATACAATCAATAATTAGGCATCTTAACAAATTCAAATAATAAGTATTATGGATACAAAGAAATCAATCATGGTGGAAGTAGATGAATCCACCCAAGAGATTATGAATGATATTCAAGAGTCATTTGAGGACTGTCTCACCGAGGGATTCTCTACAATGAAAGACGGTTTCACCGATGATATCATCAAAAAGCTAATGGGCCTTGATGTGTTCAAGATGACTCCTGAACAATTAAGGAAATTAAAGGAGGACACTCAGCATCTGATAAACTCAGTGTCACCCATCGAATCAGGCATCAAGGCCCAGCAGTCGGCCATTGCCACCACCCAAACGGCGATCAACGAAATTGGCACTAAAATCAATGACGCAAAATGGGCCGACATCCGCAGTCAGATTGATGCGCTGAAGGCCGCCTCGGACAGCCAAAACGAACAGATTACAACCATCCTGACCGAAATAGAGAAAATTCAGGAGACATTGGGCATTATCGTCCATCTTGTGACTCCGTTCTGGAAAAGATGGAGAAAAAGTGATAAAAATGAAAATGACAAGTAATTATGAAAGAGATTATAGATAAAGTTTTAGAGGAGAAACTTAACAAGTATTCTCCTGCAGAGGTCTCTCTTGGGACCAATCTCAAACAAGCGATAGAGAATGCCAGCAAGGCCGAAATGATCATTCCGGTTGTTGGCACTCAGGGTATGGGAAAAAGCACCCTGATCAATGCTATCCTTCAGGAGAATATTCTTCCCGAAGGTGCTGACGAAACAACATGCGTTCCTGTAGAGGTGCATTATGGCGAGAAACATTTTGCCGAAGTCCATTTCAAGGATGATAAAGCAACGCAGATTGTTCACACACGCCAAGAACTGGATAGCTATGTGGACAATAATTCCAATCCAGCAAACGAGCAGCAAGTTTCCCACATTGTGCTTTTCAGGAGCAATGAACTTCTCAAGAAGGGCTTGATCATTGTTGACTTGCCTGGACTGGACAGTCTCACTAAAGAGAATGGAGAAACCACTCTGCGATATATGGAAAATGTGGGGTCTGCGATTTTTCTGACAAATATCAACCCGCCGATAACACGTCCCGAGAGTGTCCATCTCAAACTCATGTGGGCACAATTCTCTTCCGTGATTTTTGTACAGAATGAATGGGGCGAGACAGAACAGGACATTCAAGATAGTGTAGAATTCCATATGCGCGTCTTCTCGCAAATAGCTGATGAAATCAAAGTTCCGTTTGATAAGAAAGTGTTTGTTGTCAATGTCCGCAAAGCGTTAGACGGTGTGTTGCAACAAAATCCTAAACTGATTGAATCTTCACGCATCTCAAGCCTTTTAGAGAATTTGGATGACCTCGTTCAGAACTGGGATGAAACCAAGGCTGATTATTTGAATAAACGCATTAATCAGGCTATAGAGGCTTCCGTGATGAGAATTAATGAATTGCTAAAGGAACAAGACCTTGAGTCTGAGGAGGTTGTGCGCCAAAGGCGAGAGAAACTCTCAAATTACCAAGAGACAACTAGGCAGTTGCGGTTGCAAGCAGATGAGATTGAAAGATTGATGCGTCAAAAGGGTGATGACATCTATAGAACAGCCCGAGATAAAGCTAAAATCTGTGCAGATAATATCCGTAATGATATGTTTGCAGTAATAGACAACGGCATTTATGATGGTGATAATTTAGAGAATGCTTTTGGAGAGACACAAAAAAAGTACACAGCTGAATTCTTTGATCAGGTGTTTAGTGAGTTCCAACTCATTGAACAAGAAGTGAAAGTGAAATTTGACGAAATGGGAGACATCCTTCAAAATAATGATTTTACTGTTCACACAGAAAAAGCTGGCCATCGACGTCAATTCAAATGGGAACAAAACCTTGATGCGGTTATGGGTGTCATTGGGGGTATTGCAGCTTTTGCCATTTGCAATGCTTGGAATCCTGCTGGATGGGTAGCAGGAGCTGTTGTTGTCATTTCGGGTTTAATAACGTCTGCTTTAGGATTCCTTGGTAAAAAATCTCAAAAGAAAAAGAGAGCAAAAGAAACTAAAAAGATTATTAATGAACCCATCGATAAAATCGAGCGCGCCCTTCGTAAAGCGACTGAGGATGAGTTCAACAAATTCAAATCGGGTGTTACATCTTCCCTTGAGCAGTTATTGGAACAACGTTTCAAAGAAGAGAAATCCATGGAATCGACAATCAATGAGCCCATTGAAAAGGATAGCGACGAACTGGATGGCGACTTGAATTATTTTATGAACAAGAAAAAAGAGTTGAACTATGTTTGAGAATCAATTAAACAGACTTCGGGCACTTCAACCATTGCTTGAAGCGGTGGACAGCACCGGGATCAATGCTTTGGCAAAGTTCCTGTATGACAGAATCTGTAATCTAGATTCCTATCTCGTTTTCCTGGGGGAAACGAGTAGTGGCAAATCTTCCATCATTAATGGACTAATTGGTGAACACATACTTCCAGAAAGTTCAATCCCAACAACGGCCGCAATTACCGAATTAGAGTTGTGCAAAGACATCAACAAGAATGAATATCTTGCCATTGATAAGGATGCCAGCTATGAGAACATCTCTGAATCTGATTTCAAAGAACTATGTTTGAATCCTACCAGCAATATTGCTAGGCTAAAACTTAGACAAAAAAACTCAGATTCCTCAAAAAGACTGAATCATTTGCGTATTTTTGATACACCCGGCTATGGCTCCATCATGCAGGAACATGAGGAAGTCTTAAAAGACTTCCTACCAAACAGTGATATCGTTGTCTATACTGTCAGCTACAAAAGGGGCATTCTGGAAAATGACTATGCTTTTCTGCGATTCTTGAAGGAACTTGTTCGTGAGGATGTGAAAATCATATTGCTCATCAATATGTGCCCTCCAGGAACGAACATCGGTGATGTTCGCATAAAAGAAATTATGGAGTATGTGAATTCCTTATTACATATTGAGCCAGATGTCATCCTGCAGCCTTTCCTGGCAAGTGAAGACCGCATCAATCGTCCTCTTGTTCAGTGTGATGCACTATGGGAATCGGTAGAGAAAATTATCAACAGTCCCCAAAGGGTAGAATATATGGGTGAAGTGTTTGATGGTTACATTTGGGAATTATATGAGGAGTGTGATGCCATTATTCAAAACCGCTACTTGGCTGCCAAATTAAGTGATGAGGAATACGAGACGTTTAGGAAATCTCAATTAGAGGCAGGTAGCAACATACGCCAAGCCATTGATTTATATGTTCGTCCTACGTTTGATAGAATCCGAAAGAATCTCCCTGGGAAGATGAATTCGACTGAAAAACAGATTACGTCGATATTACATGAAGAGATTGAAAAATCGGATAAAATGAAACGGGATGATACCAGAAATTATCTTAATGCTTTTTATATTCCCCACACCATTGATACCGTATCAAAGAATACGCTTCTGTTTTACATTGAGGCGGAATTAGAAGACCTAAACAAGAAGGTTGACGATTATATTCAGAAAGAGATTGTCAAACTAAACACTAAAATTAAAACGATTACTGAGTCGCATGTTGAAAAACAAACTCAGAACATCATGGGTGGAATAATCCAAAGAACAGGTGCAAGAGGCCTTGGGCGTTACTTTGCAAAATTTGGTGGCGCTGGCGGAGCAAATGCTGGAATAGCAAACGCTGCGTCACATTATCTGAAGGTAATTGGGAAACGTTTCAACAAAACTTTCTCGAAAGAGACACATAATGCTCTAAAGCATTATATGGCAAAATTTGGCGCCACATCCATGAAAGCTGTTGCTGTTGCATTGGTTGTTTTCGTGGAAATAGCTTTTGCTGCTTATGATATCGCTAGATTCAAATCAAAATTCAAAAAGGCTACTGATAAATCAATTGCTAAATGGAAAGATGAGACTCTTCCGCTTTATCTGAAAGATTTAGATAAACTTGAGGATGAGAATATTGATACATTACGTCAAATTGCAAGCGAGTTTGAAAACAACATAGTGTCCAAGCCTGAGGACGTTGATTTGGAACGCTGTTTTCAGCATGTCTTGTTATCACAACAAATAAGAAAGGATTACCTGATGAAGTAAAGCCGCACTTGATCAGCCATTATTATATTAGCGGCACATCAACATAAATATGAACGATGATTTTTTTAAGATGACACCCAAGAAGACTAATGAAGAAGTCCTCAAACCAGATGTCATAGAAATGCCCGATGGGGGAAAAATGACTCCTCACAAAGAAGGGCAAGTGCTGCCAGTGAATGCTAAAGGAGAAATCGTAAAAGCATTGACCGACAAGGATAATATCAATCGAATTTTGAACATTGCAGGTGAGATTGTTAATATCCAAAAAATCAAAGAACTAACCAAGGCGCAAGTGACTCTACTCGAGCAGCAAAGAAAGACTTTGCAAGAAGAGACCGATGCCTACGTCCGCAAATTGCGAGAATCAACCAATGGTCAAATTGAGAAAGCTAAAGTCATTGAAAGAATGATGACTGACTTTTATCGTTGTAGCAATGACAAACTATCAAGCGGTGATTTTCAAGCGATTATCAGCAAGGTTATAGATAATGTGTTTACTAAAGATTCAAACCAGCAGAGTGAATAAACTGCTGAATTGATTTGATCGTTTATTAACAATATGGGTGCAGCTTTCAATATTATAGAACTGGCAATAGCACGTTACCGTGACGTTGTTGAACAAGAAAGTCTTGACAGATTGAATCAAAGTTTTAATGAACTTCTGTTGGCCGAAGCCGATTATCGTCGAGCAAAGAAAACAGAATTAATCAAGCGCAGAGGCAAGTTTGAAGGCCAACTGAAAAATTTTGAGTTTATTTATCAGAAAATCAAAGAAAAGCACGGAAGTATGCCTGTGATTGAAGATTTCTTGAGAGAGATACTACAAGAAATCAAGCGGCTCAAATTGTTAAAAAACCAGTAGAAATCGTTATGGTGTAGCATGTGTTAGAACTGATTTTTGAGACTTGGAAAAGGGCCGATGACAAGAAATCCGTCTGAAATCCTTATCCGGGAAAATGACATGGTATTTAAGGGTGGAGAGTGAACACGATTACACTCCACCCTTGACTGATGTCAATTACTAACCATTTAAAACATTATTAATTATGGCAAAGAAAGAAATTGACACTACGAAGTATGCCGACAAGTATTCGGATGAGGGTTTAATGAGCAAGGTAAAGCGCATCGGCAAGAAGATGGGCGGCAAACTCTTGTACAATGTGTATGTGCTTTACTACGTGCTTAAGTCACGCGACGTGCCCGTCAAAGTGAAAGCAGAGATTATCGGGGCCTTAGGGTATGTCTTGGTGCCGCTAGACTTGATTCCCGACTTCATCCCAGTCGCAGGATTTACTGACGACCTGGCTGCCATCACATTTGCAGTGCAAGCAGCTCATGCCCAAATCACCCCTGGGATTCAACAGAGAACCGAGAAAAAAGTGTATAACTTGATCGGTTCCACCGACGAGTGTGAACTTGCAGCATGATCTTATAGCCAGACTAACTCCATTTGACAAGAAAAAGAGCCTGTTGGCGTTTACCAAAATCGGGCCTGCTTTGGGCCTGCTTTGGGCCCGATTTTACTAAAACATTACTAAAACATTTTGAGGTTTATGTGACTTATTACAGCTCAATGATGTTTTGGTGAAGGGATTATAATTGCCTGTTGATCATTCATTAATAGGCGATGATGGGCTGTAATGGGAATACTGGGATAGCTCGGCTCTGGGTACGCTTGAAAGTGCCAATCATTTGTTTTCAAATGGTTGGCTTTTCTTTTATTCAAAATTTGGCGACTTTTTGGCGACTTATTTGAACGATTGCCAAACTTAAAGTCTATAGACAATGATCAATCAAAGGTGTTTTCACATTTATGTATGAGTCCGATTCTGAAAATTTGCCTACCTTTGTAGTCTGAATACACTCTTTTAATCAGCAGATTTATTCTCAGATATTTGTTATTATTCATGGAATCATTTCTCGATTATAATTTTTTCATTTATGAGCCACTCAAGGCTTATTCTTTGGGCATTTTTTCTGAAAAAGAAGCTATACAACGGTTCAAACGCCAGGTGTAAGGTAGAATTGGTCATCTCTTTACCATTCTCGATTACTAGCTATGCAGCTGTGGGCGACAAACTGATTGTAGAGGTTGCCAATAGCATCTATGGTCCCTACGAAGCCATCAAGACGATAATCTTCGACAACCAAGCTCTCACTAACTGGACACCTGTGGAGATGTCGCTTGCCGACTATGTGGGCCGTGACTATATCCATGTGTCGTTCCATGCCATTCCCGCTGCCGAGGATTGTAACATTTTTATTGACGATATTGAGATTCGCGATGTGTTCGACCACGATGTCGCCATCACAGCATTCTCAGTGAGCGACAAGCTGGCTGAGGTGGGCAAAACCACTGTCGATGCCAATGTTACTATCACTAACCGTGGTGTTGAGGCACTTGCTGCTGGAAGTTACACTGTCAACGTCTATGCCGGCGACCGAGTGATTGGAACCTATGAGGGGCAAGCATTACAACCCTACGAGAACTGTAAGATTACCTGCAACTATGCTCCGCTCAGTAGCGATCCCAGTCCTGTTGCCATCCATGCCGAAGTCCTTTACGACGAGGATCAGGATTTAAGTAACAACAAGTCGGCATCTCATGAAGTTAAAGTGATTAAGCCCAATCTGCCAGCAGTGGAACTGCTAACTGGCGAATCTCAGCAAGGAAACACAATGCTCACATGGACTGAGCCCGACTTGAGTGGCACTCCAGTGCAAGTTGTGACCGACAGTTTTGAGGATTACATTCCCTTCGACATCAATCGTGCCGGAGACTGGACTTTCTATGATCAGGACGGCTTGCCCACAACAACTAATTACTATTTCCCTGGACGCAATCAGGCCATGGCCTACATTGTGATGAACCCAGCTATGGTGCAGCGCATCAATGGCACACTTGCCGACACCTGGCCCGCACGCACTGGCGAGCAGTACATGGCCGCATTCTGTGCTGTGGGTGGCGACAACGACGACTGGATGGTCACTCCTGAACTCTCAGGCAATGCACAGACCATAACCTTCTGGGCCAAGTCGGGTTCGGAAACTCAAGGCCACGAGATGATTGAGCTTTATTACTCCACAAGCTCTGCCACTATCGAGAGCATGGTTAAGACGGGCGACGAGGTTTACAAGGTGCCTTATGGCGAGTGGACTATGTATTCCATCGATGTTCCCGAGGGAGCCAAGTACTTCGCAGTGCGTTGCATCTCGCACGACCGCTGTGCTCTAATGATCGATGATGTGACCTATGAGAGTGCTGCCCATCCACTTGAGGCCAGCTTAGTGGGTTATAATGTGTACTGCAATGGCGAGCTCATCAATCTTGAGCCAGTGACTGATAAATTCTATATGGTTCCAGGCATCGACGCCGCGGCACAATACTATGTTACTGCCGTCTACAATCTGGGAGAGTCGGCTCCATCTAATGTGGTTTCGGTATCGCCCGATGGCATCGACACGCTGAGTATTGACCAGCTGAATGGTGCTCCCATCTACGACCTCCAGGGCCGTGAGGTGCTGCATCCCCAGTCAGGACACATTTATCTAACCAAGGGAAAGAAGTTTATAATGAAGTAGAATTCCAGTGTAAGATAACGTGAGTTAACTGAATAACCCTATTTAAAATGAAAAGAATTTTTAAAAAAAATGCACCTATATGAAAGTTCTTGTGCAGAGTCAACAGGCAAGTGCAGAATTAATCAAAATGTTTGAAGAACTCTTTCTTCGGTATGGAGAAATTGAGTCTTTCTCTTGGTCTTTCATTAAGTTTTCCTATAAGGCGATGTTAAAAGCACTAGTAACGTTGTTAAAATCAGTGTTTTAGATATGTATCACCTGATGAGTTTGTTGATGTCCTCAAAAGATTCACCCCCTTAAGGACACCCTGGGGGTACAACTATAAAACTTAAGTCTATTTTTTTTGTTGAAAAAAGGATAAGCCCTATGTTTTTTTGCGATGACGCAGCAAACATAGGGCTAGATATGGATAGCTTGAGTAGTGTGCTCGTGGTTTACTCACCGCCCATGAGGAGGATGTTGTAAACATAGGTCACGTCGCCAGTGGTGATGCCGCCGTCGTGGTCCTGGTCGCCGTTGACGATGTCGCTGTCGTCACCGTTGAGCAGCCAGTTGTAAAGTGCGGTGATGTCGGTGGTGGTCACGAAGCCGTCGCCGTTCACGTCGCCATTGACTGCTGCGGGCTCGTCGTCCTCTTCAACCCACATGCACGAGAAGGTGAAGCGGTTGTCGATTTTTGCGATGCGAGTGGCCTCTCCAGTGGTGATGTCGATGCTGTAGAGGGCGGTGTCATATTTGCCGTTGTTTTTCCAGTTGTTATCGGGCAGTGGAGCCCAGTTGCCATAATCGTTGAAGCCCATGCCGCTGTTGTAGAAGCCGTTCCAGTACATCTTGCTGGGGTCTTTCTTGCTGAAGCAAGCGCTCTGCCGCTTAGCTTGCGAGCAGTAGCCAGTGGCTCCCCAGTCCTTTATCATCAATCCGGTGGCGAGGTCAAACTCCATGAGGTGTGCTCCGGTGAGCTCTCCATTGATGTCATAGAACTTGCCGTCGTCGCCATCATAGCCGGCAGTGGCCCCGCTTGTCATGGCAAAGGCTCGGCCCTCGCTGTTGATGGCAAATGTGACGAAGTTGTCGTAGTAGAGGCCTGGGGTGATGGGTGTCACCACCATGTTGTCGAGGTCGATGGTGCAGATAGCATAGCCAGAGTCGATGCTGTCGCCATAGAAGTCGGGGTCGTTGATAATCTCATCGGGCAGTCGCACGTCGGTGAGATAGAACAATCCATAGACTTTGTTGTCCTTGGCATTGAGGCACATGCCTGCGTTCTCGAGCCAGGCATCCTTGGGGTGGTACTCATTGCTGGCGTTGAGCAGGTCGCCAGTCTCGGCGTTCCACTTGCGCACGGCAAAGATATTGGTAGAATCCACGCCTTCGCTCTCGGTGCGAGAAGTCACGGTGACAATGCGGTCGCCGGCTTTCACGGCCCCCGAGTTGCCATACATCAAGTTGAAGTTGTTAGCCCAAAGTGCCATGGCATTGTTGGTGAACTGCCCATTAGAAAAGAAGTCGCTTATAACTACTGCTGGCTCCTTCTCGGGTGTGCTTACCGAGTTTTCGTCAACCTGCATGGCATAGATGCCATTTTCCACCACAAAGATGGCCTTGCCCAGTGTGCTGTTCCATCCCACAAAGGTGCTGTACCAGTGGTCGGCATGGTCGTCATAGCGGTTGTTGTTATACACGCCTTTAATCTTGATAGGGTCGGCATTAGCCGTGAGGCACAAGGCCATAATTGCCACTATGGCAATAGAGAATTTCTTTGTCATAATAGTGATTAATAGTTGTTTATAAATAAGCTTGGTGTAGTTCTCAAAAATATATAAGCCGCTTGTGTTATTGCTGTTGCAGCAGCTTCAGGAGCATGATGAGTGCCTGGTTGGTGGCACGGGTGATGACTTGCTTGCGCTCGCCGGGCAGGTGCAGGCACTGGCTCACCACAATGTCGCCCACTTTTGCCGCCATCCACACGGTGCCCACGGGCTTGAGAGGGGTGCCGCCGCCCG
>Ga0247611_10008658_pt1 | contig 12469 bp, 7 predicted proteins | sample 177DNAGHGhighgp2_FD_192422 | JGI IMG/M metagenome (GOLD analysis project Ga0247611, IMG submission 192422) | Sheep rumen microbial communities from Palmerston North, Manawatu-Wanganui, New Zealand - 1770 DNA GHGhigh gp2 | ecosystem: Host-associated > Mammals > Digestive system > Stomach > Rumen ... | reverse complement strand
TAATTGCATCAAATTACAATCCTTAAGTCCTTCTTCAGAATATGCTTTTTCTTTTTCTTCATCAGAAAGTCCTAGCATCATTAAGCCTGATGTAGAATACTCATTTCCTTTTAATGTTGATAATCTTGTTCTAGAATATAAATCATTTTGCCTATCAAACATATCATCTAAAGAAGTTAGTGATTTTAAAAATTCTGCATAAAAAGAAATATTTTTAATTAATTTTTCTTTTGCTGATTCTTGATAACTTCTATAAACAAATTCTGTTTTTTTCTTAAATTCTTGTGAAAATCCTTTTTTATTCTCCTCTATTGCTTTTTCAACTTGTTCTTGTGTAAACATTTCACATATTGTTTTAAAATATGTTCTAACAAGCTGATTATATGTATCTTCTCTATCATAATTATGAGTTAAAGTATTAATCGATAAAAATTGTTTTTTATTTTTTTCGTTTAAAAATAAACTTATAGCTTTATCAGGATCTGCAATTATATCTTCATATGCAGTAGATAAAAATGCATCATCTTTAGAAAACAAAGATGCTTCCGTAATTCTGCTATCTTTTATTTTTTCAAAATCATCAACAACATTAATATTTTTATCACTTGAATCATATTTATTATCAAAATACTTATTAACAGCTTTTAAAGCCTCTTTGATATCTATTTCATTAAAAGAAGCATTTGCATTGTTTATAGATGAACGTATAAATTTATAAGCTTCTTCTTCACTTATTATTTCCATAAATAACTCCTAAATTTTCTAGAAATTTTTAAAAAATAATAAAATAATTTTAAAAATAAAAATCTCCTTGATTATAAATCAAGGAGAACTAAAATTATTTTTTCTTTGCTATTGGAGCAACTTCTACATTACCGTAAGCTGGTGTAGCTTCGTTAAATGAATTATATGTGTAATTAATTCCACAATTGTTGTCCCAATTACCATCTTGATCTCTAAAACAGAAATTTAAATCAGCACCTGTAGGTATTGTAACTTCTGTCTTGTAGCTATATTTAAGCTTTCTCATTTTGCATTCTGTAACACCTTCCCAAGCATCACCAATACCATAATGTAAGTAAATTGTTTTTGCTCCATCTAAACTTCCATTATATTTTAATGTTAAAGTTTCTTCTTTTGGTCTTCTTCCCATTTTTATCTCTCCTCGTTAATTAAATAAATTAAACTTATGAATATATTTTAATTTAATAAATTTTTATTTTCAACATTTTTTTGGGAAAATTTGTTACAAAATTGTTAATTTTTAATTACATAAAATAATTAAAATTTTATTTTTTCTTCAATATATTTTTCAACTTCTGAAATTGGAATTCTTACTTGTTCCATTGTATCTCTATCTCTTATTGTTACAGCATTATCTTCTAGTGTATCAAAATCTACTGTTATACAGAATGGAGTACCAATTTCATCTTCTCTTCTATATCTTTTACCGATACTTCCTGCTTCATCATAATCTATCATAAATTTTTTAGATAATTCATCATAAATTTCTGTTGCTTTTTCAGATAATTTTTTAGAAAGTGGTAAAACAGCTGCTTTCATAGGAGCTAGTGCTGGGTGTAATTTAAGTACTGTACGTGTGTCTCCTTCAGCAATTTCTTCTTCATTATATGCATCACATAAGAACATTAAGAACAATCTATCAACACCAACAGCTGGTTCTACGCAATATGGAACATATTTTTCGTTTGTTTCAGGGTCAGTATATTGTAAATCTTCTTTTGATGCTTCCATATGACGAGATAAATCATAATCTGTTCTATCTGCAATACCCCAAAGTTCTCCCCAACCAAATGGGAATAAATATTCAATATCAGTTGTTCCTTTTGAATAGAAAGATAATTCTTCTTTAGAGTGTTCTCTCATTCTTAGGTTTTCTTCTTTAGCACCAAGACTTACTAAGAATTTTTTACAAGTATCTTTCCAATACTCATACCATTCTAAATCTGTTCCTGGCTTACAGAAGAATTCAAGTTCCATTTGTTCAAATTCACGTGTTCTAAAAATAAAGTTACCTGGTGTAATTTCATTTCTAAAACTTCTACCCATTTGTCCAATACCCATAGGCATTCTTCTTCTAGTAGTTCTCAAAACATTTTTAAAATTTACAAACATACCTTGTGCAGTTTCTGGTCTTAAATATACTTCTGATTTTGCATCTTCAGTAACACCCATAAATGTTTTAAACATTAAATTAAATTTACGAATATCTGTAAAATCTGTTTTGCCACAATCAGGACATGGAACTTTATTTTCTTTAATATAATTAACTAATTCTTCATTGCTCCAACCATCTAGTCCAGATACTTCTTTTCCATTTGCAAATGCCCATTCTTCAATTAGCTTATCTGCTCTATGTCTCGTTTTACATGCTTTACAGTCAATTAAAGGATCAGAAAATCCTCCAACGTGACCAGTAGTAACCCATACTTGTGGGTTCATGATGATAGCAGCATCAATACCAACATTATGTTTATTTTCTCTAATAAACTTTTGCCACCAAGCATCTTTAATGTTTTTCTTAAGCTCTGCACCCAAAGGACCATAATCCCAAGAATTTGCAAGACCACCATAGATCTCACTTCCTGGATATACAAATCCTCTTGTTTTACATAGTGCTACAATTTTGTCCATACTCTTATCCATTTTAATTCCTCCTTATTTTTTATGACCAAAGGATATAAAAAAGTCCCTAGGTCTTAAAACCTAGGGACGAAAATATCTTTTCCGCGATTCCACCCTAATTGATAATTTCTGTTTTCCTTGAAATTATCCACCTTAATTTTTCGCTAACATTTGCTCCAAAGCTCCATATTCAAGAATGTATATTGATTTTACACCAAACAATCAACTCTCTAAAATACACTAAAATGAATATTTCTTCATCAACGCAATCATTTAACTATCTATAAAATAGCACTTTACAAGGCTTTTGTCAATTATTATTCAATTTTAATATCTAGATCACCTAAAAGATCATTTAAAACCTTAGCATCTACATTTAAATCACTTACATCGAATTTCTCTTCATCTTTATCTAAATTTTCACATATAAGTTTTAATCTTTCTAGTCTTCCCATATTTCCTTTACTAAAAACTAACTTATATTTTTTAAATCCTTTTTTATTTAAATGCTTTAAAAAGAACTCCGCACTCTCTTTTGACTTATCAAAAATACTAGGAACATTGTATGTTTTATTTCTACATTTAACCATATATCTTGTATCAAACTTATTTGAAAATGCATCTTCAAGACATTTTTTTACAATATTTTGAGATCTAATATCAGTATCTTTAAATTGAATTTTTAAAACGTTTTTCTTATGTGATAAAGAAATGCTAGAATGAACTCCAATAATTTTTTTATCTTTTAAGGTATTAAATATCGCCATAGTATATTCGTTTTGAAAAGTAACATATCGAGGTCCATTAATAATTCTCTTTAAAACTAAATAACCAAATAAAGATAATAATATTACAGCAGTTATATGAATATCTGCAAGGCTAAAAAACATAAGTAGTAAGCCTGCTGGTAAAATTAAAGGAATTATTGATTCACTATTAGCACCTCCACGATTAATTAACTTCTTTTCATAAATTGGAAATGTATTCAATATCATTCTATTGTTTGGAGTTCTAGCTAAAACAATAGAATCATTCTTTTCATATTGTCGAAGTGCTTTTCTCCAAGAATTATAAGTAATAATTCTAACGCGTGAAATATCTTTCATTAAGAAATTCAAACGATTAACCGCATCATTTTCTCCTAACATTTTATCTATATCACTTTCAAATCTTTCAAACCCTTTTGCCAATTCAGGGCTTGTAAGCTTTAGTCCTTCAATATGACTAAATCTAGAAACTATCCTGTCATAGTCCATACTCTTTAAATATTTACTGCCACTTTTTTCAAGAGTAACCAGATGCCAAATGTTTGCAACTTTAAATAGTCTTTTTCTATCAGTCCTTATAACTCTTCCACGTATTTGATTTGAAGTAATATATGTTGATACATTACTTGCTATAATAAGTGTATTTACAAAAGGAGCATCCCAACCTTCACCGATTAAGGCGGTAGTACCAATCAATACTGAAGTATCAGTTTCTTTAAACAATTGTGTTATTACTTTAACACTTTTAGCATTTGAATTAAAATGAACTTCTAAAAAGCGAAAATCAACATCGTACTCATTAATTTGCACATCATCTTCAGGTATATTTTCTTTTTCACAAATACCTAAAAGAACTTGTTTATATTTGGCAGGAATTATAATAATACTACCAGTAAGTACAATCATTTCAATTTCATCAGGAAGTTTTGTCCTTATGTTATTGAAAATAGGAATAACGCCAATTTGAATATCATTTGCATCATCCACTTCATCTTCATCAACAGTTTTATAATTTTTTATATAATCCGATACAATTATTAATTTTAAATTATTATGCATAGAATTATATTCATGAGTAACAATTTCATTAATGCTATCTAGTTTACCCATATTTTCCGTTAAACTTTTGGAAATCTCTTTGGAATACATTAAATTAATGTTACCTTTATTAATAGCACCAATCTTAGTAAAAGCACTTCTATACTTTTCTCTTATTTTAGATATTATTTTAAAATCATCATCTTTATTAATAAGAAAGCTAAATAATAGCTCTTCTGTTTCATTAATAGATAATTTTGTATTTGGTATATATAATTCGTTAATTTCTTTTGGAATTGTTATTCCATTATTCATTAAAATCTTAGTCATTGCTATAAATGCAGTATAGTTATTTAATATTTCAGTTAAATTATCATTAAAATCCATAAAGTAGCGATGTGTTGCTATTGCTTTAATAAATAATGGATTATTAATCAAAGAATTTGAAAGAGCAAATCCTGTATTTCTATACGATTCTAGTTGTTTTTCTTCATTCTCAGAAATCGAATTAAAATAAATAAAATCTTGATGAGCACATAAATTTTTATAATATACCAGTTCTGGAACATCAACTTCAGTATCGATTTCACCACATAAATCAATATAATTTTTGTAAAGCTTATTATCATCATATGGCGGAGTAGCTGTTAAAGAAATTGTTTTAATATCTTCTAAGCTCTCTGTAATCCTTTCTAGATGCTTAAACCAAGCATTTCTTAAATGATGAGCCTCGTCATATACAATTGTTTTTATTCCGTTTTCAATTATAATTTTTTGAATATCTTCAGGTTTGTATTCATACAGTGCTTGATAAGTTACAACGTTAATATGCTTGATATCTTTTAGTGATGTTGATACTATATCTTTTCTAACATTACAAAAGTCTTCAAACATTCTAGTAATCCATTGTTCTCTAATACCAATTGTAGGAACTAGAATCAATGCAGGATTTTTAAGGTCAAAAACAAGTTGCAATCCAATGATAGTTTTTCCACTACCCGGAGCTGCAACTATATGAACTTTACCATCATTAATGTATTGATTTACTTCATTAAGTATTCTCATTTGATAAAGTCTAAACGAATATTTAAATTTAATTTCATCATTCGTATAATCCATATTTTTTCCTACTTAATAGAATATAGTAATGCTTTTATTTCAGCGTCATTTGATGAGATTTCATCATTTAACATACTATTATATTTCACTTTAAAGTGTTCTTTCAGAGTATTAGATAATGCATTCATACGTTCAAAGAACAATGTCATTTCTTTTGAAGATACTTTTTCTTTTTTTAATATATTGTATTTATTAACCAAATTAATAAGTACTGGTAAATAAATATCACCATAATTTCTAATTCGTGCTGTATTTTTAGAATCATTAAAAGCAGCTACATAAATTTTTGATAACAAATCAATTATTTCTTTTATATTTACCTTAAATTGATCATCTTCTTTAATTTCTATGTAACTTCTTTTAAGATTATTAATTGATTTTTTTAAATACTTTAACTCATTTATTTCAGAATTTAGATTACTCAACGCTAACTTCCCCTTATATTTATTGTAATTATATTTTAACATATTTTTTATAAAAGAATTGAATATTACAAAAACGAAATCTTTTTGTAGTATAAACAACAAAAAACTCGGGGAAATATCCCCGAGCTTATTTAGTTTAGTACCATTTCATACCACGGCCAAGTTTTGCCATAGTATTCGTATCCGTTCTTCAGAACTTCAGCAATCTTGAAGCCAAGTGATTTGTAGCAATTAAGAGCAACTCTATTATTTGTGAAAACTCCAAGACTAAAATGTTCAGCCCCTAAGTTTTCTTTTGCATAAGCAATTGCTTCTTTTATTATTTGCTTACCGTATCCCTTGCCTCTTAAAGTGCTATCAACAATAACAAATCCAATACGAATAGTTTTCTTATCTTTTGGTGGATATCTAAGAATTAAATGGCCAATCATACGACCATAATCATCTTCGAATACCAAGGAGAAAAACTTTTCTTTATGCGCTCTTTCCTCATATGTTTCAATGAGTTTTGAAGGCTTAATCGGATAAGTATCATATTGATTTGCACTCCACATTCTAAACTCTTTTTCAGATGTAACCCAGTTTAAAATGTATTTTGCATCTCGTTCTTCAAACTTTCGTATGTGCATGTTGCTTTCTCAGAGTCCTTTCTATGTAACTATTTGTAAAAAGTAATACCCATTTAAATGCAAAGCAAAATTATCTAATACTAGTTCTAGAATCAAAACTCCTGTTAAAAAAGCAAAAAGATTTCTCACCCTATGATTTATTAATTAATTATCGTTTAAAAAAATTAAAAAACCAATTTGCATTAGCAAGCAAATACCAGCCATAACATAATTGACCATACCTAAACCTCCAATAAACGAAGTTTGTCAATTAAAAAGAATTCGAACTTTAAAATTTTACTTCTTTGTAAACTTTATGTCAACGTTTTTGATGCAAAAAATACATAGTACTATAAAAGTACTATGTATAAAAATACTAATAATCTAATAGATTTGGCTCTTCTTCTTCTCTTTCATGTCTATGCTTCCTATCTTTCTTATGCTTTTTATCTTTTTCTTCTCTTACTGTTCTTGGAAGAGTTCTGCTTACCTTTAACCATTTCTCCATGTATCTTTCATCTTTTATCTTTTCAATAGATTTTTTATTACCTTCAAAAAATGTATTTATAAGTTCTTCTCCGGCAATTAATTCACCATTTTTTAAATCGTGTTTAAAGTTTCGTTCTTCCCATGTTTCTCTTTCTTCTTCATGCCCTTCCAAATCTAACCATTCGCTACGAGGATGACATCCAATCTTATAAAGTGCAACACTTAGTCTTTTATATTCCAATTCTTTTACTCGTGATTTATCAACACTATTTAAGTCTAGTAAAACTAATTCCATAAAAGATCTTTCATCTAATTTATCTTTATTTAATTTTAATAACTCCTGAATTAAGTCTCCTGTCAAAGTATGATCATCAGCAAGAGCTTTTTGAGTTTCTCTTTCTCTTTTATCTCGAAAATATCTTAAATTAATCATACCAATCATCCTTTCATTCGTACACTACATGTATATTATATCATAATTTATGTTAACTTTCAATGTGAAAATGCTCTATATATCGAAAAAACCCACTGAAATATCAGTGGGTTAAAATAATACTATTTTTGGTTGAATTGATCAATTATGCTTTTTGGAAGACTCACGCAGTCATCAAATGCATCATTCCCTAGGGTTTCAAATTTTTCTGGAACATTTATTTTCTTTAAAGAATAGCATCCTTTGAAGCATTCTCGACCGATTCTTTTTAAAGTTTTAGGTAGTTTAATAACTTTTAGTTCTTTGCAATCATAAAAACTTTTTTCATCGAGACATTCAAGATATTCAGGAAGTCTGACTTCTTCCAAATCTAAACAATCACTAAAAGTACTAAATGGTAATTCAGTTGCCGATGTATATATTGTTGCTTTACTAACTGCTGATCCTTTGAATACTTTTTCTCCAAGATTAAGTCTTTCAGCATCAATATATACTTTCTTTAAACCGGAATTTGCAAATGCTTCATCTTCAATTGTAAGTTCATATTCCTCTCCACAAAGGATGGGAAAAGAAAAGTTCTTAAGGCTTTCACAATTGTAAAAAGCATTCCTTCTTATTGTTCTTAGCATCGTTGTGTTTTCAACTCTCTGCAACCATTTACAATTGTAGAAAGCTCCGCTACCTACTTCTTCAATGTTTTTTAAAGATATATTAGTAAGTGCATAACAACCATTAAAACATTCATCTGGAATTATCTCAATATAAACACCGAGACTCACATCTTTTAATCTTTCACAAAAACTAAAGCACTCTCTACCCAGACCATTTTTATCAAGTGGACAAGCAGATAAGTCAATTGATCTTAAGCTTTCACAAAATTTAAAAGCTGAATCTCCAATAGTATGTAAAGAATTATACTCGGAAAGAATGACTTCTTTTAAACCTTCACAACTAAAAAATGCTTTTTCCCCAATTTGCTTAACATACATAGGTAAAACTATTTTAGTTATTCTAGTTCTTTCGAAACATCCTTCTGGAATAATATCTCCAAAACTATATTCATATAAGTTTAAAGTTCTTTTATAGCTTGAGACATTATCAGCAAATTGATTAAAAATTTCATTTAATACACGCTTTATATGAATACCATTACTAAGATTATATGAATTTAATCTATCATAGTTTTCAACAGTAATATTTATCTCACTAAACGAAGAATCAAAACGCTTTATGATTTTTTCAATACATTTCTTTAACTTTCTAAATTCTTTTTCAACCATAATGTATGATTTAAAAAGTTTAAGAGTTATATTGATATAATCATTTGGTGAAACAGCAATTGAAAAAGTATCACTTTCAAAAGCTGTTTTTGTAAAAAGATTAAAAAATCTTCTTTTAGGTAAACCATCTTGTGATGAACTTAATGATGTTTCTTCTGTTTGTTCTTCTTGCTCATTATCATTTTCTTTTTCATCTTTAAACTCAAAGCCAGGATTTTCAATCTGAGTTAAAACTTTCCAAAAATCAATATTATAAATTTGATCATCTTGATATTCATTTAAGAAATGATATATTTCGTTTGCGAGTGTTGCTTTATTTTGCTTAAGCAAAGTATCAACAGTTTCTTTATGATGCAAATGAATAAATAGTATCATATCTGTATCATAATCTTGGATAGCTCTAGTAGCTTCTTCGATTAAACCTTCAGTCATTAAACGAATAATATAATAATACTTTGCCTTTGCAATTTCTTGCTCTAGTTCATTGGAATGAATATTGCATTTTTGATACTCAACAATAACAAGATATATGGTTGATCTAATATCATCAATTTTACCTCTAAAATCAATGTTATTAAGATACCCTTTCAATATATCAACCTTTTGTTTTTTAGTAGCTAAAAAAGTAGGATTTGTATTCACTTCTTTTAGAAGTTCTTCTTTTTCATCAAGAGTTATATCTTTAACAATTGAATGTGCAACTGGAACCAAAGGATTATTTGATGTTCCAAAAACAACATAGTTCTTTAATCTTAATGTCAAAGAATAAATACTTGAAGGAAGTCTGTCCGGTGGATTTGCATCCACCGGAACAGATTCTAATATATCCCTATAAAGCCGATACTCATTTTCTAAAGCCTCTTTAAAAGAGTCATGAGGATTAAGCTTGGAGATATAAATAGCAATACGATCAAGGTCATTATCAAGCGACATGCTTAACCCTCCTCTTCAGAAACAATTTTGAGTCTTTCTCTATGCATAAAGATACTATTATCTTCAACAGTGCTTATCTTTTCAACAGATGAGCCAGTGTGAATAGAAACAAAAACAAATCCGTTATTTACTTTTAGTTTATCAATATCATAATCTTCATATATTCCAAGATGATCCATAAAAGCATAGACCGGTTGATAATCATCATTAAGCTTAGAAACATCTCTTTTAGAAATACCAAGAAGACTAATAGGAATCACAAGTTCTTCAATCATCTTACACTTATCAAAAGTATCTTTATAGATTTTACGAAGTCCTTCACCAAAAGATATTTTTGAAAGTGATTCGCATTTCTCAAAAGCTTGTTTTCCTATAGTGTCAATAAAGCATTTTGACATATCAATTTCTTTAAGACTAAAACAACGTCTAAAAGTTTCACTTCCTATGTCACGAATGTATGAAGAAAGTTGCACATTTTCAAGTCGATGACATTCATAAAAAGCTCCATTTCCCAATTCTCTACAAGATTCAGGAATAATAGCTTCTTTAATATCAGAACCTGCAAATGCAAAACTTCCTATGGATTTGACATTCGGAGGAATTGTAAAATTAGTAAGACGTTCACAAAACTCAAATGCTTTATCATCGATTCTAACAACATCTTCAATCTTATAGAAAGTTACTTCTTCAAGTCTAACACACTCATAAAATAGTCCTTTTTCAATAGTTCCTACATTTGGAATCTTAAACTTAGTTAGAGACGTACAACCCCTAAAACATTCTTCAAGGATTCTATCGCAACCAACTCTGAGTTCAAGTTTTCTTAAGTTTTTACAATTCATAAATGCTCTTGCTCCAAGGTATCCTACAAGTTCAGGAAGATCAATTTCTTCCAAGCTTGTGCATCCATTAAAGCAATCGTCTAGAAGACAAGTCATAAAAGAATCCATTTTTACTCTATGGAGATATTTGCAGCCCATAAATGTTTTATGAGGAAGAGTTAAGCTTTTATTAATTGTTGCCGATTCAAGCATACTATTCTGAAACACTCCTTCTCCTACACCGTGAAGTTTAAACTCCACAGTAACACTAGTAAGTCCTGTTTCAGCAAAAGCATAACTTCCAATTTCTACATTATCTCCGAAGCAAAAATTCGTTAATGCCTTACATTTATAAAATGCTTTATTACCAATCTTCCTAATACCATTTGCATAATAGATCTTATTAAAACTTTCGCATCCTTCAAAAGCACTTGCTCCAATCTCAACAAATTCATTAGAACCAATGTCTTGAAGTTTTATACAGTTTTTAAACATTCCATTATTAACTCGTTTAACTTTATAAGGCCAATTTATAGTTGTGAATTTTTTGCAATCTTCAAATACTCCATTTCCAAATACAAATTCAGAAGTATCAATAGGCATAACAATCTCCGTAAGATCAGAACACCTACTAAACGCTCTGTCTTCAATTTTGGAAATTTCAGCATCATAAAGATTTACTTTAGCTAAATCAATATTTCCTGCAAATGCACTTTTGCCAATCTTCCAAGATCCTTTGTGGATAGAAAGATCTTCAAAGTACATTCCAGAAAACTCGCCATCTTTAATTTCATAACTTGAAGATTTACTTCCATACCAATCCATTTTGGTAATATGAAGATATTCACAAATACCTCTAATAATCTCTCCAAGCTCTGCAATATTTGTTGTATACATGTAGGAATACTCATCATAAATAGAAACAATACCATTAGTAAAAGCATTTTCATTTCTCTTGTATCCATTACCAAGGATTCTAACTAATTCATCAAGTTCAGATCTATTCATTCTAAATTTAGAAATATAAAGCGTTACTTCAACTCTGTTATCGTTAAAGTACACTTTAAAATGCTCTTTACTAACAAGCCTTGGCATTGTTTTGATTTCTTGAATAGTATTCTTATTAAAAATAGATTTAATAAACTTAAAAAGACTAATTTTAGGAGGTCTAATTTCCTCTTCTTCTTCAATTTTAGAAATTGATTTTTCTTCACTATTTAAAATAGTTGTTTTATTTCCATCCACAACAATATCACTTTTAACAAACTTATCAGGCTTCTCAATTTCACAAAGTACTTTCCAAAATGCAATATCTCTTTCTTTTCCTTCAGGAAATTCTGTAAGGAAAATATTAAGCTCCATTGCAAGTTTTGACTTTCCTTTATCAAGAAGTTCTTTAACAGTTTCTTTGTGACGACTATGAATGAAAAGAATCATATCAGTATCAAACGTATTGATTATTTCTTTTGCTTTTTCATCATTGCCATTACAAATAAGTTTTAAAGTAAAAAAGTATTTTGCTTTGGCAATTTCTTGTTCAAAAGAATTAGAATACACATTTGTTTTGATATATCCTTGTTCAACATACTTAATTGTACTTTCAATATCTTCAATCGATTCATCATCAAACTTTATTCCATCAAGATACGCTTTAAAAACATTAAGCTGACTTCTTCTACTATTAAGGTAAGAGATGTTTGTTTTAACCATCTTAAGAATCTTTGCTTTTTCTTCTTCAGAATTAATTTTTGAAGTAAGTGTCGGAACTAATTCTTCAAGAGGATTATTGCTCTTACCTTTAATAATATAAAGTTTAAGTCTTTGCTCAAATGATTCTACACTATCTCTTAATACGGATGGAACTTCACTATCTCTAGGAACAGTTTCTAAAGCACTCCGATACATATTAT
>Ga0247611_10008657_pt1 | contig 12469 bp, 9 predicted proteins | sample 177DNAGHGhighgp2_FD_192422 | JGI IMG/M metagenome (GOLD analysis project Ga0247611, IMG submission 192422) | Sheep rumen microbial communities from Palmerston North, Manawatu-Wanganui, New Zealand - 1770 DNA GHGhigh gp2 | ecosystem: Host-associated > Mammals > Digestive system > Stomach > Rumen ... | reverse complement strand
TATCAGGAGGTGATTTATAAATGAGATGATTAGAGGTGAGAGGTAAGAAGATTACCGCAGCAGTTTGTCAATCTCCTCAAACTGCTTACCCATGTTCAGCTGTAAGTAGATATTATACAACGCTGCTGCCCATTTGTCTTTCTGGTCGGGCGCCAATAATCGGTAGCGTTCTATATAGTTCTTTGCCTTGTTGTATTTCTCACTCACCTTCTTGCGCGTCTTGGCGTTCATCTTCTGGTCGCGCTGGATGATGAAAGCCTGATTCATATAGGCCACACCTGCATTGTAATGGAAATCGGCCAGTGAGTCGTTGCGCGCAATCATCGTGTCGCACAACGCAATACATTCATCGTACCTGCCCGTGTTCAACAGCAGATTACTCTTGGCAAAAAGGAACAATTCGCTGTTGGCATCATGTTCGAGCGCAGCATCGACGATGTGCATGGCAGAGTCAGACTGCTGAACGGCATTGTAATGGTCTATCAGGTACGTGAAGAAATACTTATTATCCTTATAGCGGAAGAATCCATCGCGTAACGCCTGCACATACCGTTCCCTATCGTCCTGTTTCTTGTAGATCTCGGCCAGATACTCATACGTGAACTCCAGATGAGCAGTATCTTCCAGCGCCATGTCGGCATACTTCAAAGCCAAGTCGGCATCTTGCATCTTATAGCCGCAGAAGACCGTCCAGTAGGCAGCCTCAGGACTATCAGGATAATGGTATGAGGTAAACAACGGTTGTTGAGCACAGTCGATGTACATGTCAAACATCTTATAGGCTGTAAGATACTCCTGTTTCCTGATGAAGAACACCCCACCGTTAAACAGGTTCATGCGGTAGGTGTTCAGGAACTGTGCGTTCTTGTCGCGATAACGGGGTTTCACCTCCCCTTTCTTGTTAGGTCGCGCATCCAATGAATCCAGCGTCTCGAAGTCCATGAACATCGTCCTTGTCAGATGGAACAGCTGCGCCGTATCCACCTTCTGTTTCAGATACATCTTCATGTTCCCTGCCTCATACTGTTTACGGAGCGCATCACAGAGAATACTGTGAATCTTCAGATTCTCCTGATTCGCACTGTCCTTCAGCAAGTCACGCATGAGCTTCTCCGCCCGGTCAAAGTTCTTACCACTCTTCATAAAAGTACGTGCCTGACCGATCTCCTTTCGTTGAGCGTTCAAGCACGGTACCAGTATTATCAAGAGAAGCGATAAGATAACGATACGCTTCATTCTATTCAAGTGAAACAGGGGACCATAGAACATGATCCCCTGTAAGGTTTATTACTGTACAAGTGATTCCAATTCCTTTGCCTTAGCCTCATCGCCGATCAGGTAGTAAGCCTGATACAGGGTGTAGGCCCAGTTCACCATCTCACGGTTAGGATCCTTCTCCTTGATGATGAGCAGGTTATCAATAGAGTTCTGCAGATACTGCTTCACCTCGGGAGTCATGTTTCCACCAGCTGCCTCTCGCAAGGTAATAGCCTGCTGGTTCTCGCAGAGAGCGAGGTTGTAGCGTACCTGGAGGAAGTCGTTGTCAAGCTCAAGAGCCTTCTTGTAAGAATCAATGGCTTCCTTCCATTTTGATTCATTCATGTCGCTCTCACCCTTCAGTGCCCAAGACATCTTACTCGGATACTTAGCCACCTGCTCTTCAATCAGAGCCTTCTTAGCTGCATTATCCTGCGTGTTCTGATAGTACTCGGTAAGCAGAGAGAAGTAACGCTCGTTCTCCGGCTCCTGTGCATGGAGAGCCTTCAAGTCGTTCATGTACTTCACAGAGTCTTCCTTGGTCTTCAGCTGTGCCTTCATACTCAGCACCTTGATGTCCATAGCCTCATTGCTATATTCAGCATCGTTCTTGCAGAGATCAGCATACTTGCTGGCTGCAGGGTAGTCATGGTTGTTGTAGGCAGCGAGTGCTGCGAAGTAAGCAATCTGTGTGTAGAAACTCTCGGCAGAGAAGTCAGACTCAGAGAACAACGGATCCTGACGGCTGTCAACGAACAGACCGAAGGCTGTCTGTGCTGCATCAAACTTCTTATCGTTATACAAATCCTGTCCAGCAGTGAGCAGCAGGTTACGTGCTGCGAGCAGACGCTCTGCATTCTTCTTGCGGAACTTCGGAGCTACCTTACCCTTAGAATTAGGCATCTGGTCGAACTTATCGCACTCCATACCAGCCTTGAGCGCATTCTCAGCAGCCTCAATCATACCATCGTTGTCGAAGGGATCATTCTTTTGAGTCACCTGGTTGGTCAGTTTGATGTTGTTCTCTTTGTTGAACTTGTCCATAGCCAGATCAACCAATCTGTTATAGCCCAGCGCCTTGTCCTCAGCAGACAGGCCACTCAAGTTAGAGTTCAAGACTCCCAATGCTTCCTGATAAGCACTTGCTGCTTTCATCTGCTTCTGGAAATCCTTGTTCTGTGCACCGGCTGAAACAACCACCAGGGAAGCAACAGCCATCATGATCATTTTCTTCATAAGCTTGTTTATTAAAAAGGTAATTAAATAATCTATTTCATTCGCTTGTTTTGACTAACACAATTCAAAAAAGTTTAATTCGTCGTCTCTTATCTACTGATTAGGGTTCCTCAACTGTCTCATCATCAACGAAATCGACGATTGGAGTAATAATCTCATTCTCAGTAGCCGACTCAGCTGTCACATCCTTCCGGATGGCCTCTGAGGTCTGTGCCCACTCCTCACGACTCTTCTGTTCAACCACTGCCTCCAGTTCAGAACTCATCACCTTACATACACTGGCAATGACATCGTTCTTCTTGGTCAGGTTGATCAGTCGTACACCCTGTGTAGCACGGCCCATGACACGGCAGTCGGCCACAGCCAGACGAATCACGATACCGCTCTTATTGATGATCATCAGGTCGTTCTCGTCGGTCACGTTCTTGATGGCCACCAGACGACCGGTCTTATCAGTGATGTTCAGTGTCTTCACGCCCTTAGTACCACGGTTGGTCACACGGTAGTCCTCTACCTGCGAACGCTTACCGTAGCCCTCTTCACTCACCACCATGATGGTTTCCTGTTCAGGATTGTTAACCACCACCATGCCTACCACAGCATCATCACCTTCATCGATGCGCATGCCTCGAACACCTGTGGCCACACGACCCATTGTTCTGACGGCATTCTCATTGAAGCGGACGGCACGACCGTTGCGGTTGGCAATGATCAGTTCGTTCTTACCGTTGGTGAGACGAACATCTACCACCTCATCATTCTCCAAGATATTGATCGCGTTCACACCGTTGGCACGAGGACGGGAATAAGCTTCCAGACAAGTCTTCTTAACGATACCGTTCTTGGTTGCGAAGACAATATAATGACTATTAACAAACTCCTGATCTTCAAGACCTTTGCCGCGAAGTCTCAAGAAGTTGTTTACTGAGTCATCACTGTCGATATTCAACAGATTCTGTATGGCACGACCCTTCGAATTGCGGTCGCCTTCAGGAATCTCGTAGCACTTCAGCCAGTAGCAACGACCCTTCTTGGTGAAGAAGAGCATGGTCTGATGCATGGTAGCCGGATATATATATTCCGTGAAGTCGTTATCACGGGTACGGGCACCCTTGGCACCTACACCGCCACGAGCCTGCTCACGGAACTCCGACAAAGGCGTACGCTTGATATAGCCCAGATGACTTACCGTGATCACCACCGGATCGTTCGGGTAGAAGTCCTCTGCATTGAACTCATGCTCATCAGGTACAATCTGTGTACGGCGCGGATCGCCATATTTCTCTTTCACTTCCTGCAGCTCATCCTTCATCACCTGCTTGCAGCGCTCGGGATTGTCAAGAATCTCCTGCAAGTCGGCAATCAGCTTCTGTAAGTCGTCAAACTCCTGATGGAGCTGATCCACACGCAGACCAGTGAGCTGTGACAGACGCATATCCACGATGGCCTTCGACTGCAGTTCATCCAGGTCGAAGCGTTTCTCCAAGTTACGCTGGGCATCACTCGGTGTGGATGAGTTACGGATGATATGTACCACCTCGTCGATGTTGTTCACTGCAACAATCAGTCCTTCGAGGATATGGGCACGCTCCTGAGCTTTCTTCAGGTCGTACTTGGTGCGACGGATGGTTACGTCATGACGATGCTCAACGAAGTACTTCACGCATTCCTTCAGGGAAAGCAGACGGGGACGTCCCTTTACCAGAGCAATGCAGTTCACGGAGAAGGCGCTCTGCAGGGCAGTCATCTTGAACAGTTTGTTCAGAATCACGTTGGCGTTGGCATCCTTCTTCACATCAATGACGATACGCATACCCTGACGACCAGACTCGTCGTTGGCATACGAGATACCCTCGAGCTTACCTTCCTTCACCAGGTCGGCGATATACTCAATGAGTTGTGCTTTGTTCACGCCATAAGGAATCTCAGTGATAACAATCTTGTCATGAGCCTCATGACTCTCGATTTCGGCCTTGGCACGCATCACGATTCGTCCCCTACCCGTCTCATAGGCATCCTTCACGCCCTGCAGACCGTAGATATAAGCACCTGTGGGGAAGTCGGGAGCTTGAATATACTGCATCAGTCCTTCAGTATCAATCTCAGGATTGTCGATATAGGCACAGCAGCCATCGATTACCTCACCCAGGTTATGCGTGGGGATATTGGTAGCCATACCTACTGCAATACCGTTACCACCGTTCACCAGCAGGTTAGGAATCTTCGTCGGCATCACGCTCGGCTCCGTCAGTGAATCATCGAAGTTGTTCACCATGTCAACGGTGTCCTTCTCCAGATCGTCCATGATGTGCTCTCCCATTTTGGAGAGGCGGCACTCGGTATATCGCATAGCAGCGGCAGAATCGCCGTCAACACTACCGAAGTTTCCTTGTCCGTCAACCAATGTGTAGCGCATATTCCAGTCTTGTGCCATACGTACCAATGCGCCATACACTGAGCTGTCGCCGTGGGGGTGGTACTTACCCAGCACCTCACCTACCACGCGGGCACATTTCTTATAGGGTTTGTCGCTCGTGTTACCGATTCCTGCCATACCATAGAGGATACGGCGGTGTACGGGCTTGAAGCCATCCCTTACGTCCGGAAGGGCACGTGCAACAATTACCGACATCGAATAGTCGATATAGGAGGATTTCATTTCCTCCTCGATGTTGATCTTGATAATTCTGTCATTGTCGATGGTCTGTCCACCATCAAATGTCTGATTCTCGTCCATTTCTTTTTATAGTCTTTTCTTTGTTCTTATCGGTTCAACCTGTCATTGATCAATCTTAAAAAGATTAAAAATGCCGTTTAAGGCCATTTAAAGCCCCTCTAACGGCTTTTGACCTCTAAAACAAAGCAAAAGTACGCATTTTTTGTGACATACACAAATATGCTGTCACAAAAAACACGTATTTTTTGATATTTTAATTGAATGGAATCAGATTACTTCAATTCCCAGTTTCTCACAGAGCTGCAGACTCATCTCCTTGAGCTTGAACTTCTGGATCTTACCAGAGCCTGTCAGCGGGAACTGATCGATAAAGAATACATACTTGGGAATCTTATAACGGGCAATCTTTCCACGGCAGAACTCCTGTACGTCCTCGGGCTCCATCTTCACACCTTCTTCCAGAATGATGAAGGCTCCAACGGCCTCACCATATTTCTTCGAAGGAACGGCAGCCACCTGCACGTCACGGATGCCAGGCATGTGATAGAGGAATTCCTCGATCTCGCGCGGATAGATATTCTCACCACCACGGATGATCATATCCTTGATACGTCCCGTAATCTTATAGAAGCCCTGCTCGTCCTTAATACCTAAGTCGCCTGAATGCAGGAATCCGTTCTTATCAATCACCTCAGCTGTAGCCTCGGGATTCTTATAATATCCCTTCATCACGTTGAAGCCCTTGCAGCACATCTCGCCCTGGACACCCACAGGACATTCCTTTCCTGTTTCAGGATCAAGTACCTTCACCTCCACGAAGGGGAAGTCGCGACCAACGGTGGTGCAGCGCTGCTCGAAGGTATCGTTCAGACAGGTCTGAGTCATACCCGGCGAACTCTCAGTGAGGCCATAGACCGACGTGATGGTCATGTACATCTTCTCGCTCACCTGTCTCATCAGTTCCACAGGACAGAGCGATCCGGCCATGATACCCGTACGCAGACAGGTCAGGTCGAACATATCGAACATCGGGTGATTCAGTTCGGCAATGAACATCGTGGGTACGCCATACACCGCCGTACACCTTTCTTTATGGATAGAGGCCAATACCACCAAAGGATCGAACTTCTCCACCATCACCTCTGTACAGCCATGTGTCAGACAGTTCATGGTGGCCAGCACAACGCCGAAGCAGTGGAACAACGGTACGCAGACACAGAGCTTGTCATCTTGTGTAAAGCCCATATTCTCTCCCGTGAAGTAGCCGTCGTTGGCAATACCGTAGTGCGTCAGCATCACACCCTTGGGGAAGCCTGTCGTTCCACTGGTGTACTGCATGTTACACACATCATGACAGGTCACCTTGCTCTTCATCTCGAGCAGCGTCTCATCTTCGATGTTCTGACCAAGCAGCAAGAGTTCGGCCGTGTTGAACATACCGCGGTACTTCTCCATACCTATATATACGACATTCTTCAGATAAGGGAAGCGTTCGCTGTTCAGATGACCGCGTTCGCAGGTCTTCAGTTCCGGCAGCATCGTATAGGTCATGTCCACATAGTTACAGTCCCATGTACCATCAGTGATACACAGGGTATGCATATCGGAGTCCTTACACAAATATTCAAGCTCGTTCTGCTTGTAGTTGGTGTTCACCGTTACCAGTACGGCACCGATCTTGGCTGTGGCATAAAGGAAGGTGAGCCAGTCGGGCACGTTAGTAGCCCATATACCCACATTCGATCCTTTCTTCACGCCAATGGCGATAAGACCCTTGGCCAGATTGTCCACACGCTCGTTGAACTTACTCCAGGTAAAGCGAAGGTCACGGTCGGAATACACGATGTATTCCTTGTCGGGTGTGGTTTCAGCCCAATGCTCGAGCCACTGTCCCAAGGTCTTCTCATGAAGTGTATAACCAGCAGAACCCGTCTCTGCGGGGTATGTTCTATCTGGCAGTGGTCTGCCAGCCATGTCAAGGCGACTCTCCCCCCGCCCCTCCCTGTGAGGGATGGGAGTAGTTACCTCTGAAGTTTTGTTATTATTTATCTTTTCCATTAAAATAAGTATCAATCTGGCGAAGCTGTTTTAGAGATCGTCACCTCAGTATCTATTTATTCCCCTCCATTCAGGGAGGGGCTGGGGGTGGGTCTCATTAAAAGGGTATATATACAACGGCGAGAATCTTCGCACTCTTACCTGGCGCGCCATGCACATGGTGCTTCACGATGGAGTCGTAGAAGATGCTGTCACCCTCTTTCAGGGTGTAGGTATCCTTTCCGTACACAATCTCCACCTCACCGTTCATCACATAGATAAACTCCTCACCTTCGTGTTCAGAGAGTTGGAAGTTAGGGGTGTCCTCGGGATTGATGTCAATAACGAACGGTTCCATGTGGCGACCAGCCTTCTGCTGTGCCAAAGGATGATACTCCATATGTTTACGGGCATCGGTGGCATCGTTGGAGAAACTGATGCTACTGTTTCGCTCCCGATCGGCAGCACGACATACCACCGGACCTAATGCATCATTATCGTCCATGAAGGTTCCTAAACGAACACCTAATGCACGGGCAATCTTGATCAGCGGACCTAACGATGGCAGGTTCTCATCATTCTCAATAGATAAAATCTGCTCGGCCGACAAGCCACTACGTTCTGAAATCTCCTCAATGGTGAGGTTCTTAGACTCTCTGATCCCTTTGATCTTGTGTCCTACGATTGACTGATTATCTGACATAATCGATATAAATATAGCCTTTTACTTACAATATTTAATAAAATCGGCTGCAAAGGTACCAATTTTTATTGAACCGGCCAAACAAATTTACTAATTTGTGGCTTATCCTATAATAACAAGAGAAGGATAGTATAAAAGACCCTTGGGTTTAAGCTAAAAAGGTGCAACAGGTTTTGCAAGTTTCATGGCATTTTCGGTGCCAAATGTTCTTCTTATAACAGTCTCTACATATTTTGTGATGAGTGTTTCATCATTAATCAATGTAAAGAGTCTCAGTACTCTCGTCTGGTTGAACCATACGATTTTTATAGATTCATTCAATGTGCGACTATGTCCGGCAATGCTCAGCGTGCTCTTTTCTTCTGTCAACTTATCAAAATTCTTAAGCCCAACTTTGGATTGGTTGTAGATATGGGATAACTCTATCGGTTGTTCATCTGGCATATCCGCAACTGTGATGCTATCAATCTTGTCGATATCAGCCGACTCCAGATAGGCAGCAAGATCAACCATTGTTTCCCAACCATAGGGGCAAGCTGCTAACAAAATGTCATACTGCTGCCACGTAACAAAGCCGACCTTTCCAGACTGATGATCTATTTTTTCTATGTAGCTTGTATCATCCAAAATAGCCTCTGCTGTTTGTGCTACAGTTGTTTTTGCTCGGCGTTTACGATATATAATGACATAGGTCGCTAAGCATGCTAATATCCATAGCAAAAGAACGAAATAGAATGGAGACATATAATACTATATAATTTGATTTCTTTAATCGTTAATGTTTATGCAAAGTCATGAATCAGGGGTTCTGAGTACCGGTTCTTGTATCCTCAAGGGAAATGTCCTCATAATTCTCAATGTCGAATGGCACAATGTTGAATAAGATGGAAGACTCCTTCAAAAAAGGATGATGGTAATTATTGATATAATCTTTAGATACATCTATGCTCCTTTTAAGAAACTGATAATATGTTTCAGCTTGTAATCGATTGATATACCAATTATCGTACGTGTAATCAAGTGAACCGTTGTTTTTAAAAATTAAACATCGCCTCCTAATACAGGAATGAACAATTCAAAACATAAATCCAAAAGGTTCAAAGCATCTTCCTTATTTAGTGCTTTACTAATTACGATGTCATTATCGGGAGTTCCTTGAAACTTCCTTAAATCATATCCTTTGTCTTGAAAGAATTCATTTAGTCTCTTCTTGTCCACGCAATTCATTTTCTTCTGTTTTTATTCATCGTTTATTATTATCGTCTATTCTTTCTTGATGATCATTCGACACCGCAAAGATATAGATTTCCAAACTCATTTGCAAATAATTAAAAGAGAAATAGTACACAAAAGTACACATAGGCGTATTTTTATCATTATCTAATGATATTCAGTAGGTCTGCTGATGATGTTTCCTGCATTTGGAGGAAAGGTGAGTCTAGACAGATTTAATCCGTTTCTGAAACCTATGGTTTCGAGGTGCAATATCATAGATAATGGAGTCTGAAAGCATAGGTATTAGCGCCTAAAAGCATAGATATCGCAATGCAAAACCTGACAATCCAAATTTTGAATTCACAAAAATGGCGCAACATACACGGATTTCGTTGGAAACGCCTTTATATACAAGAAAAAAGGTTGTTTTCAACATACACGCAACATACACAAACGTTCACTATAGGCCCAATAACATACACGCAAGATACACTTGAGATTCACAAACGAATTTTAGTTCCCAACATGGGAATAATTAGTTCCCAACGTGGGAATAAAATGTTCCCAACGTGGGAATAAAAAGAAAGTAGGCTACTTTAGTATGGCAACTAGGCCACTTACCACCTCTAAGTAGGCTGGTTTCACATAGTAACTAGGCCACTTGCTCATCGTTGTCTTCGCAACAACTCGTCGGCGTGTATGTTGCGTGTATGTTGATTCACGTATAGTGTATGTTAGTGTACCTTTAGTGTATGTTGAAACAGATAGATTTCCCTTTGTTTATCGGGGTTTCCGCGATTTTTCGTGTACCTTGGAGCGAATTTTATAAACAGGAACAATAGACCCACCCTTGACCCTCCCCTGCGATGGGAGGGGAATAAAGCATTGTTTTTCTGGCATTATTTTTGCAAGTTACAATAAAAACATTAATTTTGCAACAGAATATCATATATAATTAATAAGGATATACGATCATGACCAGTCAGTTTTCACCAAAGGTTTCTCAGATCCTCGCGTTCAGTCGTGAGGAGGCTGTGCGTCTGGCCAGCAGATCTGTAGGACCCGAACATCTCTTGTTGGGTATTCTGCGCGACAAGCAGGGTCTGGTGAGGGAGTATTTCATGACACGCGACATTAATCTGCAGTCGATGAAGATGGAACTGGAACAGAAGGTGCGCGAGGAGGAATACACCTACCCCATCAACACCCAGGAACTGATTCTCAATGAGAAAGCAAGTAATGTGCTAAAACTTGCTGTGCTTGAGGCGCGCATTCAAGCCCTGACAACCGTTGATGTACCCCATTTGCTGTTGGCCATTCTGCACGACCAGGTGGACAACGGCGCTAAAGTAGTATTAGAATTTAATAATATGGACTATGATGATGCCCTGGCTTTCTTCTCTCAGAAGAAGGAGCCTATACACCCCATGAACGGAATCGGTCTGCCGGAAGAAGATGAGGAAGACGATGCTCCCGTTAATGGCGGAAAGAGTAATGATAACCATCAGTCGAACAAGACCACCACGAAGACCCGTAAGGGTGATGGTAAGACACCAGTGCTGGATAACTTCAGTACGGATCTGACGAAGGCTGCACTGGAGGACAAGCTCGACCCCGTGGTGGGTCGCGAACGTGAACTCCAACGCGTCATTGAGATCTTAGGTCGCCGTAAGAAGAACAACCCGATTCTGATTGGTGAGCCCGGTGTAGGCAAGAGTGCCATTGTTGAAGGACTGGCACAGATGATTGCCTTGCGCCATACCTCGCCTATGCTGTTCAACAAACGGGTGGTGAACCTGGACATGACGGCTGTGGTGGCTGGTACAAAATACCGCGGACAGTTTGAGGAGCGCATCCGCGCCTTGATCAAAGAGATTGAGGCCAATCCCGATATCATCGTTTTCATCGATGAGATACACACGCTGATTGGAGCAGGATCAACTCCTGGAAGCATGGATGCAGCGAATATCCTGAAGCCTGCCTTGGCACGTGGAACCATTCAGTGCATTGGTGCCACCACACTCGATGAATACCGCAACTCTATCGAGAAGGACGGGGCCTTGGAGCGCCGTTTCCAGAAGATTATCGTGGAGCCTACAACCGTTGAGGAAACGATTCATATCCTGCATAACATCAAGGAGAGATACGAACAGCATCACCATGTGAGCTATACCGACGATGCCATTTTGGCATGTGTCAAACTGACAGACAGGTATATTACCGACCGTTTCTTCCCTGATAAGGCTATCGATGCGCTCGACGAGGTGGGCTCAAGGACGCACCTGCAGCACGCGGCCATTCCGCCGGAGATTACCGAGAAGGAAAAACAGATTGCAGAGACCAAGGAGAAGAAACAGCTGGCTGTACGCAGTCAGGACTTCGAACTGGCTGCCGGCTACCGTGACAAGCAACTGCAGTTAGAGCAGGACTTACTGGTGCTGCAGGAGAAATGGACGCACGGCGAGGACGAAGAGCGCAAGGTGATTACAGAGAAAGAGGTGGCCGAGGTGGTTTCGATGATGACGGGTGTTCCCGTACAGCGTATGGAGCAGGCTGAGGGTATCCGTCTGAAGAACCTGGAGCAGGAGCTGAAAGCAACAGTGATTGCCCAGGATGCGGCTATCGGGAAGATGGTAAAGGCCATCCAGCGCAACCGCGTTGGCTTGAAAGAGCCTAATCATCCCATCGGCGCGTTTATGTTCTTAGGTCCGACGGGTGTGGGTAAAACCTACTTAGCGAAGAAGTTGGCTGAGCAGATGTTCGGCAGTGCCGAGGCACTGATCCGCATCGATATGAGTGAGTATTCGGAGAGTTTCAACACCTCCCGACTCATCGGTGCCCCTCCGGGCTATGTAGGCTATGAGGAAGGCGGTCAGCTCACGGAGCGTGTGCGCCGTCATCCCTACTCCATCGTCTTGCTCGACGAGATTGAGAAGGCGCATGGGAACGTGTTCAACATGTTGCTGCAGGTACTGGATGAAGGACGGTTGACCGATGGTAACGGAAGGTTGATTGATTTCCGCAATACGGTAATCATCATGACATCGAATAGCGGAACGCGTCAGTTGAAGGATTTCGGTCGTGGTGTAGGTTTCAATGCCAGTGGTTCCAGTCTGGCTCTTAACGAGCAGGACAAGGCGTATGCCCGTAGCATTATCCAGAAAAGTCTGAGCAAACAGTTCTCACCTGAGTTCCTGAACCGATTGGATGAGATCATCACCTTCGACCAGCTTGATCTAACAGCTATCAAGCGGATTATTGAGGTGGAACTGAAGGACCTGTATAAACGTGTGGAGGACTTAGGTTATCATCTTGACATTACGGACGAGGCGAAGGAGTTCGTG
>Ga0247611_10008656_pt1 | contig 12469 bp, 10 predicted proteins | sample 177DNAGHGhighgp2_FD_192422 | JGI IMG/M metagenome (GOLD analysis project Ga0247611, IMG submission 192422) | Sheep rumen microbial communities from Palmerston North, Manawatu-Wanganui, New Zealand - 1770 DNA GHGhigh gp2 | ecosystem: Host-associated > Mammals > Digestive system > Stomach > Rumen... | reverse complement strand
TGCTATTGAGAATGCGACAGGAAAATATCTTTGTTTCGTGGATTCTGACGATTATATCGAGCCTGAAACTATTGAGGTGTTGTTGAAAGAGGCTGAAGAACATGATACAGATGTGGTACTAGCTTCTTCTCGGAAAATTGTCTACGGTACAAATCAGGAGGAACCAACTTTTACTTATAAGAAAAAGGAAGTACTTATAGGTAAGGATGTTTTTGCCAATTATCTATGTCAGGATCTTCGATGGCATATAGGTATCAATGCATGGAACAACTTGTTCAAACTTGATTTCCTTCTAAAAAACAACCTTCGTTTTGCAGCCAGAAAAGACGAAGATGCTTTATTCTTATCCGATTTCTATTCCGAAGTAGAACGAGCAGTTTTGTTGCCAAATGTTACCTATAATTATGTTCTCAGACCAGGATCAATTATGGGTAATCAGATGCGTGACCACATCCCAACAGCAGAGATTAGAGAACGGTTCAAAACAGATGCCAAGATGACAGAGAGATGTGCCCGATTAAAAGACCGCTCATTCTATGATGTTCATTGTGCAAGAGTGATGAAACACAAGTTTCGCGCTGCTTGTGTTGCTGTTCGACATCGTCACCGTTTTACGGAACCATTGCCCGCAAAGGAGATTCGTCAAGAATTAAAACATCCCGCCCTTCTGTCTGAGATAATAAGATTCAGACGCTATAAGGGCTTCCATCTCTTCTTTTATTCAATCAGTAAACTCCCTGCACCTATATGTGTAGCCTCATGCTATTTGGTTGGTAAAGCCGTAAAATGGGTATAGCGCATGCGCGTAGGACTTAATCATGAAACCAAAGAATACTCATTTGACGAATTATCTGATTATATGATGTCGAAAAAACGGATGAATTCTGTCTTCCCAAATATAGCTGTAAATATATCGAAGTCGTATATATAGATGTGGATATTTTTTAAACAATATAGTGTATATCTTCTGCTTGAGACCATGTTGGAAATACAATTGTGGGGCAATTGTATTTAGATAATCAATTATCTCTATACTTTTACTTATGCCTTTATACTCATGGATTAGCCTGCTTGACAACACTGAAAAAGCGCTGAAGGTGTGGTCATACATTTTTGTTCTCATTCTCGGTGACAAATCCATATCTGAAGCCATATTCCACATAATGTCGATGGCTTTACAACAATCTTTTGCTAATCTTTCTGACATTGTGTAGGAGATTCCTTGTGGATGGCGCCTGTATATGTAAAAAGGCCATGATACTTTAATACAGGTTTTAGCTCTTATATAGATTTCATGTATGAACGGTTTGTCCTGGCAATAAATTCCTGGGTAGAACGTTATATCATAAAATCTTAAAAAATCATTTCTGTATAAAGTTCGCCAAACAGTGTAGTTGTGAATTTTTAGGAAATCAAAAAACATTTGTTCACCAGTTTTTTCCTCAATTCTGATGTCTGCGAAGTCTGGAAGATTGGTTTTTGTGGAGTTAATTTCATCATTGGTCATTTCACAAAAGTCTGCAACAATTACATCTGCTTGAGATTCAATTGCTTTCTCCAACAAAGGCTTCATGCTGTTTTCAATCAGTAAGTCATCGCTGTCAGGCATGAAAATGTATTGCCCTTTTGCTAATGCCATTCCATTATTTCTGGCCACAGAAGCACCTTGATTCTTCTGATTGATGACGGTTATATTTTTGTGTTGTTCAATAATATCTTGAATGACCTCCATGCTGCGGTCTTTAGTTCCATCGTTGACGAGGATGACCTCAAACATGTTCTCATCCAGTCCCTGATTGAAGATACTTTCTAAACATGGATGGATATATTTTTCCACGTTATAAACAGGAACTACAATACTTAGTAGTAAATTGTTGCCCTCTTTCATTTGTTTTTTCAGTATAGGATACTCTTTGTTATCAAATTTCAAATGAGGATTTGTTGGGTAACTTTTTCTCAAATAGGAGTTGAAGATTTGTTTTGAGGTATTCATAATCCTCATCTGAGCAGAAAGCACTGTCGTTAAGGCAGAAAGATTTGCACTTTTCCTTTATCATTGTTTCTTCGATGTCTTTAATTACTTTTTTATCTCCAAGAAAGAAGAATTTCCTACTTCTTTTCTTTGGATAGAACTGGTTTTTGGCAAATTGCCAATAACGGAATAGATATTGATTGATTGAAACGTCTGTTCTAAATCTTGTGCATGTTTCATACATGAAATCCCCCTCTTTTTCCCAGACTTCATCAATGGCTGATTTTAGGAAGGCTTGCTCTATATGATAATTGGTAAATCCAATAAATAAACGTTGTTTTGCTAATATGCAACTCATAAGAAGGCCTTTGAGGCCGAGATGTGGGCCAAACCATCGTTTGGGTGATTGGAGTACAGTCTTCCATCTGTTAAAGTGTCGATTAAGAAGTGCAAGATCAGTAAGCATTACAATTGTAATTCCAAATCTGTCTTCTTTTGTATAAATAGGGACGTTGAAGCAAGATTCTTTATTATTATCGCATGGCAATCCATTTTTGAAAAAGTAATCTGGTTTTACGGGCGCATTAAGGTAAAAATCATCATTAAAGAATACAAAATATTCAGATAACCCTTTGATTTTATTTATAAATAGCTCTATAACACCAGAGTTAAATGTCGGTAATAATTCCTGAGGTATATAATCTGCATGTTCCACAAGCGCAAGCTTGGGACATTCTTTGTTAATCCAATCAGGAAACTTACCATTGGTTACAAGAAATACTTTGTGTACCCAAGGTGCATATGTCTCAACAGCTCTAAACCAATACTTGAAAGTATTATGATCACGAAAACGCACCTTCCCTTTGCCATGTTTGGAATGGGGACTATATGTCGCATAATCCTTTTGCCACTTAGGATCGTTAGAATCCAACCAAAGAACTACAAAATCAATGCTTATTTCCATATCTTTTTATGTTTAAATTATAGACTCTTAAATATATTTTGCCATTGTTTCATGATGATGTCTACATCGAAAATTTTTACTTGTTTTAGACACTCCTGAGAAAATTTTTGCCTAAGAGACACGTCCTCTATTAGAGTGCAAAGTTTCTCTGCAAACAGAGAATTATTGTTGTTATCTATCAAATAGCCACAGAGATCATTCTTTATGATACTGGCTGGACCATAGGGACAATTGAATGCAACACATGGAACGCCATGTCTCATTGCTTCAAGAAGAACTAATGAAAATCCTTCTAAATATGAGGTTGAGACACAGATTGAACTGGTTGAATATTCTTTGCTGATATTACTTGTGGATCCCTGTAGGGTTATATTCTTTAAGTTGCTAGTTTTAATTTTATTATTTAACTCATCTTTTAAGTAACCTTCTCCAAAAATGTTTAATTGCCAATCGGGATATTTTTCTGAAATCATTTTCCAGATGTCAATGAGTCTATCGAATCCTTTTTCTTCCCTTAATCGACCTACAGCAATAATCTTTTTTGTTGTGCATGTACTATATTGTGAGATAGACATGCTTGAAAAATTAGGAATGGCTTCTACTCGTTTTGCCTTTTCCCATTCTTTTTTGCCTTCATTCGTTAAAGTTACTATTAGATCTGCTCTTTGTTCAATTGATTTAAAATAGTAGTATTTGGTATAAAGTTTGGAGAAAAGTGATCCATTATATATTTTCGATGAAATGAGAGACTTCGGTTCATGACATTCAATAATTTTTTTAGCTTTGCATGGGATTGAGCATATTAACTCTGCTTTTGAATAGCTGACACCAATTAAAATATCAGGATTAATCATATTAACAGTCTGGGATAATTGCTTTCTCATATTACAATTAATATGAAATTTAATCCATAATCGTTTTGGATACTTATAGTTATATTGAGTATGATATGGAATGTCTAGATTTATCTGGTGTACTTTACTTGATAAATGATAATAGTTTAAACTGCCATTATTCTGAAATAAAGTAATCATATAAACAGAGTGGCCAAAATGCTCTGCAATATAGTTCGCTTTCTCGGATATGATCCTTTCAGCCCCTCCATTGTGTTCTAAACTGGGTAAAATATATACAATTGTCATTTCTAATTCTTTTTTCCTCTGATAAAGTCCCCTATTGCCCAAAATAGATATTGGAAATATTTTGCGTATATAATTCTAAGCGTCATGTATGTTGAAGGCATTCTTTGATACAAAAAATTAACTATTCTCTGTTTGATACCGTTCTCAAATACTAAATCTGGTATTGCGCTTTTGAGAAAGTACAATACAGACATTTTCTCAGTACGAGGGATTGAATCGCATGAAGTAAGAGAATATAGCAATAGAGAAAAGTGTACAAATGCGTTATTTCTTAATTTTGTTTTAATTAAGTTGTCTATATTATCATCGTTTGACATCTTCCATGTTTCTGAAATAGCGGTACAGAAGTCTTTTGCTTTTTTCAGGTCAAAGGAGCTCGTAATTGATGTCTGACATCTTCGATAGATAATAAATGTCCAACTAATTCTTAAGCATATATTGGCCTTCAAATAACATTGTTGAGTGAAAGGTATGTCTTCGAAGATAATATGAGGAATAAATCTAAGGTTATTATCGTTCAGAAAAACTCTCCGATACATTGTACGCCAAACTTGGCAATAATAGGGATTGAGATCCTGAAGAAATAATTCTTTTCCCGTCTTTTTTTGAATATCCCCTTTTTTTTGAATAAATGACTTGCTGGGGAGTTGTAAAATCTGTTCATTACTCATTTTCAGAAAGTCTGCCACAACCAAGTCCGCATTTGAAGATAGTGCTTGATCTAATAGATATTGAACACAGTTATTTATGAGCAGATCATCACTATCAACAAAGAGAATATAGTCTCCAGATGCCTTTTGTATACCATTATTCCTCGCAATTGACAATCCTTGATTTTCTTGATTAATAACTAGGATATTTTGATGGGCTTCAATGATGTCAGCAATGACTTCCATACTGTTGTCTGGCGTCCCGTCATTAATAATGATGATTTCATAGCAATCCTCATCAAGACCTTGTCTTAGAATGCTTTCTATACACAGTCGTATGTATTCTTCTACATTGAAGACGGGTACTATAATGCTTAACTTCATGAAACTCTGTGTTGAATTATTTGGCAAAAATACTAATTGTTAATGCTTAAATGCTATAATAATGTGTATAATTTGGAAAGAATAACAGATTTTGTGGGAAATTAAGGTTTGATAACGCTATTTATCCAATTTTAGTGAGACATTTACTTGGCTCCAAAAAGATAATGGCCAAGGAATGGGCTTAATCTGATAATACAACTTAGTAAGAGAGAGAGAGATAAGATCCATAATGATAGAATCAAAATAATAAGCATTTCTACAGTCTTGCTGTTGAGTTCAGCTATCCATGTGCTGATGTAGGGTAAGTGATATGGCAGAACAAAATAGTGTAAGAGGTATATGTCTAAAGTTCGCTGGCCAATATACTGAAGAGCTTTTCCGATTTTAGTATCTTTTGAAAAGTGAACTTCGTTCTTTCTAAATAAAGTATAAACAAATATGCAGCCTGTTGTTCCTGTAAGCAAAAATGAAATGGTTCTTAATTCAATGATATTAGAATGGTATATTTGACTTGAATGAATCGCTAAGAGGTAAAAGACTCCAAGGCAAAATGCTATCACGTATTTATTATCTGTTAATCGGATAAATGAGGTATAATTCTTTTTTGCAAATGTACCGAGCCAAAAATAGATGATGAATTTAATCTTTGAGAAACTGAGAGCAGTTAAGATTTTTCTCCATATACCGAGGTCGTATTCGAACCTGAAAATTTCATAACAGAATGAAAAGATAGATAGTGCTAATATGAAGATTATTATGCCTGCTTCTTTTTTGTTTGATTGTTCCTTGTTGAATACTACCTCTATTACAATATATATTATATAGAATTGGAATAATGAATAAATATACCAAAAACCATATTTTGAGTCAAATGTTGTTTGATATTCGGGACCATTAAATTGATACATATATAGTAACATAAAAAACAAGAAAGGAATGATAAGTTTCATAAACTTCTTTTTTATGATACATAATATTGTCATTTTGTCCCATGATCTGTTATTTGTATAAAATAACCATCCACTGATGAAAAAGAATGTTGGCATTAGAAATTTTAGGAAGGATTCATTATATCCGAGGTCTAAATCATCCATGCCCCAATATGCTACATGATGGTAAACAACTAAGAACATTATAAAACCACGAAGGGCGTCAATATATTCCACTCTATCACTATTCTTATTCATTGTATGTTACTGTTGTTTCTTTGTTAGGGATTCAAATAGCTGTTTCCATTGATTCATAATGGTATCTACATGATAAGATTGAGCTTTGTAAATGGCCGCCTTTGAAAATTGCTTTCTAATCTCAGGATGATCCATGAGATAGTTGAGTTTCTCGGCAAATAGGCCGATATTGCCATTTTCGATAACATATCCACACTTTTCATTATCAACGAGGTCTTTAGGGCCATACGGACAGTCAAAGGCAATGCAAGGAATACCGTGTCTTAAAGCTTCTAATAGTACAAGAGAAAAACCTTCAAATCGGGAAGTGAGGACGCAGATGGAACTATCTGCATATTCCTGACTGATATTTTTTGTGAAAGGGTGAATCGATACACTGCTTAGTCCATTATCCTTGATGAATTCTCTTAGTTCTGTTTCTTGATTCCCCTCACCAAATATGTCCAATCGCCAATCCGGATGTGTTGTGGAAACAATCTTCCAAATATTGAGTAATTTGTCATATCCTTTTTGCCATGATAAGCGTCCCACAGCTATTACCCTTTTGGCATTGATGTCGCATAGTTTGCTGATAGGCATAATAGAGAAGTTTGGTATAGTTTCAACGCGTTTCGCTTTTCTCCAATCTATGGCATCCTCTTTTGTTAAAGTTACCACGACATCGGCATTCTTCTCTATGACATGCAAGTATTTATTTCTATATGAATTGAAATAAATATCTGATAATAGTGATTGCTTGTTATAGAGTTCGAAGGTTTTTGTAAACATTCGAGCCTCGTGTGACTCAATAATCTTAGCTGCTCTAGATTTTATTTGACAAACATAGTCTGCTAATGCGTATCCAACTCCAATGATAATATCTGGATTGATATTATTGATAATATCGTTCAGTTGTTTACTGAGCAGCTTGCGGTATCTCCATTTTATCCATATCCGTTTGGGATAATGATATTTATATTGTTGGTGTAACGGGAAGCTTAGATTAATCTGATTGACTTTATCTGACAAGTTATAGCAGTTAGGCATGGTTTCTGGAAACTGATAACATGTGATAACAGATACATCGTAATCGAAATGGGTTGCTAAATAACTCATCTTCTCTGAAATGATCCTTTCTGCACCACCTTTAGTTGATAAAGTGTCAATGATATACACGATTCTCATTTGCCTTTGCTACAATTTTTCTGCAAAAATAGATAATAAAATTGAATTATCCAAATGTTATGGCTTTTTTCTTCTAATTAGTCAGGGGATGGCACTGATTAATTGTAAATATGGGTAATCAATCAGCACAGAGGTCTTCATAGAGTACTTTCCATTTGTTCATTATCTTGTCAACATCAAATAGTTTAGTTCTTTCTATGCTATTCTGAGAAAAATATTTTCTTAATTCAGGATCTTCTATTAGGCGGCATAGTCTGTCAGCAAAGCGTCTGATGTCGCCATTGTCAACAAGGAAACCACAATTTGCATCATTAATAATATCCCCAGGTCCAAAGGGACAGTTAAAGGCCACGCATGGTACACCATGCTCCATGGCTTCAAGTGTCACGAGCGAAAAACCTTCATAATAGGAAGTGATTGCACAAATAGAACTATTCGCATATTCATGACTGATATCTGAGGTAACGTTGTGAAAGGTCACATTTTTCGCTTTATAAATTTTTGTGAGCGTATTGAGAGTATCATACATGTCTCCTTCTCCAAAAATATCCAAATGCCAGTCGGGATGCCTTGAAGACACAATGGCCCATATTTCTATTAATCTTCCAAATCCTTTTACCCATGACAAGTATCCAGCAGCAATTACACGCTTTTGTGTACAATCGCTATATTTGCTAACAGGCATAGTTGAAAAGTTTGTTATCACTTCTGTGCGCTTGGCTCTTTTCCATAACAATTTGTCTTTTTCTGTTAATGTTACAATTACGTCTGCATTTCGTTCTATGGTTCTTAAATAGATGTATTCATAAATCTTCATAACACATCTAATTGGAAAAGATCGTTTTACACCAGCATCATAAATCGTGTCGTATCTGACGACATGACACTCTATGACTTTTTTTGCTCTACATTTAATGGTACTTACAAAATTAGCTTTGAAACGCAAGATGCCTATTAAAATGTCAGGATCTTCCTGCTTCACAGATTGGTAAATGCTTTGTCGTAATAATCTGTTAACTTTCCATTTAGCCCAAAGTCTTTTGGGATAACTATATTTGTATTGTGAAAAGTATGGAATCTCAAGATAAATTTGCTTGACTTTTTTTGATGTAGAAAAAAAGTTTTTTTCGTATTTACATTGGAAACAGGTAATGATAGTTACATCGTAGCCGAAATGATCTGCTAAATAGTTGGCTTTTTCGATTATCATCTTTTCTGTGCCACCTGTAGTCGCTAAAGTAGAATAGATATATACAATTTTCATGATTGCAAATATGGCCTCCTTAACCGATGATAAATGAATGGACGAATGTTGTCTTCGAATATCTTTGCATATAGATAACGAATGAATAGATATGAATGAGGAAGATACCAAAACATAAATGATACAATTCTTTGTTTAGTTCCGTTGTTGAAGTGTAAATCTGGGACTTGTTGTTTGAGAAAATCAATAATATCATTCCTTTCTGACGCATTGTCTATTTCGTGGGCAGTATTACAAATCATTTTCGAGAATGTGATAAAAACGTCATCCCGTAACTTCTTTTGTTCTCTTTTAGAAATTCCCTTTAAATCTTTTAACTCCCATGTTTTGGTGATTGCTATACAATAGTCTTTTGCTTTCTTTAAATTATAATTAGCAGAAGTTGATGCATTGTGCCACCTGTATATGTTGAGGAACCATGAAGCCCTGATACATTTCTTGGCTTTCAAATAACATTCATGTGTAAATGGAACATCTTGGATGAAAATGCCAGGCACAAACTTGAGATGGTTGTTTAATAGGAATTCTCTCCTAAAGAGTGTGCGCCAAACATAACATTCGTATGGATTCAAATCTTCTAAAAATAATTCTTCACCTGTTTTTTCTTTTATTGAAAACTCTTTTTGTGGAACCGTTTTGACACATTCATTATTCTTGTCGTCCATTCTCAGAAAATCTGCGACGACTAAGTCCACCTGAAACTCTATAGCCTTTTCAAGCAGGGGCTTAAGACTATTTTCTATTAGGAAGTCATCAGAATCAGGCATTAAGATATATTCTCCTTTTGCTATAACTATTCCATTATTCCTAGCAACAGATAGTCCTTTGTTTTCTTGATTAATTAATGTGATGTTGGCGTGTCGGCTGATGATATCGGCAATCATCTCCATACTTCTATCCTCGGAGCCGTCATTCACAATAATCACTTCAAAGCATGATTCGTCTAATCCTTGTTTGAAAATGCTTTCAATGCAAGGTCGGATATATTTTTCTACATTGTATACAGGAACAATAATGGATAGTTGAGTCATGTAATATATTTTATTTGCAAAAATAGGAAATAAAATAGAATTATCCAAATATTATGCCATTTTTCTTCCAATAAGCAAGGGAATGGAGCTCTTAGCGAGGAGGATGAGAGGGTAGAGGAAGGCAACAATGATAAGGGATATAGGAAGGGCTTCATACCATTGATAGCAGATAGAGTTGTTGAGATGCAGCAGATTCACAAGAGCATAGTTGGCGATGGTGACAGCTGCTATATGGAGGCCGATGATGACTAGTGTGCCAATGGAGAGATTGGTAATAAATGAGAGTCTGATGCCATTAAGAACTTTACAGCCGTAGAGTACTCCAAAGAGGAATAAGATATTAACAGGATAGAATAAAACGATATGCAGCATGTGCTGGCCAGAATAAAACGCATCTAAATGCCAGGCGAAGAGGAGAATACTAGCTGCGACGCATAAGATACAGCCGATGAAATCGCGCTTAGGATTGCAGGCCATGAACAGATGATATTGCCCTATGAGATACCCTATATAATAATAAGGCAGGTTTCGCATCAGACCCATTGGGGTTAGATTGGGCGCGAAGTACCAATATTTATTAGCTGCGTATAAACAAACAGAAATGATGCAAAGTGTAATCATGATCAGATGCTGATGTCGCGTCTTGCGACATAGATCTATGATAACGTGCATGATGAGGATGGCTGGCAGATACCATAACGGGCCGTTTAAGGGTTCTGAGAATATATTTTCATGTTCCAACAGAAGTGCTCCTATGATAGGGCGCATGGCTTGAAAGAAGTTGGGCGTACCACCATTTGTCAAGTAAAACTTTAATAGCCAATATGGATAGATAACCGCATTATATAATAAATAAGGTACAATGAGTCCGTACCAGTACTTCTTCCAGTTTTCTTTGTCGCTGCCTCTGTCTTTCTTCAAATAGCCTGACAGAAAGAAGAAGATTACAATTGTGACAGACTGGAGATACCGATAATAAAAACACTCCTGCGACTGAGGCAGATGACAGAACACAACTGTTGTTACAGCTAACGCCTTTGCCCAATCAATCCAGTTGATTCTTTCTTTCATGCCACAAAAATAATAAATTTTTAGCAGAATAGACTTATATTTCATTTTTTTTATATATTTTTGCGGATTGAAGTAGATTGATGGTGCCAAATGGAAAAATCTAAAAGATTTGACGAGATATCAATTATGCGTGTTATGGCTATGATTATGATTGTTGCCTTTCATAGTCTATGCTTTTATAATGGCAGATGGTCTAAGGTAAACGCTATCACTATTCCTATTTGGTACAAGATATCCTATTTCCTTGATGTGATAGATTTGAATATGTTTGTCTTTATCTCTGGGTATTTGTATGGTTATTTGTATATATATAGGAATAAATACCGTCATCCTACTGAGGTGATTAGGATTAAGGCGAGGCGTTTATTAATACCATATTTGTTTTGGGGAATACCAATGGCCATCGTTTGGCCTTGGAATACATGGTCAAAGTTGTTCTATGGTATTGGTCATCTGTGGTTTCTATTGATGCTGTTTGGCGTTTTTACAATCACTGTTATTCTACAGCTGTTGAATGCTCAAAGAGTAAAATTTACTCGTTCGGTTGGGGTCCTATTGATTTTGGCAGGTCTCATAACAGGGTTTGTATTCTCGAAGTATATTTATTCTGGCGATTTCCTTTGCATCAATAAGGTGTTGTATTATTTTCCAGCCTTTATGATCGGATATCTATGTGCTAAATTGCGTGTGGCATGGATGCTGCCTAATTGGGCATATATTGTTTTGCCTTTCGCTACATTAGGCTTGTTTATTCTCGTGTGGTACCCTTTGCCATTATCTGGTAAATTAGTTCTGTTATTAAAAACAGTCTTAGCCTATGTCATATGTATCGATTTGCTGATAATTCTGAGTAAAGGCATCATGTCAGAGCGAACTCAAAAGGTTGTTTGTGAGATAGAACGACTCAGTATGGGACTTTATATCTTTAATCAAATAGCAATGGATACGGTGTTTACGACGCCATTATTGCATCAATGGTTTGAGACGCATTGGATGATAGGTCCATTCATTTTATTTCCAATCGGCTTTTTCCCGCCACTATTGTTATCATTTATATTCAATAAGTATAAGTGGCTAAAGTGGACAATCGGTGGGTAATGATTCTTGCGTAGAGTTACTTTTTTGTGTAATCTTTAATGATTTCTGTAGCAATACAGGAGTCTAGTTTATGGTAGCCGTTCAGGTTGAGGTGAAGCCTGTCTACCAGAAATATGGTGGTGTCAAGACTACCTTTGGGATTCCACTGTTTGGCAGAGATATAAATGACACTGTCTTTTAAATGGGCTTCTTCAAGCATCTTTTTGAGAGCCTCTTGGTAATCTGTTCCTTGGTTGTTTAATGTGCCAGTCAATATCGAACGGATTTTGTAGAACCATCGCTCCTTGATTCTTTTTCTATGCATGGGTTCGGTAAAGTTGACTATGGGTATTTCCATGACAACAGGTCGAATGTTGTTATGTAGTAAGAGCTGAATGATGAGTCTCATATTTCCTGCATAATATGAGGTGGTGCGCAGATAGGTGACATCGTTGATGCCGGTAAAGATGACACAATAATTGGGGTGCTCTTCTATTAGTGGCTGCGTACAACGGTCAGGTTCGTAGGAATGCTCAGTGGTTTTGTCGCTGAACATGAAGAAG
>Ga0247611_10008654_pt1 | contig 12472 bp, 8 predicted proteins | sample 177DNAGHGhighgp2_FD_192422 | JGI IMG/M metagenome (GOLD analysis project Ga0247611, IMG submission 192422) | Sheep rumen microbial communities from Palmerston North, Manawatu-Wanganui, New Zealand - 1770 DNA GHGhigh gp2 | ecosystem: Host-associated > Mammals > Digestive system > Stomach > Rumen ... | reverse complement strand
TCCATGTGAGCGAGATGTCCTGGAGCCCGCGCCTGCACAGCGCCCAGGAGTTCCTCAAACTCGGCGACGAGGTCGAGGCCGTCATCCTCACCCTGGACCGCGAGGCCCGCAAGATGTCCCTCGGCCTGAAGCAGCTCACCCAGAACCCTTGGGAGTCCATCCGCGAGAAGTACCCCGTCGGCTCCACGCACAAGGCGACCGTCCGCAACATCACCAACTTCGGTGTCTTCGCCGAGCTGGAGGACGGTGTCGAGGGTCTGATCCACATCAGCGACCTCTCCTGGAACAAGCTCAAGCACCCGAGCGAGCTCGTCGCCAGCGGTGACGTCATCGATGTCGTCATCCTCGAGTTCGATGAGAACAACCACAAGCTCAGCCTGGGTCACAAGCAGCTCACCCCGAACCCTTGGGACGAGCTTGAGGCCAAGTACCCGGTGGGCACGGTCGTGAACGCCACCGTCGTCTCCACCGGCGACAAGGGCGTGACCGTGAAGTTCGAGGACGGCACCGAGGCCGCCGCCTTCAACCGCGAGATGGTGAAGGAAGACGGCAAGCAGGCCGTCGTCGGCGAGACCCTCCCCGTGAAGGTCGTCGAACTCCGCCGCAGCACCCGCACCGTGCGCGTGTCTCACCTCCGCACCTACCAGGAGGCCCGTACCGCCCGCGAGAACGCCGAGGCCGACAACACCAAGAAGGCCATCAAGAAGGTGAATAGCACCGTCGAGAAGACCACCCTCGGTGACATCTCCGCCCTCGCCGCCCTCAAGGACAAGCTCGAGAAGGGTGAGTAATCCGCAGAACTCCTTTACGGTCACCATGTTAGGCACCGCTTCGGCGATGCCCGTGGCAACCCGGAACCAAAGCGCCCAGGCACTGCAAGTGCATGGGCGCTTGTTCCTTATGGATGCCGGAGAGGGCGTCCAGACGCAGATGGTCCGTTATCACGTGCCCCTGGCGAAGCTTGAAGCCGTGTTCATCTCCCATGTCCATGGGGACCATGTCTATGGTCTTTTCGGCCTCCTCTCCACCTTCGGAATGGGCGGTCGCATGGTTCCGCTCCATGTCTATGGCCCTGTCAACCTGCGCCCTTTCATCAACTTCTTCCTCTCCTACAACGACTGGCTTCCGTATGAAATCGTCTTCCACCCCGTGAGCACCCGGTTCCCGGAAGTGGTTTTCGAGACAAGGACTGTGTCGGTGACGGCGTTCCCGCTCCTGCACGGAATCGAGACCTACGGGTACATTTTCCGGGAAAAAGAACCCCTGTGGAACGTCCGGAAGGAGTCCATCGCGGAGTACGGGCTCTCGCTCACGGAAATCGGCACGCTCAAGCGGGGTGAGGATGTCGTCCGGGAGGACGGAACGGTCATCCCTCTGGGGGAGGCGGCCTACAAGCCTTTCGTTCCCAGGAGTTACGCCTATGTGTCCGATACGGCCGTCTTTCCCGGCGAAGCGGAAGTCCTGAAAGACGTTACGGTCCTCTATCATGAAGCGACCTTTCTGCAGGAGCACGAGGACAAGGCGGCCGCCCGTTTCCATTCCACGACGCTCCAGGCTGCGCAGGTGGCCCTGGATGCCGGCGTTTCCCGGCTTCTCATCGGCCATTATTCTTCCCGCAACCTGGACCAGCGGCTCTATGAAGCCGAGTGCCGCACCCTTTTCCCCGAAACTTATGCCGCCTCGGACGGGGACGTGTTCGAAATCTGAAAATTATGCGTATCTTTGACTAGTTGAAGTCAGGGGTATGAAGAAGGTTATTCTAGCCATCGTCCTCTTCCTGGGGTTTGTGGCTGCCGCCCAGCGGGACGGCGGAACGGCCCAGGAGCGGTATATTTCACGGTACGCCACCATCGCGGTCAATGAGATGTACCGCACCGGCGTACCCGCCAGCATCACGTTGGCGCAGGGAATCATCGAATCGGCCTCCGGTGCCTCCAAACTGGCGGTCGAAGGCAATAACCATTTCGGAATCAAGTGCCACAACAGCTGGAACGGACGCACCATGCGGGCCGACGACGACCGTCCGAACGAATGTTTCCGAGCCTATGACTCGGCCGAGGAGAGTTTCCGCGACCATTCCGATTTCCTGCGGTACCGGGACCGCTACAAGTTCCTGTTCGACTTCCGGACGGAGGATTACAAGTCCTGGGCCTACGGACTCAGGCAGGCCGGTTATGCCACCGACCCGTCCTATGCGGCGAAACTCATCCAGTGCGTGGAGGATTACGGCCTTTCCCGCTTTGACAGGATGACCTTGGAGGAGGCGATGTCCGAGGGCGGTTCCGACGCGGAACGTCCGGCGGCGGCCGTGGAGGAGGAGCACATTCCCGATTCCCCGCTCAAGATCGAGGCGGGCGAGCTCTATACCGGATCGGCCGGTGAGGAGTATCGTTTCTCCCTGACCCGTACGCTGTACTCCCGTAATGGTGTTCCCTTCGTATATGCCGTGGAAGGGGAGACCTATGCCTCGCTGGCGAAGCGTTACCATCTCCTGGAAAGGGAGATCCTGAAGTTCAACGATGTCGCCCGGGGAGCGGAGATCCATGCGGGGGATATCGTCTATATCGAACCCAAGAAGTCGAAGGCGGCCGCCGGACTGGAAAAGTATATCGTCGGGGAGGATGCGGAGTCTTTCCACACGATCTGTCAGCGGTTTGCCGTGAAAGAGAAATCCATCCGGAAGCTGAACGGCCTCGGCGAGGGATATCAGCCCCGGGAAGGGGATGAACTCATCCTGCGCCCGGAATCCAAATTGAGCAAGCTATGGAAAAAGCGATAGGAAAGCGGAAAGGCCTGCTGTGGGCGCTTGTCGGCGTCACGCTTGCGGTTGCACTTCTGGCCGGTGTCCGCCTGTATCATGCCTTCTATGACCGGAAAGTTCCCAATTTCTCCGGCACCTACGAGTTCTTCGTCCGTCCCGGCATGGAACCCTCGGCGGTCGTGGACACCCTCCTGGAAAGCGGTGTGGTCCTGAATGCCCGCAGCCTGCACCGCACCCTGGATCCGTTGACATCGATGCAGGTGGGGCACTATACTGTGGACCGGAAATCTTCCAGCATGTATGTGGCCCGGATGCTGTCCAAAGGCTGGCAGACGCCGGTGAACCTCACCCTTTCCGGTACCATCCGCACTCCGCAGGTCCTTTCCCGGAAGATCGGGAACCAGATGCTTGCGGACAGCGCCGCCGTCGCGGATTTCGCCCTGTCGGCCGACTCCCTGGCCCGGTACGGCATTCCGCCGTCCCTGCTTTTCACCATCGTCATCCCGGATACCTACCAGCTGATGTGGACATCCTCCGTCCGGGAAATCTTTGACCGCTTCAAGAAAGAGGCCGATGCCTTCTGGACCGATGAACGGGTGAAACTGGCGCGCAGCCGCGGTCTCGACCCCGTCGGCGTATCCACCCTGGCCTCCATCGTGGACGGGGAGACCCAGTATGGACCGGAGCAGCCCGCGGTGGCGGGAGTGTACCTGAACCGGCTCCGCCTCGGGATGCCCCTTCAGGCCGATCCCACCGTCGCCTTCTGCTTCGACTACAGCCTCAGCCGGATCCTGACCCGCCATCTGGACGTGGATTCCCCCTATAACACCTACCGGTATGCCGGGCTTCCTCCGGGGCCTATCTCCTGCCCGCCGAAGAGTTGCCTGGAGGCGGTCCTTCATGCGCAGGACCACAGCTACCTGTACTTCTGCGCCGATCCTTCCTTCAACGGAACCCACCGCTTTGCGGCGACTTACAGCGAACACCTGCAGAATGCCCGTGCCTTCCAGCGAGCCCTGGATGCGCGCTCCAAACGTTAGCTTATGGACGACGGACTTTTCACCAATTATTCCGGAGAAGGCCGCGAACTCATCCGGAAGGCGTATGACTTTGCCGAGCATGCCCTCCGGGACAAGACCCGCAGTGACGGAAAGCCTTTTTTCGGCCATCCCCTGGCTGTCGCGAAGATCGTTTCCGACGAGATCGGACTGCCTCCGGAATGCGTGGCTGCGGTTTTCCTGCACGAGGCTTGCACGATGGGCGACGGTGAAACGGACATCCGCTCCCTGAAACTGGACGAGAGTGTCTATACGATGGTGGACGGCTTGAACAAGATCTCCACCATCAAGCCCAGGGACACCCGCCTGGAAGCGGAGAACTACAAGAAACTGATCATCCAGTACTCCACCGACCCCCGCGTGACCGTTCTCAAGCTGGCGGACCGGCTGGAAGTGATGCGTTCGCTGTCCATCTTTCCGAAATCCTCCCGGGAACGGAAGGTCCTGGAAACCCTGATGCTGTACATCCCGCTGGCGCACCAGCTGGGCCTGTACAACATGAAACGGGAGATGGAGGACATCTACCTGAGTTATGCCGAGCCGGAGCAGTACCGCCTCATCACCAACAAGCTCAAGGCGACGGAAAAGGACCGGGAGAAACTGATGGCTGAGTTCATCGAACCGCTCAAGGTCAAACTCTCCGAAGCCGGCATCCGGTACAAACTGAAGATCCGGACCAAGGCCGCCTACTCCATCTGGTGCAAGATGGTCAAGCAGAAGGTGCCCTTCGAAGGCGTCTTCGATGTGTTCGCCATCCGTTTCATCATCGACTGCCCGGAAGACATCAAACTGGAGAAGGAACTGTGCTGGAAGGTGTTCGGCTTCGTGACGGAGGAGTACGAACAGGATACCAAGCGCCTCCGCGACTGGGTGACCAATCCCAAGACCAACGGTTACGAGTCCCTCCATATCACTGTCAAGAACAAGGAAGGCGCCTACGTCGAGGTCCAGATCCGGACCCGGCGGATGGACGACATCGCGGAGAACGGCTTCGCCTCCCACTGGTCCTACAAGGGCATCAAGCGGGAAGAAACGCTGGACAAGTGGCTGACGGCCGTGCGCTATGCCCTGGAGCATCCGGACACGGACAGCCCCGAGGAACTGCCGCAGCCCCCCTCCAAGGACATCCTCGTCTTCACGCCCACCGGTGAACTCCGGATCCTTCCCACGGGGGCGACCGTGCTGGACTTCGCTTTCGGCATCCATACGGGCATCGGCCAGCACTGCGTGGGCGCCAAGGTCAACGGGAAGCCGGTCCCGATCAAAGAAGCGCTGCATACCGGCGATGTCGTGGAAATCCTGACAGCGAAGAACCAGCGTCCGGCCCCTGACTGGATCGGCTGGGTGGTGTCGGCCAAGGCCCGCCAGAAGATCAAGCAGGCCCTCAGCGAAGGGGAACAGAAGCGGGCTTCCGCCGGCCGGGAACTGCTGGAGCGGCGGCTGAAGAACTGGCGGCTCACCTTCCCGGACGAGATGCTCACGGAGATGATGAAAAAGCGGCGCATGACTTCCGTCAATGCCTTCTTCGCGGCCGTGGGGGACGGAACCATCGACGTCAACGAGATCAAGGAGTACATCCTGACCGAGGAGCAGCGTCACCGGGAGGCCCAGGAGGCCGCACAGGCTCAGGAACTGGCCAAGTCCCACCGCCTGGAAACTTCCTCCAAGGATGACATCCTTGTCCTCAACGCCAAGGACCTCAAGGGACTGGCGTATAAGATGGCCCGGTGCTGCAACCCGGTGTTCGGGGACGATGTCTTCGGCTTCGTGACCCGGGAGAAAGGCATTACCATCCACCGCATCACTTGCCCGAACGCCGCGCGCCTCATCGAGACCTATCCTTACCGCATCCAGAAGGTCCGCTGGGCCGATTCGCCCTCCAGCGGCTCCTTCCAGGTCACCCTGAAGATTACGGCGGATCAGGAAAGCGAAGCGCTGAACAAGATCATGGAGGTCGTCGGCACGTTCAAGGCCTCCATCCGCACTTTCAATGTGCAGGAGAACCAGCGCCAGGGCACCTACGACATCCTCATGAAGATCCTCGTCCCGTCCAACCTGGAACTGGACAAGATCCTCTCCCAGATCCGGGCGCAGCGGCATGTGCTGAAGGTGAACCGCGTGTAGAAGCTAATCCTTCCAGACCTTCAAATACTCCTGAAGAGCCCACATCTCATCGCGATAGCGGGCGGCGGCGGTGAAGTCGAGGTCGGCGGCGGCTTTCTGCATCTTGCGCTTGGCCTCCTCGGCGGCCTTTTCCACCTGGGAACGGGACATGGAACGGATGACCGGGTCCTGGAGGACGGCGGCGAGGTCGGCCTGGATGTAGCCGTCGACATAGGCGGACGTACCTTCCCGCTTGGCGTCGTGGCCGAGCCCGACGGAGACCGTTCCCCGGCCCAGGTCGGACGGATTGGGGACGTAGGTGGGGGCTGAGACGGAGTCTTCGGCGCTGACGTGGCCGGTGACGGTGTTACGCAGACGCGGGTTCAGCGGCTTTCCCGTTGTGGAGGAAGAGAGTCCGCCGCCCTCGTTCAGGAAACCGCTCACGTGCGTGGTATCCTCCTTGGACGTGACGAGCTCGGACATCAGAATATTGGAACGGACCTGCACCTGCTGGGGTGTAATCCCGTGTAACTGATTGTATTCCTGTTGTTTGACGCGCCGGCGATTGGTCTCGCGGATGGTCTCGTCCATGGACTGGGTGATGGTGTCGGCGTACATGATCACGAGACCGTTCACGTTGCGGGCGGCACGGCCGGCCGTCTGCGTCAAGGCCCGGCCGCTGCGCAGGAAGCCTTCCTTGTCCGCGTCCAGGATGGCGACGAGAGAAACCGTGGGGATGTCCAGCCCTTCGCGCAGGAGGTTCACGCCGATCAACACGTCGAACAGGCCGTTCTTGAAGTCCTCGATGATTTCCACGCGCTCGGCCGTGTCCACATCGGAGTGGATGTACCGGCAACGGACACCCATCCGGCCGAAGTAGCTGTCCAGTTCCTCCGCCATGCGTTTGGTGAGGGTCGTGACCAGGACGCGCTCGTCCTTCTCCGCCCGTTTGCGGATTTCCTCCATGAGGTCATCGACCTGATTCTGCGTGGGCCGCACTTCGATGGGCGGGTCGAGCAGGCCGGTGGGCCGCACGATCTGTTCCACGACCAGGCCTTCGGACCGTTCCAGCTCATAGTCCGAGGGGGTGGCGCTCACATAGACCGTCTGTCCGGTGACGCCCTCGAACTCATCGAAGGTCAGGGGGCGGTTGTCCGCCGCCGCCGGGAGCCGGAAACCGTACTCCACGAGCGTGGCCTTGCGGGAGTGGTCCCCGCCGAACATGGCCCGGATCTGCGGCAGGGTGACATGGCTCTCGTCGATGAAACAGATGAAATCGTCCGGGAAATAGTCGATGAGGGTGAAGGGACGCTGTCCCGGCTTGCGGCCGTCGAAATAGCGGGAGTAGTTCTCCACGCCCGGGCAGTAGCCCATCTCCTTGATCATCTCGATATCGTACTCCACCCGCTGCTTGAGGCGCTTGGCCTCCAGGAACTTGCCGATGCTTTCGAAGTACTCTATCTGGGCGACGAGGTCGTCCTGGATCTGGCTTATGGCCTTCGCTCCCTTCTCCTTGGAGGTGACGAAGTTTTTCGCGGGATACAGGTCGATCTTGTCCAGCTCCTCGAACCGGGCGCCCGTGACGGGGTCCACCAGGGAAATCCGGTCCACTTCATCGCCGAAGAATTCGATTCGGGCGGCATAGTCGGCACCACCCAGGAAAATATCGACCGTGTCCCCGCGCACGCGGAAGGAGCCGCGCTTGAAGTCCGTTTCCGTCCGGTAATAGAGTGCGTCCACGATCCGGTACAGGAGGCGGGTCATGGACATTTTCTCCCCCTTCCGGACGGTCACTGTCTGGTCGTGGAAATCGTCCGGATTGCCGATGCCGTACAGGCAGGAAACGGACGAAACGACGATGACGTCCCGCCGGCCCGACATCAGGGCCGATGCGGCGCTGACACGCAGCTCGTCGATCTTGTCGTTGATGCTCAGGTCTTTCTCGATATAGGTGTCGGTCGTGGGAATGTAGGCCTCCGGCTGGTAGTAGTCGTAGTAGGAGACGAAGTACTCCACGGCGTTATGGGGGAAAAAGGCCTTGAACTCTCCGTAGAGCTGCGCGGCCAGCGTCTTGTTGTGGCTCAGGATGAGCGCCGGACGCTGGAGACGCTGGATGACATTGGCCATCGTAAAGGTCTTTCCGGACCCGGTGACGCCGAGGAGGGTAACGGCATCTACGCCCTCCTGAAGGGCTTTGCAGAGGCCGTCGATGGCTTCGGGCTGGTCCCCGGAAGGTTGGTAGCTGGACTGAAGGTCGAATTTCATGGAACAAAGATACGCCATATTTCGCATTAAAGAAACTGTCCGGTTTTTTTGCCGTATGGATAAAAAAACGTACATTTGTATGTTATTGGTGTAAAATCGCCTTAAACTTAATGGGAAAATATTCAATTCATTCGTTATGAAAGGTATCAAATTGTTTGGAGTTCTTGCTGTTGCAGGAATTCTTGCGTCCTTCGGTGCCTATGCGCAGGAGGACAACAACCGCAACGCCGACGGTTCCGTCGCCCGTGGACCGTATTTGACCAACGGCGCTTTCGACAACACGTTCATCGGCCTTGGTGCGGGTATCAACTCCGTCGCCGAGCGCGAGTACGGCCTTGGGAAGCTGGGCCTTGCCACGGAGGTCAATTTCGGTAAGTGGTTCACCCCCGCCATCGGTGCCCGTATCGGCTGGCACGGCTACAATGACACGGCCAAGAGCGGTGCGCTGAACAAGTCTCCGTTCCACTATTTCCATGGAGATCTCCTCTGGAACCTCTCCAACAGCATCGACGGTTACAAGCAGACCCGTTTCTGGAGCTTCATCCCCTACATCGGGGGCGGTGTCCTGTTGGTCAAGCATCATGAAGCCAAGGTGTTCGATCAGGAATTCGCGGCCGGCGTCGGCCTTCTCAACCGGCTCCGCCTGGGTGAGCGTGTGAACCTGGACATCGACCTGGGTCTTCTCGCCGCCCGTGCGGATGCCTATGATGCCAACGGTTTCATCGGCCGTTATCTCGGCTTCCCGACCGCAACCCTCGGCCTGTCCTTCAACCTGGGCCGTACCGGTTTTGACCGCTACGCTTCCGTGATTCCCGTGGTCGTTCCGCTTCCTTTCACCGAGGCTGACTACAATGGCCTGAAGAACAAGGTGGCCGCCCTCGAGCGCGAGAACGCCCAGCTCAAGAACAAGATCGCCGACCTGGAGAACCAGCTCGCTCCGTTCAAGAACCTGGTGGATGGCCAGACCTATCTCTTCCAGAACGGCCGCTTCACCGCCGTCGAGGCCAAGGTCGCTTCCCCGGCCACCGTGTACTTCGACCTCGGTTCCTCCAAGCTCTCCGAGCGTGAGAAGGCCCATCTCGAGTACTTCGCCGGCAACGTCGTGAATGGTGACACCCAGCTCCTGCTCACCGGCTCCGCCGACAAGCAGACGGGCACTGCCCGCGGCAACCAGAAGCTCTCCGAGCAGCGTGTCGAGACCGTGAAGAACCTCCTCACCAAGCTTGGCGCCGACGCCTCCAACATCGAGACCGTCGCCAACGGTGACACCAAGAACGTCTTCGACACCCCGGCCAAGAACCGCTGCGTCGTCATTGAGGTGAAGTAATCCGAAGTTATGGACAAACCTGAAAAGGCCGGCTCACAGCGAGCCGGCCTTTTCAATTCCATCCGAAGCTTTTACTTCCGGCCCCGGCGGCTCTTCTTGCGGCGGTTCTTGGCGGCGTTCGCGAAGAAGGCGAAGGCGGCGATGGCCACGGCGACAAGGCCGATGAAGATGTAGGTGAAGGCGTTGGCGTTGTCGCCCTTGACGCGGGACCACATCTCGATGAGCTTGCCGGTATTCTCGCCCCAGTCGTGCTCCTGGGTGGAACGGTCGATGTCGGCCTTGTCCGGATACAGGACCGGGTTGGCGCAGACGGCGGTGTCGGCCGGGGTGAAGAAGTAGGAGAGGTCGAGGGGTTCGTATTCCTCGTCGGTGAAGGCGTCACGCACCTCGGGAGCGCCGCTCACGGACACGTAGCCGGTCACTTCCACGTTGCGGATGACGATGTCCGGACGGCTCATGAAGTTGATCCAGTACTTGGCGGCCTTGGTGTTCTGCGCGTACTTCGGGATTACCCAGCCGTCGAACCAGACGGTGAAGCCTTCCTTCGGGAGGGCATAGCGGAGGTCCACGCCGAGCTCGGCGGCCTCGTCGATGGCCCATACGCCGTCACCGCTCCAGGTGAGGTTCACGTATCCCAGTTCCTGAACCATCTGGTCCTTGCCGAAATCGGCTTCCCAGCCGGCCACGAGGGGTTTCACTTCCTTCATGTAGTTCTCCACGGCGGCGATGTCCGCGTCGGAGGTGTAGTTCATGAGTTCATCCATGGTGACGGTTCCGTCGGCCAGGTCTTTCTCGCGGACTTTGAGGATGACCTGGGAATAGACATCGCGGGCGGAGTCCTTGATGAAGATGCGGTCGGCGAACTTGGGATTCTTGATGATGTCCCAGGTGGAGGCTTCCTCGTCCGTCACATACTTGGCGTTGTACAGGATGCCGGTCGTGCCCCACATATAGCCCACAGAGTAGTCGTTGGCGTTCTTGCCCTTGCCGTCCATCTTGTCGAAGCAGGCGCGGATGTACGGGGAAAGGTTCCCGTCGATGTAGTTGGGCGTGGCGCCGAAATCGCGGTCCAGCGGGAGCAGGAGGTCGCTGCGGAGCATGCGCTCGATAATGTAGTCGGACGGGCATACGACGTCGTAGTCCTCGTGTCCCTTCTCGATCTTGGAGAGCATGGTCTCGTTGATGTCGAAGGTTTGGTAGATGACCTTGACCTTTTCCCCGGTCTGCTGCTCATACCACTGTTCGAATTCGGGGATGACGGTCTCGTCGATGTAGTCGGACCAGTTGTACACCTTGAGGACTTGCGTGCGGTCCTCGGCGCAGCTCCCGAGGAGAAGGACGGCTGCGAGCGCGATCAGGATTCTTTTCATCTGTTTTCGTTTTGTTTCTGGAGACGGTCCTGGCGGACGTTGATGATGACCAGGAGGATGAGGATGACCAGGAAGATGAGCGTCATCAGCGGGCGCAGCTCGGGGGTGAGGCCGCCCTTCCGGGCATCCGTGTAAATATAGGTGGAGAGGGTGTCCAGGCCGATGGTGCCGCGGGTGAAGAACGTCACGGCGAAATCGTCCAGGGACATCGTGAAAGCGAGGATGAAGCCCGAGACCATGCCCGGCCGCAGTTCCGGCACGAGGACCTTCCACAGGGCCTGGGACGGCGTGGCGCCGAGGTCCAGGGCGGCCTCGTAGATGTTCGGATTCATCTGCTGCAGCTTCGGGAGCACGCTCAGCACCACGTACGGGGTGCAGAAGGTGATATGGGCCAGGACGACGGTCACATATCCCTGGCTGATGTGCAGGAAGACGAACAGCAGGAACAGCGAAACACCGGTGATGATGTCCGGGTTGATCATCGGAATGTTGTTCAGGAAGCTCACGACCTTCTTTTTCCGTCCCTTGAGGTTGTGGATGCCGATGGCGGCGATGGTCCCCAGCAGGGTGGAGAAGGCGGCGGCGACGAGGGCGATCAGGACCGTGTTCTCCACGGCGGCGAGCAGCGAGGCGTTGCCCTGCATCTGCCCGGTCAGGAGATTCCGGTACAGGTGGGTGGAGAAGCCCTCCCAGCTGCCCAGGACCTTGCTCTCGGTGAAGGAGAAGACGGCGATGAATACCAGCGGCGCGTACAGGAGGATCAGGAGGATCCACAGATAGAGTCTGGCGAAGAATTTACCCATGTCAGATCAGCGCTCCTTCCGCTTGTTCCTTGTCCTTGTCGAACAGGGTGGTGATACCGATGATGATGAGCATGATGAACGCGAGGGCCGCACCGTAGTTCCACATGGAGGAGTTGATGTTCTCCTGGATGATGGTACCGAACAGCTTGATCTTGTTGTTGGTGAGGAACTCGGAGATGGCGAAGGTGGACACCGTGGGCATGAACACCATCAGGATGCCGGAAGTGACGCCGGGCATCGAGAGGGGAACGGTGACCTTCCAGAAGGCCTTCCAGGGCGTGGCGCCCAGGTCCACGGCCGCCTCCGCATAGGACTTGTCCATCTTGGCGAGCACGTTGTAGATCGGGTAGATCATGAACGGCAGGTAGTCATAGACCATACCGAACAGGAGCGTGCCCTTGCCGAGGGTGATGCCCAGCATCGTGAAGAGCTGGGCCGTGGCGAGGGTGCGCATGAGGGCGTTGATCCACATGGGCATGATGAACAGGACGATCGTGACCGCGCTCCTGTTGTACTGCTTGTTCGCGAGGATCCAGGCGGCGGGATAGCCGAGCAGGATGCACAGGGCCGTGTTCTCGAGCGCCACCTCGATGGAGACGGCGAAGGTCGAGAGCGCGTCCTTGTCCGTGAAGAACTTCGCGAGGTTCCCGAGGGTGAAACGGCCCTGGCTGTCCTGGAAGGCATAGACCATGACCAGCACCAGCGGGAGTACGACAAAGAAGACGAGGAAGACGACGTACGGAATGCTCCAGTTGCTTCTCTTACCCATCTTTCCTGGAGATCTT
>Ga0247611_10008653_pt1 | contig 12473 bp, 5 predicted proteins | sample 177DNAGHGhighgp2_FD_192422 | JGI IMG/M metagenome (GOLD analysis project Ga0247611, IMG submission 192422) | Sheep rumen microbial communities from Palmerston North, Manawatu-Wanganui, New Zealand - 1770 DNA GHGhigh gp2 | ecosystem: Host-associated > Mammals > Digestive system > Stomach > Rumen ... | reverse complement strand
AAAGGTGAGAACTCCCGAAAAAGGGAGTTTGACTACAAGGCAAAGGCGGGCGGGAGCACGCCGGTCAGCTGAAAAGCTGATTGCCGCAGTGAACGAGCGAAGCGAGTAGCCTAACAGCGCCTTTCAGACAAAAAAGCCACCCATAAGGGTGGTTTTTTTCATAAAAAAAGCACCACAAGGGTGCTGTTTTTTTTAATTGGCGGAAAGGGGGAGATTCGAACTCCCGGAGGGGTCGCCCCCTCGACGGTTTTCAAGACCGCTGCATTAAACCGCTCTGCCACCTTTCCAATTACATACGTTCACAATAATTCTTTTCTGGAAAACCGTCCGACAAACTAAAGTTTGTCCCCTCGACGGTTTGGAGCTGACGCTCATCTGCGATTCCAAGACCGCCAAAATTAAACCGCTCTGCCACCTTTCCAATAATAACAAAATCAAAACCTGGAAAACCGACTGATTTTCTGCCATTCTCAACCTTAACCCGAGAATCCCAAAAACAAAAAATCCTCGCATATTTCCATACCGCGAATCGGCAATCAAAAAAATGGTGCCGACAGAGAGACTCGAACTCCCGACCCACTGATTACAAATCAGTAGCTCTACCAACTGAGCTATGTCGGCATCAATTTCTCCGCCTGTTTACCCTATAATTTCATTAAATGCAAGCATTTTTTCATCAACTGTTTATTTTCTCCGATTCGGACCAAAAAAAATTAATGACTTTTAAATAATATTATGTTAAAATATCCGTAAAATGAGGCTTTTAGAACAACTTTGATAAAAATAATATATTTTTGACAAAAAGTTGTTGAAATTCGTGAAAATTTGTGATATATTCCTCACAATTAATCTATGAATACATCACAAAATAAGCATTTTATGAGGAGATGAAATTATGAGCGAGACCAACAATATGACAAACCACGAGATGACTGTGGATGAGGCAAAGACAATTCTTTCAAATTTTGGTTTGTTCAGTCGTGAAGATATATTGAAGGCTGTTAAATGTATGCAACAAAACGATGCGCAAAGCGACGTTTTGGCTGATTTTTTTAAGTCATTTAGAAAATCTAATGGTAGCAAATTTGATGGCGATTATGACTTAACTTATGATATTTTAAGGCAAGATGCTAATAATAATCAAGATTTGTTAAAAGTCACACAAGGAAAAGCCGCAGAATTAAGTAAGGCTAATTTACAAAAGCTTTCAATTAGCGATTTGGATACTATGGCCGCAGTAATGCGTGCTGCAAACAAAGATAGTAGTGAGGAGTGGAAAAATACATGCACTTCTTATCTTCGACAAATTAACAATGAGATTTATATTCGTGCTAATGGGTATCATCAATCTGGTGAGCTTGTTCCTGACGAAGATATGGACATTTTGGAGCATTATATCTCTAGAACAGATCCTGATCTTGTAAACTCTCGCCCTGCTCCAGACTACCTGCCTCTTGTCGATATTGCCTCACAGCTCAATTCGCAATACGATATAGACAATGGGCTTAATAAGACTACAGAGGTATTGGACACATATAATAACCAAGAATTTGGTAAGATTAATGACGATGATGAAGAGTTCAAACAATTCTTAGATAGAATCGTTATAGAAGATGAAAAATCAGAAGAACCTCAAGATGAGAAAAAGAAGAATGATATTATTGGCCTGTTAAAAGATGCAGCCATAATCAGAGCTCAACAAAAACGTCTTCAAGATCCTGAAGTTAAAGCGGAGGATGAGTTCAAACTCATCGTTGCCGAAGCTTATGTTGCCGGATCTATGGAGGAAATTCCCTCAAGTGAGACAATCTGCGATGCCAAAAAATGGAAAGAATATCTTGATAGATTGCATGAGGAAGCGAAAAAAAGATTAGATAATTTTGGCAAAGACAAGGATAAAATCACATTAAAGGTTAAAGATATTATCACCGCAGTAGCTGTTACCAATTCAGAAGCTGAAAAATTTTCTCGCAAATTGAGCCGCAAATTAAAAGGCGTCCAGACCAAAATCGGCGAAAAAGCAAATCAATTAGGTCAAAAAGCTAAAAGCTTATGGGGCAACCGCCATCAAATAACTAAAGCTGTTGCCGATAACTTAAGCGACCGCAAATGGCAATTTATCAGCAATACTACCCTTGCAGTTGGAACATCTGCTCTTGTTGCCACACCGATTGGTTCTGCAGCAGTTATCGGTTATGCCGCTTATTCTGTTGCTGGTAACTATGTCTGGCCGATTGTGGCAGAAGCTCGCAAGATGAAACGACTTGCCGAAGAAAAAGGCCAACCCCCTGCGCCTTGGAAAGAAAGATGGAAACAAGCAAAAGAAACCATGAAAAAGAGCAAGAGCTATCAAACTCGTTGCAACTGGGGTTGGGTTGCCGGTATCGCCACAGCCGGTTTAGGTGTTGCAAGTATGGGTTTGGTTAATGGTGCTGTAGCTGGCCAAATTTCTGCCAAAGCGGCAAAAGTTTTGGGCGGGGCCGCACGTGCAGCATCTACTTCACTTGCTTCGATAACAACCAATATCAACACCAAAAAAGATTATAAAGAAGGCAAAGTCGATAAGGCATCGCTCAATGCAGCCCGCGTTTCAACAGCTGTATCTGTTTTGGGCGCCGGTTTAGCCTCATATTTAGGCATGAGTAGAATTGGTGCAATGAATACATCAGACTTGGCCAATACCATGCAATCCGGTTTCGGTGGAAACAACCTCACCGATGGTAATGGCGGCTCCGGTATGGGCACAGGTTATACTACCCCTCAAACCGGTGCTTATACCCCGGATAGCACAGCAGCAGACTCTCTCCGGTATTATATGGGGCAAGGTCAAGATAGTGTTGCTCCGGGCAATGATAGCTCTGTATCCGGCTCTGGTTCTGATTCTGATTATAATGGTGGCGATCAACAAGTCGTTGAATCTTTTGACCCCTCTGAATTGCGTGGCAATGAGGTTCATATGTATAACGTTATTAACAGAAAATGGCCGGATGGAACAATAGCTTCTTATCTGTCATCAATCCAAGGCAATGAATTTGTTTTGGCTAACGGAGCTCATTATTCTCTTCCGGACGGTGTAAGCAAAATGCAAGCACTCTTTGCCTATCAACGTTTGGATGAATGGACAAGGGGTGTAAATAATGAAGAAATCCGAACAAATGTCCGTATATTAGGTGCGTTGTTCAGAGTAAAAGATTGTGATGATATAGACAACTTTACTCCTGCCCAGATAAAGAAAGCAATCAGCATAATCCCCTCAGTTAAAACCGAGACTGGTGTGAGAGACGTTATGATTGAAGGTTGTCCTTGTCCGCAAAAGGGCTATGTATTCGGCACCATAGATTATGACAAATTGAATTCCGCTCTCGGCACGAATCTTAAACCGAAAATTGATCCGGAAACCGGCCTGCCGATTCTAAAAGGCGTAAGAGCACCTAGATGGAATTTTAATGATCCTTGTGATCCTAAGCCTCATTTTGAAAAGGTAGCCGTTAACTGCGATTGTGAAGAAAAAGAGGTTCCGCATGTAAATGAGCCAAAAGAACAAGAAGCTCCGCGTGCTGTTGAAAAAGGTCCGAAAAAATTACCTGGTGTTAGTATTCCTGAGGATCGTTCAGCGCTTAAAGGGGCTGATGTAAAAGGAGAACCGGTCACAATTCACTCTACAAAATCGACCGATGATTATCATACTGATACCTCAAAAGTAAAATTAGATTCCGATAAAAACCCGGTAAAACATGTTTCATATAAGAAAAATGATGACGGAGAACGTATCGAAATGGTAAGTGGTCCTTATGATGGTGCAGTGGATAATGGAAACGGCTATGCTCAAGAAAATAGCGGTAGGTTTAATCGTCGATTCACTATGACTAGAGAAGCCTACGATCGCGCTATTACTAATACCGATCCAAATAACAATCCGTTTTTCGTAGAACAGTCTTCTCATCCTCTTTCTGATACAGAGTACAGTCAGTTAAATAATCCTGACACCAATGTTGTCTATAAAGGTGAGGTTGAACATGATGGAAGCAATAGCAGTCGTTATGAAACTTCATTGACTGATATGGAAGTGGCTTATCTGAATTCTGCAGTGGATATTGATCCGTCTCAAGGTCTTACCTTAACTCAAGATGGAAACAATTATGTCATAACCATGAAAGATACCGATGGTAGTACTGTTACCTTAAAATTTGATACTGAAGGTCACGGAAGTATTACAAATGCCAAAGGTGAGGCTGTTCTTATGATTCCTGCAGATCGTGAAGCTTTGGCCCAGCTTGCTCATGAAAAAGTTCTGGCTGATGCTAATGTTGATGTTAAATTTAACTTTGGAGCCCAACCGGGAACGCCGACAGAACGTCTGGATGATCTTCGTAATAATCCGGTTAGTCAGGAAGAAGTTAATACTAACTATACCATGATGAAGAGTAACCTCAAAGTTGTTCCTAGTCAGTCTGGTGTTCAAAATGTTGATATAGTTTCTATGGCCAGAAACAGAGGTGGAAACACTATTTAATAAGGTATATACTTCACAAAGGCGGGGTTTTCCCCGCCTTTTTTAATGTCATTGCGAGGCGATGAAATCGCCGCGGTAATCCCGGCTTATTTTTCTCTGTCATTCTCGGACGTGTCGCCATTTTCTTTTTATGTCATTCTCGGACGTGTCGCGTCAGCGACCTGATCCGAGAATCCAAAAAACATGCATCATATTTTGGACCCTCGGATCAAGTCCGAGGGTGACAATGATATGTCATGCCCAAAATACCTCACAATGTCATTGCGAGCCTCGATAGAGGCGCGGCACCCTTTAATGTCATTGCGAGGAGTGTTAACGACCAAGCAATCTCGGCAAATTTAAAACTTGTCACCTCTGAGCAACTGAAAGTTGCGAATAAGGTGTCTTCGAATTCTTTTATTTTTCAGCGATTCCCTCATTAAAAAAACACTTGCAAAATTCCCCAAATGTGCTATACTCAAAAATGGATAAAAAGTTATTTTGTTTGAGATTGTGATTATAATTGTGTTGAAAAAAAGGGTTAATTTATGATAGTTGCATAGTGTTGCAATATAAAAATTGGCTTTTGTTTTATTCATCATTTGTGATTTTAGTCGAAACAGAAAAAATCTTTTTTAGAGTGATTAAAGATGTTTCAGGTGCAAAAAAAGGCGCGTGGAATGCTTTTTCATTTTAAATAGATAAAATAGCGTTTTATCAAAATCGAAAAAATTTTTGTAAATAATAAAAAGGAGTTACCGGACTAACAAAGCTCCTATCAAAAACACCGGAATTAAAAATGAAAAAAGTAATGTTCCTTATGGCTGTCGCTGGCATGATGCTCGCATTCGCATCATGCGAAAAAGATGAGATTTTCGAAAACTCATCCACTATCACCCCCACCTCCACCCGCACGGATGTGAAGTGGTTATTTGCCCGCGACACCATGTGGGCAATATTCACAAATGGCGACACCCTGCCGACACAGCAAGTGACCTCAACTCCTAAAATCCGCGCAGAGCGGATTTATAAAGAGGAGGGCACCAACGGCATCGCCCCCACCGCAAACCTCGAAGCCACCTTTGTAAACAACATCGCCACCTCGTTCCCGTATAACTACGGGATCAACAACGAGGTGTACGTTAATCAATACGTGACACTCACCGTCGGTGGGGTTACGTATGAGAACGTACCGGCAGCGGAAACGCTGAAGGTGCGTGGGTGGCACACAGTCGATAATGTTGCATCTGCTCCGTTCCACGAGCAGAGCCACACCACCTACACCCTCCTGAACGGGCAGGGTGAGGTTGTGATTATCGACAACGACAGCATCAGCTGCCAGCAGCTGTTTGCTGTTCGTGAGGTCCTCCCCACGGTGGTGCACGACACCACTGTTGTCGTAATACACGACACAGTGGTTGAAACGAGAACCATTGTGGTGTACGACACCGTCATCGACGGTCGTTGGGTTACGCGCTGGGAAGCGCGCACCCGTGTGGCTATACACCACAGCCACACTGCCACCACCGCCACCGACTCCTACAACCCCACGAATCACACCTACGTCGTAAAATGTCTCAATAGGACCGACTCCGTCTTCACGGAGAGGCTGTACATTGAGTATAACGACAATACCATGGATTCATCTATGGTCCATTCCTGGACCACAAGTTTTCCATGGTATAAGGAGTGGTCCAGAACGGTAACTCTGAATGGAAGCAATCCCGGTAGCGGTCGGGCTAATGTGGTGAGCAACACCGCCAACTTTGGCGGCGGCAACAGCGTTGCCTTCAGCAACCCCACCATCACCACCACCCCGGTGGCTGGTATGGAGAACGCCACTGACTGTGGCGACGTATTAGTTTACGTCACCGCAGTATCGAACGGGGTTAATGTGCGCACAGTGGTTCGCCACGGGAATTCTGCCGACTCCACCGAGGGATTCATCCCTTGGAACGGCACCACCCCGCCGACACCTCCTACTATTGTCAGAATTGACACAACTTGGGGAAACTGCACAACCGCTAATAACGGTGTGTATAACCCCTATACCGAAGTAGTGTCATTTGTTGTCAATAAGCAGTATCGTTTAGATACTGTATACAGCGACAACACACATGGACATTCAGTGTGGATGACCGCCAGCGCCACCTATCAGTATATGGTGTCGCGCACCGGCCAGCCCACTGTGGGAATGATAAACAATCTTCCCATTTCAATATCCTCTGACAACACTGCCAGTTTCGGTGGTGGTGCCTTCACGGAGACTTTAACTCCGGTAGGCACACAGCGGTTCTGCCCGCTCACCCTCACCAGCGCCGTGCTCACCAGCAACGGCACTATGTGGACGGGAAGCTACGGCACCTCCACCCCCACCGTCACCATCACAGAGCAGTGGGGCACAACACCACCGATTTTCACATCGGTTCTGGCCGCTGCCGCCACCGACACCTACTCACACCAAATTTTCAGCCAAGCTTCATACCGCACCACCTACGTGTGTGTGGTTGCCCAAGTCGGAACGAATTATCGTTTCTACTGGGCAGAGCTGGCACCAGGTTTGGTGCGTACTGACTTCGATTCCGTCAGCATAACCTCTGCCGAGGCAAATTTCTACGTAAACCACCTGTCGGACGGATACTATCCGGCGATGGTTTGCGATCACAACAATCATACCACGTTATATCGTGGTGTTGTGAGCAGCATAGAACTCGGCACAGGTTGGCAGCAGACCTACCGGCTTGCCCCCAGCAACAGCTTAGCCTATGTCATGGGGGGAAGCAGTTGGACGATGGCCGGCGACAACGGTCGGTCAGCTGTCCGCGGCGTGATGAACGCAAGCGGTCAGATAGTTGCCGACGGGGTAACGGTTCAACTCTATTAATCATCTCTGCCGTAGGGTTTTTACCTGACCGGCGCTTTTAAAAGATTTTCTGTCTGGAGGGTGAGCGAGAGCTCCCCTTCAGACCTAATTCAAAAAATCACAAACGAAATGAAAAAAACATTAATGGTTGCGGCCGCCCTCGTGCTTGCCGCAACAACCCCCGCATGGGGGCAATCAAATACCAAGCCCGATCAGCTCGATTGCTGGGAGTTGGTCGGATTTGGTGGGGTTAGTTTCGCCACAAAGGCACCCGTTTGGGGTGTCGACGTGGTGCGCTACAGCCGTAGCGGCTCAGGCATTTATGCCGAGGCCATAGTCTACGGCGCCCCCAAAACCCCCGGAGCCGATCTAGGCTTTGGCTACACCTTCGCAGGGGATGTGGCCTTCGTAAGGGGAAGCCTGCTTGGCGGGATCGGCCCAGTCAGAAAAAACCTAATGACATCGAATGATGTCTTTAGGCGGAGTACTGATCTGAGGCAGATCAGCCCCGAAATCGGGGTTCAAGTCGCTGCCGGCCTCGTGCTCGGCGGTGGGTTTGACATAACCCTTTCGGCGGCTTACCGCCTCCCAGTTGGAGTAAAATCCAACACCGCTGTCAATGGTCTGACCATTGATAGCGAAAAAAGTTTAACCCCCGACTTCACCGCCTCCCTCGGCCTAGGGTGGAAAATATGTGGCTCCAATCGCTATGATGGAGACCACGCCACTCAGCTGTTCGCCAGCTGCGGTTTGGGTGCAAACCCTTACGCCTCAATTGCAGCAGAGTGGTTCCAACCAATGGGGTGGTCATGGTTTCTACACTATGGCGCAGAATACCAAATGGGCATTAAGGATCAGTTGTCAAAAGTGCTGGTCTTCACCGGTTTCCAATACCGGATTGAGGATCAGTGGCATGACGACAGTTGGCTCCTAATCACACTCGACCCCATAAAGGTCGGGTTGGGAGAAGCCCAATGGTCAGCGACCACCTACAGCCAAACCGAAGCAGGGTGGCTCGAATCTAAACTGGGCAACACCCAGCCAGGATTGGCCGTCGCCGGGTATCTTGGTGTCGAAATACTTCCAGCAAAGTGTTTCGACTGGAAAACCAAGTACCAGCTGGCTATCCGCGTCGGGTATGAACCTTCAAAGGTTTTTATACCAGGCGTGAAAATAGCCGGGGTGGACAAATTTGAGATTGAAAAAAATAACCCTGTTCATCACGGGGTTAAAATAGGAGTAGGTCTCACTTTTTAAATTAATCCAAACCTGGTAACATGGCGAGCAGGGCTACAGCTTTGCACCATATAAATCAGGTTTTACAGCTCCCTCATGAAAAAGGGGGCTGTTTTTGTTTTAAATAAATGCCATACCTATTCCCTAATGTCATTGCGAGCGATAGCGCGGCAATCCCGGCAGAATCCAATAAGCCGAGATCACCACGTCGGTCGTTATCACTCCCTCCTCGTGATGACATTATTATTTTTTTCCACAAAAATTGTTTTTATTAACCAATCAGTAATAAATATTGTGTTAATGTCATCCTAGATTTAAAGTATATTAGGAGATTCGAACGATGAATAAATTTACAACTTTAGCGGCCTCCGCTCTTGTTTTAAGCATGGCCTTATCCGCTCCGGCAGAAGCACGTGACGGATTCTATCTCGCCGCCCGCGGTGGTTTAGTTTGGAACAATTTTAACTCCAAAGATGATGCTGTTTCCGAGACCTCTCAGTCAAATATCGGACGTGCAAATGAATATTCCGGCGCCATCGGTTATCGTTACAAATTCGTCCGCGCTGAAATCGAATATATTCATCGTGATGACACCGATGAACCATATGATGATGAAAACGGCGTTCACACCGCGGATTTATCGGTTGGTTCAAAATCTTTGATGTTTAACGGTTATCTCGACTTTTTGCCCAACTACTGGATCAGCCCTTACATCGGCGGCGGTCTCGGTGTCAGCAAAATTGAATTTACACATACTGAAGTTGGTGCATTGGGCGGATCAGATACTTGGAAAAAGAATCGCGCCTTCACTTGGCAGGCCGGTGCCGGCGTAAGCATCCGTCTCAACAAATGCCTCAATATCGATACCGGTTATCGTTATTGGACCTTGGGCAAGATTCTCCATGCCGAGGTTAATGCTCACGAGTGGTATGCCGGTCTTCGTTTCACTTTCTAAACGAACCCGATTGATTTTCAACAGCGAGACTCGATTCTCGCTGTTTTTTTTGTTTTTACCCCTCCGATTCGGTAAATTTTTGACCGCTTGTGCATAAATTTTTATCATAAAAATCATATAGTTAACTTTTAGGGAAATAAAATTTCACTTTTTTTGAAAATTAGTGTTGACATTTTTTTTGTGCGGGCTTATACACAAGCTCACCGGCGCAAAAGTGCGTCGGCGGTTATAAAACAGAGTAGATAAGAAATAAGAGGATACGCAGACAGTATTGTGTGTTTGAAAAAATATATAATAAAGTCTGAAGTATTTGAAAAAGGAACCTATGAGAAATTCTTTTTTGAGTAATTTAGACAGGATAAGATTTTTATCGATTAAGATGAGAGTTTGATCCTGGCTCAGAACGAACGCTGGCGGCAGGCTTAACACATGCAAGTTGAACGGGAATTTGAGATAGCTTGCTATTTTGAATGAGAGTGGCGCACGGGTGAGTAATACGTGGGAACATACCTACTAGTTCGGAACAACTGATGGAAACGTCAGCTAATACCGGATAAGCCCTGAGGGGGAAAGATTTATCGCTAGTAGAATGGCCCGCGGCAGATTAGGCAGTTGGTGGGGTAAAGGCCTACCAAACCAACGATCTGTAGCTGGTCTGAGAGGACGATCAGCCACATTGGGACTGAGACACGGCCCAGACTCCTACGGGAGGCAGCAGTGAGGAATATTGGGCAATGGGGGGAACCCTGACCCAGCCATGCCGCGTGAGTGAAGAAGGTTTTCGGATTGTAAAGCTCTTTCGGGAGAGAAGATGATGACGGTATCTCCAGAAGAAGCCCCGGCAAACTTCGTGCCAGCAGCCGCGGTAATACGAAGGGGGCGAGCGTTGTTCGGAATTACTGGGCGTAAAGGGTGTGTAGGCGGTTTAGTAAGATAGTGGTGAAATACCTAGGCTCAACCAAGGAATTGCCATTATAACTATTGAACTAGAATGACAGAGAGGATAGCGGAATACCCAGTGTAGAGGTGAAATTCGTAGATATTGGGTAGAACACCGGTGGCGAAGGCGGCTATCTGGCTGTTAATTGACGCTGAGGCACGAAAGCATGGGGATCAAACAGGATTAGATACCCTGGTAGTCCATGCTGTAAACGATGAATGCTAGTTGTTGGTTGATGATCAGTGACGAAGCAAACGCGATAAGCATTCCGCCTGGGGAGTACGGCCGCAAGGTTAAAACTCAAAGGAATTGACGGGGACCCGCACAAGCGGTGGAGCATGTGGTTTAATTCGATGCAACGCGAAGAACCTTACCAACTCTTGACATCCTTATCGGGGAGATCAGAGATGATTTCTTTCAGTTAGGCTGGATAAGTGACAGATGCTGCATGGCTGTCGTCAGCTCGTGTCGTGAGATGTTGGGTTAAGTCCCGCAACGAGCGCAACCCTTGCTTTCAGTTGCCAGCATGTAAAGGTGGGCACTCTGGAAGGACTGCCGGTGACAAGCCGGAGGAAGGTGGGGATGACGTCAAGTCATCATGGCTCTTACGAGTTGGGCTACACACGTGCTACAATGGCGCTTACAGAGGGGAGCGAAGGCGCGAGCCAGAGCAAATCTTAAAAAAGCGTCTCAGTTCAGATTGCACTCTGCAACTCGAGTGCATGAAGTTGGAATCGCTAGTAATCGCGGATCAGCATGCCGCGGTGAATACGTTCCCGGGTCTTGTACACACCGCCCGTCACGCCATGGGAGTTTGTTCTGCCTGACGGCGTTGAGGTAACCGAGCAATCGGGGCCTGGCGACCACGGTAGGGTGAATGACTGGGGCGAAGTCGTAACAAGGTAGCCGTAGGGGAACCTGCGGCTGGATCACCTCCTTTCAAAGACAATAGAGCGCATGATACTGTCTACGTATCCTTTTATGAGGTGGCAAGCGTCATATTGAGAGATATGGGTTTGTAGCTCAGGTGGTTAGAGCGCACGCCTGATAAGCGTGAGGTCGGAAGTTCAAGTCTTCCCAGACCCACCATTAGAGGGGGTATAGCTCAGCTGGGAGAGCACCTGCTTTGCAAGCAGGGGGGCAGGAGTTCGAACCTCCTTACCTCCACCAAAATAGGATATATCACGAAAGTGATGGTTATAAAACAGAGTGAATAGGAAAGAAAGAATAATCTAAGGAGAAAAGTATAATATACCTTTATTTGTAATACGGGTAATTTTACTGAGTAACGAGATGTATGAATGAGAGATTATTTATACATAAAGAAGAATCAAGCGAATGGTAAGAGCATTTAGTGGATGCCTTGGCAATCAGAGGCGAAGAAGGACGTGATACACTGCGAAAAGCCGTGGGGAGCTGTGAATAGGCTATGATCCGCGGATATCCGAATGGGGAAACCCAGCCCGTGAGGGTTACTCTGACACGAATAAATAGTGGAAAGAGGGCGAACGCAGGGAACTGAAACATCTAAGTACCTGCAGGAAAGGAAATCAACCGAGACTCCGAAAGTAGTGGCGAGCGAAATCGGATCAGCCGATGGGTTGACAGTGAAATGAGAGGAACACGATGGAAAGCGTGACCGAAGAGGGTGATAGTCCCGTAGTTAAAAAAAAGCTGTTAATTCTTGAGTAGGGCGGAGCACGAGGAATTCTGCCTGAATATGGGGAGACCACTCTCCAAGGCTAAGTACTACTGATTGACCGATAGTGAACGAGTACCGTGAGGGAAAGGTGAAAAGAACCCCGACAAGGGGAGTGAAATAGAACCTGAAACTGAATGCTTACAAGCAGTTGGAGGGGTTTTAAGCCCTGACAGCGTACCTTTTGTATAATGGGTCAGCGACTTAGTGTATGTAGCAAGCTTAAGCCGGTAGGTGTAGGCGAAGCGAAAGCGAGTTTTAATAGAGCGATAAGTTACATGCATTAGA
>Ga0247611_10008651_pt1 | contig 12475 bp, 14 predicted proteins | sample 177DNAGHGhighgp2_FD_192422 | JGI IMG/M metagenome (GOLD analysis project Ga0247611, IMG submission 192422) | Sheep rumen microbial communities from Palmerston North, Manawatu-Wanganui, New Zealand - 1770 DNA GHGhigh gp2 | ecosystem: Host-associated > Mammals > Digestive system > Stomach > Rumen... | reverse complement strand
CAAGTTCTTCAGACATTTTTAAATTATAAGTAAAATCTTTAATTCGTTGTGTTAAATCTTTTAATCTTCTAGCTATATCGTCTACTTGATCTGATGCAGATTCCATCTGAGATAATGGAAACACTGTATTCCAAGCTTTTTTTATTAAATCTCTAACTGCAATAATTGCATCATAAAGATTCCAAAAAGCTCCTTGATTTGGTTCACCATGTTCTCCAAATATATCATCACGTCCACCAAATTCTTTCCAAACTGATAAAATATCATTTCTGAAATTACCTGATTCAGCAAATACGTCATATAATTCATTTGCTAATTCAGACCATAGTTTGATCGACTCATCTTTATTTCCAAAAATTGTTTCAAATGTTGTCATCCATTTTGAAGAAACCGCATCTTTTACAGCATTTATAACATCAGTAAATGTTCTTGCCTCTTGAGCAGCTCTAAATGCTTTAATCGCGAATTCATCAAACTGGTCTCCGTATTTTTCTAATACTTCGGTTGCAGTAAGTCCTTCACGAATAGAAATCTCATATATTTCATCAACTGCCGCTGAATATTTATTCAACGTTTCAACTAAAACATCACTTGTGAACCATCCTTCACTAAAATATTGCAAAAATCCTGATTTATCAAATTTTTTGCCAGTTTTAGTTACAAATTGTTCGCCTTCTTTAGTTAATTCACCCAATGCTACGGCTGTTGCTAAAACATTTTCTCTAAACTCTTCGGTATCCATATTAGCAGTTTGGATTGAACTCCAGTCTTGTCTGTTAATACTTCTACCCATTGCTTGAGCCAATTGCATCATTGCTCTAGATGCAACTTGAGCATTTTGACCAGATAAAGCAGCCCATGTAGCAATACCTTCCATTGCTTTTACTGACTTATCTAAATCTTGTCCTGCTGCAATAAATTTACCAACATAATTGGTCATATCGGTAAATGAATACGATGTTTCATCAGAGAACCATGTTAATTTGTCAAGTTGTTCATTTACAACTTCAGTTTTTTTAGCTAGATCCGTTATTTCTTCACCAGCTATACGTATTTTTTGAGCCATCATAGTGGCTACCGATATTGTTTTTTCTCCAAATTTAGCCCATCCAGATGATATATTATCAACAGAAAGTGATTTGACTAAAGTTGAACCTAATTGCATTAAACGATTTGTTAAATTAACTACGAATGTTGTAGCCGCTATTTGCATAGCTGAGAATTTAACTTTAACTTTTTCTAAACTATCGCCAACACCTTTAAAGTCGAGATCTCGCTTGAAGTTATCTAATGACTTAGATGTTTGCTTAATATTTTTTTCAAACTGTTTGTTGTCAAATTCCATTCGGACAACTCGAGTATCTACGGTATCTTTTGCCATGTACAATCAAGCTCCTCTCTTATTAAAATTATTTCATTTTATCTATATATTTAAATATTTCTTTTATTGTTTGGTCTATATAATGCTTTCCAGCTATCAATTGGCCTGTTTGTAAAGCATGGCCTTCATCTACTAAAATAGCTATATTATATCCATTTTGAATATTCGAGTTATGCATATCTATAACATACTCTCCTTTTATTATTTTTATTTCATAACTCCATGACTCTGATGTTTTTCCAGAACCTTTTGGAGTATTATTTCTAAATAACTCTAATGAATAATCAGCTATTTTAAATATTTGATCATCTGTAAACATAGATTTTTTATGAGATAGTAAATATTTTTCAGTATTTTTAAAATCACCTGTAGTTTTTACTTTTATGCTCATATTAATTATCCTTTTGTATTATATTTTTGTCGTCTGGCAGCATTTAATGCTCTGTTTTGAGATAATATATCTCTCTTAGACATTTTACCGCCGTGTTTACCAGATTGTTTAGCTTCTTCGACATTACATATTCTAATTAATGTTAATAATCTATTCAAATGCCATTTTTGACATTCAAATGGTATTCCATAAGATACCATCCAATAATAAATTAATTCGCTCGTAATAATTTGTTTATTTGGTCTAACAGGGGCTCCGCCTTCAGCTTTTTTTTCGTTAAACCATGTTGCCGTAGCAGTATCGCTAATATAATCATTTATTTGTTTAAACTCTTCTTCTCCTAATAATTCATATATCATAGGATTGACATTTTGTGTAATAGTCATACATTTAATGTAATACAAGATTTCTTCTTTAGTTTTATTATCTGTAGACAAATAAGGTTTTCTAAAGTGAGCCTCCCATTTAGAAAGAGAGACTAACGAATGCTCTAAACATAATGTTGTTGGTTTAGTTACAACAAATTCGTTCTTTGAAGCATCCCAACCTTCTTTTACGTCTATTTTTAATTCGAACATTGATAGTCTCTCCTTTTATTAATTTGTTTTTTTTATTTAAAAATTATTTTTCTGGAACTGGAATTTGTTTTTTAGATGCTTTAGCGACATCAGCTGGAATAATTCCACTAATAAAAGCAGATGCTGATTCAGCATTTGTAGCTAATTCCATAAATAATTCAGAATATGCTTCTGTTTGTGAGAAAGATTCTTTTAATTCAGGAGATTTAATAAATCTCTTACCATCCGCACTCTTTTCACCATAAGAACGGAGAATTAAATCTTTAAAAATCTTTACTAATGATGGGGTATCTTGAGCTGCTGTAATTCTTTGTAACATAGCTGTCATACCACCAGGAATTTCTAATTCCATTTCAGCGATTTCCGCTTTTGATAAATTGAAGTAGAAATCTTCTTCTCTTTCGACACCATTGTAATCGGTGTATTTAATTGTTTTCTTTAACATTTTATTTTACTCCTTTTATTTAATTTGTTAAAAAGACCCCTCCAATCCATTTTGAATTTGGAAAGGAAGGGCCTTTAATTTAATAATTAATCGGTTAAGCTTAAGCTAATAATGCGATTAAATCGTTTGGTAACAAGAGCATTGGTTCTCCTGTAAAACCAGGAACTTTAGCTGCAATTGCAGTTACTTGTTCTTGTTCATCGGTACCGGCTAAAGCGGCTTCGATTAAAGCAAGTTTATCGGCACCGACTTTTGTTGAATCGATTTCAATGTGAGCAGTTGGTTTGAAACCAGTAACTTCCACTGGAATTGTGGAAATTTCCCAAGAGAATGTGATTGCTTCTGGGGAATCATTGACTGTTTCATAAGCTCTTTCAGATGGAGCTGCTGTAGCACCATAAATAAGGTGAATCTTATAACCAAGTTCTGGATTAAGATCATTACCAACTTTAGTGCGGTAGCAGAAACCAAATGCTTTTCTAGCTTGTTGACCAATTTTGACACCTTCCGCTAAAGAAGCAGAACCATCACATTGTTCGAATTCTTCTGGATATGTATAGGCTTCAATTGTAGCTTTGAAGTCTTCTGCAGACATTAAATTTAAGTATTTAATATTATCCGCATAAATTGCTGAAACTTCAGCGCCTTCTGGAGATTCTGTAACAGCTGTTAAACCATTCCAAGCAACACCTTTGTCGTAGGTTTGGCCATTAGCATTCATTGGGTACAAAATACCATGATCAACGCCAGTCTCATAAAAATGTTCACCAACTTTGTCCCATTGGATTTTTTTACTATCTGCCATGATATATCCTCCTAATAATAGATATTAAAAATGTCATGATTTAAGTTATCAACGACTAAATGTCTTACAAATCTTGCCGTTTTAAACTTGGCCATTTTGTTAACTATTTCGCTATCTGGATCTGGATCAATAATAGTTACTCTATATTGTCTTGGATCTAAATATACATCATTGTTAGCATACGTATTATTTATGTCATGACGTTCATATATAATACATGGATAATTAATTTTTATTGTTTCTGGGGGTTGAAAATATACATTTCTAGATCCCAAAATTTTTACTAACATATTGTGTAATTGTATTCTATTTCGCATATTTTCAATCTCCTTAAAAATATCAACCCTCGAAGTCGGACAGCGACAAGTAGAGTCTATTTAAAATTTTTTAGTTATTGTATTATCAGATAATCTTCTAAATCCTTGTGATTCATAATATAAAATGTCTGCATTTGAATTAAAATCTGAACTATGTTCGGTACAAAATACATATAATTCGCATGCAAAATTTTGTTCTGGATCTATATATTCGGAACGAGCTCTTATAAAACCATTATGAGATCCAAAATTAGAAATTGAAAAAATGTTTTTAAGTATAACTTTTCCATTTTTTAAATCTGATTCCGATAAATTTATATGACTAATACCATAAAAAGATTTATCATTAGCTCTTGATCTAACGAACACTGAGCTTTCGAAACGTTTTCTATTAGTTGAGGTTAATGATATAGATGGATTTGTACTACCATCATGTGTATACCATTGGCCAGCTGAATGAACTAATAATTGAGCTCTAAGTATAGTCTTTTTATAATTTATATAATACAATAACACTGGATCTGTTACTGGTTCAAAAGTAATTTCCAAATTTTCTTGATTTTTTTTGTATTTATCTGGTACTAATTTGCAATTTAAGCTTGGCATATTATTAACAATATAATTATTAACATATTCATCAGCTTCTCTTTTATTAGTCGATATTTTACTGCTTACTTCAAATGGATCTCCAGTCAAAGTAATTATTAATCTAGGATATTCTAATTTGGCTCTATGTACTTTCCAAGTAACATTTTTATAATAAACATATTTCAAAAATTGAAGATTATCAATGGCATAAGAGTCAACGACAACACTTATAATATAAAGAGCATTAACATCATCGTTGACTTTATTGGATCCCTTTAATCCATAAGTGTTTTGTATAAAATCTCCATAAGCTTCGATTTCTAAAAAACTTTCCATCCAAACCCCAGGATTTTTTTCATACGTAATTGCGTATCCTAATTTACCATAAAACTTCATTTTGAATTTCCTTTATTATTTACCTTCTGGTTGAGCTGGTTCCTCAACAGATTCCGATTCAAATGTAATACCGCTTAAAGCAACTTCTTTGACTACTACTTCTTCGCCTAAAGTTACTGTAAATTGTAGTACTGCATTTGGTTTATTTGTACAAATGACCACGATATTTCTATCTTGATCTAATGTAACAGGAGCTTTTGAACTTCCTTTTAGTTTGTATTGAACAGTTGCTCCTTCTGGAACACCGTTAACTTTGAGTGCTATATAGTTGCCTGATTGCTCAGCTGCTTTTGAGCTAAATTCAGTCCATCCACTAATATAGTGTAATGTGCCTGAAGCGACTCCGTTATTAATAACTAAATCGCTTTGCAATTCACTAGCTAACTTCCCAAATAATGCACCTGCCTCATCGGTCTCGGGATCTACCGTGACGCTACCTAAAAAGAACCTTTTTCTTCAAAGCTAATTGCGGAATATGGTTTGACTAACGCACCAGAGCAACGTGTTTCGATTAAGTATTCGTACTTGTTGTAGTTGATGTCGAAATCATCAAACATGTTAACGGCACCGCCTTTATCAGCACCAACACGATAGTCTCTCATATTGACCAATAAACCTAAAAGTTTGAATTGATCATTACCAGATGTACGTGTAGCACCTTCCATAACTTCAACAGTGACGATATCTTTAACACGTAATGCTGTTTTAAGCTTTTCAACTGTGTCGTAAATAACTCTTTCGTTTTTATCTTCGATTAAGAGCATATTTGTAAGCATATCTTCTGTTGTGTAAAGAACTGGATTGCCAGAACCTTTATAAAGTTTACGAGCTTTAACGACATCCTTAATAAATGCTTTTGCAAATGCTTCGTCAGAAGCGCCTTGAGCTCTTTCTAAGATACGTTTAACTGTGTAAACTTCAGAATCTTGCCAAACTGGTTTGATGTGATCTGTAGAAATCTTGTGTTCATCATCAACTGGTCGTCCATCACCAATTAAGAATGCACGAGCTAATTCTTCATCTAACATTGTTCTCATTTCAGATTTGAGATATGCGATAACATCGAAATCTGTGATATCGACAACATCATCTCGATCTAATTTTTGAAGTTTGTAGACTGTTTGTGGATCAATTCTACGTTTTAAAGCTGTAATAACTTCTTCAGCTTTTTGATTTCCCTTGACATAACCTTTAGCTCTTGCTTGTTCACCAGTAATGTCAAAGTATAAAGATTTTACTCTTGAGAATGGGCTGTGACTAACAGAACCCATAACTTGAGCAACCCATTCCATATTTCTACTAACAGTTTCTGGTGCTCCAGCTGCTTTGTCTTCTGGGAATAAGTTGCTAATATTTGTGATACCGTGAGCTATGAAAGCATCTTTAACAGAACCAGACTTTTTAGCTTCGGCAATAATTTCGAGAAATTCGGAGTGAGTTAACACTTCGCCTTTATCGTTTTTAATTTCATCAAAAGCATTATGTTTCATTTCTTCTTTTCCTCCATTTTTTGCTTCTTCATGAGCTGCACCTACTAATAAGTATAGAACATTTTTTTGTTCTTCATTCATTGTATCAATGACTTCTTGAACAGTTTTTTCTGTTTTTTCTTTCTTAGCAGGATCTGCTTTTTCTTTGTGTTCCAGATTCTCTTCTGGATTAGGATTTTCCGGATCTTTATGTTCTAATTCAGGATCCTTATGTTCTTCCGGATTAGGATTTTCCGGATCTGCATGGAACATCTCCAGTACGTTTTCATCGTTATAAATAGTAGCATCCTCTGATTCCGAATCATCAGCGTGAGCAACTACATAATCAATACTAGCGCCTGGGTTAGCACCAGCTAGTACAAGACTAACCTCTCTAATAACTCCATGCATCACTTCCTTATTACTATTTTGTTTCAATTTGTTAGCGAAAATAGATAAGGATGTAATGTCCCCATGTTGAACTAATTCTTTAGCATTCTTGCCTTGATCAGTATCGTTTAGAGAACAATATGCATAAATGCCTTCGTCTCTTTCTTCAAGATATGCATGACCTAAAACATTTTCAGCTTCCATGTGATTGTGATTCCAAACAAGTGGAATAACTTTAGAGTCATCTTCTTTAAAGGCATGCTTTAAAATAGTTCTTCCATCTGAACATTTGACGTTGTATTTAGTAGCCCAGCCACTAAAATCATACTCTTTTGGTTTTGCCATTTTGAATTTTACAACCTCCGTTATTCAGTTTTCTTTAAATCGGTTAGCTTTTTAGTAGCTGCATCATCTAAATTGCCACCGTTATTAGGATCTTGACCAGGAGAAGTCTCTTGACCAGATCTATTTAAGTTTTTATTACGAAGTTCATCTGCATTAGGATCAGTAGAAGGTTTTAAGCCAACTATTTGTCTTATTTCATTTGAAGTCATAATTTCGTTTCTTGTCATCTTATCGCCAATTTCAGCCATATCAGATGCTTGAACATATCTGAATGGATTTACAAAATACATAATATCTTGTTTTTGTGTTCGGGCTGCTTTGGTTAAAAACTTTCTACGAAATTCCTCCGTAATAGCACATAGAATTGGAACAATAATTCGGTTTTGATAATTTAACATGGTTTTTTCATCTGCAGTACCATTTAAAATGCTTTCGGTCAAACCCAACTGGCTAAAAAGCATACTCGTTAAATACTGAACTTGGCTTAATAAATTGTTCTCTGCAGGACGATTAAGCTGTGTTATCTTCTCAGTTCCATCAGTATATGCTATACCATATTGTGATTTAGCTAACTGATCTTCTATGTCTTGACGTCGTTGCGCAGCTTGAGTACGACGCGTTTCTGTCTTAATGACATATGGAAGTTGAACAATTAAATTCAATTTTCCAGAACCAGATTGGGCATCTATGACATCAAGCAGATTTAACTTTTTAATCAATCTTTGCAATATAGAATTAGGTTCATTCATTATTGCATAGAAAGGATTCTCAATAATAGCCGTCGTTTTTTTAGGGACGGTTATTGTTTGTCTTCGACCAGTATGGTCATTATAACATTCTACTTGCACATGATCTGGATACCATTGAAGAATTTTACCAACTCTCATGGTTTCAATCTTAATTGAAGTAGACTCATGTGGATCAATATCTGTATCAATAGGTACAACTGCTATACATCCTTCATCAAGCATCGACATAACAACATCTTGAAGGAATGCTCTAGCTGCCTGATCTTTATTTGATTCAACTGTTAAACAACCGTCTAATTCATCTTTGATGTATTCTTTAAAACGACCATTATCATCAAGTCTAACATGTCGAATATCAATGGCAGCTGCATCAACAGCTATTCTATTAATAATAGTATTAACAAATGTTTTTTCTTGTCCCCTAGTAAAATATACTCTATCGGGTCTGTATGTTGAAGCAAGCCCATAGTCGATATATCTAGGTTGTATGAATTGTTGATTTAAATCGTATGGAGGCCCTTTTCCAAAAAAGGCGTTCCATGCGTGCGACAATCTGTCTAATAAACCCATTTTTATTCAAAAGCCTCCTTATTATGTTTATATGCTATATAAGCATCCATCATAGCAGCAACATTATCTATTTTTGCTTCATGACGTTTCTTATATAATTTTCTATTGCCATTAGTATCCTCAAGAACAATACAATTTCCCATACAAAATTGCATTAATTGTTCATCAAATACTAATAATCGACTTTCAGAAAGTTTCTTTAATTCGCCTAGTGGAACAGATTCTGTTTTAGATCCTTGAATAACTTTTTCAATTCCAAATGGACCATTTTCAGCAACCCATCTTTCAACAAATTCTTTTGCATTATATGGATCAAAACCAAAACATCTAACATCATATCCTTTTTCTTGTATATGAGCATCTAAATCATCATATACCTCTTGATCGATGTTTAATGTTATACCTTCCATAATTATTAAAGAACCTTCTCTTAAAAAATCTTCATATTTTAATCTCATAGCTCCTGGCAATTTATCAAAAGTAGCTCGAGATATATAACTTCTTGTTTTTATACCAATACTTCCATCTTTAAGTGGGAAGAAAAATGTGAATGCACAAAAATCATCTCCTTGCGATAAGTCGGCACCTAATGCACAAGGAAGACCCCAGCATTCTATTTTATTATGAGGAATAGTTTCTTCATAAGTGAAATAATAAGTATAACCTTCCATAGGAAGACCAAATCTTTTTGCTAAAATATCATTTCTAGTTGCAGGAGCTTGTTCTGCTCTTTCTACATCTAATTGATAAGCTTCATATCCAACTGTTTTTCCTATGTTTGGTTGAGCTTTAATCCATAATTCAGGATTAGCTACTTCATTTACATTATCTAATTTATACCACCAAATAGAGACGTGCGGGTTATAATATTCACCTTTTAAAATTTTAGTCAATTCCATTTTGATTGTATCGCCCGGACCATTACGAACAGTACCTTCTGAAGAAATTGCTATAATTAAATAGTCATCAACTTTAGAAGCACCTTGTTCGATAGCTCCGACTACATCTTCATTGATATCTCCGGATAACCATTCATCAATAGTTGCTATTTTACATCTAAGACCTTGCAATTTATTAATACTCATTGGCCTTATTTCTACTAAAGATCCAGTTAAAAAATTTTCTATACCTTTTTTAGTGGAAGCTAATTTTACACGATCTTTTTTAGATCCAGTTGTATTTTGCAAAGAACCTTCTGTTAAAAATTTAAACAATGGACCGCGAGAACGAGTTATAGCCGTTCTTAATGGTGACATAACTTCCTCCGCTTGTTTCATAGTTGGCGCAGTAGTTATTTGATACGTTGTTGTTGTATCAATATTAAGATAATATCCTTGAATAGTTGAAGCATACATTGATTTTGCTCCACCTCTTCCTAGAATAATGTATTGTTTATGGATTAATCTTTTCTTTTTTCTATGTCGAACATACTGTCCTCCTAAACCATTTGGATTTGGTTCGAAAACAGTAACATCTTCGAAATAATACCAGCCAAACACTTGTTCGGCCCATAATTTAAATGAATCTAATAGCTTTAAATCACTTCCGTCTGTTAAAGTAAGTTCATTTTCGCAATATTTGATATATCCTTCAACGGCCAAAGCATCGTAATATACTCCTGGGTTAGCAATTAAAGCATCTATTCGATTCATTTCCATTTCTATTTCTCGACATATTGGAATTTCGCCACGCATGACCGCTTCTCTAAAACGGCCGTAATATTTTGGCGTAGCCGTATTAGATAGTATAGCGGACATATAATCTATCCTACATTATTTTTCTTTTTTTGAAGTAATTTGTAAATCGTTAGAGCTGAAACACCGATACCTAATACAGCACCTATTGTTTGTAAATATTCTCTCGTTTTCTCTTTACCTGTTAAAGTATATTTAGCATCTCCGGATAGATCTCCGTATTGTCTTTCAAGTTGCATTCTATTAACGATTCTTCTTAATTCATCATCACTTAATTGAGAATAAGGACCTGGTACTTCAAATTTAGTTTCTTTTGGATTAGAGCGACTAGATCCTTTCTTAGGATCTCTTGCTAAAACAGATAAATTAGATGTAACATTTTGTCCTTCTTTTAACATATTAATGCTATTATTATAATCTTGTTCTGTAGCATCAGCTTCTGATTTAAGTTGTTTAGATATTCTATTATTATATTCGTCAATAGCTTTATTACGTTCATTTTCTTTTTTTAATTTAGAAACAAACTCATCTTTTTCTTCATCAGACATATCGGAATATCTTTTTTTGCCTTCTTCCGTAAGAGTGCCATTTTCATTTTGGAATCTACGAACTCCCCATTTTTGGCCTTTAATACCATGATGGAAAAGTTCGTTTAAATCTAACTCACTGTGTAAAACTTCGGCATCTTCTCTATTGAGAAAATCTTGTTTTATCTGATCATCAATGTAAGAATTAAATACAAAACCAGGAGCTTTGATAGCTAATCCTCCTGCACTTGCACTAATAACATGATCTCTATATTTATTCCAAGCTTCTTCGAACCAATCGTAGTTTCTCCAGCGCCAAGAAATATTATCTAGAACATCACATACTGCTCTTGGAAGATCATCATAGAAATCTCTTTTAATGATTTTGATGTTACCTTTGGCATCTCGTTGTTCACGTTCGATGTAATATTGTTTTTCTTTTTCTGAATACATATTTTAATACCCTCCTTCTTGAGTATAAAGTCTCCACTCCAACTCTTTTGCCTGTGCATTATATGCATCTATTAATGCGCTTGAAGTAGGTGGATCGAAAACCATTTTAACTTTAATGTAAACATATGTTTTTACATTTTCGATAAGAATATCATTTGATGTAAAATCTCCCCAAACTTCATTTCCACTAGAAATCTTAAAACCAATGTTCTTACCTTCAGCATTTCGCGGACCAACACCCATTTGTGCTAAATTCGCAAAGACGGTATTAATGTGAATGACAATATCTGTATCAAACACTGTAACACCGTCATTTAATCCTAATAATTTTTTAATAGAAGATAGGATCTTTTCTTCTAATACAGTGTCATTCGCCATATATTACCTCCATGGTGTAGTGTCGCCAGGCATTCTATCCACAACGACATTTTTATTTCCATAACTACCATCTCCATAATGTATTGCATTGTGTGTATCCAAAGATACGCATACTAAATACTCTGGATCTAATAATAGTTCTGGATTATTCTTGATATCTTCTAAAGACATCGGATTCATATGATGCACGATTATCTGACCAGCTATCTCATGATTTGGAAATGCTAGGTCGCATCCTCTGTCTCTAATAATTACTTGCCGACGAACTTTCTTCCATTCGGCGGATTTATAAAATTGTTGGTTTAAATATCTATCGAAGCCAAATGTCTCGTTAGCTACTATACCGTTTAGTTTTAAATATTTAAAACGTTCTTCAAATGTGGACAACTGAATTAATTCTGAGTATCGTCTAATCATGAATTATTATCATCTCCTTCTAAAATTATATCATCATTCTGACCGCTATATGTTTTCATTGCTTCCATAGCATCCGAATATAATTTCTCCATACGAGCAGATGATTCAAGACTTTCTTTCTTAACTTCTAATAAAGCAGTCTCTTTTCTTAACTTATCTATCTCTAATTGATTCCTAGTTGACCCAAGTTTTAAAAAATGAGTTGTTTCTTGAGAAGATGCTGTGCCATCACGCAACCTTTGTTCCACAAGATCCATAGCAAGATTAATTAATTGCATCTCTCGACCTTCTGGAGTGATTGCTGGACGTAAAGCTGGCTTATCTTCTAAAGAAGTTGATGAGATTACTCTACGTTTTGGCATTTAATGCTCTCCTCCTTTCAACTTATATATGAGTATTTTCAAGAGTATACTAAGTTTTGGTACACTTTCTCTTAACAATTATCCGTACAAAGGAGTAAAATAGGAGGAACAATTAAGCAGCAATACCTATTAGAGAGACCTCCGCCTAATATACTCCTGAAAATACTCACGCAATATCTTAAAATGTTTTCTCAAACTCTCCCCCGGAGAATTTTTGAAG
>Ga0247611_10008650_pt1 | contig 12476 bp, 4 predicted proteins | sample 177DNAGHGhighgp2_FD_192422 | JGI IMG/M metagenome (GOLD analysis project Ga0247611, IMG submission 192422) | Sheep rumen microbial communities from Palmerston North, Manawatu-Wanganui, New Zealand - 1770 DNA GHGhigh gp2 | ecosystem: Host-associated > Mammals > Digestive system > Stomach > Rumen ... | reverse complement strand
TATTGACGAGTAATTAAATAAACCAAACTAATGGCGGGGAGGCGGCGACGTCTCCTCGCTTTTGTTTTAAACTAACGGGCGGCCGCCCGCAACGGAGAACACATAAATGGATAATGAATTCGGTATGCAAGAGCTGTACTTTGTGCAGTTAAAATCCACTTATCCTATAGAGATAAAAGGTAAAGAAATAGCCGCTGGTGAGGTAATCGCGGCATTTGATAAAATCCAAATTAGCAACTTCCAAGAAATTCATAAAGAAGTTGCCGCCCAGGGTGGCTACTATAATCGAAAGTTGGTAGTTTGGAATAGGACTGAAGGGGCAAACTTAATTTTCACACAAGGGATTTTTTCAAAAACGCAACTTGCGCTTATGACAAATACTCGATTAATAGAAGTCGGCCAAAATCAGGTTGTACGAATTGCACAACGTGATGAATTAGAAACCGATAGTGAGGGGAAAATTACATTAACCCACGTACCTATAGATTCGTGGATTTTTGTTTATAATAAAGAAACGGGTGAGAAACTGACGAATTTAACTTGGGTTGACAAAACACAAGCTATACTACAAACCCCTTTAGTTTACAAAGATGTTATTGTAGATTATGAATATGGATATGATAATGGCGCGGATGTAAGTTTTATCGGTGAAGATATTTTTGAGGGGTATGTGACATTAGAGGGGCGTACTCGGATTAAAGATGATATAACCGGTCAAACCCATACGGCAATTATCTATATTCCGAAATTAAAAATTACGTCAGATTTTAATCTCACTTTAGGACAAAATGCACAACCAGTGGTAGGAAAGTTCAGTGGGACGGCGCTATCAGTGGGAAATGCGAAAAATTCAAGAGCCTTAGAGATATATTACTTGGAAGATGATATAGATAAAGATTCCGAATGGCGTTAATTTTTAATTAACGCTATTTTTTATTGGAGGTAAAACAGATGTCTAACGATACAGTTATGACTGTAACCGTAAAAGGTATAGGCGACTTTAGTGATGTTGTGAGTAATGTTGGTAGCGTCCAAAAAGCCTTAACCAAACTTAAATTACCAGATAAAATAGGAGACAATCTGAGTAAAAATATTACTAATTTTTATAAAGAGTATGAAAAATATCAAAAAAAGATTTCTGAAGGGATTAAAACCCAAGGTGATTATAATCAAGTAGAAAAGTCTTTAAATAATATGCGTAATTTATATCAAGCTATTGGTAAGGATGCTCAAAAACTTACTGAACTTGATATGAAAGATATATTGAATCTTGATACTGGTGAATTCAAAAAAATTATGGATGAAATGACCAGTGTTATGAAGCAGATTGGTAGTGTTAAGATTGATACCTCTCCTTTTACAAAAGCGTTTAAAGATATTCAAGGCATAACTAAAAATTCTAAAATAGTTGGTGAAGATGGGTTATTAAATAAGATTATTGGGTCTATTAATACCGGTCAAATTGCAGAAGCTAAAAAACAATTACAAGAATTACAAAATTATGCTAAAAAAGTAGCTCCGCGAATTACCGCAGATGGGAAACAAGCACCAGGTACTTTAAGTACAGAAAAGTACCAACAATTAACCAGTGCGATTAATACGATGAATGGAGCGGTTACAAAGGCTGAAGCGGCGATAAATCCATTAATTGAAAAACATAATAATTTACAAAAAGAATTAGATGAAACCAAGCAAAAAGCTGCGCAAAGTATAAAAAATGAATTTAAGGGATATAATCAAGCTAGTAGTGAAGTTGAAAAATTAACCGATTCCTTAAGGCGCATGCATGAGGAAGAATTTAATTTTAATCGAGAGGCTCAAAATATAGATAGACAAATCCAAAGTTATTTTGGTTTGTCTCAAATGATTAGAAAAGTTGGTGATATTGCACGCGATGCTTTTGCTACAGTTAAAGAGCTTGATGCAGCAATGACGCAAACTGCAGTAGTTACTAATTTTAGTGTTGGTGATATGTGGGATATGCTTCCTACTTATACACAACAAGCTAACCAACTTGGTTCTACTATTAAAGATGTATATGAAGCTGCAACCCTTTATTATCAACAAGGTTTAAATACTAATCAGGCTATGGGTCTTGCTAATGAAACCTTAAAAATGGCAAGAATCGCTGGATTAGATGCTGCTGAGGCTACAAACATGATGACGGCGGCGCTTCGTGGTTTCAATATGGAAATTAATCAAGCGTCGGCACAAAAAATTAATGATATTTATTCAGAATTAGCTGCTATTACTGCTTCGGATACAAAAGAAATCGGTTCTGCGATGGAAAGAACTGCATCTATTGCTAATGCAGCTAATATGGATTTTGCTACAACATCTGCATTTCTTGCTCAGATGATTGAAACAACCCGTGAGGCACCTGAGAATTTAGGTACTGCAATGAAAACTATTGTAGCTAGATTCCAAGAAATGAAGCAAGACCCAACGAAGTTGGTTGATTCTGAAGGTGTTGCAATGGATGTTAATAAGGTTGATAAAGCCTTAAAGACTATTGGAGTTAGCCTTACAAATACAAAGGGTGAGTTCCGTGATTTGGATGATGTATTTTTAGATATATCTGCTAAATGGGATTCATTATCACAAGGACAACAAAGATATATAGCCACTATCGCGGCTGGTTCTAGACAACAATCACGTTTCATTGCTATGATGAGTGATTATGAACGTACAATGGAACTTGTTGATGCGGCGAATAATAGTGCTGGTGCAAGTCAAAGACAGTTTGAAAAAACATTAGATTCTATGGAAGCTAAATTGAACAAGTTAAAAAATGCTTGGGACCAATTTACCATGGGATTAATGAATAATCAATTAATTAAATTAGGCGTAGATGCTTTAACAAAAGTGTTTACTATTACCAATAAAATTATTGATGTTTTAGGTAGTATTCCAGCTAAACCTTTTGAGGGTATTACTAAATCAGTACTTACTCTTGTAGCAACCTTAAGTATGCTTAATTTTGGGAAAAAAGCTTCTCGTGGTTTAGTAATGGGAGGCGCGGCTTGGTTTAAGGGAGAGCAAGGTGGCTTTATTAAAAATTTTGCTCAAGGCTTCAAAAGTGGTTCAGCAGAAGCTCAAAATGGTGGCAAACAAGCTGGTATTACTTGGAGTCAAGCGGTAAGTAAAGCAATTAATAGTAAATCTGGTACTATTAAAGAAGCAATGCATCAAGCCTTTAATATGCAGGAGGTTGGTTCAACTAATTTAATTCAACAAAATTTAACACTTGCTTTACAAAAAATTCAAGCTGCTTCCAATAATTTTGGCATGGGAGAGAATGGTAAAGAGGCTGGAGATGCATTTGTAGAAGGATTAGTTGAAGAAGTAAATAATGGCCAGACCTCTATCAATGGAGCTTTACAACAAGCTTTAGATATGGGAGAAACTGATTTAAATATTGATGATTTAGGAGAAGAAATTCAACAAGCATCCAGAGCATCATTAGATTTAAATAAAATTTCTACTAATTTTAAAGACTTAACTAAAACAGCTTCTTCTGCGGGTGATTCAATTAGAGATTTTGGATATGCTTTACAGGGGACTCCATTAGAAGGGTTTGGTAATACTTTAATTCGTATTGGCAACTTAATGGATTCTGCATCGCGTACGGCTCAGACTTTTGGTAAGAATTTTAATAAGGCTATGGAAGCTGCTGGTAAAGCTTCTGGGGTTGGAGGTAAAGCCTCTACTTTTTTAGGAACTATGTTTCCTAATTTATCTAAAATTATAGGTTTAATTGGTAAATTACCTTTACAACTAAAAATTATTGGTGCCGTATTAGCAATAGTTGGGGCCATTGTCTTAAAAACCGCACATGACCAAAAGAAAGCATTAGAATCTGCTACTGATGCGGCCGCTGCTGCCTCTGATGCATACGATTCAGCAAAACAGGAAACTTCTGAATTAGCTGACTCTATTGAAAAAATTAAAGATACAGATTCAGCATTTGATGGTTTAGTTGCAGGTACTGCTGCTTTTAATGAACAACTTGTAGCTGCCAATCAACAAATAATGGAACTTATTACTAAATATCCAATGCTTAATAACCGTGAATATCTTACAACCGATAAAAACGGTCTTATGCATATTAGTGATGAGGGCCTTGAGGCGGTTAAAGAATATCAAAAGCAACGTCAAGCCAATGCGAGTGCACTTAACTTAATTCAAACTGCCGACCTTGATAGTGAAGAAACTCGCCAAAAAGTCAAGCAAATGCGTAAAACTAAAGGGACTGATACAAGAGAAACTTTAGAACAGCGTAAAAAAGAAGCTGATTTATTAGAGCAGCAAGCAGAAGCACAACAGCAAATGGCTAAATTAAATGCCGTTAATGCTGCCTTAGTTGATAAAGAAATTAGTAATCGTGAAAAAGTCTCCTCTGTTATGGCAGACCAATATGATGCTCGAAAAGATGCTATTAGTCTTGAGGGTGAATCAATTCATGATTTAAAACAAGAATATGCTGACTTCTATGGATATACTTATGATAAATCTACAAAGAAAATTAAAGATGTAGAAGGTAATGAAATTGATGTTAGCGATGATACTATTAAAGATGCAGTTAAAGATATTCGTGTTATTACTGACATTGAAGTAGACGCTAGTTCTGTAGAAGGTGTTTTACATAGTTTAGATAGAGATTTTTCTAAAACCTTAGGAGATAGTTTTGAAAATAGTTCTACTTTTATTAGTGACATACTATCCAATAATGCCGAAACGAATGAAGACCTATTAGAACAAGTTTTAGATAATCCAGAACAATTAAATGATTTTGTTGAAGGATTAAGTGCTAAGGAAATTGCAGCAGTATTAGGAGCTAGTGAAGAAGCTGTTGAAAGTAATGTTAATGACTATAAGCAACAATTAGAAGATAAATTATTAACTAACGCTCGTAATATAATTGATACTAATGCACAAGCCAATGGTGAACTTGCGGCAATGTTAGCACAGGCTCAAGGTAAAACTACAAATGAGGTATTAAATAGTAAAGAAATTCAAAATAATTTAATGCAGCAAGTTAAAGATTTTACCTCTGAGCAACGAAATACTTTACTAAATATTGGTAAAACTTTAGAGACTTCAGTTGGTTCTGAAGCTATGTCTACTTTTATTAATGGTTTATCTGATATTTATCAAACCGGTAATGAAGAATTAATAACTACGGCACAAAATTGGGCCGATAGTGTTAATTGGGACACTGCCATTGGTAGATTAAAGGGTTATAATGAAGCCATTAATATGACTACAGATAACACTAATCATTTAGGCGAAGAAAGTGTTAAGCAAATTAATAATTTAGGTCAAGCCCTATTAAACTCACAAGATGAAGCAAATTTATTAGGTGAAGCTTTTGCGGAATTCTATAATAGCACAGATTTCCAAGATATGGCTGAAAATATGGATAAGTTTGTTGACTCTAGTGGTCGATTAAATGCTGCCTCTATAATGGATATGGCAGAAGAATGCGGCAGTTTAAATAGTTTATTAAATACTGGAGCCGTTTCTGCTGGTGGAGTTGCGGCGGCCCTTAATGCTTTAGGTTCTGATGGCGATTTAGTATTATCAGATTTAAATTCTAAAGTATTAGAATTATTGTCTAATTTTGGGCAATTAGATGGTATTATTGCTTCTTCTCACCGTAATATTGAAAACTTTGATTGGGGAATTGACACTGGTGAGGCTGAAGACTTTGTTAAAGATTCAGCCGAAAAATGGAATGAATTATATAATAATGGAGAAGTTGGTAATCCTCAATTAGAAGCTTATGCTAAGTGGGTAATGGGCGAAGATAAATATATTGCTTTATTAGCCAGTAAGCATGGAGATTTAGAAGCTACAATGGCTGAGGTTTCTAAGTCAGTTAACTTATATTCAGATGGTTTTGAGGCTGCTTGGGATAAGCTTGCTAATGGTAGTTGGGAAAAAGTTAACTTTACAGATGATTTAAAAGATTTAGGTATTAAAGTTTCCTTTGATGATAATGGAGACTGGAAATTTGAACCAGGACAAGCAACTACAGAGCAATTACAAAAATGGCTACAGCAGGCTTTAGAAATTGGCCCAGAAATGGCTCAAGCTATGATAGAAGATTGGAGTAATTATTCTCCAGATTTTAGGGCTGAGCGTCAAAAAAATGATTTCCAAGCTGGTTTAGATTCTTATGTTGAACAACGTAGAGGAGCTAATGGTGAAGTTGCAATTACTGCAAGTGAATTAGATACTATTGTTAGTGCCACCGGTCAAGAAAAAGACGAAGTTATAGCTGCTATTGCTGATAAAGCAAATATAGATGCTGAACAAGTTGAAGTTCTGAAAAATATTGATGAAAATACTGGTGAATATGTCACCGACGGTGCGGTTTTAAATAAAGAACTTAGTCAAACCTTAGGGGCTAATGGACAAAATGGCTGGTTAGCTAAATATCAAGCTACAGATTCTAATGGTAATTTAATGAAAAATACCATTGATATTGAAGATGCAATGGCTGCGGCAGTAGAAAGGGGTTATACCGAAGCACAAGCACAGTCAATGGCATATGAATCTTATACTAATGCAGAGCAACAAGGTAAAGACTATTATTATAAAGGCGAGTTATTAGAAGTTGGGGACTATAAAACATTAGACCAATTTGCCGAACGATTAGCTGAGATTGACCAAAACGAGCAGTGGGTTACTATTGGACAAACTATGGCTGATGCCTGGATTGCTAGAATTGATGAGCATGAAAATGGTCAAACTCAAGAACCAAATCAACCAGATTCCTCAACACAACCACAAAGTTCTACCCCTACAGTTGTTAAACCAAGTCAACAAGGTAATAGGTATACTGATACTGGTACTGGAGGAAAAGAAAGTTATACCAACAGCTATTCTAAAGCAGAAGAACAACAATATTCTAGAGGTATAGTAGCTGCTATTAAAGAATTAATACCACCTTTAAAAGAAAAAAATGAACCAACCGAATTAACTCCAGCCCAACAACAAAAGATGTATGGAACTAGCAGTCCTGAATCAGATAAAGCAGATGAATCTAATGATAACCTACAAGAAGCTGCAACAAAACTACAGGAAAGTGGTACACAAATTGAAACTGCAGCTTCTAAATTAGAAACGGGTGCATCTAAAGTAGAAAGTGCAGCCTCTAAATTAGAAACGGCAGCTTCTAATTTATTAAAACCAGAGGGATTGAATTCTAAAAACTCAACAATACCAAATGGCTCAACTGTTCCAGGTGTAGGTTTTGTATCTTCAGATACTCAATCTACTAATGGTAATGTTTCTGTTGAAACTTCCGAAGCAGATACTAAAGTAACTGCTTTACAGACTAAACTTAAAGAATTAAACGATTTAGTTAATCAGGGTGGTACATATAAACTTAAAATAAGTGGTGTTTCAGACATAAAAGCCGCAGCAACTGCTGCAAAAACTCTTACTAAAAACTCTGGTGTAAAAACCATTGGAGTTAAAACTGGTAAAGCTGATACTTCTAGTGTTGATAAGGCCACAAGAGCTATTGATAATACTGAAGCTAAAATAAAAGTAGGAGCCACTGTTGATTCAGCAATTGCTGCAGCCAGGAGAGCACAACATACTATCAGCGGGATGTCTGCTATTATTGATGTAGAAGCACATGTTAGAAAAACTGGCATTAATTCTATTACTATTGATGGGAAAACGGTTACTATAGATACCGCTGCCTCTGGGAAACATAACCATGGATATGCTCCAGCTCCTTCATTTGGCTCTGCTGCGCGTGGTAGATATGGCCAAGTTGGACCTAAAGGAAAGGGTGGTTTAACACTTACTGGAGAACTTGGTTATGAAGTAGCTTGGCTTCCAGACGAAAATCGTTCGATGATTTTAGGTGCTAATGGACCGCAGATGATAGATTTACCAGGTAATGCAGTTGTGTGGGACCACGAACAATCTAAAAAAATTGTAAAACAAAAAGCAATTCCTGCTGGTTCACATAGTAGAAGGCCTAAAAAAGATAAGCCTTCTAATAATGCTACAAATACTGACGATTCTAATACAACCACTTCAAATGGTAATCAAACTACTAAAAAGACAGAAGATGCTCTTAAAGCAATTGCTCGCGTAACTGTCTGGTGGGAAAATGCAGCCCGTCGCGCTGAAGCTATTCAGCGTAAAATGGATAAAAATCAAGATACTTACGAAAAATATCTTAAAGATATTCAAGCTACACTTAAAGGAACTGGTAAGGCTGGCGGAAATCAATTTATTAAAAATTCAGAAGCATATATAGAAGAACAGCAAAGACAGTTTAAACAAGCTCGTAATGAACTAATACAATTAAGTGGTGGTAAATGGCAAGATAAAAAAAGAAAAGGTAAAAAAGCTACTAGTGCAAAAACTAAAAATAAAAAATATAATCAAAAAGCATTCGAGCAAGGCGCGGTCAATATAGCTGAAATTTCATACGAAGGGAAAAATAGTAAAGGAAAGAAAGTTAATATAACCAGGTATGTAGATTTATCTGAATATATATATAAAGATAAAAAGACTGGAGCTTATCAAGTAAGTCAAACGGCATTAAATAATGTAAAAAATAAGGATAGACGAAGAGCTATCGCAGATGCAGCGAATAAAGAAGTAAATGACCGCATTTCAAAGAAAAATGCAGCAGAAGATAATATTAAAAAAGCTCAAGATGCACTTGAAAAACTTAGCGAACAATTACATGAAACATTTTTTGGATGGAAAAATGAATTAACTCAAATTTGGGAACTTACTCAACAAATTGCATCTGTTAGTGGCAGAATTGATACGAGTAGTGCTTATGATGAGTTATTAGATGCTCAAATAGCAAGTGGTATTGGTAACACTGCTGCGCTTCAGGCTCGAAAAACTGCTAATTTAGCTGGACGACTTGGATTACAACAAACTAATATTGGTAAACGAAGCCAACAAATTGAATTAACTAAGCAAGACCTTATGGACATGTGGACTGGTACAGATATTGTAACTGCTATTAATAATGTTCAAAAAACGTTGGCTAGAACAGATTTAAGCAAATCTGAAAGAGGAGCGTATGAAAAAGAACTAAAAGCATTACAAGATGATAGAGCGGTTTTAGATTATGTGCATCAGTTTACTAAGTTAACACAAAATGCTGATGGAACTCTTAATATTGATTTTGATAGCGAGGGTTTTGAAGCAATGCGTGGAACTATGCATAAAGATATGGCGGATAGAGTCCAAGAGATGGTAAAGGCTTTACAAGATGGTTCCACGAATCTTGAAGATTTATATCAAACTCAACTTACTGAACTTGCTGGTTTATATCAATCAGTAGCAGACCTTAAAAAACAAAGAGCTGACCAATCTCGTGAGTTATTAAATCAATATATAGAAAATAAAAAGCAAGAAGTAGAAAATACTAAAACCTTGTATGATGCTATTGGAGATGCAACTAAAGAACTAATTGATAATGTAAAAAGCAACCTTGAAGAGCGTAGAAAGCGTGAAGATAATACAAAAACAGAGCAAGATATTAGTAAAAAACAACAACGTCTTGCAATGTTGCGTGCTGACACTTCAGGCGGTCATCAATCTGAAATAGCTCAATTAGAAAAAGAAATTGCTGAATCACAACAATCATATGGTAGGACTTTAGAAGACCAAACCTTAGATAGGTTAAGTAAACAAAATGATATAGCTCAAAAGCAAAGAGATAGACAAATTACTTTAGCTGAAGCTTTAGTTGACCAAAGTATTCAAAATGGTGAATATGCTAAGACCATTGATGCATGGCTAGAGAATCCAAGTAAATACATGCCTCAAATAACAGAGCTATTAAAACAATCTATGGGATACGATAGTATGACTAAAGCTGAAAAAGAAGTAGCAGACTCAGAGTTAGAAACAGCTAAAAATAATATTTTAACTTATAATGAAAATCTTGGATTGTTCGACACAGCAATAACAAACGCTAAGACATCTTTAGAAGCTTTAGAGACAGTTCTTTCTAAAATTAATAAAACCCCAACTTCGGTCGTTGGTCCAAGAACAGCTAAAGAAGCCAAAGAAGTAGGTTTAACTTCGACAGAAGCTTTACAGCGAGGTTTTAGTGGAGAAGAGGTTCAAAAAGCTTACGGAGAAAGCGCAAAAGACCTACAAAAGAAAGTTAATGAGAATAAAATGGCTCAAGCCACAATGTCTCACGTTGAGGTTAAAGGCGCATCCAAAACAAATAAGGGCAAAGAATTAAAGGGTCAACTTAATACTTCTGGTACTAAGGTTGGCACCGCTAAAGGTTCATCTATTGAAACCTATAAATGGGATAGTAAAAAAGGTGAATCAACTGGTAAGGCAAAAACAATTTCAGTTAGTGGTATGACAGCCACTACAGCAAAAGCTTATCCTCAAGAAGTTAAAGAAGCATTATTATATGCCTTTAAAAATACTGATACGGGTAAGACAATTAATAAAAATATGCCTCAAATATTTGAGGCCCTTAAAGCGCAAGGTATTAATTTAGCTGGTACAGAACTTAAATTAAAGAACGGATTAACCGGAATTGTTAATAGTAAAGGTATAATTTTCTATAAGGGTCATAAAGATAAAAACTTAGGAGTATATAAATGGGATACTTCTACCGGAAAACGCGATTTTGAAAAATATAATAAGAAAAATTTTATTGATAAAGCTAAAAAATATAAAACCTCAATAGGTAAAATTTATGCAGCCGCGCTTAAGGACAAAGGCATTACTAAATATGCTTCTGGTGGTCTAGCTAACTTTACTGGTCCAGCTTGGCTTGATGGTACTCCATCTAAACCAGAACTTGTATTAAATGCCGCGGATACTCAAAACTTCTTAGCGCTTCGTGACGTATTGAGTAAAGTACTTGGCTCAACCAACTCAGTAACTAACTCATATGGCGGCAATGCTACATATGAAATTAACATCAACGTAGACAAAATCGAAAAAGATTATGATGTTGATAAGGTTGCGGAACGAGTTAAAAAGATTATTGTTAAAGATTCTGGATATAGAAATGTTACACAAGTTAGAAACTTCAGATAAGTACAAAAAAAGAGAAGTCATAATGACTTCTCTTTTTGATTGCCTATTCTATAAATGGCATCAGTGCTTCAAGCTCGTCTGGAGTACATTCAACTCCTTCTCCGAGGTCTTCGAGGGTTAGACCATAAGTCTCAATTTCCACTTCTAATTCTTGTAGGTCAGCAAGTGCTTTATTACACTCATCAACCATACCGTCTTTAATCATAATTTGGTTTCCATCTTCGCTGAATACGATGTTTCCATTCTCATCTTTTTTTGCATATGTATCAACGATTTCCTGGAATTTCTCTTGATAAAATTCGCTTTCCTTTTCAACTGCTTTCTTAATTTTATTCAGCTTATAAGCTCCCTTGAGTGGAAGCGTTGTACCACTGAAAAAATCACCGTTGTTTCTAAAAGCAATAAGTTGGTCCATTGTAACAGTTGCCATATATTAATTCCTCCGTTATTCCCAGTTGAATACTTCAACCTTTTTCTTATGTTTGTCATTTATATATCGGCCTATACCAATAGCGTCAGCCACATCGTCAGATACACTAATATCAAACCATTCTTTAACTTTTAACTGCATTGAACGTTTTCTATCCGCGCGCGTGCGTCCCTTTACACCGCAATGTGAACGCCATGTAGCAGGTGGACAAATGACATAATCTATTTTTAAGTCATAACATGTAGCCATTAGTATACCTTGTAGGCGCGCAAGTGTTTGATATGTTGTTACTCCGACATTTTTATTATTTAATTGTTGTAGTTGAATGCCTTCAATTCCGATGATATCTGGTTTCCAATTGGCAATTAATTGTACTAACCAATTTTGAATTTGTACATCACGTTCAATTTCACCCTCTGCGGTTGCTTCAAAAGTACCTGCATGGATAAGCTCACCATCATCAAAAATTGAATAGCCTGTAATATGAGTGGCTTGGTCTAAACCAATTGAACGTTGTTTATTCTTTTTCTTTGGAATGATTGTTTCATCAAAGAAGGTATATTGATTTTTTATGCAGATAGGACATTCCCACTTATCTCTTACCTTTTTATAGGGAAGAAATACATGGTGTCCTTCATCGCATATAAATTCTAATGCTGTATCTAAATTCTTATATTCTTCAGATACTAGTTCCCATTTATGTTCTATCGCCGCCTTTCTTATATCTTCAACTTTTATTTTAGCCAATCGTACCTGTAGAACCGAATCCGCCGCCGCGGTCTTCGCCAATTTCTCCTACAGATTCCACACGCACAAATTCTGCCTTTGGAACTTGAACTAATCGCATTTGCGCGAATCTCTGACCCGGCGCGATTGTATATGATTGACCGTGAAGAATTGATTTAATGTGAATTTCTCCATTGTCATCAAATTCATAATCTATATCTTTAAATGGCGGTTCGATGTTTTCAACAAT
>Ga0247611_10008649_pt1 | contig 12478 bp, 11 predicted proteins | sample 177DNAGHGhighgp2_FD_192422 | JGI IMG/M metagenome (GOLD analysis project Ga0247611, IMG submission 192422) | Sheep rumen microbial communities from Palmerston North, Manawatu-Wanganui, New Zealand - 1770 DNA GHGhigh gp2 | ecosystem: Host-associated > Mammals > Digestive system > Stomach > Rumen... | reverse complement strand
CAAAGGGAAGAGTACGGTGAGCACAAGTAAATCCGTTCTGATTGAAGACACTTCCATCAGCAGATCGCTTTCCATGAAAAAAATCTGCGTAAAAAGTGGCTTTTCCTTTCATCATATGTTGTGCCCGGATTGTGCCAAAGATGCTCATGCCCAACCATAGCAACGCCATCATTGTCCATCTTCGAGAGTGAGTTAGGTGATTCATAAGTAGTATTTTTCTTGATAAACGGTTGCAAAAGTAAGAAAATAATTGGAAATACAAGGTCGGTTTTTCGATAAGTTCATACAGAAGTGAACAAAAAACAGCAAATTCTTGCACTTCTGTCTCTGTTTTCCTGCAAAAAATCACTAATTTTGCAGAACCAAAGAATGAGGTATTATTTTTTTTGAAGGTTTACAGTATGAAGTTAGGATTCGACAACGACAAATATCTCCGTATTCAGTCGGAACGCATCAAAGAACGTATTGCTCAATTCGATGATAAGCTTTATCTCGAATTTGGCGGAAAACTCTACGACGACTATCATGCCAGTCGTGTGCTGCCAGGTTTTCATCCCGACAGCAAGCTTCGAATGCTCATGCAGTTGCGCGATGACGTGGAAATCATCGTTGTGATTAGTGCGCACGACATTGAGCGAAACAAGGTGCGCGGCGACCTCGGCATCACCTACGACAAGGATGTGCTTCGCCTTCGTGATGTGTTCACTGAACGTGGTCTTTACGTGAGCAGTGTCGTTATCACCCACTTCAACGGACAGGCAAGCGCCATAGCGTTCCGTGAGCGTTTGGAACGTTTGGGCGAAGTGCGTGTCTATTATCATTATTTGATTGAAGGTTATCCTACAAACGTAGAACTTATCGATTCAGACGAAGGTTTTGGCAAGAACGATTTTGTGGAAACCACTCGTCCTTTGGTCGTTGTCACTGCTCCAGGTCCTGGTAGTGGCAAGATGGCAGTTTGTCTGAGTCAGCTCTACAACGAGAACCGTCGTGGTGTGAAGGCAGGATATGCCAAGTTTGAAACCTTCCCAATTTGGAATATTCCACTTAAGCATCCTGTAAATGTAGCATACGAAGCTGCCACAGCTGACCTCAACGATGTGAATATGATTGACCATTTCCATCTGGAGGCATACGGCAAGACCACCGTCAACTACAATCGTGACATAGAGATTTTCCCTGTACTCAATGCTATCTTCGAAGGCATTTATGGTGAAAGTCCTTACAAATCGCCTACGGACATGGGTGTCAATATGGCTGGCTTCTGCATTAGTGACGACGAGGTGTGCTGCGAGGCATCCAAACAAGAAATCATCCGTCGTTATTATGCAGCACTTGCCAATATGACTGATGGGCGTAATAACGATGTGGAAGTGAACAAGCTCATCTTGTTGATGAAGCAGATGAAACTCACCACCGCCTATCGCAAATGTACCGTGGCTGCCTACGAGCGTAAATTGCAATCGGGCACTCCATCTGCAGCAATCGAATTGGCTGATGGCACGCTCATAACTGCAGAGACCAGTGCGCTTCTTGGTCCAAGTGCTGCACTCCTGCTCAATGCCATCAAGCATCTTGCAGGTATCGACCACAGTCTCCATCTCATTCCACAGGAAATGATTGTGCCTATTCAGCACATGAAGACATCCATGCTTCATGGCAATAACCCTCGTCTGCACACCGACGAAGTGCTCGTTGCTCTTGCCGTATTGAGCGAACATGATGAAAACTGTCGTCGTGCCCTTGAGAGTCTTCCTCTTCTTGATGGTTGCCAAGTGCACGCCACCGTGATGCTCAGTGAAGTGGACCGCAAAATCTTCAACAAACTCGGTTGCGGACTCACTTACGACCCTGTCAAGAAATAAGATTAATGTAGAATGAAGAATGTAGAATGAAGAATGTATTTTACCTCCATCCGGATGGCATTATTCTTTATTCTACATTCTTCATTCTTCATTTTTAATTCTTCATTTTATTCATCTAGCTTGCTGTGAATTGGCTCTTTTTATTCCGTCGAAAGAAGATTCTATGAAGCTTGGGTCAATGACCTCAGGTATTGCCTGATTGTTTGCCAATTCGCGTTCGATGTCGAAGGTGGCACGAAATTTCTTGCTGCTCACACCCCAATATGATTCTTTGAATGTTGCTTCCGCTTTATCTTCTAAATCATCACGTAGATTGCAGAAGAAGTCGATGCCTGTTCTTCTTTCCAATTCATCAATGCTGATATATTCAATAGTGATGTTGCTCGCAACATCTGTGTGATTCGTCCAGATTCCCAAGGCGTTGTAACTGTCCGACGATTTATTGTAAGCAAGCAGAGCCATGTAGAAATAGGCTGGCACAATCAAACTACCGCAATTCATGTTGAGCAAACCGCTCTCTGTATGACCGTCCAGCACTATATCATCAATTGTGGCTGCTTTCACGATGTAGAGTGTATCGCATTTGTTATACCATGTGCGCACCTTTCCTTCCAACACAGCCCATTTTCCTCCGTTGTGAGCTTGATATTGTGGCTGCATATTTGAAAGGAAAAAAGTTTGTGCATTTTGTTCTCTTGAAGCTAATCGGTCAGCTGAAGGGCAAAGATGACCACGCGAAAAATCATTATCATCGTAATCCTCCAAAGTGGACTGATACTCTTCATGAATGTCTGGATCCTCTTTGAATGCATCTTTACGTGTCACATTCGACACTGAGTTCAAGGCATCCAATCGATAGCAAGTCCATCGATTGGCTTTCTTTGTGCAATCCCATTCCACTGCAAATGTGTCGCCATAATCCGATGTTGCTTTTCGTATGACAAGGTTCGATTCACCTCCTGTCAGCTTTGGGTATTCATATTGCCAAGCATGAGTGGCATCATGATTTCCATAACTCGTTGTCAGTTTTGCAAGTACAGCACCCGTGTTGCGATTCTTGTTGTTGTCTTCGTTTGGGTCAATGGGGTCAGGATGATCAGGGTCCACTTCCCCTATCATAACAATCGTCGTAGAGAGTACTTCCGAATACACATAATCCACGGAAGCAATCTCTGTTTCAGCCATATAGACCTTGAATCCGTCATCTTCCAAGAATGTGATGGCATAGAGATTTCCACCCTCAGTAGAGTAGGTGAGGGTCGTCCCATTCTTCAAGTTGACCACGATTTTCTTCACATTCGTATATGTGCCTCTCATGGCAATCGCTTTTTCATTTTGTGCCAGCGAAACGAGCGTTGTCAAGTAGAGGAGTATGAGGAGACAAATCTTTTTCATTTCAGTAAATATTTCTCGTTGTTAATGATATAAATACCATTCTCCAAGTTCTCCAAACCGATGCCGAGGAATTGTCCCGACAGCGAGTAGATGCGCTCATCCTTGAAATTCTTCTTGTCATGGATGACGTGGATGCCATTAGCAATTTCATCATCCATTGGATTCAAGCTCGATTTCACAAGTGTTCCTGATGGCACCGTGAGAAAGGCACGGAGTCCAGGCATGTGGTAACCCGTGGTGGAAGGGTAGTAGAATTGATTGCCTGCACCAAGGAAAAGGTCGGTTTCTGTATGGAGGTCGATAGGATGGTAACACCCCGTAAAACTATATGCTTCATCAATCGTTACTGGCTGAGGTTCAGCAGCATGCAGTGTGGTAAAGTAGAACACGGGTCCATCGATTGTTTCCAATGGTTTTGTAATGAAAGCGGTACCTGCCCCAATGGTAGAAGTCGATTTCCTGAATCCTACATTCACGATACTTTCATCTTCTGATGTTTTCTCCACGTTCGAAAAAACATAGGCATCGCCTTCGTCTATTTCCCAATCCACAGGCAGGCAAAGCGTATTGTAGTATTCGCTCGAAATCGTTCTGTTGAATCGCACCGTAGCTCCTTCGATGTCGGTTGGTGGTAGCGAAGAAATGCGATTTTGGTCGAACACGTAGATGATAGGTACATTGTCATTTACATAAACTGGTGCCAATTTGATTCCGTCTTCGTCAGCCCACACCATACCCGTCACATCCACGATGGCACCATCGTATGCACCAGTGAAGTGATCACTCTTTTCCGTTGCTCCTAAGATGTTGTTACAGAGATGAATACTGTGCTCAGCATCTTCTTCTAAATATATTAAGGTGTCCGTTCCGATGATGCTTACACGCAAGTCTTTCAGTATCACGTAGTCTGCATGGTGGTTGCTCATCTGAGAAGGAACTACTTCGATAGGCATCACATCTGTTTCTGTCACGGGTTCTGCGATAACGAGACTATCCGTGTTGGTTTCATCTGTGCACTCGAACACAGGCATGCCGCTTTCTACTTTGTATTTCCCAATCACCCATCCCGACAAGTGTTGATTACTATGCAACGGATTGTTCGCTACTGCATTCACGCCTCGCAGACAAAGTGCCGAGTATGAATTATCGTCTGCCGACTCGTCGCGTACAAATGTGAGTTCTTTGTTGGAATAGAGCACACGTGCATTCATCCCATCTGTCCAGTGCAATCGCGTTTTCGTTCCAGATTCCAATGCCTGTAATCCCGCGATACCATCCACGGTGACAAAACTTGGTTCCACAGAAGTGGATGAATCTGTGTAAGTCACCACCACCTTCTGTAGTTTCCAATGCCCGTTACCACTTGCACGAGTGATGGTTACGGAATTGCTACTGCCCGTCCACGTAGTGCTCGTTTCTTCGTAAGTAATCGTTCCACCACCACTTAGCGAAGCATTGCTCGATGTTGGAGCATCTGGTTTAGCAAATGTATAGACAATCTGAGTGATAGGTTTTTCTGGGTCCGACGTGTTAATCGTCACAGAACCTTTTCCATAGATGCGTACTGCCGAACCAGCCGTATAGTATTTGGTATGAATCACTCCATAGCCGAATTGGAGCGTAATGTATTCATCCATCACGATACTCTTGGGCATATCCTGTGCGTTAACATATCCTTGAGTGGAGAAATCTATCGTCACATCTTTTGCATCTGCAATAATGGCTCCTGCAAATAAACAACCCAAGATGAGCAGCTTGTGTTTTATTTCTTGAAATAAGTGCATGTCGTTATGATTGGTCATACAAATTTAGTGATTATTTTCTGAATGAACCTCATAAAGTAACGAAAACATTTGATGCGGCGCTTTCGAGGATTGACTGAAACGCTTTAGTGTATTATCAGAACCGCATTTGTGGATTGACTGAGGCGTTCCTTTGGATTCAACTAGTTGCCGAGGGCTCGTTATCGAAACGGCGAGGGCTCGGCGTTGCGATAACGAAGGCTCGCTATAATTTCGTTGAGGGCTCGGCATTTCAGTAAAATCGAAGGAACGATTTAGCAAAAGCAAAGGACAAATTGACATTCTCCGAGCTGAAGGTTCAGCGCAATCGAAGGAGAGCGTCTGCAGAAACGAAGGAAAGCAGCAGCAAATGGAAACTTTCCCTAAAGATGCTAAAGAACGATGTTTTAATATGATAAGCAATCTTGTTTTTTTACTGAAAATAAGTCAAATAAGCAAAAAATGCGCCATTTTTTATGTTTCTTCCTTAATTTTTTTTCGAAACATGATGAATTTACACCTTTTTTATTTAAATTTGCACCCAAATATGTCTATCGTTTTCAAACCAATGGATGTATTCTTTTTGTCAAGGATGGTGAATGGTGAATTTGTTTTCTATATCACTTTTCGTGACTTTTTATGTTGAGTTTAGAAAACTGTTGAAAAAAGTCAATCATTAAATAATTAAAAATCATGAGGAAAAAGATTTTTACTCTTTTCGCAATGCTTTTTTGCGTTTTGGGGCTTCAGGCACAGGACACTCGGTATTATTTCTGGAATTATTCCAAGCCTGCCAATTCTATTACTTTCTCTGATGGTGCAAAAGTTGCCATTACTGGTGATGAAAGCCAGATTTTTGAAAAGGGCGGCTTTTTAACTGTTACGTTAGGGGGTATCCCTCATAATTATCAAACCTTCAAACTGGTGAAGAATGTGCAGCACACTTTCACTGCTCCAGTAGGAGCGACAATTGCTTCTATAACTTTTTTAACTTATATAGATGCAAAAATGCAAGGTTCAGCTCTTACTTATTGGTGTGAATTCGATGGTGAGAGACAGGAGCCTGATATAGCAACGGTTATGAGTGCATACACTGACACTCATTTAACGCATTATGATTTATTAGGTTTCCCAAATGATGGTTTGTTTCCTTTTGACTTTGAAACGCCAAGGAAAAAAGTTACCTTCACTTACACAGGTGAACAGGTTTATGGTGTTTTTTTGGTCAAATATGCAAAATCGCCAACAAAAGACGTTTTCAATTTCCTACAGATGTCAGGCATTCCAATGTCCACAAAAGAATCTAATGCTGGAGATATTACAGTGAATAAGAACTTTGAAGAAGGTGACGTAACCCTCACAATTTCTCCATCAGGAGTTGTTTCCACTCCAAATCGCGTTTGGGGTACTGAAGCTTCTTCTGGTGATATGACTTCTTACATTCCTCAGCTTCGTATTTATGGTGGAACCATGACATTTAAAAGCAAACGTTTCATTAAGAAGATTGAGTTTGATACGACTACAGGTGTGGGTGGTTTGACTCCTAATACGGGTAAAATGTCTGGTGGCGCTTGGAAGGGTAATGCAAAGTCCGTTGTGTTTAAGGTGAAATATGGACCAATCCACTTCAATATGATTAGAGTCTATTACGAAAATAACTCCGTCGAGGAAATAACGATTCCTTCAGCTAAATATATTACTTACGTAACTCCTGCTGATGTTTCGATTCCTGTTGGACTTACTGCTTACATTGTTACTGACGTCAACGAGAGATCTGTTTCTATGAAGCCTGTAACCAATGTTCCTGCCAACACAGCTATCATCCTCAATAGTAATGTAGCTGACACATATGAACTTGTTGCTATGGACGATGATGCCGACGATGTAAAAAATAAACTTCTAGCTTCTGATGGTACTGTTAAGGGTGGAGATGGTATCTATGCTTTGGCAAACAAGTCAACCAATGGAGTTGGTTTCTATCCAGTAGGCTCTAACGTTACAATTCCTGCTGGCAAGGCTTATCTTGCTGCTCCTGCAGGCGTGAAGGGCTTCCTCGCACTCGATGAGGATGTGACTACATCCATTAGCAACGTTGAAACAAGTTCAGAACGAGCTATTACCATCTACAACTTAGCAGGTCAGAAGGTAGAGAGCATGAAGGCTGGTGGTTTCTACATTGTCAATGGCAAGAAAGTTTTTGTAAAGTGAAAAGTGAAGAGTGAAAAGTGAAAAATTAAATAAATAAAATTAAAATGAAGAAGAATCAATATATCGCTCCAGAATTAAAGCAAAGACTGACAATGGAGCTCGAATTGCCAATCGCACAATCATTGCCAGTAGGTGATAGTGAAGTCACAGACCCTAAGGAGATTCTTACTAAGGAGCGCGAAGAAGAGGGTTTTGGCAAATATGAGTGGTAAATAACAGTATAGCTTATAGAGTATCGTGATATTCATCGCGTTACTCATCAAAAGTCAGAAAGGTGGTAAGGTTTTCGAACTCTTACCACCTTTTTTGTCTTTATGCAAATCATCATGGAGCATATCCCGATTTCTCTGTCATTTCATAATAGTTCCGTTCATGTTTATTTCTTTTGGTAAAACATTGAAAATCATGTAAAAAGTGCTGATTATTTAGTTTCCGAGCATTTTTTTTCTTTTTTTTTATGAGTTTACACCTTATTTATTTATCTTTGTAACCGAAACGTAACTAATACTATCATGCCAAAATGAACTAATCATTTAAGGTCAATACAAAAATAGCATTTTAATTCACCCAATAACTAATTATAAAACTTTTAAACCTATGAACAAAAAATTACGATTTTTATTCTTATCACTGTTAGCAGTGCTAACAAGTGTTGTAACTTATGCGGGAGATACTTATACTATTTCCTTTAATGGTAAAAATGAGCAAAGTACAGCAGGTTACTTTAGCTGGAACTCTGCCAAACACAATTTCAACACTAAATTTAATGGTGTAGAGTATGCAGGTATTAAGTTTACAAGTGGTCTAAAAATGGAAGGTGCTACTAATGTGAGTTTCACATCTACAGCTACTTCTACAGTAATTATCGTACAATCTACATGGAGTGCTAACACAATCAATTTTGATGGTAACGAATTAGCTATAGCTAATGCAGAAGCAGGAACTGGTAATTGCAGAATCTACACAATTACAGATGTTGAAGCAGGTGCACACAGCATTACAAGAGGTAGTGGTGAGAGTGGTCTTTTCTATGTGAGTGTTGAATATACAGGGGCAGTACTTGATGTACTTTCTGCTCCAGAAATTTCTTTTGATTCTGAATCAGGTGAAGTAACTATCACAGGCGATGCAAATGCAACTTCTATCGTTTACACAACAGATGGTAGTGACCCATCAGCAGAAAATGGTGAAGCATACGAAGCTCCATTCACAGTAGAAGATGGAACTATTGTTAAGGCTATCGCGCTTGGTGATGGAGAAACTTACACAAACTCTGAAATTGCCTCAAAAGAGGTGTTGTTGAAAATTACAAGCGTTGCAGCTCCAACATTTAAAGTTGTTTACGGTACTGTTGCTATCAATTGTGCAACCGCACATGTAAGCATTGAGTATAGTACAGATGGTGAGAACTTCTCAGCATATTCTACTCCTATTACTTTCTTTGAAGATGCAACAGTTTATGCTCGTGCTTCTCGTGGCGAACTTGTTTCAGAGGTTGCAAGTGTTGGCGTTACAGCTGTTTCTAAGGGCGATGCTACGAAGAGCATTGTGATGGATTTCGATGCTTTCGATGTTAAATCTATTGATGACCTTTCCACACTGGTAGGTAAGGGTGACGCAGAAGGCTATTCGATTACTTTGAATAAGTCAGATAAGTCTTGGTCTGGTTCAAATAGAATTAATGGCAAACCGTCTATCAAGCTTTCCAACGGTGCTCAGAACACACTCTATTTGCCAAGTGGCGTTTCAGCAACAAGAATCACATTCTACAGCTATATCAATACAGCTTCTGGAAATACATCTGGATGGGCGGAAGTTGGTGACTTGACAACAAGCTACAAAGATGTTCCAATGGGTGCATGGAACAATGCTGGCAATCCAGATATTCGTACATATCCTCTTACTGGTGAGGAAACCTCTATTAACTTTACCAACGCAGGTCAGCAACTTTGTTTCTACATCGTATTGGATGTTGTTGACAACAAGGCAGAACTCAATGCAACTTATGCCCCTGCTAAGATTAGTCTGATTGCAGGAGAAGAATTTGAAGCACCAACTTTGTCGATTACAGACAAGGATGGAAACGATGTAACTGGTTTGACTGTCACTTACACAAGCAGCAATGAGGATGTCGCTACAGTTGACGCTGATGGTAACATTGCCCTCGTTGAAGGTGGAGTTGGCGAAGCAACGATTACTGCAAATGTTGATGGTGGTGAGTCATATTCAAGTGCTAAGGCAAGTGTGAAGATTACAGTTCTCGCAGCTGATGCTGTTTTGGTGGTTACTGAAAACAACACAGATGTGGTTTTGAGCCAAGCAAACATTGACGAAAAGGGTTATCTCGCTACTTCTGGTGCCAAATGGAGAACCGGTGAGAGTACTTTTGCTGGTTATACAGGTGTTTTCATGGATATGAAAACGGGCAGAACTATCACAATCACCGAGAAGGGTGCTGTAGCTTTTGAAGTGCTTGTACAAAATTCGACCGCAGGTCGTACTTATACAATTTCTGTAGATGGTGTTAATGCTGCAACGATTACTCACAATGGTGGTGGTGTTGAATCTTCTGGTATTATCGAATGTTCATCTGACCAAATCACAGTGAAGTTAGAGGGTTCTGCGAATTCTGTTTATCCTATAGCTATCAAGTTCTACACCGAAGTTCCTGAGGCTGTTGCTATTTCTTCTGCAGAATACACTACTTACGTAACGAAGTCTGCTGTGACAATTCCTTCTAAGATTAATGCTTACATTGTTACAAAGATTAATGAATATTCAGATGGAACTTCTTCTGTATCTCTCAAGCAGGTAACAAATGTTCCTGCTAATACTCCAATCATTGTGAATGGCAAGGCAGGCTCTTATACACTTGCAGCTATGGATGGCGATGCTGACGATGTAAGTGCAAACAAGCTTTTGGCTTCTGATGGTAGTGTTTATGGTGGTGAAGGCATCTATGCATTGGCTAAGATGGAGGAAGTTGGTTTCTATCCAGTTAAGGAAGGTGTTGCTGTTCCTGCTGGCAAGGCATACCTCAATACAAGTGCTGCTGTGAAGGGCTTCCTCGCTCTTGAAGGTGAAGTAACTGCTATCAGCAATGTTGAAGCAGCTTCTGCTCACACTTCTACTATCTACAACGTAGCTGGTCAGAAGGTTCAGAACATCAAGGCAAGCGGCCTTTACATTGTCAATGGTAAGAAGGTGTTTGTAAAATGAAAAATGAATAATTAAAAATTAAAAAAAATGAAGAAGAATCAATATATCGCTCCAGTTTTGAAGCAAAGACTGACAATGGAAGTTGAATTGCCAATCGCACAATCATTGCCAGTAGGTAAGGATGAAATCACAAGTTCTAATGATATTCTTACGAAGGAGCGCGAAGAAAAAGAAGAAGGTTTCACTTATGAATGGTAAGAACGTGTAGCGTTTTAGCAATGCTATCACGCTGACACTAAATAAATAGAAAGGTGGTAGGATTCCAAGTCCTTACCACCTTTCATTATGTTATGTAATCGTAAAAAAACTTGGTATGATTTTCTTTCCAGAGAAACGATTGCTTAATTGACGACATTTTGTGCCTGTCCTTCCACGAAGCACTGCACATTCTTGATGGCAATATCCACGAGTCGTGCACGAGCCTCACGAGTAGCCCAGGCAATGTGGGGCGTGATATATGCGTTTGTGCAAGTAAGGAGAGGATTATTCGCTGCGGGAGGTTCACTGCAAAGCACATCGGCACAATAGGCATAGATTTTATTCGTGAGCAGTGCCTCTGCCATATCGGCTTCATTTACCAAAGGTCCACGTCCTGTATTGATAACCACCGAAGTAGGTTTCATTCGTGCGATACTTTCCTTGCAGACGAGGTTGCGAGTGCTGTCAGTGAGTGGGCAATGGAGTGTGAGGAAGTCGGCGCGTTCGAAGAGTGTGTTGCGGTCCACCTTCTCGATGTAGTCGGGTAGGGCATCCTGCGATTTGGAGGTCTCTGCTAAAATCTTCATGCCGAAAGCATGTCCGATTCGGGCTACTGCTTTACCGATATTGCCAAGTCCCACGATGCCCAAAGTCTTTCCTTCCAGTTCGGTAAGTTGCGTGTCTTGCCAACTGAAGTCGATGCTCTGTGCCCATGCTCCTTGGCGGTTGGCTTGTGCATAATGCTCCACTTGCGATGCCACATTCAGGATGTGTGCAAAAACCATCTGTGCCACACTGTTTGTGCTGTAGGCAGGAATGTTGCACACGTCGATACCATGTTCCCGAGCCACTTTCGTATCCACCACGTTGTAACCCGTAGCAAGTACACCGATATATTTGAGTCGTGGTAATTGCTCAATTTCCGCTTTACCCAATATCACTTTGTTGGTGAGAACGATGTCAGCATCTTTAGCACGCTCCACCGTGTCGGATGCAGGAGTGCGCTCATAGACCGTCAGTTCTCCGAATGTCTTCAATCTGTCCCACGACAAGTCGCCTGGGTTGGCTGTATAGCCATCAAGGATAACGATGTTCATCATACTTTCAGAATGCGTTGTTCATTTTGATAACGAGCACACGCAGTTTTTGCGATGGCTCGCTGGTCTTCACCTTGGCAATGTGCCAGTCGCAAGGGAACATAATATTGAAAGTGCCAGGGATGGACTCGATATGCTCCAGTCGGTCGGCCTGGAAATTGTATTCCAATCGGTCGCGCTTAGGATTGTACTCGATGTTTGGGGTGGATGTTTCGTGATCGAGTCGGCAGAAGCCTTCTTTTCCTTTCACCACAAACATAAAGTCGATTTTCTGCCAGTGGCTCTCACTGCCCTTGCCTGCCTTGAGGTCTTCCTGCGAACACCAGTTCTCACTGTCCTCCACGCTCACGGTGAGGTTCGTGCCTGGAATCGGTTGTTTTCCGCTTGGAATGGCGAGCAAGTCGGTTTCTTCCAACCATTTAAACATTGCCTTCCATTGCTCAGGATTCTTGTGGTATTGCAGATAGAACTCCACGAGATTCACTGAAGGGGCTGGCACAGCCTTTGTGAATCCGTTTTTCCATTCCCCTTTATTCACCCATTTGGCTGCCATCTTTTGCAACTTCTCTGGGTATTGGTTGGTGTAAACTTGTGCGGATGCCATCGATGCAAACAGGAATCCTACCAGCATCAGTGCTGTTGTCTTGAATCTTTTCATCATTAGTAATATGTTTATTGTTAGCTTTTTACCTTGCAAAGATAAAGAATTTCGGTG
>Ga0247611_10008648_pt1 | contig 12479 bp, 11 predicted proteins | sample 177DNAGHGhighgp2_FD_192422 | JGI IMG/M metagenome (GOLD analysis project Ga0247611, IMG submission 192422) | Sheep rumen microbial communities from Palmerston North, Manawatu-Wanganui, New Zealand - 1770 DNA GHGhigh gp2 | ecosystem: Host-associated > Mammals > Digestive system > Stomach > Rumen... | reverse complement strand
TTTTCTGTCTCTTGAAACAGCCCATTGATGACAGAGCGGAAATCCTCAATTCGTGCTTTCATCTCAGCCTGTTTCTCAGCGGAAGCATCTATCATTGACATACGATAGTACATCATTGATGGCCCTGTTTTCATATCGAACATATAGAACTCTAAATCCTGCGTCAGCGCATTGGATGTTTTACGCTTGTCACGCATGGCTATATTATCGATAGACGGCACATATATAACTTGATTTTTATCTTCGAGATTTTCCAGTGCAAGCTTATAAATCTCATTCAGCAAGGTGGTTTTCCCACTGCCATTGATACCAACGATGATATTTACATCTTCGTTGGCGATAATACTCACATCGTACTTGCCCCAGAGACGGGTCTTAAATTCCTTAATCTTTGAGTATGACATAATGCCGATTCTTTAATATACTTCCTATTTTGACGAGGTTGTACCTTATTATAATTAATTACGCGTACAAAATTAGCTAATTTCTCACGAAATAACGAAGGAAAATCATCTTTTCTGTAAAATACAATCACTTTTATGCCTTTTTCTTCACTTTTACATCCTTGAATGAGCAATGTTATGTAACTATTGAAGTCCTTTTGACGATCATTGGGGTTCCCTATGTAGTTCTTGTCTCTGTTTGCGAATTTATTTCGTCCATTGTCCGCCAAGGTTGCAACCTTTGAACTGGAAGTTGCATCTTTTGCATCAATACTTGCATTCTTTTCTTCGTCTGGGGACAAGACTTGTGACAAGACTTGTGACATAGCTGGGGACATCACCGCCAACTTTACCGCCAGTTTCGTTGGCATAACTCTGTGAGGCTTTTACATCAACCTTGAATGCAGTGATAAGATTAACGTTGAACTCTGCGGGCAGGTTGCCATTTTCCTTCAAGTCAGTCACGTCCTGATACGGCAATACCTCGTCGAGAATCATGATGGCCCAGGCATAGCTATCCGCCTTCCCCGAATTCTCCGGAGAAAGCCTGATGTTGAAATATATAAAACCATTCCTGTCCATGTTGTTATTGCTTTGTTATGTTTCCTTTTCTGTTAAAACTTAACTCGTCACTATTCTCATGTTAAAGAATCTGTGTTTTTTAACTCGTACTTCTTTACATGTTATCATTTTGTATAATGAACTGATGGCTTGGATCAAGCCCTGCACGATACAAATCATCCTGAGTAGTCACGATATTCTCCACCTCAGAGCTATCCTTGGCCTCTTGTAAGGTAAGGCTGCTAATGAGATGATGGGAATATGGCATAATATGCGTATATTATATATCTAGTGTATAACCGAATGACGAATATTGATTGATAAGGAATAGGAGTATCGCCATGCATGATGTGAAATGCTATTGGGCGCAAACCTTAAATCTTATAGGAGACTTCATCCTCGACTATGGGCGCATAGACTCACCCTCTTAGGCGCATAACCAAATCTTCGACGCGAAATCTGTGTTTCCCGCCGTGAAACACAGATTCGATGGACGGGAAACACGCATTCACCGCCGTGAAACGTAGAAAGAATCAATTCAACATTTAAGAATGTTTAATTTAATGGCGTAGGTGTTGCACGGTTGAAATATTGTTTGTTCCTTTGCAACGTCGGAATAGACTTAATGACATTTGCAAGAACAAACTTAAGACCTATTCAAGGACGAGCTAAAGACTTATGTAAGGACAAACTTAAACATATCTGCTATGCAAAAAGATAAACGGATTCAGTGGCTTAGCGCTTTGGTTATCGCCTGCGCTCTCAGCCTCACGATTACATCAATCTCATCTTGCGATACGCCCCAGACTATTGCATGGAGCTATTACTATTGCGCCCAGGACACGTTAGCCGCCGGTGATCCATTCGCAGCAAAGGACTTCCTGAAAGCTTGTAAAAAGAGTGTGGACGATGAACTTCGCAAGAAGGCTGACTCGCTGATGGAAGTCATTGATCGGGCGATTGAAGAAAAGAAGTGAGAGAGAAATCATCTAAGACCTCAATAGAATAGATAACACATCTAAGACCTCACAACTATGATTAAACTCAGTGCAAAGGAAGAAGAGGTAATGGAGCTCATCTGGAAGCTCGGCGAATGCACTCCGCGCGAGGTGTACATGCTCTACGATGAACCCCGTCCGTTGCTGAACGGCATCCAGAACACGTTCCAGTCCTTAGAGCGCAAGGGCTACCTCAGCCATCGCCAGCAGGGCCGTGGCTATCTCTACGAGCCTATCGTTGAGAAGAAATCCTACGGCAAGTCAAAGCTCGGGTCGCTGGTAGATCGTTTCCTCGACGGCTCTGTCAAGGACCTCGTCACCTTCTTCGCCCGCGAACAGAAGATAAGCAAAAAAGAACTAAGAGAGATTATCAATGAGATAGAGAGGGGGGAATAATATGCTATACGTCATCAAACTCAACCTCATCCTCGCACTCCTGTGCTTGTTGTTTCAGGTGCTGATGCACAGGGACACGTTTTTCGGTGTGCGGCGTGCCATGCTCTGGGGCATCTACGCCACCGCCGTTCTACTACCCCTGTGGGATATGCAGCTGTGGCTGCAGGATCACACGCTGGCGATGCATCTGACATCTGACTATGCCACGTATGTACTGCCTACACTCGAGATTACCGCTATGCGCGTCACATCGTTGGGCATTGAGCAGAGCGAGCCTGGCTGCGGAATGTGGTTCGTTGGTTTGATGGCCATTTGGGCGCTCGTCTACATCATCCCCGTGGTGTGGATGACAATGAAATTGCTGTGGCAGGTTGCATACATTATATATTTAAGGTGTACGTGCAAACCCATAGGAATGAAGAATGAAGAATCTCGCTACGCTCGGAATGAAGAATTCAAGTTATCTGCAAGTCCTGAGGGTAATTCTTCATTCTTCCTCTTCCCCCGCGCTTGCAGTCCCTTCTCTTTCGGTTCCTGGATCTTCATACATCCTGAGGGCATGGACGAACAGACATTGCACGAGGTGCTCATCCACGAGCAGGCTCATGTACGCGGCTGCCATACCTTAGACATCATCTTTTCCCAGCTCTTCTGCATCCTTTTCTGGTGGAATCCCGCCGTCTGGGTGCTGCGCCGCGAGGTGCGCATGAACCTCGAATTCATTGCCGATAAGGCGGTAGCGGACTACCTGATGGAAATGAAGAGTGAAGAATCTCGCTTCGCTCGGAATGAAGAATTCAAATTAGATGACAGTAATTCTTATTCTTCATCCTTCAATCTTCATTCTTCATTAATCAAAGCCTATCAATACCACCTCCTCGGTTTCTCCACTCAAACGAACGTAGCTACGATTGCAAATAACTTCAATGTCTTACCCTTAAAACGTAGAATCATTATGATGAACTTACGCAGAACCCGTCGCACAGGGATGGTGAAATACATCCTCTTTGTGCCCGTTGCTGCCGTGCTGCTTTTCTTGTCGAATATCGATAGCCTGGCACGCAGCATAAAGGATATGAAACCCATAGCCCATATCGAACAAGCGCTGACCAGCCCGCAAACGATTGCCCCGGTCGTCGAAGAAGTGCTGCCTTCAGCAGAAGTGCCCATCGCCACGCAAACGAAAACGACAGCCGAAGAACTCGTGAAGCCAGCTACAGACAGCGACACCGCGAAGGCCGCGCCCAAGACTTCCCAGCCCACACTTGAACGCATCGATGACAATGCCCTATGGATTATAGACCAACGCATAGCTACCCCGGAAGAGGCCGCCAAACTCAACTTGGAAAACAACATCGAGAGCATCACGGTGCTCAAGGGCGAGGAAGCCACATCCCTCTGGGGTTCGCGCGGCGCCAATGGCGTAATCAATATTACAACAAAGAACGCTGAAAAAGACAACGCCGACAGCCGTGTGATTTACGACAAGGTTGATGAGATGCCGGAATTTCCCGGTGGAGAGGAAGCGTTGTACCGTTTTCTTATGGCGTACGTTAATTATCCTGCCATTGCACAAGAGATGGGTGTACAAGGCAAGGTAATCGTTCAGTTTGTCGTGCAGGCCGACGGCCAGATTGCTGACGTAGAAACCGATAAGCTCCTTTCGGCAAACGGTCTGGCGGAAATGGTAAAAACGACTCGCAAGAAAGATATGACCGATGAGGAGATCAAAGCCGTTGACGCTCAGAACAATGCACTTGAAAGCTTGAAGGCAGAAGCGGTCAAGGTGATCAAAGCTATGCCGCGTTGGAAACCAGGCAAGAAGGACGGCAAGCCCGTCAATGTTCGTTTCTCCCTGCCCATTTCCTTCAGACTGATGTAATATCACGCTTAGGCATGAATGAATTTACGCCTATGCAAGAATGCGCACTTGCATAGGCGTAATTTCATTTCCTGCCGTTGAACAAAAAACGCGCGGCTATTCCTGCAGCGGTTTGTAATAGGTTGTGGTGTCGCCGGGCATCAGTTCGGGATGGGTGATGATGATGAGATCGCGAAGAAGGCGGTCGGGGTGGAAAGGCGTTTCCTCGTAGAAATGGTTACGTGCGAGGTCGCACCCCCAGATGTGATGCTCGCGGAAAGCACGGAAGCGGGTATAGGGTTGGTAGTCGGCAGCAAGCTGGCGATAGGTAAGCGGCTGGGCGCTATTGTACTTCACGAGCCACACATCAGCGTCAGCAGCGCAGTCTAACACGGTCTCGAAGGCGAGAGCGGTGCTGCCACTGCCCGGACGGTCGGCAAAGAGATAGTCAGCGCCGGCATCGGCGAACATCATGCCCATGGTGCTCTGACCACAGGGCACGAACCACTGACCGCCATAGAGCATCTCGGTGAGAAGCGTGGGAAGGACGCGCTCAGCGTGGCGAGCGTTACCTTGCAGCGATGAGTTTTCTGCGGATACCTTCTCTTTTAGTTCAAGGTAATTGGATTCGACGGCGCTGAAGATGCTGTCGGCTACGGCTTCGGCTCCGAAGAGTTCGGCGTAGAAGCGGATCCATTCGGCACGTGCGAGTGGCGAGACTTCCATGTATTCGGCACACTCGATGATGGGAATGCCAAGGCGCTCCACACGGCCGTAGCCGCCGCTGTGCTCGAAGGGTGTGAGCATCAGAATGTCGGGCGCCACGTCCATGATCCGCTCGATGTTGGGATTCATGCCGTTGCCGAAGTCGGCAATGCGCCCGGCGGCGAGTCCCTCGGTGACAGCCGGCAGGTCGATATACTCCTTCTCGCAGACACCGGCAATGGCCGAAGCCACGCCCAGCTCATCCAAGAGGCCACAGTGGACGGCGGTGGCTACGCCGGCGGAGCGAACGGGAACTTTAATAAGTGAAAAGTGAAAATTGAAAATTGAAAAATCGGGCTGCGCTGCGGTGTCACTGACAAGTATGTAGCGATGGAGCACAGCTGTGGTGTCCCACGGGTCGCGCAATGTCCAGACGCTGAAACCATCGCCGCGCTCACAAGTGAGGTTGGTGGCATAGCGCAGAGGTTCGGGCTCCATCGGGGAAGAAACCTTCCTGCCCCCGCCGCAGGAGGCGACGAGGAGCAGGAAGGTGATGAGCGGAAGATGGAATCCGGAAGATGGGAAAGGACGGTTGCGCACGGTCTCTTATTCTTTGTTCTTAGTTCTCAGGATTGACGGTCACTTCCATCTCGCCTTTCTTGAAGATAACGGCGGTGGGACCAACGCCGGTTGCAAAGGATTTGATCAGCTTGCCGTCGTTGCTGTAGCGGTTGCAGAAGCCGGGAGCGTTGTAGTCCGCCGCGGTGTATTCCGTCACCTCAGCGTTCTTGGAGTAGGACAGCACGTAGATTTCGCCGATATAAGGATCGACGTTGATGGCGTTGGCAGCAACGAGACCTTCGAGCTCGATTTCTTCGATTAAATCGGTGGTGGTATCCCAAACGACACACTTGGGTGCCGTGTAGGCATCCTTGATCATGTAGATCTTGTCCTTATAGACCGCCATCTGGTTGGCACCCATTGCCATACTGCTGTAGTAGAGGTTCTCTACGGTGTTGTTCTTGATTCTACGCAGACCACCCTGGCTGACGAGGCTCCAATCGGTGGAGTTGTAGAGGTCGCCTTCCATGACATAAACGGCGCCATTGACGGCGAGCACGGTGGAGGGGTTCTTGATTCCCTCGTCGGTGAATGTATCCACCTGACCGGAAGCCAGCGTGATGATGCTGATGGAGGGTGCGGTGCCGTTGCCATAGCTGCTGTTGGCCACGTAGATCTTGCCGTCGGCATAAGCCAAGCCTTCGGGATAGGAGCCTACGGTGTACTTCTTGGCGAGCTGATAGTTGGTGGTGTCGATGGCCGCTACGACGCCTCCGTAAGTGGTGACGTAGATCTTGCCGTCAAGAGCGAGGATATGTCGCGGGCTCTTGCCTTCGTCCTCGCCGAGGAGTGTTGTCATGCTGATGGGCGTGCCGGCCTTGAGCGTATTGGCATCGAGCACTTCGATGCGGTTCTCGCCATCGACCACCACATAAAGCTTTGATCCATAGACAACGCCACTGTTAGGCGTGGCACCGAGGCTACGACCGTTGACTTTGGAGAAGGCGTCCTGTTCAGTGGATGCGGTGAGCGGGCTGTAGGAAGTGAGGCTACCGCTAATGCCATTATACATATTGCCGGAGTTGACGACAAAGACGTCATCGGAAAACTCAACGGTGTAGGTGTGTGGCTTGCCGTCGAAGATATTATCTTCTTTATCACAAGCGGTGAACAAGGTCGTGGCTGCGAAGAGCACGCTGAGACCCAATAAATACTTTTTCATTTTCATTGTTGTAGGGTTTTTAAAATAATGATTAGTTGATGATCTATTATCTTCGTTTTATGGACTTATGGTAACGTTCAGCTCAATCAAAAGGTGTATTTGAGTGTAAACATGAAGCTGCGGCCGGGCATGGGATAGAGGCGCACGATCTCGTACTGGCGGTCGAAAATATTGCGTAGCTCGGCCCGTGCTTCGATGGTGTGGCGTCGGATGTGGAAGTCGCGGTAGGCCGAGGCCGTCCACTCCCAGTAGCCTCCAACGCGGGTGTCCTCATAGTGTTCGATGGTGGTGTAGCGATGGCTGAGTCCCTGTCCATGGACACTCATGTTGACCCATGGATTCTCCCAGCTGACAGCTACGCCGCCGGAGTGCAAAGGAACGTAGGCCAGCTGCTTGCCATAGTGGGGCGACTCGGGGTTGGTACGATTCGTGGCACGTTGCAGGCTGTAGTTGGCGGCGGCGAGGAGCGTGTGGCGACTGTTCACGCGATAACTGACGTTGGCTGTGGCGTCGAGGCCGAAGACGTGGACGCGACCGAGGTTGATGCAACGCCAGATGAACATATTCACGGGAATAGCCAGAATCTTATCCTTCACGTGGTTGAAATAGCCGTCGGCAGTCAGCCGCAGGTGCGTCGGGCCCAAGGTCTGCTGCCACGTGAGGCCGGCGTTGAGCTGCTGGGTGCGCTCGGGGCGCAGGTCGGTGGAGCCATAGTGGAAGAAATAGCTCTCGTTGAACGTCGGGGCACGGAAGATATCTTTATAGGAAACGCGCGCGTAGAGATCGTGGTCTGCCAGCAGCCGATAGGCCAGCGAAAGGGAGGGCGACACGTGGTTGATGTTCTCGGCTTCGGAACCCACATGCGTGCGGTTGAGGTAAAAGGAATGGAGGAGGCGGGCCGTAGCCGTGAAGCGATCGGCGTGGAACTTAGCCGTCAGCGACTGCAGCACGGTATGGCGCGAGGGACGGCGGTCGCCGGGGCGGGTGGAATTGAGGTTGTTGAAGGCGTAGTCGGCCGAATAATCGAACACCCAATGCTCGCTGGGGACATAGAGCAGTGCCGCGGTGCCGTAGCACTCGCGCTGCCAGTACTGGGCATCCATCACCTTGTCCTTGTAGAGCGGGTCCTGGTAGTCACTCATGCTCCAGTTGAACTTGCCGCTGGCTTTCAACGAGAAACCGCGACCGAGATGGCCGAGGTAATGGAGCTGTCCGAAGGCGTTCTGCTCGTGCAGCATCTCGCGACTGACGTTGGTGTAATAGCGCACCTGCCCCGGCAACTGGCGGTCGTTGTCCCACCAATAGGCTTTGCCGCTGACCACGTGTCGCGGCGCTGCCTGCCAGATGAACGAGACTTCGGCATGGCCGGCATCCATGCGGCTGTTGCTGCGCTTCTCGCGGGTCGTCTGTGTCAGGTTGTACAGCGTGAAGGGGTATTGGTTGTCGGCGTGGACGTAGTCGGCCTCGACGGCTAATGCGAATCGGCGGCTCAAGTTCTGACCGTAGCGAAGATAGGGGTTGACGTAGCCGAAGGAGCCGGCACGCAGCTGTGCGGTGACGTGCGGCTGGCGGTCCGACGTGGGAGGGGCAAGGGTCTCGATGGACACCAACGCCGGCACCGACGCCTGACGGGCAGGGATGAAGATGTCGTCGTTGTCGCCGATGGACAGGGCGAGGTGTTGTATATTATATAAGGAATAGCGCGCAAGGTCTATCTCACCGCTCTGACAGTCGCTCAGCATCAAGCCGTCGTAGCTGACGCCCGTGTGCTTGCTGCCGAAGCCGCGCACCGACACGGTCTTCATGCCCCCGGCGCCGCCGTAGTCGCGCAACGTGATTCCCGGCAGGCGGTGCAGGGCGTCAGAGATGTCGGTGATGCCGAGGCGCCGCATCTCGTCGGCGTCCAACACGTGGCGCGGCGCCGTACTGCGCACCGTCTGCTGCCGGACGTCCTCGAGGACTTCCAGCTGCCGCATCTGTTGCGTTTGGGTCGTGTCGGTGAGCGCCATGAAGAGGCTGACGACAAGAGGGGTCAATGACATCTTATTGCACACTGCCTCGCCTATCCTCGCAGGCTTGGCATCGAAGGGTTATTCACGCGGCAGGTCTTCTGACTTATCCCCGGACCGACACCTTCCCGGCATGTTAACGTGTTAACGCCAGTGGTCTTGTTTCGTCAGCCCGACAATGGGATTCACAGCAGCGGGACTGTGCAGGACTTTCACCTGCTTCCCTCTTGGCGCCCTGTAGATGGGCGAACCGCACGAGTTATGATTTTTTCAACGAGAAGAGGACTGTCGGGTTGACAGTCCTCACTCTTGTGTTGCGGAGGCTCGACTCGAACGAGCGACCTCCAGGTTATGAGCCTGGCGAGCTACCAACTGCTCCACTCCGCGATCTTAGACAGCCTTTTCTGTCGTTTGCGGGTGCAAAGGTACTGCTTTTATTTCGAATGACCAAGCTTTTGACGTAAAAAGTGATGAAAAGTGGTGTTTTTTGCCCACGTGTGCAAAAAGAAACACTCGTTTTTTTTGCAGATTCGCACAAAAGAGTTACTTTTGCACAGCAAAAAAGCCCTATCGCTTATGCCACAACTGAAAACGCGGTTATTGCTCATTGATGTCGCCCGTCAGCTGTTTGCCCGCCAGGGCTTCGAGAACACGACGATGAACGACATCGCAGAGGCTTCCGGAAAAGGACGCCGAACGCTTTACACCTATTTTAAGAACAAGGAAGAGGTCTATTCCGCCGTCATCGACGGAGAACTCATGCGTATCTCATCGACCTTCCTCGCCGTGGCACGTCGGCAGCTGCCACCGTTGGAGAAACTCGTGGAGCTGATTTTCGCGCATCTCAGCCTGATGAAAGAAGCCGTCGAACGCAACGGCAACCTGCGTGCCAAGTTTTTTCGGAACATCTGGCAGGTGGAGAGCGTAAGAAAGAAATACGACAAGAAGGAGCATGACATCTTCGCCAAGATCCTTGAGGAAGGGGCCGAGAAAGGGGTGTTCGAGGTGGACGACACCATGCTCTACACCGACATCATTCAAGCTTGCGCCAAAGGATTGGAAGTGCCGTATATCTTCGGACGCCTCGGCATCGGCATGAACATCGATGCCACGAGACCCATCGTCACCAAGATCCTCAGGAGAGCGCTCGGCATGAATACCTACACGCGTACATATTATTAATAGCATATACATCACAAAAGCATGAAACTATTGGAAGGAAAGACTGCACTCATCACAGGTGCAGCACGAGGCATTGGCAAGGCCATCGCCCTCCGTTACGCCGCCGAAGGCGCTAACATCGCATTCACCGATCTCGCTGTCAACGAAGAGACACAGGCTGAGATCGAAGCCCTCGGTGTTAAATGTAAGAGCTACGCTTCTAACGCCGCCGACTTCGCGGAAACGGAAGCCCTGGTGAAGCAGGTGAAGGAAGACTTCGGCACCATCGACGTCCTCGTCAACAATGCCGGCATCACCAAGGACGGCCTCATGCTTCGCATGACCGAACAGCAATGGGATGCCGTCATCGGCGTGAACCTCAAATCGGCCTTCAACTTCATCCATGCCGTTGTGCCCATGATGATGCGCCAACGTGGCGGTTCGATCATCAACATGGCCAGCGTCGTAGGTGTTCACGGCAATGCCGGCCAGGCCAACTACGCCGCCTCCAAGGCCGGCATGATCGCCCTGGCCAAGAGCATCGCTCAGGAAATGGGCCCCAAGGGCATCCGTGCCAACGCCATCGCTCCCGGCTTCATCGAGACGGCCATGACAGCCGCCCTGCCCGAAGCCGTACGCGAGGATTGGATGAAGAAGATTCCTCTCCGTCGTGGCGGCAAGCCCGAGGACGTGGCCAACGTAGCCCTCTTCCTCGCCTCCGACCTCAGCTCGTATGTCAGCGGCCAGGTCATTCAGATCGACGGCGGAATGAACATGTAATGAAAGTTCTATACGAAGATAACCACGTAATCATCGTCGCGAAGAGCGCAGGTGAAATCGTCCAAGGCGACAAGACGGGCGACACGCCGCTCTCCGAGACGGTGAAAGCGTATATTAAGGAGCGTTACGCGAAGCCGGGGGCCGTGTTCCTCGGCGTCGTGCATCGCCTGGATCGTCCCGTGAGCGGCGTGGTCCTCTTTGCTCGGACCAGCAAGGCGCTGGCGCGGCTCAACACGATGTTTGCCACGCAGGCCGTCGCCAAGACCTATTGGGCACTCGTGCAGAACGCCCCCCGCGAGCCTGAGGCCACCCTGACGCATTATCTCGTGCGCAACGAGAAGCAGAACAAGAGCTACGCTTACGACCACGAACGTCCGGGGGCCAAGAAAGCCGTCCTCGACTACAAGGTCATCGGCCACTCCGACCGCTACCATCTCCTCGAGGTGCATCTCCACACGGGGCGCCATCATCAGATCCGCTGCCAGCTCGCCGCCATCGGCTGCCCCATCCGCGGCGACCTGAAATACGGCGCACCGCGCAGCAATCCCGATGGCAGCATCAGCCTCCATGCCCGTAGCATACGTTTCGAGCATCCCGTGTCGCACGAGGAGATCTACGTCGAGGCACCGCCGCCGAATGACGGGCCCTGGCAAGCAATCCTCACCCCCTGTGGGGATAAATGATAAATAAGAAATGATAAATGATAAATAAGGGATGGTAATTGGCAGGGGTAAATCAAGAAAATATACCCTAAAACATAAAATTTTCATCAACTTCAACGAATTTTTCACTTTTCATTTTTCACTTCTCACTTTTTTCCGTACCTTTGCACCCGCAAACCATTGGAGAGATGGTAGAGTGGTCGATTACAGCGGTCTTGAAAACCGCCGTACCGAAAGGTACCGGGGGTTCGAATCCCTCTCTCTCCGCAGACTAAACGCCAGGCAACAGTCTGGCGTTTCTTTGTCTGCGGCTGCGAACCGGGTTCGAACGGTTCTTTCGTCTTCGCGAAAGCGTCCCTTCGGGCCGAGCGCGAATCCCTCTCTCTCCGCCAAATAGCACAAATGGGAACCTTACGGGTTCCCATTTTTAGTATCTGATTACCAGCACCTTATTAGTTTAACCAGCTGAAAGCGAGGCTAATAAGGGGATGGACACCGATGAAAATGCATACGGCATCATGGTTGGTCTTACGACATCATAAAGCCTAAATGTATTACAGGATGTATTACAACCCCGACCGACAAAATAGAATTGTAATACATTTAATGATTTTTATATGAATAAGACACCATTAGTAGAATTTGTGTACAACAGACACAAGACGGCTTCGGCCACAAAAGAAGCAGCAGTTGAGCTGCGAGTTACTTTCGAAAGAAAGCAGAAGTATATGACTACGGGCGTCAGGCTCCTTCCGAAGCAGTGGCACCGTGGTACAGTAACTAACCGCGTTGATGCTATCCAGTTGAACCAGACACTGGAGAAGCTGATGATTGATGTGCGACAAGTCGTTGTTAACATGATGACCGAAGGTAGCATCGACATCTTCACCATTCCAGACAGGCTGAAACGATTGAGGTCTGGCAACATCAACTTTCTTGATTTCTGTGATAAGCGAATGAATATCAGACAGTTCTTTTACGCCACCTTTTACGCCACCTTTTACGCCACTTTCGGCATGTTGCTATTGTTCAGTACCATTCTCTATCACTTCCCAATAGCCGCCCTTGTCGCCTCCTATGCGGCGAATGACACCATTTTCGCGCAAAGTTTTAATACGTT
>Ga0247611_10008647_pt1 | contig 12481 bp, 5 predicted proteins | sample 177DNAGHGhighgp2_FD_192422 | JGI IMG/M metagenome (GOLD analysis project Ga0247611, IMG submission 192422) | Sheep rumen microbial communities from Palmerston North, Manawatu-Wanganui, New Zealand - 1770 DNA GHGhigh gp2 | ecosystem: Host-associated > Mammals > Digestive system > Stomach > Rumen ... | reverse complement strand
GTCGTAGCCTTTCGTTTTGCCTGCAATGCCGTATCCAAATACTGGACCAATGAATGGTAGTAAGGCAATCTGATCGGTAGCGTGGAAACCTGCTTTGATAAGTATGGGAATCTCCAGGTAGTTCAGATTGACTTCATTTTTGTTTTTCTCCGCTCCCAGTTGCGAATAGTAAAGTCCGCTCTCAAGAAAAATAGGTGTAGTATCCGACAAGCGGAAACCAATGATACCTCCGAAGTTTAAACCAGCCTTTGATCCCAGCTCGCTGCCAGGGCCGTCACCGCTAATGGTCGAGACGTTTATTCCGATTCGCACACCATAATATAGGGTGCTTTCGTCGACAGTAAAGTCGCCCGAGGTCATTTGTGCGGAAGAGGGAATGGCCAAAAAGATAGCTGCCAGGGCTGAAAGAAACTTTTTCATTTCGAAATATGCTTGTTTTTCGGGTTTATTGGCTGCAAAATTATTGAAAAAAAACCATGCTACAAAATAAATCACTCTATATTTGCCTTGTTGGCCGTGAACTTAACGTTCTGCATGGTTAGCTGTGCTGTCTGTTCGTCGATGGCTTTGTCCACCTTATTATATATAAGGGAACAGTCGCTGATGATGATGTCCTTCACGCAGTCGAGACCAGGTAGACCTTCTGCCACAATGCCTGTCTCGCAGCCGCGGCACACAACACGACTGATGTGGATGTCCTCGAAATGAGGAGCCCAACGGCGTTCTGACTCTGTGTAGACTGGCGTTGCACCGTTTGTTCCGGCATGTTTATTCACATAGTCGCACTGGAAGGAGATGGCTGCCTGAGCAATATCGTTCATCATGATGTCGCTAATGAAAATCTGCTCTGAGCGACCTCCACGGCTTATCGAGCTCTTGAAGCGCAGACCTATGTCGGTGCCGCTGAACGTGTTGTGGCGCACCACCATGCGGCGCATGCCTGCAGCCGTCTCGCTGCCGAAGACAAAACCTCCATGAGCATGGTTAACGGTGTTGTTCATCACCACGATGTCTTCGCAGCCGCTGATGAGGTGGCTCTGTGAAGGCTTGCCGCTCTTCATGCAGATGCCGTCGTCCCCCACGCTAACCGTTGAGTTGACGATAAGCCCCTGATGGCAGTCGCTCAGGTCGATGCCGTCGCCGTTCTGAACGTTCCATTCCGAGCGAACTGTCACGCCGTCGATAATGACATTGGTGCAGTAGCAGGGATGGAGGTGGAACTTAGGCGCGTTTTGGATGGTCACACCCTCGACGAGTATGTTTTCGCAGTCTGTTATGCGGATGAGGTCGTTACGCTTCAACTCCTGTGCCTCAGGTGTGTCGGCAATGTCAGGATAGCCGCTCTTCAGCTGCCATGGATACCAGATGTCGCCCTTCTCGTTCACTTGGCCACCCATCTTCGTGTATTGTTTCCACTCCACGTCGCTCACTTTTGAACGCTTCACAGGTCGCCACTGCTGTCCGCCACCGTCAAGGACACCTTCACCAGTGATGGCGATATTCTTGCGCTTCGAAGCACGGATGCATGGATAGACGCGGCTCTTGTCATCGCCTTTAGGATCGACATAGAGACGCTTGTCGGGCGAGAAACAGACGATGGCGTTGCGCTCGATGCGCAGTTCGATATTGTCCTTCAGCATGATAGGACCTGTGAGCCACACGCCCTCAGGCACCACCACACGTCCGCCGCCTAGCTTCGTGAGCTTCGAGATGGCCTTCGTGAACGCATCTGTGCAGAGGGTCACGCCGTCGCCCACGGCACCACATTCCGTGATGCTGAACTCGTTGTTGGGAATCACCACGGGTACCACGGCCTTCACCTGTGTTGGCAGGTTTTGGTAGTACTTGTCGTAAGCCGGAATCTGAGCTTTGACCATTGCAGCTATAGCCATCAGCGCTACATAAAGTATTGTTCTCATTGCCTATATTTTCTCAAATCTCAATTTTTAACTCTTAACCCTCAACCCTCAAACCAGATGGCTAATCAGTTCCTCGCGGTCGCCAGGCAGCATGTCGATGACGGGAATCTCGATCATCGTGTAGCAGCCAGGCTGCTGATGCATCGTGGCACGAGCAACATTGACTAGCACCTGACCCGTGAGGGCAGGGTTGTTGATGCTCATGTTGAACTCAAGGCGCTGGTTCTGGGTTTTTCCAGACACACCTTTGCGCACAAGGTGTACGCCATGACCCATATCGCGCACATCGTCAACGCTTTCGACCTGGAACACATGTGTCTCGTCGTTGGCAAAGTAGGGGTCGGCCTTGATGGCTGCCGTCACCTCGTCGAGCTTGGCACCCTCTTCCAACTCTACATACACCATGCGGCGATGGATGCCTTCACCCAAGGGAATGGTCATCGAGAGCGCGTTCTTCACTCCGGCCTTCGAACGTACGCACACGCTGTGGCCCATTGACATGCCTGGGCCGAAGTTGGTATAGCTGAGACCTTTAGGGGCGAGGCTCTGCATGAGCGTGCGAACGATGGAGTCGCTGCCCGGATCCCATCCGGCGGCGATGATGCTCACGGTGTTGGTCTTTTTGTTCAGCTCCATGAGGTTGCGGCGGTAGTCGCGAATCAGTCCGTGGATGTCGAACGAGTCTACGGTATTAATGCCCAGCGGCAGAATCTGCTTCGCATATTCCTCGCACGAACGGGTAGGGGTGGCGAGAATTGCCACGTCTACATCCTTCAGTTCGCGGATGTCCTTCACTACCTCATACTGTGTCAGTTCCTGCGGTTTGTTCTCTGCTCCCTGACGACGCACGATACCTGCCACCTCCATGTCGGGGGCGGCTTCAAGTGCCTCGAGGGCATAGCGTCCGATGTTGCCGTAACCTACTACGGCTGCTCTAATCTTCTTCATAGTCTTTGTGTTGTGTTGTTATTTTTGTGTTGTTTCTGTCATTTTTGTCATCGCTGCAAACGAATTCGCTGCAAAATTATATATTCTTTCTGAATATGTCCTCACAGATTGACAAAAATTACAATAAAAACAGATCTACCAACGTTTTTAAATAAACACTCAACCGCTATGATAGAATATATAAAAGGTGAACTTACCGACCTTACTCCTGCTATGGCCGTCATCGAGGCAGCCGGCGTGGGATATGCTTTGAACATCTCGCTTAATACCTATAGCGCCTGTCAGCACCATCTCTCACCTACTGGTGGTCATGCGAAGGAGCCTGCAAAGCTCTTCGTCTACGAGGCCATTCGCGAGGATGCCCATGTGCTGTTCGGCTTCTATAATAAGAAGGAACGCGAGATGTTCGAGCTACTCATCACAGTCAGCGGCGTAGGAGCCAATACGGCACGCATGATGCTTTCAGGGATGAGTGTCAGCGAACTCTGCAATGCTATATCGACAGGCAACGCCAAACTGATACAGAATATCAAGGGTATCGGAAAGATGACTGCTCAGCGCATCATCGTGGACTTGCGCGACAAGATTGTAGCTCTTGGCATCGTCGATGAGATTCCTGCCGGTGGTACAATCGCAGCACCTGTGAACAGTGCTGTTCGTGATGAGGCCGTTGCCGCTCTCACCATGCTTGGCTTTGCTCCTGCTCCCACACAGAAGGTTGTGGTACAGATTCTTCAGGAACAGCCCACGTTGCCTGTTGAGCAGGTGGTTAAGCTTGCCTTGAAGCAAATAAAATAGTATTTATCTGGTCAGTGAGAATTTCAGGCTGACACCGAAATCCTGCGTCGTGGTGGGATAGCTGTTGGCCGAAAGCAACGGTGTGTTGGTCTGACGTTCGTAGTAGGCAGTCATGCTGAGGTAGCGTGAAAGAGTGTACTCAGCCGAAAACGAGAGCTTTACGGCCTTGTTGCCGCTTGATGCTGACGACACTCCGCTGGCGATGTCGCGTGTGATGGCAGCCTGGTTTCGGAACGAAATGTCGAAACGGGTATTGAGGTCGTGGTTCACGCCGCCTTTCTTTTGTGTCGATGCCGACTTCGAATTATTCTTATCGTCCTGCGCCTTATTACCTTTCGCCCCCTTTATTTTGCGTGAAGTCTTTCCAAAGCTGAACAGATTCATATTCGAAATCTTGTAGCCTACACCGATGACCCAGTCCTTTGACAATGCCTCGTTGATCTGAACACTGGTGGTCGAGAGGTTGAGTACACGTGTGGTCTTGTACTCTACCTTGAAGGTCATGTTGTTCTCCAGTGTCATGTCGATACCGAGCAGAGGCGAAAAAGCCTCGTTGATGCTCACGGACGAGACGTTGTAGAGTGACGAGGGTGTATAGCTGCCGTCGGAGGCTTTTACGAATCCGAGGTCGCCCATGTATTCGAGCCATGAGCTGTAAGAGTTGTAGGAACCGATGCTGAACACCGACTTATAGCCGTGGTTAATGTTGACCGACTTGAAGTGATCGCGTATCCATGGCAGCTTTGAGAGTCCGCTGTAACGCACAGTCCAGTTGGGCAGCAGTCGCTTCAAGGCAGGGAAGATGGCTAGTGACGAGCCTCCCCCCATTGTGTAGGTCTGTAGGAAGGCAGGAATGAGCACGTCAGACGAATAGGGGTCTGCCTGATTCACCTTTACGGGTGTTCCGTCGGCATTGGTAATGTTAGGCGATGCTCCTTCATACTGAGCTTGTACGCGAGCGTGAACTTCTGATATCCTTGCTCGGAAGTCATCGAACGAAGGCGAGTGGTAGCCGTCGCTGGCATCACCCATACCTTCGAAGGCACTCTTGATGCTGATGGTGGTCATGTTGAACGAGCCACTCTGGGTAGTTGGCGAACCAGTATACATGAACTGTATGCTCTTTGAACGAGTCATGGTGCGCGAGGCATTGAGGTCAATCTTCAGGTCGCGGAAGGGCTCGAGTGTTGCCTTGAGTTGTAGGTCCTCGGTCTGTGAGAAAGATGCTGGTGTCGCAACACTGTCGTTGCAGAGCAGCCAGTTGTTGTCGAGGGCTTTCTGAATGTAACTCTCATTAGTCAATCCAAATGCGAAGTCAAGTCCTGGTGAGAGTACACTACCCGTACGCTGACCAAAAGCATCGCCGACGTTAGGAATGAAGCCAGGAACGGACATCGACCGCTGGCGACGCCATGAAACGTTGACGTTGCGTACCATCATCAGAGCGCGAGCAGCATATTGGGCAGGTTCGTACCACCACTCGTCATCGAGTGGAGCTTTGGGCATGACGCTCAGCTTTATTTTCATACTATCCGTACCCCATACCTTAATCTTGTTATCGTCGACAGTCTTCCACTTAAGTTTCACGGCATGGCCTTTCTCATCCTTAGCCGAGACAATAAGGCGCTTCGACTTCTTGCCATGCTGAATCTCGATAGTGGTATCGGGGCTAAGGGTAATTTCTCGCTGATAGCTGTTCTTATTCTTTGGCAGCTGCTTTTTCTCCTTGGCATCGTCCTTGGCAGCCTGTAGCTTTTTGTCGTCCTTCTGATCTTTTGCGCTCTTCTTATCTTTTGTGAGCGACGTTTTTTTATTCTTAAGATTGTTCTTGTCGTTCTTCTTGTTTGACTGCTTTTTGAACCGCTCGTTCACCTTCTTGAGGAAAGGTGAGTGGTTGTATAACGTCTCGAGGTTGAGGGCTCCGTTGATGGTGAGGTTGTTGTTGTTAGAGATGGTGTTACCAAGCGATGAGCCGTCCTCGAGCTCAGCTCCGCGAAGCCACGAGTAGCTGGCATTGTAGGATGCATCGCTTTTCACCCAGTCTAAAGGAGGCAGTTTGTCGATAGGTACCTGATAGCTAGCCGAGAACGACTGCTGGTAGTCGAGAGGCGTACCCCAGTGCTTAATGCTCGTCCACACAGAGTCTTTCCACGCTGAGTAGCGATCAGGATAAAGATCTTTGTTCACTGGTGTATAAGGTTCCTCGATTTCGGCATGGGTGGCCGACTGGAAGTTCATGTGTAGGTTTTTGGTGATGTCCCAACGCAACTGGAAGTCACGGTTCCATAGGAACTGCGAACTGAACGTCAGCGGCAGGTTGGGATTCTCTGTGTTCTCGAGATCACGCTCCTGAAGTTCGTTGTAGGTACGTGACAACTCCGAACCGAAGGCGATGTTCTGTGGCAGGTAATTCAATCCGAAGGCCTTGGGGAAGTTCATCCACTTCGACTTGCTCTTCGACTTCTTGAATGGTTCCCAGGTCTTGTAGACGGGCGAATAGCTGTAGTTAAGTCCGCCACGCCACTGATCTTCCGTCTCCCAAACAGTAGTTTCTCCCGTTTTCTTGCGGTGTGCATGACTATAGCTAAAGGAGAAGTTCGCTGGGTCGTAGGGCATGGGGTGACGCTTGTTCTTGATACCTACGCGAGCATTAGAGATAGAGAAGTTTCGCGAGATGTTGCGTGTTACGGCGATGGCATCGATAGAGTCTCGCTCATGGCTGTTGGCAGCCGACTCGAGTGCATCGTCGAGGTCCATATCGGTATCGAGCGGGTTATACTTTGGCTTCGTGATTTCCTTTGAGTAGGAGTAATAGAGTGGTACGCTCACCTGAGCCTTATCAGGGAAGAACTTACCCATCTCGAAGTTTGCCGTGATAGAATAAGACGTTTCACTGTCGGTGCGGCGCTGCATAATACCATCTTCCAGTCCGCCAAATCCCTCAGAGAGGTAACGGCCTGTGAGGTCGAGCGAACCGAAGTCGCTGAGTTGTATGTTCAGTGCACCAGAGGCTGCCCAACCACCCTCGTTGCGTACGTCGAGCAGTCGTAGTTCGTTCACCCATACCTCACCCGACTTCAGTCCTGTGACGAGGTTGCGTACACCGATAATCATCGTCTTTACCTCGCCCAGCGATGGGTTACCCATGATGCTGACACGATTGTTCGGTTTGTTGGGGTCGTAGTCAGAGAATAGTTGGGTATAGGCGGCTGCTCCTGTTGCCCTGGCCTTGTTGCGTGCCTTTTTCAGATTGGTGAAAATGCTCATGTCGATGTCGAGCATATTCTCCTCCGGCCATACCAACGGACGGTCGGACGGCACATTCCAGCGGTAGTTGCCGGCAGGGGTCAGCTTCAGGGGAATGACGTACTCATAGTAGTTATTCTTGTAGTCACTGCCCAGACGTATGAACACGGCCAACTGGTTGTCCTCGAGTTGGGTGCTGTTTGGCACAAGGTGGTTAGCGTGAACAAACATCTGCAGACGCTTGTATTGGCGCAGGTCGAGATTGGTGGTCTTGTAGACAGCCTTCGACTCGTTCTGCGACAGGTTCTTCACCGTCAGACAGAGAGCTTGCTCGTTGTTCTCCGTGAGCTGAGGCTGCGATGGGTCGGTAGCGCGGTTGATACCTGGTGGCAGCACATATGCCACAGGCTGACGATCAGTATTTTCCTCGACGTTGACTGCACTCATCTCCAACACGCCCGTCTCAGCTCCAGCTGAGGTCTGGAGGTTCTTCTTATACTGTCGCCATTCGCCACGAACCAGGTCTAGCGAGCCGAAGCGAAGTACGATGGGTTCCTCGAAACCTGTTAGGAACATGCGCATGAAACGGATACTTGTGAAGTCGTTGATGGTACCCACCTTGTCGGTATAGGCTGCCAACGGGATGCGGTACTGGTACCAGCGCACGGTTGCTGAGTCGCCATTACGCAACTTGGCGTTGTAGTCGCGATGGTCTACTATGTACGAGCTTTCGCTCTTCGTCCCATTGTTGTAGGCCTGTATCTCATCGTTGCTGATGGGAATACGATACTGGTAGTAGCGTTCATACTCGTTGAGTGTGAAGTCCTGGTTGATATCCTCGACATCTGGGCCTGTCTTATAAGAGGTGTCGTATGACTCCGTCTGATTGTCCGATGCTGGTGAGTTTCCTTGCGGATTGTTGATGCGCTTGTAGCGGTCCATGATGGAGAGCTGCTGCTCGTCGAAGTCCGTACCGCGGAAGTAGTGGTAGTCGTCGCCTGCTGGGTCTTGTCGCCAAGCCTGTATCAGAGAGTCGTTCTGCACGATACCGGCAATGCTGTCGAGCCACTGCTTATAGGCACCGTATTCACGTTCCTCATCGTCGTTCAGACCATTTAGACCGACATCTTGCAGCTGGCGCGAACCGCTGGTGGTGGCGAAGGCATATGTCTGTGTAGCCTGTACAGGAATCTTACCCCACTGTGTAGTGGCGAAGTTCTGGGTGCCGTCGACGGGCATGCCACTCTCGTAGAATTTCTTGCCGTCGCGTAGCACGTCTTCGCTCACCTCTCCAAGGTTGATGTAGAGTTCTCCGCTATGACGACTGGCTGTTCCGTCGCGACGGGTATAGATATAGGGGTCGAGGAGCCAGAACTCTACATACTCTATGTTGGCCTGCTCGAAGTCTGTAGTCTCAAGTTTGCGCATCATGCCACCCCACTTTGCCGCGGGGTCCTTCAGCGTACCATCGGCATTATAGGCAGTGGTGAGGTTATAGGGGCCACGCTCTTTAGGATAGTAGGCCAGGTTGAGAACGGGCAGTGTAGAGGTGGCACCATTGTAGCTCGATTGGTCGCGGTTGGGATAGATCTCGCGCACATACACCTCACGTACATAGTGGTTGGAGAGCTGTTCGAGGTCGCTCTTGATATGTCCAGGTGTCAGGCTCGACGAGCGACGGGTGAAGATGGGGTCAACGGAGTACCACGCCAGCAATGCACGGTCGTAGCCGCTGGCGACGGTGGTTTTGTCGTTGGCATTGGCAAATTTCGATGGTACACTCGAGAGCACCCACGACTGGGCGTCGCTGACGCTGATGAGGTTCTTCGTGTTCTCGAAGTCGTCGATATAAGAGGCATTGTCCTGTGTACCGTTGGCCTTGTGGGCTATGAGCTGTGCGAACTCACCAGTTAAATTAATCTGAGACGGTTGGTTTACGTGGAGCAGTGGCAGTTTGTCCATCATCTTCGTCAGCCATTGCGACTCCTGTTTCCAGTTCATACTCAGGCCCCAGATGGTGTTGTTTAGTGGCTCGTCACCAAGCGATACCTTTGTGATGAGCGCTTTCTCCTCGAGGTGCTGCACAGTACCGGCCAGCGTGAAATTTTTGTTGAACTCATACTCCCAGTTGACACCGAACATCGTCTTTCTCTGCATGCCATATTGGGTGTTGTCCTCGAGCGAGACGTTGACATTCGTACCGGCATCGATGATGCTCTGGTTGAGGATGGTCACCTCACCAGCCGAGTAGTCGACAGAGTAGTCGGAACCCTCCTGCAGCGTTACACCTCCTGCCGTTACTACGACAGAACCTTGTGGTACGTTGTAGGCACCAAGCGAGATGACGTTGGCCGATGTTCCCTTGAACTGACCCGTCATGAGGAATTTGTTCATCTCCGCATTCTGCTTGGCATAGGTCTTCGTTGAGTCGTACAGAGCGTCGAAACAGTATTTATCAGCAAGATTGGCCAGTCCTTTGTTTGAGAGATAGCTGCGCAGATGTTGTCCGAATGGCTCTGCGGCAGGCAGGAACACACGGCCATTGCTGACGGTATAGCCCTCGACGAAGTCGAACTGTCCGTTTGAGTGCGGCTTGTTGTTGTTGTCCAGTCGGTCCAGACCCATCACTTTCAGCAGAGTGGTGTTCTTCAAATCGGCCTCGGGCAGGTAGCTTAGGTAGGTTCCGGTGGTGTCGCTCTGGTACTTGATGTCAAGGCGGAACTTCTCTTTCTCCACATTCGTGGCGAGGTAGTAGACGTTCTTCATCATCAGTCGCCAGTTGCCTTGCGATGGACTGTTGCTGGTGTTCTTCAGCGACTTGACGAATAGTACCTTGTCGGTTTGAGTGAGGTCACTCGCAAATTCACCCACTTGATAGGTCTGTCCGCCATAGGTGTACTCGTAGGCCACGGCCAGAACCTGATCGGTCTGCAGACCAGTCTTCAGTGAGATGTAGCCAAGAGCGTTGTTGACAGTATACTCGCTACTGTTCAGTAGTCTTGCTGAAGCCAGCTTTTCGTAGTCGCTGCCACCATAGAAGCCCGCGATGGCCTCGAGGCGTGCTGAAACGAGATCGATGCTGCGTGAGGCCGAGTCGATGTTGGCTACGAGTGTTTGGTAGAGGCTGTTGGCTTGGTTGCTAGGAACGCCAGCTCCCGTTGCCCCCCACATCGGGTTGCTGATATTTGTTGCTTCGCCTAGGTCGGTCAGGGCCACGATGTTACGTGAGTTCGACGTCGTACCGCTCTTATTCGTTACCCACACTTCCACACGGTTAATCTTAATGCCTGTGGTGAGGTTGGGCAGACTCTGCATGGCACGGTCGTAGGTCTGACGGAAATAGTGTGAGAGAAAGAAGTGGCGATTCTCTTCGTAGTCGGCGACGTTCAACTCGAAGGGAGTCGTCTGTGTGCCACCTTTGCTCGACACACTCTTTGATGTAGAGTTCTTCTGCGAGAGTACTGTCTGCAACTTCAGTTTTCCGAACTGCATATCTGTGCGGATGCCGAAGAGGCTCGATGCGCCTGTGACGAGTGAGTTGTTCGAGGGGAAAGTGACGTTGCCGGCCTCGACCAGCTTGATAATCTCGTCTTCTTTGCCCTCGTATTTCAGTTTCAGGTTCTTCGTGTCGAAGTCGAAGGTGGCATCCGTGTTGTAGTTCAAGTTCATGTTCACCTTGTCACCCACCTTTCCGTTGACGTTCAGGTTTATCTTCTCATCGAAGTCAAAGGCCGTAGTCTTGCGGTTACGGATGGGCAGCGAGGGGTTGTCCACCTCTTTTATTGTAGCGCCTAACTTCAGCTCAGCTGTTCCCTGTGTCTTGATGCGCACACCGCCTGGGCCGAATACTTTCTCAGCTGGTCCGAGGTCGAAGTGCATATCGGTAAAGTCAAACTTGTCTTTGCCCTTTGCGGCCACGTTCTCAGCATCCTTCTGACGGAAGAAGCGCTGGCGGGCTTTCTTCTCAGTCCAGTGCATGTATTCGTCGGGAGTCATCACAAACGGAGCACTCAGATAGCCGTCGCCGACTTTAGAACCTATGAAGTAAACGCCAAGCGAGTCATCGTAGATGGCTTCTTGCTTGATGTTCTCTGGCATACGCAGGTCGATGGCGAAGGTGTCAAGGTCTTCTGTGGTGATAGGAGTGGTGCGTTGGATGCGCCAGCGGGGGTGCAACAGTGAGTCGGGGATGGACTCGTCCACTCCCGTTACCGAACCTGGTTGTGCCTTTGGTACAGGCCGTTTCGGCTGTTTGTCGTCATCATCCGGGCGAGTCACGTCGGCAAAGGCCGCGATGCTCGTTAGGAGGATAAAGAGATAGGCAAAACGTCTCAAAAGCGTCTTACTTGCGTTATTACACCTCATTAATAACGCAAGAACAGGAGCTTTTATTGCATAGCTCCTGTTCTTAACAATAATCTTGACCTGTGTTTATCCTTTTTCACAGGTGAGTCGTTCTTAGAAATCGCTATCCAGGTCATCCCAGAGCGATCTGCGCGACTGGAACTCTCCACCATACTCTTCGTTGGTGGGAGTGATAACCTGAGTGTCTTCGCCTTGAGTGAACGTTGAGCTCGTGAGCAGCGAATCAGGAAGGAAACCTTCTGCCGAGATGACGGGTGCTATATAATTTTTCTTTTTCATACTCGTATTCTTTAGCATGTTATTAGTTCATAACCTTGAACTTTGCTCGAGCCTGCTCACACTCCACGGAGCATGAGCAAGCTCGGCTTTGTTCTCATTTATTCATGACCTTTTTGCCGTTCTTGATGTAGAGCTGTCCGCGCTTCATCGTCTCGACGCGACGTCCGTTCAGGTCGTAGATCATCACGTTGCCGTCCTCTACGCTGATGGTGCCGATGAAGGTTGTGGTGCCGTCCTCACCGAAGAAGGCCAGACGAGCCGATTCACCGGGCAGTTCGAAGTAAGCACGGAAGCCCTTCATCGAAGCCTCAGCAGTACCCTTGGCAATCTTAGCAGCGCTAGTTACACCCCACTTGCCAGTCATATCACCAGCAGCCATCGGAGCGTAGGTACCCTGGAAGGTAGCACCATTCTGCGTGGTCTTGATATTCTCAGCATCAACGTAGCTTGAGTAGATGACGGGAGCATTCCATGTGAACACCTTATCGGCGATAGCATCTGGTACATAGATGATGTACGGAGTAGCGGCGTTGAGCGTTGTGCTTGTAACCTTTGTGAAGCTAAGTTCACCATTTGCATAGCCTGTGAAATTATAGGCCACAGCCTCGGCATGTATGTCGCTGAGTGTTACTGCAATAGGGCTTACGAAGGTGTTCCAACCCTTAGCGAAGTTGCGGGTCAGCGTCACCTGATCGTAAACTGCGCTGTAGCCAGTCTCAATGGTCTTATTTTCATTCTCAGTCAGTGCCAATGATACGAACTCAGTAACATAGCGGGTCACGGCATCCGTTTTCAGTGTACCACCTGCATAGGTCACTTCGATATACATTTGGGCTCCCTCAGTAGCAGCAATGGTCGGAGTAGCTGTAATGGTAATCTGCTTGGTGCCGTTAGCCTCTATGGTCACAGCCTCGGCAGTACCAATC
>Ga0247611_10008646_pt1 | contig 12482 bp, 12 predicted proteins | sample 177DNAGHGhighgp2_FD_192422 | JGI IMG/M metagenome (GOLD analysis project Ga0247611, IMG submission 192422) | Sheep rumen microbial communities from Palmerston North, Manawatu-Wanganui, New Zealand - 1770 DNA GHGhigh gp2 | ecosystem: Host-associated > Mammals > Digestive system > Stomach > Rumen... | reverse complement strand
ATACTATGCGAGTGCCGTTATAAACACCTTTATTGTAAAGAAGCAGCGCAAACTTGCTTAAATCGTGGACCGATAAAAGCATATTCGAGGCACCGTAAAAATATCCTTCCGGGGAACGTCCGTATTTAAAAGAAGTAATATCCATCGGCGCAAATATACGTTTTTCTATAAATTCACCAAGATCGCATCCGAATATATTCGTCAGCGCAACACAAATGATATATACCGGAATATTGCTGTAATTAAACCAATTCTCATCAGGTTCTATATCAGCGGATAAAGAAAAATCGAGCCAGCCCTCACCTTCGGGTCTGAAAGGAAAACCTTTTACAGACATGGTCAAGAGGCGTCTTACGCTTATTTTTTCGAATCGTTCATGTTGTTTTTCGGAAAGTGAATTTACTCTGTCTTTTGGAAGATATTCAAGGATTGATTTATCAAAATCAATACGCCCTTCATCATACGCTATTCCGACTGCTATCGATACAACTCCTTTGGTTGCCGAGTAAATTTCATGCAGCCCTGAAGTATCACCCCAACTGTTTTTTAGTTCACCCTTAAGATACAATTCAACGCCAAATACATTCCAGTTGTTATCTTTTATATCTTTTATGAATGCATCAAATTTCATTTACTGCAAATCCTTCACCATCCTGATGCAAAGAAATGTATCTCCCTGTACAGGTTCGCCGCAAATTACATATGTCTCCTCGGCCCTTATTATTTCATACTTACTCAATACATCTGCCTTTTTACCTGCTGTTTTTTTGTCATATTCTTTAAGGTTCATTTTTATTCTTCTTCCCAAAAGATTTCATCAAGCGTTTTGCCAAGCACCTTGCAGATGCTTCGACAAAGATTGATGGTCGGGTTATAATCGCCTTTTTCTATTGCGTTTATGGTCTGCCTGGAGACGCCGACTTTATCGGCCAAATCCTGCTGGGATAAGTCGAGCGCGGCTCTGGCGGCTTTTAACTTAAGATTTTTCATTCATCATCCTCCTCTTCTTCATTTGAGGATTTATGCGAATTGGAAATTCTTTTAAGCAGCATTGTTGCAAAAATCACAACGAAGAAAACCGTACAGAAAAGATTCAGGATTCTGAATGTAATTCTTCCGTCCACAATTATCTGACCGTTAATGATATTGATGATTCCGATAACAAGATTTATTAAAGCAATGAATGCAAAAAATATAATTACACGGGTAGTTTTTTCGTTAATCGCAAAGTAACTCTCGTGCCATATGCAATAAACGGCATATGTTATCAGGCCAAGGAAAACAGCCGTCTGATAAAATACCGGATAATCTGCAACTGTTGCAAGTCCGGAAACATTCAGTATAATCACGGCTTCAACTGTTATAAGCATTACAAAAAAACCGATTTTAAAAGCTTTGCCCTGCTCAATAATCTGTCGTTCATCATATTTTTTCTTGCTGTCATTTCCTAAAAATATAAACTCAGCCACAAAGAAACCAAACAGCAGGCCCAAAGTCAAACCCCAAGCCATCATTATTGTAGGGAAAACAAGCCCGTCTTCTTTGTTCAGACAGCAGAATTCATAATTGAATACCGTCTTTCCGTTCTCTTTAAAGGATGGAAAATTGATGTCTTTTACCATCTGCTTTGCTTCATTTATGCTGACGATATTCGTCGATTCGAAATCATAAAACTCGTCTTCGTCGGCGAAATAGTAATAGTTCACTTTATAATTGCCGGGCTTTAAATAAACAACCGTCTCAAGGAATATCGCGCCCTGCGTGGATGAATAGACGACTTCGTTGTCGGAGTCCGTCACGGTAAATGTTGTGATAAATCCAATATCCGACGGCTTGACTTCTCCGATGCTGTCCTCGTCGTATCCGTCGGGTATGAGCGAAAAGTATAGTGTATGCTCGCCCGCCTTGTCGACCTTAAAATCGACGGAATTGCTCTTGGGATTCAGGTTCCCGTCATTTATCTCTATGGTCGAAGTCCACTTTAGCGTTTTCTTCTCCCTGGGAGTTTTAATTATGAAAAGAAGCGGAGTTGCCAAAAGCACTGCCGCGAACAAAACCGATATTATGATTCTTCTTACGATGGTTGATTTATTCATGTTAAACTCCCTTTTTCAGGTGGCCGTTTAAAACGACCACCTATAATTTTACCGCTTAATAATTTTTATTACAATTTATTATTTTATATGCCAATCATCACCGGCAGATATGAAAAGACGAAAAGGCCGATGGTTGAGAGGATGAAAAGCCATGTGTATTTGCTCGTTACGAGTGCTTTTAAGGCTTCTGCCTTGGTGGGTTCACCTTCGATTTTTTCGAGTCTGAATTTCTTTTTGGCCGCGAATACGATGAAGCAGATTATTCCGATAAATGCGAAGAGGCCTAATCCCGCATATGCAAGTCCCAAGAATCCTGCTGCTGCAAGTGCCTCGGGATGTGCCATCAGGAATTCCTGCGACAAATCCATGTTGGGGTTGACTTTAACCAAATTTTGGACCGCCGTAGTTGTTATAACGGAGGTGTACATATTTACAATCATGTGAAGTATTATCGTAAGGTGGATTTTGCCCGTCTTCGAGTAAAGGAATGCGAAGAGAAAGCCTATTCCGGTGGCAAAGAAAAACTGCGAAAAATTGCCGTGGAAAAGTCCGAAGAAAAGTCCCGATACGATGATTGCTATAAAAGACCCGTATCTGCTTAATCTGTCGATAAGGAGTTTCCTGAAGATAAGCTCTTCGAAGATCGGCGCCAGTATACCTATCACTATGATTCTCGGAATTGGATTTGAACCAACAAGCAGTTCTGCTACCACGTTTGAACCATCACCTCCGAAAGGGAGGGTAATTAATCTGTGAACCATCGTTCCCACAATCATTCCCGGGACGAGGATGGCGAATGTCATGAAGATATAGGGTATGAATCCGAAGAAACCTATCTTTGTCTTGGGGATATCTCTTGCGGGAATCTTCCTGGTCAATCCGAAAATAAGCGGGAAGCCAATCAAATCCACACTTATCATAACCAGCATAAGTGAAAAGATTACGCTGTTGGACTGCACAAATCCGGGAAACAAAGTTCCAAAGCCTACGGATACTAAGAGCTGCACGCATGTAATAACGATTGAAAAGATAGCATATGCAATGCCTATGTTGTCGAGGCCGCGATTGATGTTGTCGAAGGTTGATGTGGTTGCGTTGTGGGTTATTGTGGCTGTGCCGGCAATGGCGTCTGTCTTGGCTGTTGCAGTTGTGCTTTCATTTGTGTTTCCATTGCATTTTCTGTTTGTTGTCAGGATTATTACACAAAGAGCGATGATTGCAAGGCCTGTCAGAGCTGTGAGCGCCTTTACCCACGCGGGTGATGTGTAGGTTTTTGCGAGTTGTACGCTGAATGAAAAAACGGCTTCACTGTCAGGATTGAAAGTATCAAATCCGATGGCGCTTACATAATCGCTTAGTTCACTTTCGCTCTTAAATGCATTGTTTTCCTCAGCAAATTCGCGAAACTCATCTTCTGTTGCGAAAAATTCCGTGTTGATTGTGTAGTTGCCTTTTTTAAGGAAGATGTTTTCATCCGATATCTGAAGCTGAAATGCACTGGTGTTATAAACAGTGTTTCCTGCTGCATCTTTTATGGTCATGCCTGTAAAAAATCCGGGCTCTTTCACATCCCACGAAAATGACAGATTGTAATTGCCGTCTTCTTCAATGGTCACATCTACGGGCATTCCCTCTCTTGAGTCAATCACGCCGTCTTCCTTCACGACTGTCCAGGACATATTCGTGTTTAAAATCTCTTTTCCGCTCCCCTGCGATCCCGTCGTCAGGACTGAGAGTACAAAAAACGGAATCATCAGTATCATTGCTAAAATGTATGGTATGTTCTTTTTCATGTTTATTCTCCTGTAATTTTGTTGCACAAAAAAACTATATGCTCGTCGACTTGAGCATATAGTAATTCTGTTGCGACATAATGTCAAGTATATTTTACATTTTGTAAGAAATTTTTATCTACTTCTTTTTTCTCATGCCTATCGCAACCACACGATAGCCCGGAATCAATGAGATTAATGCATAGAGGCCAAAGCCTGTCACAAATCCTGCAAGAAGGCTTAAAGGATAGATTACAGCTGCAGGCAAAAGATTATTCTTTGCAATCAATAGGGCTACCCCGGATACGCCAAGATAATGGAACATGTAAAGTCCGAGACTCTTTTTGCTCATAAAAGATGTGAACGCATTTGAGAAATCAAAGAATTTTGCAAATCCCGCTAATATTGCAACGCTTCCGAAATACCCGTAAAACGCGAAAAGAATTCCTCTGTTGATCGGCTTGTCTGCGTAATTTTGACCGAAGTAAATCAGCACAAAGGCTATTCCCAATCCCGCTGCCAATACAGCAAATACAGGGAATAATTTCTTGATCTTTTCCATCATCGCTTCGCTTGAAAACACGAAATATCCAAGTAAGAAGAATGTAATATAAAATCCCAGACGATACACCACAATTATCGGTGTATTTAATATCTGTCCCATTCCCCATGCCAAAAAGGCGAACAGGAATACAGGCCATACAGGCATCTTTTCGCAGGCTTTCAAAAGACGTCCTTTTTCAATCACGCGGATTAAAAGTAAAATCATGCATATAAGCCAAAGAAGCTGCATATACCATAACACTCCGATGCCTGATAAAACCGTTGCGATTGTGATTCCGATTACATTGCCGGGAAAAGGAATTGCCGACATCGTCTCGTAGGCATCGCTTAATTGTATGTTAATTATTCCCTGAACGAAATGACATACCACAAGGCCGAGCGTGGTCGGTAACAAAAGTCTTATTGTCTTGTCTTTTGCAAATTCTTTTCCTGTATGATGATCAAGATAAAGTTTTGCACTGATGCCTGATACTATAAAGAAAATCGGCATGAGCCAGGGATATACGGCATATTGAAATGCATCCTGATACTGCACCCTCTGATTTGTTATCGGACCCAAAACACCGGCGATTCCCTGAGCGTTGTACATGTATATTACGTGATAAAGGATCACTACAATAGTAACCACCCATCTTATATTGTCTAAATAATGTCTTCTCTTAACTTCCATAATTAACTCTCCAACATTTTATTCATCTTCTCAACCCTTATCCTGTTCGGTATATAAATCGAAAGCCAGATAAGTGCAAAACCAAGCAAAAAGAAAAGTGTAAAAAACCATAGGTGACTAAGCTCCATCCATCCGTTCAAAAGATATATTCCAAGATAATCGATATAAAGAATCGAAGCGTGAATAAGGGCCGCAAAAGGCTTGGGAATCGTATCAATCTGATGGATTACCGTTACCCCTGCCGCAATAAATGCCAAAAATGTGGTGGAAAAAATACCGATTACAACCTGATTCACATTTAATGCATCTATTTTTTCGGAAGCGTATAAAGACAACCATACAATAGCTGTGATGAAAGGGCCTCCCCATGCAAACATCAAACCTCTTTTACAGAATTCTTTAATAAATTTTTTCATAATCCATATCTCCTTTTAAGATCTGCCAGACATCTTCTTGAAATACATTCAGTGTTGCCGCTTTCAAAGACCGCATCCACGGCGCCGGAGAACTGAGTCTTATACTTTACGATTTTTCGCTTATTTGCTATGACCGATTTGCTCAGTCTTACGAAATCCGCGTTAAGCAAATCTTCCAGTTCGTAGAGGCGTTTTCTTATGTGATACTTTTTATTCCTGCCGCAGACCGCATAAGTCTTTTCATCCTCAACTGTGAAGTACTCTATGTCCTTCATGGAAAGCATCGTTATCTCGTCCTCGCTGTATCCTGCAATTTCATCCGCGATTTGATCCTGCAAAACAAGTCTTTCTATTTCATTGATAAGAGGTGTTCTCTCATGCACATTTGCAATTATTTCTTCCTGACAGTTCCTGTCGATTAAAAGTTTGAAAATCATTTCAATCCCTCCGCTAATCCATGGATCGTTTGGATGTTTATATCTTATTCCTTCTTTCGGTTTTTGTCATAACTTTTCGGTATTCGGTATGTTTTTTCCGGTGAACGGTATTATTAATATCATTTACATTATACAATTTTTACAAATCAAAAAAACAACCTGCAGATGCATTGCAGATTGTTTTTAATACCGGATCAAGTCAAACCTTTTCCTTTTTTATTCACTTTTATTCAGATTTTGAAGATAAAGATCCTTCTTTATTAACACATAATCCGCATCGTGTTTATCAAGATACTTCCCGGCCTTTTCCATATCCGTCACGAAGGTGCTCTTATATATTCCGTCTGTTTTTTCCTTTATTTCTTTTAAAGCTTCGGAATCAGGATCAATCACAACCATGGTTTTGATTTTTTCTTTAGCAAGTCTTTTCTTTTCTTCCGCAGCCTGAATTCTTTCCATTTCTTCTTTCGAAAGAAGCAGATTCTTCGGCAGATATTTAATTAATGCTTTTTCCAATTCTTCCGCTTTAACCGGCTTTGAAAGATATCCGTCAAATCCTTTGCTTAAATAAAACTCCTTGGCACCCGCAACAGCATCAGCAGTAAGCGCGATAACCGATATTCCTCGCATGTCATATCTTGCACGCATATTCTCCAATGTAGTAACACCGTCCATTTCCGGCATCATTTGATCGAGCAGAATCAAATCATATCTTGCTTTATCCATTCTGTCGATTCCTTCCTGACCGGAAAGAGCGGTATCAACTTTTATTTTGGTACTTTCCATGAGTCCGCATATGACTTCAAGGTTCATCTCATTATCATCGACTACCAGAACACGTGCACCGGGAGCCATCAGCATGGTTTTATAGCCTTGTTTCCCTTCGTTAAGTCTCGCTATCGCATCCGTAAAATCTCCTATCGGAGTCGGGTCCACTACGGTAACAGGGATATAAAGAGTAAACTTCGATCCCTCATTATACTTACTTTCGACTTCTATGTAGCCTCCCATCATTTCTATAAATTTATTGGCTATATTAAGTCCTAATCCCGTGCCCTCAACATTTCTGTTTTTCGTTTCCTCAAGTCTGGCAAAAGATTCAAAAAGATATTCTTTATCTTCTTCCTTGATTCCTATTCCCGTATCCTTGACGGAAACTATCATCATGGCCTTTTCATCAGCCACATTCGGTTCGAGCAAAACGTTTATTTTCACTCCGCCTTTATTGGTATATTTTACGGCATTGTTCATTACATTAAGCATTACCTGTCTTATTCTGATTTCGTCACCGCGCATCCTCGCAGGCAGATTCGGATCAGCATCAAAAGAATATTCCAAATCTTTATCGAGTGCCTTTTTTCTGGTGATATTTATCAGGTCGTTTATTACGGAGCAAATGTCAAAATCAGTTTCAATAAGTTCTGCTTTTCCGGATTCGATTTTGCTCAAATCCAAAATGTCATTAATGATTGCAAGAAGCATATTGCCTGCCGATTTAATGTCGGTCGCATATTTTTTTATCTTCTCATTGTTCTTTGCTTCTCTTAAAATCATTTCATCCATTCCGAGAATGGCATTCATGGGTGTTCGAATTTCATGCGACATGTTTGCAAGGAAATTGCTTTTTGTTTCATTTGCGCGTACCGCAATTGCTATGCCCTGCTTAGCCTCTCTTAATTCAACAAGCTGATGAATAATTCCGAGTATCAGGGTCCAGTAAAGGCCAAAGATAATAAACGATCCGTCATGTCTGTTCTCGACAGCGACGAGAAATATAATTTCAAAAATGCATGACACCAAAAAACCGACCAGACCGATAAAACTGAATCTGTATTCTTTGTATTTCCCGTTCCTGAAATCCAAATATAGTGTTATCGCCGCTATTACAATAACACTTCCTGTGAATGTCATCATAACGGGCAACATGGTCAGAAAATCACATAATCCGGTAAAATGAACTATAAAAAAAGCCACTGCTGCCGTTTCCAAAACTATGCTCATATAAATATACTGCTGCCTGTATCTTTTTTTTTGAATACTGTTGAGATAATACAAAAAGGGGAAAGGAACAAGAAGCATCATGATATATGACATGGTTCCGTCTATGTAGTAATTACGAAATGCAAACTGGTAAATCTGAGAATCAAAAATGAGCCACAGTGCAACAAACAGAACGCATACACCGATGGCTGTAATCGGTGATTTGCTTTTTTTATAAATCCATAAAAAAATACCTATAAAAATCGCTATCGGTGCAACAATCAAAAGTGTTATCGTAAACACAAAAAACAAACCGTCCGAAAAAAGAATTCTTTCGACAAGCCCCAGCGAATTGCCTATATATACTTCTTTTAGAAGAATATCGCCGAATGATTTCCCGTAACTTTCGATTCTCAATGTTTTCAAGGAATCTTCAGGCTTTACTTTTATGTACATATGAACGCTCTTAACCGTTCCGCCCAAAAGTGTGTCGGCCTTGGGATTAAATTCTTTTCGTAATTCCCCGTCAATATAAATCTTGGTTTCTCTTCCGTCGTAATAATCTATCCATGTGTCATCCGATATGTTCTCAGGTAAAGTTGCCTCAAGGATAATCTTCTCATTCTTTTTGGCTTTAATCTTGTAAGGCAGTCTTATCGGTATTCTCTTATCTCCCTGTATTAATACAAACCCCTTTAATACCTCACAATTATCGTCTATTTGCAACGGACGTTTATTGGCTATTAAGTCATAAATGAAAAAAGACAGTCCGAATAAAACCAGTCCTGCAAAGACTGACGATACCACGATAAACAGTTTCTTTATTGTATTATCACTAAGTTTTCTTACGATTAATTCTTTCATATTCACTCAATTGCGGGAATTATTTCCCTTATTAAATCCGATGCTTCCTCATAACAAAAATCACTTATTTTATCCATCGCTTCTTTAAGTTTTTCTTTCTGAGTGATTCTGAAAGGATATCCGGAAAGTTTTCTGACAAGCTCCGTGGATTGTTCATCATCAAAATCGTCCAGAGCAAGTAAAAGTTTGTCTGCCACTTCTCTGGCTTCAGCCCCGCCTATCTCTCCTTCGGCTTTATATGAAGGGACATCCCCTAAAGGCTTTAATGCCTCAAGAAGAATTGCATATTCTTCCAAAGCCGGTTTAATGGTTCTTTTAACAGCTTCGATATCTTTATTCTTCGATGCAATTTCCAAAGCCTCAAATTTGGATGACAACGATAATGCCCCTATCATTTTTGCGTTGCTTTTTAAAGCATGAACAACAATCGAAAAATTTTCCAAATCATTCTTTTCAAAATATTCTTTCAACTTAATCTTATTGTTTGCCGAAGACTTATAAAATCTTTGCAGAGCGGATGCATATTTGTCATTTCCGCCTGTATATTCGAGACCTGCCCTTAAGTCAACGCCAAGGGCTATTACCTGTTCCATACTGAATGACATATGATTCTCCTTTATCCGAGTATATCTATAATTTTTGCAACAATTTCAGATTTTTTTGCCGGCTTTATCAAATATCCCTGAGGCTTTAATTCAACAATTGTTTTAAGAACTTTGTCTCTATCCGAAACTCCTGTTAAAATACTACGGGTATCGATGAGAATTCTTTATTGGTTTTCAGACTGGCCAGCACTTTGGGACCATCAGGTTGAGGCATTACATAATCCAAAAGGATGATATCAACCTTATGCTTATCCAGATATTTAAAAGCCGCCTCTCCGGACCTTACTACAGTGACCTCATAAAATTCAGATAAATGTTCTTTAATCTGCATCAGCTGATCCTGATCGTCATCAACAACCAACACATGTTTTCTTCTTATTGTTTTTTGCGCATTTGGATTAACATATTCTTTTATTAAACTGTTGACTTTATTATTGTTTTCATCAATTGAATTTTCGATTTCAACAAGCTTTGAATAAAGTGCCGCCAAGGATACCGGGCGCGGCATTAACATCATCTTTCTCAATCCGGTATTTGCTGTAAATAAATTGGTATCCTCTTCGTTCGCTACAACAATTACTTTTATCCAGTCTGCATTTGTGCTTTCAGCCAGCGCATTGTAGACTTTGACGGATTCTTTCGTTTCATTGCCCAAACAGATAATAATTACATCCGGGATTTCCAACGGTACCGCATCAAAAAGGGTATCCATGCTTGCCTCGCATTTAATAACTTTATATCCTCTGTCCCCTTCGAGATGTCCGGCAAGATCCAAAGCAATCTTTTTGTTTTTTCCAGTAATCATTATTTTCAGTTTCATTTATTCTCTCCCACCTTTTGCAATGTTCTTAACTGTATTTTTTAGCATTGCTTTAATGTATTTGACTCTGCTTCTTGACGCCCAGGTCTTCTCTCCGTTTTCAAAAACTATTCCGATTGTTCTCGCAAGTTTAATTTCAAAGTTTTTAACCTTGCGTATATTAACGATTTCCGACTGAGATATCTTTATGAATCGATCCGGATTCAATAATTCTTCAACATTGGATAAAGATTTTGTTGAAAAATAAGAATTTTTTGTCAGTTTGTATTATATCAGTTTTCTTCCGCTTGTGTAAACTCTCACTATATCTCGCTGTGACAGCAATTCGACCTTTTCTCCGGAAAGTCCCGGAAGCATCGGAAAATCCTGTGCGGAAGCATTTTCTATTGCTTCGATAATATCTTCTATCTGCTTTGTTCTATCTTTTGTCTTAATTGTTATTTTGGGATCTTCAAATTTCTCGTCGAGGATCACTTCTATATCTACCATCTTATTCATGCTGATCCCCTTCCTCTTTACTTTTGTTCATTCGACCCAGATTTTCATTCATCTTTCTGATTTTTCTTTTCCATATCAAATACTGAAATAGCCAAATCATAAAATAAATCAGTACGAAAGCAACAATAGCTATCAACATTACATTCTTGTCAAATCAACCAAGAAGCGAATTCGCCAGCAAAAATGAAGAAAGACTTAATACAAAATGAGTAACTGTGCTTCTTAAAAGCCCCCAGCTTTCAATATCATAAATACTTATTGCTCCCATATTGACCATTCCGAGAATTGCCGAGCCAACCAATTGAATTACTACTTCATATGCATCAGCGTATCCGTTAAAAAATACATGCAATGATATACTGATTCCAATACCGATAACCGCACCTAAAAGCGCTCTTATTATTGTTTTTCTTATTAAATCTTTCATATATCCTCCGTGGTTAAAAACACACTATCTCACGTTAACTTTATCAATTTACCCAATCTCTTTCAACAAACCATGTTTATTCGGTTATTTTTGATGTAAATTCGGTTATTTTAATATAATTACCATTATCCTTGATATTTTGATATACTATAGGTGTTTTTATATTTGAATATCATAAATTCGAGGAATCATAATGGATATTTTATTTGCAGAAAATTCAAAAAAAGAAACAATACAGTTAAAGCCCGAAACAATCAAGGATCTCGGGCTTAACGAAGTACTGGAAAATATTACCGAAGGCGAAAAAGAGATGCTTATCGTAAAAGATATCATCACCAAAATACCCTCGGATATTACCGATATCAGATACCGTCAGGAAATCATGAAGGATTTTCTCGATAACGAGAATCTCACCCAAAGTTTTTCCGAAGCAATATGGCAGATTAAAACACTTAAAGATTACTCCAATTCCTTAAGCCTTACCCTGCAAAAAGACAACAGTCTTTATGTTTTGCTTGAATATTTAAGAGAACTGAATATCTATGTAAATGTCCTTGAAGAATTAAAGAAATGTCTTGAAAATGAAAACGTTAATTCGACCGGTTTAAAAAAGCTTTTTGAAACCATTAACAAAGTTATAAGCGATGAAGAATTCGAAGAAACAAAAAAAGACATCAATAAAATGCTTGAAGAGATGTCTTCCGTTCAGGGTGCAATCGTCGGAGTCAATTTTACTCCGGAACTTGATATAGAGCAGGTCTCCGTAGTGGAGTTTGTGCCTTATAAATTAAGATCAAAATATAAATTTGCGGAAATTGCAGCGTCGCTTGGATTAATCATTAACTCGCCCGCTTCATCCAACCAGGGAGGAAAGCCCGGAGTCGTAACTCCCGTAAGAACAGCCGATCCCCTTTTGGTCAATATGACGCCTCAGATTGAAAAGCATCTTAAAAGGCATTTTACAAAAATCAAAACCGTAATGTCCAAGTACATCACCTTTGATGCGACTTTCATGACCGAAATGTATGAAGGTCTTACCTTTTATCTTGCAATGGCAAAATTTGCCAATCGTCTCAAAAAAGACGGTTTTGAAATCTGTCTTCCCGAGTTGTCCGATAAAGAGGACATATCGATTAATTCTTTTTCGATAAAAGATTTGTATAATGTCAGATTGTTTTTTGCCGGCGAGAAAAACATAGTCAAAAACGATTTGTCGTTTTCTCCAAAAGAAAGAATGTATATCCTGACCGGTCCCAACAGAGGCGGAAAGACCATTATAGAACAGGCTGTGGGAATCATATCGATCATGGCTGCATCAGGTGCCTTCGTTACG
>Ga0247611_10008645_pt1 | contig 12483 bp, 8 predicted proteins | sample 177DNAGHGhighgp2_FD_192422 | JGI IMG/M metagenome (GOLD analysis project Ga0247611, IMG submission 192422) | Sheep rumen microbial communities from Palmerston North, Manawatu-Wanganui, New Zealand - 1770 DNA GHGhigh gp2 | ecosystem: Host-associated > Mammals > Digestive system > Stomach > Rumen ... | reverse complement strand
GTGGGCGACACGCGCCTCAGCATGCTCACCACCACGACGGCTCGCTACGACGGCTACATCGGTCCGATCGAGGAGATGGACAACCATGGTATCCGTCGCGACGTACCCCTCACGCCCGACCAGCAACGCGGCGAGGCGCTCCAGATGCGCTTTGACCTGCTCGGCGTCTTCGAATGCGGCTACGAGTTGGCCTTCTCCAACAAGGGACGACCCGGCTACCACCGCTCCAATATGCGCGACCAACGTCTGCGTATTGGTGCCTTTGCCGAACTGGGCATACTCAACTCGGCGCCCAAGACCAGACAGGCGCTCTACACCGTGCCCGACTCCAGTCCGTACGACTTCCAGACCTTCCGCTACAACCACGTACTGAGCACCGGACAGGTCGGATCAGTACACAGCCTATATGCCGGCATCCGACTGACCTATTTCTTCTTCGGCGTTCAGACCAAGGAGAAGTGCCTGCTCTGCGGCGCACGCGGATCGATAAGCCCATGGTAATACAACACGGAAACTAATTAACAGTTATGGAAAACTATATCGTATCAGCTCGCAAGTACCGCCCCCTCAGCTTTGAGTCGGTGGTCGGTCAGCAAGCCCTCACACAGACACTCCGAAATGCCATCCGGCAGAATCACCTGGCGCATGCCTACCTCTTCTGCGGACCGCGTGGCGTAGGTAAGACCACCTGTGCACGTATCTTTGCCAAGACGATCAACTGTCTGAACCCGACAGCCGACCACGATGCCTGCAACGAGTGCGAGTCGTGCCGCGCCTTCAACGAGCAGCGCTCGTTTAATATCCACGAACTGGATGCCGCCAGCAACAACTCGGTGGACGATATCCGTTCGCTCATCGAACAGGTGCGTATCCCGCCCCAGATCGGCAACTACTCGGTCTATATCATCGATGAGGTACACATGCTCTCTGCCGGTGCGTTCAACGCCCTACTGAAGACCCTGGAAGAACCGCCTTCCTATGCCATCTTCATCCTGGCTACGACGGAGAAGCACAAGGTGCTGCCCACCATCCTGAGTCGCTGCCAGGTGTATGACTTCTCGCGTATCACAGTAGCCGACACCATCGCCCACCTGCAGTACGTAGCTTCGCAAGAAGGCGTGCAGGCCGAGGAGGAAGCCCTGAATGTTGTAGCCCAGAAAGCTGACGGCGGTATGCGTGACGCCTTGTCAATATTCGACCAGCTGGTGTCATTCTGCGGCAACCAGATCACCTACCAGCGCACCATCGAGGTGCTCAACGTGCTGGATACCGACTACTACTTCAGACTGGTGGAAATGGCCCTGGCCGGCGACGTGTCGGGCAGCTTGCTGCTCTTCAACGAGGTGCTCAACAAGGGATTCGATGCCCAGCACTTCGTGACGGGATTGGCGCAGCACCTGCGTGACGTACTCGTGTCGAAAGACCCGCAGACGGCGGCCCTACTGGAGACCTCGGAGGCGATCCGTCGTCATTACCAGGAGCAGGCTACCCGCTGCACGGCCCCCTGGCTCTTCCAGGCGCTCGACCTGGCCAACACCTGCGACATCCAGTACCGCACGGCGAAGAACAAACGGCTCTGCGTGGAGCTGATGATCCTAAAATTGACCCAACTGCTCCAGGCCGCTACGCCTGCGCAGCATAAAGCCGCTCCGCAACCCAAGCCTGCTGCACCTGCACCCAAACCGGCTCCGGCTCCGCAACCGGCACCCGCGCCGCGTCCCGTGACGCCTACGCCACCACCGCCTGCGCCCAAACCGGCACCGGCACCCGGACCGCAGATACCCAACCTGCCGCATATCCCGTCGATCCCGCAGATACCGTCTGTGCCGACGGGTGCGCCCAAGGCCGAACAACCGCAGGCACAAGCCGCACCGGAGAAGCAGAACAACCCTTTTACGGCAGACCAGTTCAGTAGCGCGTGGGCTGGTCTGAAAGACCTCTTCCCCGAGGATCCGCGCATGGCATCGGTGTTTGATATCTACACCCCCGAACTGCAAGAAGACCACCAGCAAGCCCTACTGACCCTGACCAACCCATGGCAGGAGAAAGAAGTGCGCGCACAGCTGCGACGCATTGAGGCGCAGCTGCACCGCGTGCTCCAAAACGACCTGCTCCGGATACAGATCCGGGTGGCGGAATATACGCCCGAACTGTCGGCCGTGACTGCTGAAGACAAACTGAAACGCATGATAGAGAAAAATCCGAATCTGGGCGAGATGCGTACGCGTCTGAACATGATATTGGATTAACCGATTAAATACTGCATGTACGATCTTAAGAAATACCTGCCTACTACCAAGAAAGAACTTGAATTGCGTGGTTGGGACGAAGTGGACGTCATCTTCTTCAGCGGAGATGCGTACATCGACCATCCCCAGTTCGCGGCAGCCGTAATAGGTCGTACCCTGGAGCAGGCCGGCTATCGCGTAGCCGTGGTGCCGCAACCCGACTGGCGGGGCGACTACCGCGACTTTAAGAAACTGGGACGTCCGCGTCTCTACTTCGCCGTCTCGGCAGGCAGTATGGACTCGATGGTCAACCATTACACCGCGGCCCGTCGCCGCCGTTCTGACGATGCCTACACGCCCGATGCCAGGGCCGGTATGCGTCCCGACTACTGCACGATCACCTACTGCAAGATCCTGCGTCAGCTCTATCCCGACGTGCCGATCGTGATCGGCGGTATCGAGGCCTCCATGCGCCGACTGACCCACTACGACTACTGGCAGGACAAGCTCATGCCATCTATCCTGGTGGATAGCGGCGCCGACCTGCTGACGTATGGGATGGGGGAGAAAACGATGCTCGAGATAGCCCGCATCCTGGAGAGCGACCGGCCGAAAGCCGAACAGCAGGCGGCCCTGCATGCCCTGCCGCAAGTGGCTTTCCTGACGGACGACGCCAAGCCGTATATGACGGACGATACCATCCGGCTGCATAGCCACGAGGAGGCGGTGCGCGATAAGCGGGCGCATGCCGAGAACTTCCGGCTGATAGAGACCGAGTCCAACAAGATACACCAGAGCCGAATATGCCAAGCCGTTGGAAGGCAGACCGTGGTGGTCAACCCCTCGTATCCGCCGATGACGACCGAGGAACTGGATGCCGTCTATGACCTGCCGTATATGTACATGCCTCATCCTAAATACAAGGGCAAACGCATTCCGGCCTATGAGATGATACGCTTCTCGGTCTGCATGCACCGAGGCTGCTTCGGCGGCTGCTCGTTCTGCACCATCTCGGCGCACCAGGGCAAGCAGATCACCTCGCGCAGCAAACAGTCGATCCTCCGCCAGATAGAGCGCATCAAGGACCTGCCCGAGTGGCGGGGCAACCTGAGCGACCTGGGCGGACCCTCGGCCAATATGTACGCCATGCACGGACGGGATATGTCGCTCTGCGAACGCTGTGCCCGGGCCAGCTGCTTGCAACCCAATATATGCAAGAACCTGAATCAGGACTTCGGCCCTCTGCTGGATATCTACCGCACCGTGGACCGACTACCTTATATTAAGCGCGCGTACGTGGGCTCGGGCGTGCGATACGACCTGATGTCCGAAGAGTACGGTCGCCAACTGATCACCCGCCATGTGTCCGGTCGACTCAAGGTGGCTCCCGAGCACACGGCCCCCGATGTACTCCGATTGATGCGCAAACCCTCGTGGGAACACTTCATGCAGTTCCGTGATTTCTTCCTGCGCGTCAATGAGGAGAACGGCTTGCACCAACAGTTGATCCCGTACTTCATCTCGTCGCATCCCGGTTGCACCAACCGCGACATGAGCCACCTGGCCGAATGGACCAAGAAAATGCACTACCATCCCGAGCAGGTGCAGGACTTCACACCTACACCCATGACGCTCTCCACCACGATGTTCTACACCGGACTCAATCCCTACACGATGAAGCCCGTCTTCGTGGCTCGCACCAAGGAGCAGAAGGAACGCCAACGGGCCTACTTCTTCTGGTGGAAACAAGATAAAAATCAACGCCTATGAAAAAACGCATCAAATATCGTATCAATCCCGACACGCTCCTGCTCGAACGCGTGGAGCGCAGCATACTGTCCTGGATAGGTCGCACCGGTCTGTTCCTGCTCATCGGTGTCGGCGTAGGTATCGGCTTCTTCTTCCTGTTCCTCTGGCTCTTCCCCTCGCCCGAGGAGGCGCGTCTGCGTCAGCAAAACCGCACCATCAACCAGCGTATGCAGGTCATGGAGCGTCGTACGCGTCAGCTCCAGCTGGTCGTGAACGACCTGAGCGATCGCGACCGCAATTTCTATCGCGTGCTGCTGGGTGCCGAACCTATCCCCAGCGCCGAGTTGACGGGCGAGCAACACCGCGCCGAGTACTACGACTCGATCGCCGAGATGACCAACAGCCGGCTCTATGCCCGTCTGAACCAGTCGCTTGACCAGTTGGAGGCGCAGGTCTATCAGCAGTCGGCCTCGTACGACGACCTGGTGCGTGCCACCAAGGATCAGTCACGCCGTATGGAGTGTATCCCGGCGATCCAGCCCGTGATGAACAAGGACCTCAAGCGCATGGCCTCAGGCTACGGATGGCGCGTGGACCCGGTATATCATGTGCGTCGTTTCCATGCGGGTATGGACTTTACGGCTCCTACCGGTACCGAGGTGATGGCTACGGGCGATGGAACGGTGTCGTTCGTTGGTTGGAAGCAGGGCTATGGCAACACCGTCATAGTGAACCACGGCTTTGGCTATGAGACGCTCTATGCCCACCTGAGCAAGCAACTATGTAAGGTGGGACAGAAAGTGAAACGAGGTGATGTGATAGCCGAAGTGGGATCTACCGGCAAGTCCACCGGACCCCACCTGCACTATGAAGTACACGTACAGGGACAGCACCAGGACCCCAGCAACTACTATTTCTACGATTTGTCGCCGGAGCAGTACGACCAAATGCTTCGTCTGTGTCAGAATGCGGGAGATATGCTGGATTAACCGATGCGGGAGATATGCTTTAGCTCCTCTTCGTTCAGCACCTTAATCTTACGTCCATCTACACTGACCAGTCCCTCTTGGGCAAACTGGCTAAGCGTACGGATGGCATTGTTGGTCGTCATGTTCGACATGTTGGCCAGGTCTTCACGACTGATATAGAGCGCCAGGGTGCAGCCGTCTTCGTTGTAGCCGTACTTCTTGCGCATCGTGATGAGCGAATCGGCCAGACGGCCGCGGATATGCTTTTGCGTGAGGTTGATCGTCTGGATCTCTGAAACAGCCAGGTCGGTAGCCAGAGCCTGAACAAATTTGTAGCAGAAGGTGTTGTTCTCCTGGAGCAGGGCCTTGAAGTCAATGCCGCGGATGGCATATACCTCACAGGGCTCGAACGCACTGGCGCACGAGGTATAGGTGTCGCCGGCTATCACGGCGCGAAAACCAAAGAAATCGTAGGGCTTCAGGAGGCGTATGATCTGCGCACGCTGACCCACACCCTCCTTGTAGATACGTACCTTGCCGCTGATGAGCACCCACATCCTATCGGGCCGATCGCCCTCCGAGTGGATCAGTTCGTTCTTCGCATAATGTACTATCTCTACACGACCGTCCAACCAACTCTTTTCTTCGTCGGTCAGTACGTCCCACACGGGATTTAATTCCCAAAGTTTTTTGTAGTCAACTACCTTTTTCTTCATGCCTTAAATATACCAGTCGGCGGACCCATACCTGGAATCCGTGGTGCAAAGGTACAATAAATAATTAACATACGCAAGAAAAACCTGCTTTTTTTGTCAAAAAAGTGCATTTTCTGTACGCTTTCTGCGGGAAAGTATAGAATTTTTAAAAAAAATTTTACCACCTCAATAATTTTTTGTATCTTTGCGGCCAAATAGCAAATTTTTTATTATCGTGAAAGCAAACTATCTTTCCTCGAGGCATATTGGCCTCACCCAGAAGGACCAAGAGAAAATGTTGCGCGCTATTGGCGCCGAGTCTATTGATCAGCTCATTCATGAGACCATGCCGGCCGACATCCTGATGCCCGAGCCGCTGGATTTGCCGGAGCCGCTAACCGAGCAGGAGCACCTGGTCAACATGCAGCAACTGGCTAATGAGAACGACATGTATCGCAGCCTCATCGGACGCGGTTGGTACGGCACGATCATGCCGGCTGTCATCCAGCGCAACGTGTTGGAGAACCCCGTATGGTACACCTCGTATACGCCCTACCAGGCCGAGGTGAGTCAAGGACGCCTGGAAGCCCTGTTTGTTTTCCAGACCATGATCAGCGACCTGACCGGTCTGCCCCTGGCTAACTGCTCGCTCCTGGACGAGGCTACTGCGGCTGCCGAGGCCGTCACCATGATGCGCAACTTGCGTACGCGTGAGCAGGTGAAGAACGGCGTATGCCGTGTATTTGTGGACGAACGCGTATGGCCGAACACACTCAGTGTACTTCGCACCCGTGCAGCCGGACAAGGCATCGAGTTGGTGGTAGGTCGCTATGAGCAGTTCACCCCGTCGGCCGACTTCTTCGGCGCTATCGTGCAGATGCCGAATGCATGCGGATCGATCGAGGACTACGCGGCGCTCATCGACGAGTGCCATGCCCAAGGGATGCGCTTTACGGTCATTGCCGACCTTATGGCCATGGCCCTGCTGCGTCCGCTGCCTGCCGATATCTATTGCGGTACGGCCCAGCGCTTCGGTCTGCCCGTAGGCTTTGGCGGTCCTACCGCCGGCTATATGGCTACCCGCGACGAGTACAAGCGCGACCTACCAGGACGTATTATCGGTCTGAGCAAGGATGCCTACGAGCGTCCTGCCTACCGCCTGGCCCTGCAGACGCGTGAACAACATATCAAGCGCGAGAAAGCCACCAGTAATATCTGTACCGCCGAGGCCCTGTCGGCTATGATGGCCGGCTTCTACGGTGTATATCACGGACCGGAAGGCGTTCGCGAGATAGCCGAGGGTATCCACCACAAAGCCGCTTATCTCAACGAAATGCTCCAGGCCTATGGCTTCCGCCAGGAGAATACCGAGTTCTTCGACACCCTGCGTATTGCCATGGACGAGGAACAGATCAGTCAGTTGCGTGAGACGGCCGAGAGCTGGGGACTCAATTTCTATTACGACGAACCCGGCTACGTGAGCCTCTCGATCGACGAGACCGTCACGGTAGATGATATGGACGACCTGATCACGCTCTTTGCCGAACTGGCCGGCGCGATGCCGCAACCCGAGGAGTCGGAAGAGGCCTTTGCCGGTTGCTGGGCGATCGACGAGAGCCGTGTACGCGAGGTGGACTATATGCAGGCCGAGGTATTCCAACTATATCACACCGAGACCGAAATGATGCGTTACATCAAGCGTCTCGACCGCAAGGATATATCCCTCACGCACTCCATGATACCGCTGGGTTCGTGCACTATGAAGCTCAATCCCGCTGCCTCGATGATACCTATCACCATGCAGGGATTCACCAGTATTCATCCGCTTGCACCTGCCGATCAGACGGCCGGCTATCGCGGCCTCTTGAGCGAACTGGAGCAGCAACTGTGCGCCATCACCGGATTTGATGCCTGCAACCTGCAGCCTACATCCGGTGCAGCCGGCGAATATACCGGCCTGGTGACGATACGTGAGTATCACCGTCGTCACGATGCCGCCCATCGTAACGTGCTGCTCATCCCGGCTTCGGCCCATGGCACCAACCCTGCCTCGTGTGCACAAGCCGGCTTCTTACCCGTGGTGGTACGTTGTGATGAGCACGGTAATACGGATATCCAGGACTGGTGCGCCAAGGCCGAGGAGCATAAGGACAACCTGGCCGGCTGCATGATCACGTATCCTTCTACCCACGGTATTTTTGAGATGGCGATCCGCCGTATGTGCGAGACCATCCATCAGAACGGCGGACTCGTCTATATGGACGGCGCCAATATGAATGCCCAGATAGGCTACACCTGTCCGGCCTTTATCGGAGCCGATGTATGCCACTTGAATCTGCATAAGACCTTTGCATCGCCTCACGGCGGTGGTGGACCGGGCGTAGGTGCCGTTTGTTGCACCGCGGCTTTGGCCGACTGCTTGCCTACGGAGGATCACAACCGCGTCAGCGCGGCGCTCTATGGCAACGCCAATATGGCACTCATCTCCTACGGTTACATCGCAATGATGGGTGCCGAAGGCCTGCGTGACGCTACAGCAGCTGCCATTCTATCAGCCAACTATCTGGCGGCTCGTCTGCGCGATGCATACGGCATCGTCTATACCGGCGAGAAGGGACGGGTAGGGCACGAGTTGATACTCGATTGCCGCCAGTTCCACCAGATCGGTATCACCGAGTCCGATGTCGCCAAGCGACTCATGGACTACGGCTACCATGCGCCTACGCTCTCCTTCCCCGTACACGGTACGCTCATGATTGAACCTACCGAGTCGGAGTCGCTGGCCGAGCTGGATCGCTTCTGCGATGTTATGCTTCAGATACGCGAGGAGATCGCCGAGATAGAGCGCGGCGAAGCTGATCCGAAGGACAATGTCCTCTTGAATGCTCCGCACCCGGAGTATGAGGCAGTTGCCGACGAGTGGCACCATGCTTATCCGCGCAGCAAGGCTATCTATCCGACCGAGTGGGTGGCCCAGACCAAGTTCTGGATCCCCGTAGCACGTGTGGACAACGGTTTTGGCGATCGTAACTTGGTAGCAAAATGGTAAAGATACCCCGCATCGGAGATTTTGCCAACCCGCATAACGCGCCGAAGGACAACCACCTGCGTACCATCTTCGAGTACCTTGGGATCATCTTCGGTATCTTCCCCATGGCGCTGATGGTCAACTGGGTCTTTCTGCCGCATGCTTTTGTAGGAGGTGGCCTGACCGGTATATGTTCCATCATCTACTATGCTACCCAGGGCGCTTTCCCCGCACTCTTTCCGGAGTACGGCGGGGCGGTGCCGGTATGGTTGACCACGCTGGTATTCAACCTCATCCTGCTCATCATTGCCGTCAAGACCGTCGGATGGCGTTTCTGCATCCGCACGATAGTGGGTGTACTGGCTATCTCGTTCTGGTATCGCGTGATACCTATCTTGCCTGAGCCGATGATTGAGGACTCATGGCTGGGGGCTATCATAGGCGGTGTGGTGTTCGGACTCAGTCTGGGCATCGTCATGGCCTGCAATGGATCGTCCGGCGGTACGGATATCCTGGCTATGATCGTCAACTACTATCGCGATATTTCGCTGGGTAAGATGATGCTGCTGTGCGACATTGTCATTATCCTTTCGGCTTTCCTGTTGCCTATCCCGGCCGGCATGGTGACGGAGGGACAGAGCATTGTCTATCTGAAGATCAAGCGCGTGCTCTGCGGTGTGTGTATGACGGTGAGCTATACCGCGGCGGTGGATGCCATCATGTCGCGTCTCCACCAGTCGGTGCAAGTCCTCATCTACAGTCGCCACTATGCTGAGATAGCTACTGCTATCAATCAGAAGGTTAACCGAGGTGTGACGGTGCTGGATGGTACAGGATGGTACTCCCAAGAGCCTGTCAAGGTGGTGACCGTCTTGGCCCATAAGGCCGAGAGCCAGATGATCCTGCATCTCGTCCACCAGATTGATCCGCATGCCTTTATCAGCCTGGCCAAGGTGAACGGCGTCTTCGGAGCCGGATTTGATAAGATAAAACGCTAAATAATAACTAAATAACGATTTGTATATGAAACCATTAAACGAATTGAACATTGCATTGGCAAGCGACCACGCAGGTTTTGGCCTGAAATCGATGATTCAGTTATATCTTGAGCGCGAAGGTGCCAAAGTGCATGATTTCGGATGCTACTCTATGGAAAACTGTGATTTTCCTGATTTTGCACACCCGATGGCTACCGCTGTTGAGCGCGGTGAATGCGATCTGGGTATCGGCTTCTGCTTCACCGGCAACGGTATGAGCATGGCTACCAACACCCATCCGCATGTACGTGCTACCATCTGTTGGGAACCCCGCATGGCGGAGAACGCACGTCGTTTCTTCGATGCCAACATTCTCTGTCTGCCGGCAGGCTACGTAGCTCCCGACAAGGCGCTGGAGATTATTAAGGAGTTCGTCACTACCGCATATGACGGTGGAGAGCGTTACGAGCGCCGTATTCATCATTTAGCAAATCCGAATGTGTACTAATAGAGTTGAAAGTTTAGAGTTTTGAGTTTAGAGAAATATGAAAAATTTTAACGTAAAACTGTATATCTTGGCACCGCTGACAGCCTTGGTGGTACTTCTGCTGTGGTTTTTGCCGAGCTCGGCTTTCGGCATTGATAACTTGACGGTCGTTCAGCAGCGTACGATCGCCATTTTTGCCTATGCTGCACTGATGTGGATGTTTGAGATCATTCCGGCTTGGGCCACCTCTGTAACGACGATCGTCTTCTTGCTTCTGGCAGTCTCCAACAAGGGACTGACCAACGAGTCGATGGGCGAACTGGTGAATTTCCGCGAATTGATGGCAGCTTTTGCCGACCCGATTATCATGCTTTTCTTGGGCGGCTTTGTACTGGCTATCGCGGCGAGCAAAGTGGGACTGGATGTTGTGCTGGCGCGTGTGTTGCTCAAGCCTTTTGGCACTAACCCCAAATGGGTGCTACTGGGATTCCTGACGCTCATTAGTGTGATGTCTATGTTCATGTCCAATACAGCTACTGCTGCGATGATGTTGGCATTCTTAGCACCTGTGCTCCGCACGTTGCCGGCCGATGGTGGTGGTCGTGTCAGCCTGGCGATGTCTATTCCTATCGCAGCTAATATCGGTGGTCTGGGTACGCCTATCGGCACACCTCCTAATGCTATCGCTATCGGTCAGTTGGCGGCTATGGATATCAATATCGGCTTCGGGGCATGGATGATTCGCTTCGTGCCGGTAGTGATTATCATGATTCTCTTTGCATGGTGGCTCCTCATGTTTCTCTTCCCCTTCAAGGCCAAGGACGTGAAAATCGTCATCCAGCCGGATGAGCACCATGTGATGGATTGGCAGTTCTGGGTTGTAACCGTTACCTTTATCGCTACGATCTTGCTGTGGATGACGGGTGAGCTGACTCACCTGAATTCCAATGTAGTAGCCCTCATCCCGTTCGGTGTATTCGCGCTTCTCGGTATCTTCAAACGCGATGATTTTGCGAAGATCGACTGGCATGTGCTCTGGATGGTAGCCGGTGGTTTCGCTATCGGAACTGCGCTCAACAAGACCGGTTTGGCGGCAGCGTTGGTGGAATCTATCCCATTCGGAAGTTGGTCAGTTATTGCCGTGTTGGTTATTTCCGGTCTGTTAGGATGGTTACTATCCAACTTTATCTCTCACTCTTCCGCCGCGAACTTACTTATACCGATTTTAGCGGTGGTGGGAACCGCCATGAACGAGCAGTTAGGCGCGTTCGGTGGTGTCACAACATTGCTTGTCTGCGTAGCTGCTTCCACTTCGTTTGCGATGCTCCTTCCTATTTCGACTCCGCCGAACGCAATCGCTTTTTCGACCGGTTTGATCAAGACCAACGACATGGCTAAGGTTGGACTGATCATCGGTCTGCTGGGTATCGCTATTTCGTATGCTGTATTACTTATTTTCCCGTTCTAAGATGAAAAAGTATATTGTATTTCTATGCGTCATAGCGCTCGCTCTTCCCACTTTCGCCCAAGACTCGGCGAAAGTGGCGAAGAAGGAGGCCGTCAAGTCGCACCTCAAACAGCACTTCAAGCCTTACGGCTTCATCCGAAACTATTTCACCTACGATAGCCGCGAGTCGATGTCCGGTACGGGCGACATGTACAACTACCAGCCTAAGGACGAGAACTGGAACCAGACTCCCGCTGAGGCAGCTGCATCGGGTGTGGAGCGTGAGGACTTGAACGCGCAGTCTACCTTCCGTTTCCTCTCGCTCACCACGCGCGTGGGACTCAATATTGTGGACTATAAGTGGCGTAACACGGAGTTTAGCGGAAAGATTGAGGCGGACTTCTATGCCGGACTCAGTACCAAAACAGATACAACGACCAATTTTACGGGTTCTCACTCGGTGAGCGGTACCGCACAATTCCGTTTGCGTCAGGCCTATATGCAGCTCGGTTGGGATAGCCTGCCGATGCTTCGCGGTAAGGACTACGCCCGTGTGGACCTGACTATCGGTCAGGCTTGGCACCCGATGGCTGCCGATCTGTGTGATGTCATCTCGCTGAACAGCGGCGCACCCTTCGGACCCTTCAACCGTTCGCCGCAGGTGCGTCTGGATGCCCGTCTGGGTAAGTATTTCACCCTCACTGCGGCAGGCCTTTGGCAAATGCAGTATTTGTCTATCGGCCCCAACTCGCAGTCGGCAGACTATATGTTGTATGGAAAGACGCCGGAAGCATACCTTGGCCTCTCGTTTCATCACCCGAGTGGTGTAACGTTGCGCGCAGGAGCGGATGTGCTGAGCATCAAGCCTCGCAACCTTGGAACCGTTAAGGGAGTGTCTGTTACG
>Ga0247611_10008644_pt1 | contig 12483 bp, 15 predicted proteins | sample 177DNAGHGhighgp2_FD_192422 | JGI IMG/M metagenome (GOLD analysis project Ga0247611, IMG submission 192422) | Sheep rumen microbial communities from Palmerston North, Manawatu-Wanganui, New Zealand - 1770 DNA GHGhigh gp2 | ecosystem: Host-associated > Mammals > Digestive system > Stomach > Rumen... | reverse complement strand
TTTCATCGTTTGAAAAGGCACGGTACATATTAACTCTAAGGGCATTTTCCATATCGATAAACTCAACCTCTGGAAGTCCATACTCTTTAGTCTGTGTTAATATCTTTGGAATACCACTCCCCCATTGTTCGATAAGATTCATATAAACAAAAGCATTCGCGATACCATGATTTCTAACCTTCGAAAAACCTTCTTTCATCTTCTCAATCGTAACTCCCGGCATCAATCCGCCAGGAGACGAGATTTCAAGTCTATTATCATATATTGCCACCTGTACAAGACTCCCCTGTAGGTAACTGCAATTAACAACAGCATTAATAATAAGCTCTCGCACACTCTCCGGTGGCAGTTCATAAACATCCTGTCTGTGAATACCCTTGATCCTTGCTCCAAGATGAATATTACGAAGAACAAACTGATACGCCTGCTCTACCTGATCCCAGAGATTACCTCCGTACTCTCGTTTATCTACAAAAATACCACGTGTATTTCCTTTAAAAACTGCACACTGTATCTGAGACATAACACCATCAAGACCTCTCAGATAATAATATGCATACGTTGGACGAACAACTCCATTTTCTTCCTTAAGAATTCCCCAAGTTATCAGGTTATTCTTGGTAGGAGTCTTAACCTTTTTAGCGTCTTTCTCGTCCATACAATTACGCTGTGCCTCTTTTTTCATGTCCTCACAAAAGCTTTTAATATCTGCATCTGTTACTTCAATGTCTTTATTCACAACATTATCAAAGGATCTATTCTCATCCTCATAGTACATTTCCTGGATAAATGGTCTGTCAGCAAGCCGTGTAGAACCAGCTGTACGGATAAAAGTACCCTTATCCATTCCAAGAGATTTAAGATAATAAGGTCTTTGCCTTCCAGCACTAATTTCCACCACAATAACCGTTTTATCTCCCACTGCTTGTGGTGCAATATCCGGAATAATCAAAGGTTCACAACTATCACTAATGGCATTTGTAATCTTATCAATCATAGTAAAAACAGCCGTCTGATCAACCCCCACAACCTCTCTGTCGTCATTGACACCAATTATTAGTCTACCGCCATTACCATTAGAAAAGGCAACAATTGTCTTCATATATTTCTTACTGTCTTCCGGTAATTTTTCTTTAAACTCCAAGTCTTTTGATTCACCTTGTAGAATTTCTTCAACTGTCATATATACTGTCTCCCTTTCTATAAATTCAAAAAATCTTCCTTTAATACCTCGTCAGTAGTATCTGGTGGTATATTCATATACTCACTCAAATCAATATAATCTTCCTTTGGAGATGTCTCATAGCTTCTGCAAAGATAATCATGTCCTCCATCTACACTACATGCCCCACAACTACAGGTCACATAATCGTGCACATTTACTGATTCTATTGTTTCGCCGCAATGTTTACACTGAATGGCATTTCTTATTATCTTGCACATACTATTCTCCATTATTATCTGAATTAAACAGATATTTCTTTACACCATGCCTCTATTATTTCTATTGCATTTTCTTTATCCTGCAAATGAGCTTAAACATGTAGCGGGTTTATTTTATTGTGAACTTTGCATGAAAGTTACACTAAACACTTTTACACCTCCAGAAATGTCATAAGCTCCTACATGGATTTACCGCTTTTGCGGAACGCATCCATGACCTTCTTTGTCTCGATTTCCTGCTTCTGTTTCTATGGATGATATTGATTGCATACGTGCCATACTATATTTACTCCTCGTCGTTTTCTTCATCGCTATCCATAAGGGACTGGCTGTCTTTTAGCAGCTTGTCAATTTCAATGGATATCGTACTGATATCATCTGCGTTTATGCCAAAGGAGCTTAGGATTACCTTTTGACGCTTGGAGACTGCGTGATCTAATCGGTAGCTGCCACCATTCCTGCGAATCAGCTCGATTTTTTCGAGTTCCCTGATTGCTGCTGGTACGGTCATATAGTTTGGTCTCTGCTCCAGACTGAGCATGGTTTCTTTTAGGAGGTTATATATTCGGTTTCGTATGATAAGGGCGATAAATTCTATGAACAGCTTGGCTGCCATCGCCTCATTTGTACATATGCGCATGCTCTTCGAACCGATAAAGGACTTACCAGCACTAAAGAGCTTTTCGGAGATATCACGTCCTTTGTAATGTATAAGGGCCTGCGATGTGGTCATATCCACAGATGTAATGATACAAAAATAACCGCATAACTGTAATTCTCTTTGGATGACATCATCCCGCTCTTTGTAAGATAAGAGGCGCCCCTTTTTATCAAATATGAGTTGGAAATAATGATGGTAGGTCTTTCCAAGTGTGACCTCTTCACCGAGATGTTTGTCCATGTAAAGTTTGAATTTATCAAGCTTTACTTCAAGCTGTTCCCTTTCAGCTGCCTGCCTGGATGGATTAAAGTATATATGGAAGAACCGTTCTTCACTGTCGTCCTCATATAGCTTGGATTTTACGGTTTTGCCATACACTCGGTAAGACCGTATGGAGTATTCCCTGTTAGTTTCAAAGGTGTTGCGGTGCTCAAGTACCAGCGAGGAAACAAGTTCTTTGCAACCTTTGACCATAATGATAAAGGCATAGCCTTCGCTCTCCATATATCGGATGTTGTCTTTGCTGAAACAGCCGCGGTCGAGTATAAATCCAGCATTTTTGTATCCGTACTCCGTCACCTTATCTATGGTATGGACGAACTGTGAAACATCAGTAATGGAGCCGGGATATTCCTCATAAAACAGCGGAACACGGTTTGTCTTGTCGAAAGCGATGGCCAGGTTAAATATAGGAAGTCCTTTATCATCCTTCGCCTTACCATACTCGATCAGGTCAATGTCACCTGCTTGGCAGTTTTTGTTTGATGATTCATATGAGATATAAATGCGCTGCTTGTGGTCACGGTTCCTATTCCAGTCATCAAAGAAACCTATGGTCTGATCTTTTGTGATGACATTAAGAAATCTGCTGACTTTTGAGTCGCTGTAAATCTGCATCCCTTCAGAAAACCTCATATTTTTCATTCGGATACATTACGGTTTTGTCCGAACCATGAACCTTTCCAATGATTGTCCGCTGCGGAACGGAGTACTGTTTTTCCTTGTTGTATTTCTGCCCATACTGAAACAGAATGTATACTGCACCACCTTTCGGCTTGCGATAGATTTTGCCCTGAATGTTGGGAACAGGGACTGTGAAATCGTAATACAATGGCACATCATCCTTTAGCGTAACTGTTACACTAAAATTATACCATATATTCGATTATTTTGTAAGGGAAAATTCTTATTTTCTGCGGTTTGCGGGCATTTTTTATTTCGTTACACTGGCTTAGTGTAACTCACTTGAGAAGTTCACATTAAAACAATGATTTACCTAAACTGTAATAATCTAAAGATTGACGCAGCTATAACTAGAACGTAGGGGTTTATTCATAAATATCTTGAATTAATTGTATTTGTTGCAATGGTATGTCAAGTTTCTTCACGAATTTAGGTGAAAACCTCTTCGATGAACCATTGCACATAGTTACATTTTAAAGTATGAATCAATATTAAGTAACTATTATTACCCACTATAAATGGGGATTAACCACATTTTCCGCCGATGTGTTCTATACGACCTGCATTTTTAAGATTACTCATATATCTCACTAATGTTCTTCTTGCGATTCCAGTCTCTGTTGACAATTGATCAAGAGTGATATCTGGCTTGCTACGTATTATCTCAATTATCTTAAGTGCCATAGTGTACCCCAAAGTGCCATTCATATTGGCACTTTGGCCCTTTAGCACTTTAGACTGATCAATAAGGGCACTATTGAGCGCTGAGGGCTACTCTGTTTGAGTAATCGCTCAGCACGTTGTAATTACTTTACGTAAATATTGTCAATGATGGTACATTAGGAAATAGCATAGCGCACAAATCAAGATGAGAACTATTGAAGCAAATGCCGTCCATAACCCTATTTTGAATCTATGCATCTTCGTTGAACAAATCTTAGAGTTGTAATATGTTTCCCGGAGGACATCGTCCACGAATTGGTTTTCCGATATTTTTCGTACGGTGCCAATGTAATCTTCAGCATCTTCATAACCCTTTATGTCCTCATAGAAGATATTACATTTCTTATTCTCGCTCTGAGCTCCTGTTTTTTTCCCCACAAAGAAATTCGGGCTTAGAGCAAGAAGATGGAAAAAAAGTGATAATAAAAATGTAATCACCGCCCCTGCAGCAGTAATAATGAACCATGTTTTCCAAAACTCAATTGCCCCATTAGTTCTATTAATATTTGATAATATGTTCTCGGCAACGAAAACCAGCACAGCCACCACTACAGAAACAATTCCGCAGGAAGTACTGATTTTTGAATCAGCTGACGTTATCCAAGCATTAATCAGATCCAGGCTGTATTTGCTGCGCTCTAGAAGACCGCTATCATGCCTTTCCCCTGGAATGGGTTTATCTTGGAGAGCGGCACCTTTTCTATTTCCCTTTGTATCTTTTCTTGTCTTTGGCATACTCATTAATTCCTTTCGTTCCATGCGAATATGCATTTAGCTCTAATGACTTGGTTTCCCCTGTCTGGTATAGTTCATAAGCCATCAACATTTTCTCCGCTGTTCTTATATTTTCCAGTATCACATTTTCCATTTGCGGAAATGATTCCGGAACACCGACACAGAACAGATAACAACCATCTTTCCGATTATCGTTGAAATGTTGATACTCTTCCTTGACCAGTTTTGTATCGATCCACTTTCCTCCATAAACTTTACAGCCAGCTTTCTTATAATCAAAAGGAACGATAACCTCAAGCTCCCTGGAATACGGGCCAGCAAAGTCTTCACGTTTGGCATGTGTTCGTTCGAGAAGAGATTTATTAACTGCTGCAACCTTCAATTGTATTGGCACTGGATCCACTGTCGGCAATAATGTTGCTTCAATGAATGGGTACGTCTCCCTGGCTTGCTGAATATCTGCAAAAACATCTTTGACGTATTTTCTTGTACTTTCTATTTCAGTCAACGAATACCCCCAGGCTTTATTGTAGTTGTTGTGGGCATTATCATACTTCAGCTGCTTACGTGATTCCTGCGAAAGATATCCATGATATCCTGACTCGGTATAATACACTCCGCCATCTTTCTTTTTGAACAATGATGACAGACCGCTGTCTTTCTGCTTTAACTTTTCGTATAAATCTGCTGATAATACTAGCTGGTTCTTCTCCGCATATTCGTCTTCATTTTTATCAGCCTCTCCAACGGTTCTTCCTAACAGGATATTGTCTTTCTCACCTCTGGCTCCTATTTTTGCGGCGAACAGCCTTCCGATAGACTGACCAACACCTACAGATACCTGATATCCCTTGACAGCGTCGATTATCTTAAGACCGGCAATTACTGCATCCACAACGCATGAGTAATTCCCGTAATCATGGAACAACGCCATCTCCCGATCGCCCTGAAACTGAACATGAATACCGTTTCTTTCTTCGACAACATCATACATAGCCGTAAGAATGTTTTGGGTCTTCACAGCCATTTCTTCTAAGTTTGCACCATCTTCGTCAAACTGGGAGGTGAAGTCCCTGACATCTGCAAACAGTGGTATGCCGTTAATTTTCTTACACTCTGTTTTTGAAAGATTTCTGTAGCTCAAAGGCTGATTTGCAGACCGGAAATACATATTCTGTAAATCAACTTTTCTCGCTATTTCTACAGCTCTTTCAAAATCTCTTTTGAAATTGTATCTTACAGGAAGCTTAGCAATTTCTGCTTCATAGCAGCACGTCTGATCATATTTTCTTATTGCGGTTGGTGTTAACCTGCTAAAGCATTTCTTCTGATCTGCAGTTAACGAATCATATATATTTTCAGAAATTAGGACACGAGACGGATTTGCCATGTTCTGCAGCTTTGCAGCATAGTTCGCCGCGAATCCAATTGTAGTCATTTCGTCCGCATCTTTACGTTTAAATTCAAACTCATAGAACGAACCATAACATGCTCCGGCATGTATACAGAACGGGAGAAGAGTTTTATATTTTGACACATTGACGTTCAGATGTCCTGCCAACTCGAAGGCGTACTTTGTGACAGCCGCAACAATTTCAAATGTCTTGGGAACGCTGTAATTCTCTACATACATGTGAAGACGTGAGCCTGTGATCTTTTCGACTCTAAACAGTCCTGGATAATGTTTCAGCCCATATGCCTCTACAGAACTGAAGAATGTATCCAGCTCATGTATGGAGTGTTTTACCTCTTTGGTTGCCGCCTCTTCCTTCTCAGCAACATCATCAAAATTCACAATGTTAATATAAAAATGGACTCCTGTTTTTTTCTGCAAATTAATCCTCCTCGGTTAGTCAATAAAATTCTTTTGTGATTCCTCCGGCAGATATTTTGCCAGTTCCTCTACCAGTTCGTACACCTTGGTCCCCGGTGCAATATCTGTCGGAGAAAGACCTTTATGTTCTTTAATAATCCTCTTGGCATATCTAGCTGCCAGTCTTGGGTTCCCGTGCGTCATCAGAATGTCGAACGTATCGGCGGCGTTTTTCTTATACTTCCCCAATCCCAACTGAGCGTATCTTTCATTGAGAAAGCGTATGTATTCCGTCCGATGATTGTTCGACGTGTAGTAAGCAAAATGAAGCATAAACCAAAACTCTATGCATTCATTGCTCCACGCTGCATGGTACTGCACCAAAGGGTTCTCTTTGTTCAGAGACTCAGCCCGGCTGACAACCCCGTTAAAGTTCTGAGCCGGGAAGCTGTCTTTATCATAGACGCACCAAATCTGACCCTTGGTAATCTGATTCTCTTTGACATACCGTTCAGCCTGATCAATCACACGCATTGTTTCTGCACCGCACGGTTCAATTTGGATCAAAACCATGTCGCGATAAATAGGATTATCTTCAATCAGCTTTTTAAACCCACTGAAGTAGCGCGGCTCTGTTTGCTCTCCCTCACAGAAGATATAATATCTGTACTCCTTCATTTCCAGATGTTCCTGGCGGCGCTTCTTTCTCCAGTTTTCCGTTCCGACTTTTCTAGGCATCCACAACACTCCAATCTATGATTTTTCTCAGATACGGATCTGCGCCGTACTTACCCTCAAGGTACTGCTTATCATATTTGGCATCTTTGCGAACGACCTCACCATTTCCAGTCTTGAATTCCACTAGAGAATACAGTTTCGAATTCTGATTGTTTCCTTTGGCAACAAACCAGATTTCATCGCGCCTGAACACTTCACTGTTCATTGTAGAAAGATCGTGGGAAGTGAAAACTAGTTGCGCGCCATGCCGGTTTATCTCCATGTTGTTAAACAGCATGATGACATAGCGAAGAAGCACCGGATGAATCTTGGCATCCAGTTCATCGATTACGAGTGTTGATCCACAAACCAGACTCTTGGCGATAAAAGGAAGCAGGCCAAACAACTTCTTTGTTCCGCTGGATTCTTCAGACAGAGTAAGCTCTGCTTTATACCCATCCACATTATGCTGTGTAAAAACTTCTATTTGATTGTTCTCCCTTTCTTCAACTCGGAAATCTTCGATATCGAGATCCATTTCCATGATCATATCGAGGACCAATTTTTTGATTTCGTCTGAAGAAGCAATCGCTGTTCGAAGCTCTTCCAGCGGATTTCCATAATTCAGAAAATCAATACCATATTCAAACCAGTCGATAACGTCCTTAACAACGTCATTATTAATGTAAGTGATGCCAAGATATGAGAGTAGCGGAAGGTTTTGCGACAGGCCGTCACTAATCTTTAATCTGGCGAATACGCCTCTTAAGCTGATTTCTGCTCCTTTGCGCAGAAATAATGCTGATTTTCTGCCCGTTTCCAGCTTGACTCTGTCAAGACTTTCATATACTACAATATCCTCTTTGATACGAAGGACATATCTGTATTCGGCAATTTTTGTTCTGAAGAATATTTCAAACTCAGTCGGATTATTCTTCCCTTCTTCAGAGAAGGCGAACGGCTTAACCGGATATCTGTTGAACTTATAATCTGCAGCTCTGTTTTGCTTTGTTGCATGTATCGGCCTTAAGACCATTGTCCCAAGCGCCTGCAATGCCTCCAGGACATTAGACTTTCCGCCGCCATTCGGACCATAGATAGCAGAAACAGGCAAAAACAATTGTTCATCACTGTCCTTAATTACCCTGTCTGTATGTTCAGAAATAGCGGCCGCCTGCATATCAAAAGTTATTTCATCTCTTATACTCTTATAATTCTTTACTGAAAACTGGCACAGCATGGCGTGTCCCTCCATATCTAGGATTTATTTTTACAGCGTCATTATACCTCAATATGTTTATTTTGTCAAGATATTTGAGATGTTATCTCGGATAATGGTTTGTAAATTCAATTTTAGGATTTTCCATAAAAAAGTTTCTTCGGCACATCAACTCCTCTGCCCCTCAATCATGAAGTCTTAACTTCCTAGAAAAATTAACCCTCAAACGACCAGACCTGTACCTAATAAGCCATGCCGGTTCCTACCAAATGGGTTACATGAAACTCTTATAACTGTCTATAAATAGTTCCGTTTTTCTTCGCCGCCATGTACATATCTTCGAATGATCTTGCCATGTTCCCACCTATAATAACATTATAGGTCTGTATCAATCCGTCTGATATGATCACATCGTCAAATGGTATAAGCGTCGCCTAGATTATGAGCGGAAGACGTGCATAACCGAACATCTCATCCCATGTTGATATAATGCCAGACACCTGGTACACTTCCCCGTCCTCGGCTGATATAAGTATTGCGCCATTCTTGAGGATACGTTCCAATACGAAACGTCCAGTAATACAACACTTCCAGCTCAATATCAATTCCCTGCCATGCTCGGTTATATCTTCGGTGCAATTTAGATACTCGTCAATCAGATCAACATCTGCCCATAACACGTCAGATACTTCTTATACCTCATTGGGATCCGGATAATCTGCCAGTTGTATGTCTCTAAGTGTCGAATTCACACCTCTCTTAATCTTCTAATTTTCGGTTAAAGAACTCCCAATCGCCGCTGCGACCGTTAGATTCGTGGCAGTACGGGCAAATATCATCATCAACTTCTCTGAAGCCTGTAACCTGCTCATGACGCTCTTGGTAATATACCTTGCCACAGTGTCCGCACTTTACTTTTCCTTCGGTGAGCTCAAACTGTGCAAGATCGCCGTTTTCGTTATAAGCTGTATAAAAATCCATAATACTATCCTCCATATTTATGATAAGCGTAAGAATTACTGATATTTCGTTCGCTTGCGGTGAATTTCGACTTTCACGCTTACACTTCCTTCTTCCCATTCACATACTCAAATATCAGCGATTTCTTGTATTCCTCTATTGTTTCAATCTGTTGTTTCTTATCTGCAATAATAGCGTTTGTACGCTCCAGAACGGAGTCGATGTGTTCAACGATAGCTTACTGTTCCTCAACAGGCGGCATAGGATAAAGCAATTCAGTGAGCTTGTTCCAACGAAGATCACATGAACGCACACGAATACCTGTTGCCAAAGCAACAAATACATCATTATACGCCATACTGCGCAAATAATACATGATGTATCACTTGTTCTGTTCGGTGTCAAGCACATTTAGGCCGGGAGAAGCCTTCCCCCTTGAATCAGAAATACCGATTGCTCCTGCCCACTCAATCCCGCAGTCTTTCATTTCACGCATATTCACACCCCATATCTTACTCTGTTTTTAAGAGCGTTAAAGCCGATATGTGCCATAGCATACACAATAAGTATAAGTACAACAGCCCATGCCGCAAAGCCCAGCTGCGCCATAAGGTACAGCAATCCAACATGAATACAGAAAAATACAAGATAAAGGAAGCTGCCAAATGTCGGACTGTTTTTATGCCGAGTGTAGTACAAGCCCACGACACCGTATGTAATGACAGAGAGAATCGGCGCAGCGAGATAATTGATAACAATAGGCGGAATAGCGATTGCTGTTCCCATAAAAGGAATTGCAATATCGCCGACCGCTTCAAACGGGTTCGGCAGATAAAATGTTCTGATAATAGCGCTCAGAACTGCGATGAATTCATACATATAATCTCCTTTCATTAGCCAAACAGCCATGCGATACGCTCACTCACAGACTTTTCAAGCTCCAAGAGCCGCTGCTGCGTCCTTACCACCCCACGGCGTACCGAAAGTCGGATTTTCAATCACAAAACGCACTCAAAGTGGTGGATAATGACCATAGGAATGATAACATCCTTGTACTTGTCGCTCTGGTATGTACCTCTCAGCTTATTGGCAATAGACCAAATGAATTTGACTTCGGTCGATATATCGATGGGAGCATCGTCCCACATTACATCTATTTACTTATCAATCATTGTAAAACTCCTTTATATCAAATGGCGGTTTAACTCCTTTAGGAGAAACTATCTTGATCTGATCTTCAAGCTGATATATCCAGCCCCAGAATGTTGGACTTATCTGTACAGTAACTTTTATTTTAAGCCAGCCTTTATCAGCGTGTCTGACCTCAATATTCTCTCCGAACTTATCATAGATAACACCGAGTTTATCTGGCGCAAACTCCATCGTTACGATTTCGGTCTCGCCGCTATACATTTTAAAGACCTGCTCGGTATAGCTTTCTGTTTTTCTCTTTTTAATACGAGCTTCTTCACATATTGGTTCATCTTCGATTTCTACAGTATCCATTCTGTCAACTCTGTAGTGAAGGTTTTTCTCGTGCTTTCGGTTGTATGTAACAAGATAATAATTATCCTCATTAAATAAAAGTGCGACCGGATCTTCTACATATCGTTTCATCTCTTTGCGGTAAACCCGCTCTCTTTTCTCGTTCAAATCAAAATAGTAAAAACTCAATTGCTTCTTTTTCTTAATTGCAAGCTCAATCTGCTCAATATTCTCATAAATATCTTGGTTGGAGTGCTTGTGGTTATTGTAGAAGATAATATTATCCCTGACGATCTCAGAACGACGTACTCCTGCATAAGAAAGGAGCTTTTCAACCAGATCGGCAGTCTTGTCTACCGGAATAAAGTTAGCGGCTTGAACCGCATCGATCAGAGTCTTTACCTCAGCAAGCGAGAATGATACTTCGTTCATATAGTAAGCATTCTCGCGTCCAAGTTCTGTCTTAACTATATTTGCACCGCTTTCAATCAGCATATCCATATCTTTATAAAGTGTCCTACGTTCGCAGGAAATATGGATACTATTAAGGTAGCTTATGATCTGACTGGTAGATACTGGTTTTCCTTCGGTCGATTCTGCCCGTAAAAACTCCATTATCCTGAGCAGCTTTATCTTCTGATTATTTTCAACCATTGTCCTTGCTCCTAACTTACAATTTCTTACTGCATATTATATCACTGCTTATGTGGTTTGTCAACAAGTAAAAGTCACTTTTTTGTGACATATAAATCTAAAAATAGTGACATAGCGTAGTTGCTTGTATATTGTATTTTTCCATGCTCTAAAGTGCTATAATAAATAGAACAAGGCTCTCAGAACCACTCTGAGAACCTTGTTTCATATATGTGAACTTCCTCTACAATTAACACTCGTTACCCAAATGCTGACTAAATATCTGCCTTACCCTTCAAAAAATCCAGCACTTCATTCAGCGTTCTTTTACTCTTAAAATAGGCCTCTGTAATCTTTTTGATATCTTCCTTTTTCTTTTCTTCCTGAAGTATTTTATATTCTTCCTTTGCCTGTTCGAGTTCTTCCGACATTTTCAATATCTTCTTTTCTTGGCGTTCCAGTCTGGTTGTCACGTCCATTTTACATCTTGCCATTTCTTTATCTCCTTTAGTTTGTCACTGATCTTAACTGTTCGCCAAGTATACCGGCTTCTTTTTTAACCGTTGCCTCCGTCATATTGAATGCTTGCAAAATATCCTTTTGCGTTGCCGTAACTGCATGATCCAGTCGGTACACTCCGTCCATCTGTCGTATGATTTCTATTTTGTCCAATTCTTTTAATGCCGCAGGCACAGTCATATAGTTTTTCTTCTTTTCCAGCTCTTTCATTCGATCCTTTAAGCACGTATAAATCTTATTTCGGATAATCAGTGCTATAAATTCAATAAAGATCTTTGCATATGTGGGTTCATCATGATATGTTCGCATACTACGCTCTCCCAGATATGACTTATCTCCCCTAAACAACTTCTCTGATGCATCACGATTTCTTTCTCCAGCGCTACCAATTTGTATCGCAATATCTCGTACATCATTATTGCTACTCATTTATCAAAATCAATCCTTTCTTAAGTGCATAAGCATAGTTTAAATACTCAGTTATATAATTCCTACTGTTAGTCATAAAGAAATCCTCATATTTCAGTGTATTACTGATAAACATCTGACTTATTACAATATATTTCAAGTATCTCGTATGCCTCAGCGTACTCTACCTGACCACTTTTTACT
>Ga0247611_10008643_pt1 | contig 12485 bp, 11 predicted proteins | sample 177DNAGHGhighgp2_FD_192422 | JGI IMG/M metagenome (GOLD analysis project Ga0247611, IMG submission 192422) | Sheep rumen microbial communities from Palmerston North, Manawatu-Wanganui, New Zealand - 1770 DNA GHGhigh gp2 | ecosystem: Host-associated > Mammals > Digestive system > Stomach > Rumen... | reverse complement strand
CCACGAGGCCATCGGCAACGAGCCGCGCGTCACCGTTCTGGGTCACCTGCAGCGCGGCGGCTCGCCCACCGGGCGTGACCGCGAGACGGCGACCCGCATGGGCTACTACGCGGTGAAGGCCCTGGCCGAGGGGCGCGGCAACCGCATCATCGCCACCCAGGAGGGCGGCATCGTGGAGATCCCCATCGAGGAGGCTCTCCAGCGCACCAAGAAGCTCCAGATGGACCGCTACGTCATCATGGAGACCATGCAGATCGGCGGCATCCGCTGAGCTTCAAAGAGCCGAACAGGAAAACAACAGCGCCGGAGGCCTTGGCCTCCGGCGCTGGAATGTTATTGCGGATTACGGGATCAACGGTTCTGGGCCGCGTGCTCACCGGCAATGTAGCCGAAGGTGACGGCGTGGCCGAGGGAGAGGCCGGGGTGGAAGAAGGGATAGTCGGGCGCGCCGTAGAACTGGCCGCCCAGGTTGCCGACAGCGTACAGGCCCTTGATGACCTCGCCGTCCTCGGTGGTGACACGGCCGTACTCATCGGAGAGGACGCCGGCGGTGATGGAGGAGCAGCGAATGTGGCGGCGGATGCCCCAGAAGGGAGCGGTCTTGAAGGCGTGCAGGTACTTGGCAGGCTTGCCGAAGTCCTCGTCCTCGCCCTTCTCGCACAGCTCGTTGTAGCGGTTGAAGGTCTCGACGGTCTTCTCAACGGGCAGGCCCAGTTTCTCGGCCAGCTCCTCGATGGTGTCGGCCTTAAAGGTGTCGATCAGTTCGGGGAAGACGCTGACATGATCTTCGGCCGGGCCTTCCTTGAGGTAGCGGGCCATGACGAAATCGGGCACGGGGCCGTTGGCGTAGGACATGTAGTCGTTGTCGTAGATCTGGCAGTACCAGCCGATGGAGCCGGTCTCCTGGTGCTCGGGGTCCATGTTCTCACCCTTGAAGCCGGGCTGCCAGCGCAGCGCGTTGGAAATATAGGCCATGTCGACTTCCTCGTCGATGAAGCGCTCGCCGTTCATGTTGACGATGAGGTAGGGCGGCTCATCCCACATGAGGCCCGCGTCAAAGTCGTGCATGACGCGGCTGTGGGCCACAGGCTCCATGCAGCCGCCGGCCTCGATGGCGAGGATGTTGCCGTCGCCGGTGCGGTGGACGACCTTCTTGTCGAACTTCTCGATGTCCGGGCAGAAGCGGCGGACCATGGTGGCATTGTTCTCATAGGCGCCGGTGGCGAGGATGACGGACTTGGCGTTGAACTTGATGTAGTTGCCGTCAATGTCCTTGCCGACGCAGCCGATGATGGTGCCGTCGGCGTCCTTGACGAGCTGGACAATGGGAGTGCTGAAGAAGACCTGCAGCTTATCGCCGTACTCCTCTTGCGCGTCCTTGAGGATGCCGGAGACGAGGGAACCGTAGTTGCCGGGCTTAGGGCCAAACCAGGGGGCAAAGACCTCGACCTTCTCGTCGCCGAAGTCATAGGACTGGGTGCCGTCGTGCCAGACACCGGTGTAGACAGCGGAGGTATCCTGGTACTTGGTGACGCCATACTTGTTCTTCCACTCGGTCTCTTCGGTGATGCCGCTCTTCTCGCACACGAAGCGCAGGGCCTCTTCGGAGCGGTCGATGTATGCCTCGAGGAGCTTGCGGTTATTGCGCCAGCAGTTGACGGCGGTGGCGAAGGTCAGCCACTTTTTGAGGCCGCCCGGGGTAGAGCCGGACTTGATGATGGCGGAGGAGCAGTTGCCCTGAGAGACGGCGACGGCTTCCTTCTGCAGCACGGCGACGGTCGCGCCGAGCTCGGCCGCGCGTACCGCCGCGATGACACCGGAGGCGCCGGCACCGGCTACGACCACGTCGACGTCGATCTCTTTGGCAAAGCTTGTGATGGGCTCGAGCTCCACAGCGGAGGCGTTGACATCCTCGGCGGTGATGTCCTTGAGGATGAAGGCGCCGTCGGACTGGACCAGAGGCTTGACGGAGCCGGAGTTGACAGCCTCGCCCTTGGCCTGCGCAATGCAGTTTTTGAGCGCGGTCTTTACGGCGGTGCTGGTGATGGTGGCACTGGAGACGCCGTCAATCTCGGCACTCTGGGCGGCCATGACCTGGCTGATGAGCTCATCCTTGGCAGCCTGGCCGATGGAGGGGGTCTCGCCGGAGACATCCAGGAGGATCTCGGTGATGCTGTTTGCGTCAAAGGTCGCCGTCACGGTGACGGTGCCCATGCCGTCGGCGGTGGCGGAGTAGGTGCCGGGGGTGTAGATCCCGTCGGCGTGGGCGACGCTCTTCACTGCGCTGAGACCCATCCCGGCCATAGCCAGGGAAGCGGCACCGGCGAGGGAGCCCTTCAGAAAATCTCTTCTGCTGAGTTCGGACATGATTTACTCTCCTTTACTTGAAAAATTTTGTGCATGCTGTATAATAGCTGTGAGAATACTGTAAACCCTGTCCTTGGGACAGAGTCAAGAAAAAGATCAAATATTTTATGATTCTTTCCTTAAAGTCACCCGAATTTCTGTATTCTGGAGGTGTGCGCCTTGAAGATCAACGAACTGTCCCGACTCAGCGGCGTGAGCCCCGAAACCATACGCAAATACCGCGACAGAGGGCTGCTCAATCCGCAGCAAAATCCGGAAAACGGTTATTATGAATATTCGGACGCAGACTTTTTGAATCTCCTGTATATCCGCAAGCTGCGCGGATCGAGCCTGTCACTTGATATGATCGAGAGCACCTATCACAGCGAGGACGCGGGAGCCCTGCTGGCGGGCTACCGTGCCACGATCCGGGAGCTGGAGGAGGAGATCCGCCGCCTCAAGCGCCGGGAGATGATGCTCCGCCTCAGCTACCGCCACTATGAGCGGGACGCCGGAGCCGTCGGCGAGATCCGTCTGATCGACGCCTTCGGCGTCAAATATGACAGCTACTTTGACTTAGACGACCATGACCCCGTACGCAAGCTCTGGATCGACAATATGGATCTGTTTACTTTGGTCGTATGCATTGACCGGAAGTACTTCGAGCCGGCTAAGCTGCCGGAGCGGGTGCCGCTGCGCATCGGGCTCGGGACCTATGAGGGCATCCTGCGCGAGACGAGCTTCCCGCTGCCCGAAAATGTGAGCGTTTTTCCGGAGGGGCACTATGTCTCCTTCTTCCTGGAGCTGACCGAGACGGACAGTGTGCCGGGGGAGCTCCTCGCACCCGTGAGAAGCTTCCTTCAGGAGAAGGGCCTGCGTCCGGTCAGCGACAGCACGGCTTACCTCTACCGGGTGGACCGGAAGGATGAACAGCTTCGCTTCATCTTCTGTGTCCGTGTCAGGGTCGAGCCCGACGACAGACGGGAAAAACCGGTGGACAAGCAGAAAGGGCTGTAGTATAATTAAAATAATAGTATATTTGTATGTTTCCTGTACGACGAAGAGTGAAAGGAAGATCATTTCGTGCTTACGATCGAGAAACTGAAAGCATACGGCGCCAATGTGGAAGAGGGCATGGAGCGCTGCCTGAACAATGAGGCCATCTATTTTCGCCTGATCGGCATGGCGGCGGAGGACGCCGCCTTCGGCAGACTGGAGGAGGGACTTCGCTCCGGCGATCTGGACGCCGCCTTCAACGCCGCCCACTCGCTCAAGGGTGCACTGGGGAATCTCGCGCTCGAGCCAATGTACCGCCCGGTCGTAGAGCTGACGGAGCTTCTGCGCCGCAAGACGCCTGGGGATTACGACGCGCTTTTGCGCGCGATCCTTGCGCAGCGGGAGGCCCTGCGCGCCCTGATAGCGGACTGAGAAAAGAAAAGGGGCGCGCTGCAAAATGCGTACCATGTTGTCATCCTGGGGAACAAAGTGACGAAGGATCTTCCTGTTGAAGGTTTTTTACAAACTTTCTGGAGAAGATCCTTCGCTTGCACGCAGGATAACACGCATTTTACAACGCGCCTGTTTAAGCAGTCACACCGGGACGGGATCGCCGTTGATATGGTTTTTACCGGCGCGCTTTACGGCGTACATGCGCTCGTCCGCGACGGAGAAGAGCCTGCGCAGGGCGCGGTCGTCTGCGGCATGACCGGCGACATAGCCCACGGAATAGCCCGCGCAGGTATCGGGATGGTTCTTGTCCAGCGGTGGGCTGAGCTCAAAAATGGAGTTGATCTGGCTGCGGACCATCGTCTCGCTGACGTTGGGCAGGATTATCAGAAATTCGTCTCCGCCGTAGCGGTAGCAGTGCTCCTGCCCGAACTGCTCGGCAAGGTTGCGGCCGGTGACGCGCAGGATGCGGTCGCCCTGATCGTGGCCGTAGTGGTCGTTGATCCCCTTGAAATTGTCCACATCCAGCATCACCACATAGAGATCGCGGCCGATGTAGGCGTTGAAGTCATGGCGCAGGGCCAGACGGTTGCGTATGCCTGTGAGCGCGTCGTTGAGCGACAGCTCCTTGAGCAGCATGTTGTCCTCCTGCAGGCGCTGTGTCAGATCGTCGATCTCGTTGAAGGCGCGCATGGAGCTGCGCTTGAGCTCACACACGAACAGCAGCACCACCACGATGCCGATGAAAATGACGATCAGCTTCTCAAAGTTGAGCGTCGTGTAGTGCACATAGCTGTGGCCGGTGGAGAAAAAGTACATCGAGTACACAAGCATGAGCGCGCCGGCCAGCAGACCGCCGTTATAGCCGAACAGCGCGGCGCTCACCACAAGACCCGCAATCAGGATCATGTTGGGATTGGGGACGTTGAAATGGACGACGATCAGGATCAGCACCAGCATCATGGCCGCTGAGATCAGCAGCTCCTGCCAGAGTGTGAGCCTCAGCTCCATGATAAAATACGGCCGATGGATGTTTCCCGTTTCATGCTCTGTGAAACGCGCTTCGTCTCTCATAAGTTCCGAGACAACTCCTTTTATACCTGGATTCCAAACAAAATATATCGTATACTATGTGTATTATACTACCATTCTGCTGAATTGCAAGTAAAAAAGTAAAAAACAGGAAAGGGCGCGGAGAAGGTTTATAAAAAACCTTGCGGAAAATCTTGCAAATCAGAAACGACAATGCTATAATGACAGTTACCAAATTGTAACTTATAATCAGGGGGAGGACGCGCCATGGCCTTTTATCGTCGTCTGGGCGAGCTGCTGCTTGCCGCCGGAACGATCACGCAGGAGGAGCTTGACCGCGGGCTTGAGCTGCAAAAAACACAGAAGGGCCGTCTGGGCGAGGTGCTGATCGCAAACAACATCATCACGGAGGATCAGCTGATTGAAGCCCTGCAGATGCAGCTGGGCATCGAGTATGTGGACCTGAGCAAGATCAACATCCCGACGGAGCTCGCCTCCACCGTGCCGAAGAATATCGCCAAGCAGTACCAGGTCGTCCCCGTGCGCCAGAAGAAGGACGAGCTGTACCTTGCCATGTCCGACCCGCTGAACTTCTACGCCATTGAGGAAGTGCGCAAGGCCGTGCGCAAAAAGGTGGTGCCCATGGTGGCCCACGCCGCGCAGGTCGAGCGCGCCATTCAGGTGCTCTACGGCAACGAGGGCGCGGCCCGCGCCATCGAGGAGATGAAGCGGGAGCAGGCCTCCGGGCAGGGGAACGACACCGCCGTGCAGGACAGCTCCTTCGTCTCCAACCAGCTTGACGATTCTGTCAACAACGCCCCCACCATCCGCCTTGTCAACTCCATCATCGAACGCGCCATCAACGAGCGCGCAAGCGATATCCACCTCGAGCCGCATGAGACCGAGATGGTGGTGCGCATGCGTATCGACGGTCTGATGCGCACGATCCTGACTGTGCCGAAGGACCTGCAGAGCTCGGTCATTTCCCGTATCAAGATCATGTCCGGCCTGGACATTTCCGAGCGCCGCATCCCGCAGGACGGCCGCTTCAACGTGCGTGTACGCGACAAGGACATCGACCTGCGTATCTCCACGCTGCCGACGGTTTACGGCGAGAAGATCGTCGCCCGTCTGCTCGACAAGAGCGGCGGCAAGCTCAACAAGGACAACATCGGCCTGAGCGGGCACGATATGGAGACCTTTGAAAAAATGATCAAGTGCCGCAGCGGCGTGCTGCTGATCGTCGGCCCCACCGGCAGCGGCAAATCCACCACCATGTACGCCATGATCGGCGAGCTCAACAAGCCCGAGGTCAACATGGTGACCCTGGAGGACCCTGTCGAGTACAACATCGACGGCGTAAACCAGGTCCCCATCAACGAAAAAACAGGCATGACCTTCGCCAACGGCCTGCGCGCCATCCTGCGTCAGGACCCGGACATCATCGGCGTCGGCGAGATCCGCGACGGCGAGACGGCGGAGATCGCCATGCGCTCGGCCATCACCGGCCACGTCGTTATCTCCACCATCCACACCAACGACGCCGTCGGCACCATCGAGCGTCTGGAGGACATCGGCGTGGAGCCGTACCTGGTCTCCAGCGCGCTGCGCGGCGTTATCTCCCAGCGCCTGGTGCGCCGTATCTGCCCCCGCTGCCGCACGGCCTACACCCCCGACGAGGATGAGCTCGCCGACCTGGGCCTGCCCAATGAGGAGGGCGTGCAGTTCTACAAGGGCGCGGGCTGCCCGGAGTGCTTCGACACCGGCTACCACGGCCGTATCGCGGTGTTTGAGATGCTGATCATCACCGGCCGGGTGCGCCGCATGATCGCCGAAGGCGCCAGCCGCGGCGAGATCGAGGCGGAGCTCAAGAAGCCGGAGAGCGGCTTTGTGTCCCTGCGCGAAAACGCATTGCGTCTGGTGCGCGAGGGCGTCACCACCTCGAGCGAGCTGCTGCGCGTTATCAGCGAAGAAGATTAAACAGAAAAAAGCCCTCCTTTACGGGAGGGCAGGGGATCACTTGAAAAGCAGCTTCAATTTGCCGCTTCTGCGCAGGTCGACGACGATATTGTGGACTTCGCCGCAGGCGCTGCAGGCACTGGGATACATGGCATAATAGCAGTCGGACGGCTCAAGGTCGACCTGGTAGGCTTTGCGGATGCAGCGTCTGCAGACCGTATTGCCGAGCCTTTCATGTATGGCTTTCATGTTCGCCACAATATCACAACCTTCCCTGAAAGTAGATAAAACGATTATAAGCCATTGAAAAACAAAAGTCAATTTCAGCGCAATTTTTCATTGAACATATGTACACGATGCAGAGAGGGGATACCATCATGATCACAATAGAAAACCTGGTAGCGCAGGCCAAACAGGACGGCGCTTCCGATATTCATCTGATCTGCGGCCTGCCGCCCAAGTACCGCAAGGACGGGCAGCTCGAAAATATGTGCGACGAGGTGCTCACTTCCGCCGACTGCCGCCGGCTTGCCCGGGATCTCGCGGGCAGCGACGAGGCCTACGAGGAGTTCATGCGCGTCGGCGAGCTGGACTCTGCCGAGACCTACGCGGGCAACCGCTGCCGTATCCACTGCTTCAAGCAGCAGGGTGAGCCGTCGACGGCCCTGCGTCTTCTGCGCGAGGAGATCCCCGACCTGACAAAGCTGGGCCTGCCGCCCGCCGCGCTGGAGCTGCCGAACCAGCACAAGGGCATCGTCCTTGTCACCGGCGAGACCGGCTCCGGCAAATCCACGAGCCTCGCGGCAATGCTCGATTATGTAAACCATCACCGCAAGGCCCACATCGTCACGCTCGAGGACCCTGTGGAATATATTTATAAGCCCGACCTGTGCGCCATCAACCAGCGCGAGGTGGGCAAGGACACCCGCAGCTTCTCCGACGGTCTGCGCGCCAGCCTTCGTGAGGACCCGAACGTCATCCTCATCGGTGAGATGCGTGACAAGGACACCATCGAAACGGCCATCACCGCCGCCGAGACGGGCCACCTGGTCTTCGGCACCCTGCATACCGGCAGCGCCTCCGACGCGGTGGACCGTATCGTGCAGGTCTTCCCCGAGGGCATGCAGACGCAGATCCGTCTGCAGCTTTCGATGTGCCTCCAGGCGGTGCTGACGCAGCAGCTGGTGCCGAAGAAGAACGGCGGAAGATGCCTTGCCTGTGAGCTCATGATCGTCACCGACGCCATCCGGAACCTGATCCGCGCGGGCAACACCCCGCAGATCGCAAACGCGATCGCCACGTCCTCCGCCATCGGCGGCCAGACGATGGACCAGGCCCTGGTCCGCCTGGTGCGCAGCCAGCAGATCACCCGCGACACCGCCCTCCAGTACGCCCACGACCGGGAGTTTGTCAAGAAGAACGCGATGTGACCCTCTCCGTCACAGCGCTTGCGTGAGACGCGCTGTGCCACCTCCCCCAAAGGGGGAGGCAAGCCTTGGCTCCCCCTTTGGGGGAGCTGTCAGCGAAGCTGACAGAGAGGGTGCTTGGCTCCCCCTTCGGGGGAGCTGTCAGCGAAGCTGACTGAGAGGGTGCTTGGCTCCCCCTTTGGGGGAGCTGTCAGCGAAGCTGACTGAGAGGGTTCAAACAGCAGCAAAGGAAGTGATAGCCCTTGGTTACTTATAAATATGTCGCCATGTCCGACAACGGGCAGAAGGTCTCCGGCGTGATTGAAGCCTTCAACGAGATGGACGCGGTGGACCGCCTCAAGCAGAACCATTCCATCATCATCAAGATGACGCCGGTCAAGGGCGAAGGGGAAGGTTTCCTCAATATGGAGATCGGCGGCAACAAGCTCAACAACAAGGCGTTCATCGTCATGTGCAGCCAGTTTGCCATCATCCTCAACGCAGGCATCCCCATTGCCCGCACGGTGCACCTGATCGCCGAAAAGACCAGCGACAAGCCGCTGAAAAAGATGCTCCTCAAGGTGGGCGAGGATGTGGAGGCGGGCCGTTCCGTCGCGGCGAGCTTTGCCGAGCGCGGCGAGAAGCTGCTGCCCCCGACCTTTGTGGAGACCATCGCCGCCGGCGAGCAGAGCGGCAACCTCGACAAGGCCTTCCAGACCATACACGAGCATTTTGACAAGCAGGCCAAGATGGCGGCGAAGGTCCGCTCGGCCATGGCCTACCCGCTGTTCGTGCTGTTTATCGCGGTAGCGGTTGTGGCGGTGCTGATGATCAAGGTCGTGCCGACCTTCACGGCGATCTTTGACAGCATGGGCGGCGAGCTGCCCGGCGTCACCAAGGCGCTCATTGCGATCTCCAACTTCTTTATCAAATATTGGATGATCCTGGTAGCTATCATCGCGGTGGTCGTCATCGTCTACAAGGTCTACGGCAACACCGAGGAAGGGCGCATGAACCTGGCAAAGTGGTCGCTCAAGGTGCCGATCCTCGGCAACATCCAGGAGCTCAACGCCGCCAGCGAGTTTGCCAATACCATGACCACGATGCTGGCCTCGGGCCTGCCCATGACCCGCGCCATCTCCATCACCGCCAAGACCATGTCCAACTACTTTATGAGCACCGAGACGGGCAAGCTCGCCGTCAAGCTGGAGGAGGGCCGCGGCCTCGGCCAGAGCATGCGCGAGGCAAATTACATGCCCGACATCCTGGTGGACATGGTGGCCGTGGGCGAGGAGACCGGCGAAATGGAGAAGACGCTGAACACCATCGCCAAGTACTACGACGCGGAGCTTGATATGGCCATCGCCAACGCCCTGGCAAAGCTGGAACCTGCGCTGCTGGTCGGCCTTGCGGGCATCGCGGGCTTCATCGTTATCGCCATCTACATGGCCATGTTCGGCATGTATGCCATCATGTGACGCTCCCGTCATGCGGAGTACCGTTCACGGCATCCTTCGCTTCGTGTCATCCTGAGCGAAGCGAAGGAACTTAATAAAATTTCAAGAACAATCTCTTGCATTATGATTCCAGGTATGGCATAATTGTACATGGGAAAGACTGTTCATTGGCGCCCCCCCTTGCCTTCCCCAGCCGCTTGCGGCGATTGTGGGAGGATTCTGACGCGCGAGAAACGCGCGACACTCCGAGCTTGTCTGACCGCTTTAGCGGTGGAAGAGGTTTCCTTATATGTACGTTCAACAAAAGAAAGACGTACTCCCTCAGTCGCTTCGCGACAGCTCCCTCTGAGAGGGAGCCAAAAGCACGGTTTCCAAACCGCACCCGGGCGGTTTGAAAATAGAGCGTTTCCCGGCGGCTTTCCCGGAGCTGCCGGAGACAAACATAATCCGATAAAAAGGAGAAAACTATATGAAGAAGAACAATAAAGGCTTTACCCTGGCCGAGCTGCTGATCGTCGTTGCGATCATCGCCGTCCTGGTTGCCATCGCGATCCCGGTATTCACATCACAGCTTGAGAAGAGCCGTGAGGCCACCGACGCTGCTAACATCCGTTCTGCTTATGCAGAAGTTGTTGCAGAAGCATTGACAGATGGTACAGCAGAAGTCGAACGTGAGGTTAAATTAAAGCAGATTGTTGATGACTGGCAGACCTCTCCGGCTCCTGAGCTTGCTGGTGCTAAAGTTATCTCTGGCGGAAATCATGTTGATCCCACTATCAGCGGTACACCCAAAAAGGATGGCACTTGCACTGTTAAGTATACTCCTGCGGCTGGAACTACTGCTGAAAGCATCACAATAACATTCTCCTCGTAATTCAATAATCTTGATTTCGCCGTCCTACCTTTCCGGGAAAAGGCGCTGGCGGCAGCAAAACTCCCTCAGTCATCGCCGTGACCGGCGCTGACAGCTCCCTCACAGAGGGAGCCAAAGCGTCAATGTTATCGGCCCTGACAACGGGGAACCATAAGAAGAGCGCCTCCCATGCTAGCGGGGAGGCGCTTTTCTTTATGCCTGCAGCGCGTCAAGCTGCTTTACGACGCATTCATCTATAAAGCTGTTGAGCGTCTGATCGTGCGTCATGGCGTAGATCGCGGCACGTCTGTGCGTTTCGGGCTGCTTGAAGCGCAGGTTAAGACTTCCCTTGTATGCTGTCTCCGGCGCAGTTCCGTCAGCCTCACACAGCGCAAGGTAGTCATCCACTGCACCGTGAAAATCATCAAGAAGCTCCTGTACGCTGCTTCCCTCGTAGGAAATCAGAGAGCGGATACCCTGCACTTTCCCGTAGAGAATACCGTCGCTTTCGGAAAACTCCACACTGCCGACATAGCCCTTGTACTGCATGATGTTGTTCACAACAATCCCTCCTGTTCCAACAGCTCGATCAGCTGCTTGACCTGATATTCAAGAAGCTCCTTCCGCGGATGCGGCTTATGCAGCAAGATTTTCGATCTGTAACGATCACTCGTAAACATGACGCGTGAGCCGCTCGTTTTTCCTTTGTTGCTCCTGTAGTATGTGAAGTAACCAAGGAGCGATTCTGCATCATCAAAGGAAAAGGTTTTGGGATTCGTCTTCAATTTGGCGATCAGCTTTTCTTTTTGCCCCAATTCCTGACTCCTCCTTTCAATAACAGTATATCATGAGCACAATGAAAATGCAACTATGAATAGTTGCAAATTATGGCCGGACATGCTTGACCAACAGCCGGGATTCTTCTCGGCGTCTCCGCGACACTGCAGCGACCGCCCCGCCTGGTTCGCGGTCCAATAACACTCGGGGCTGTGAAAAATGTGCGGCGCAGAAATACAGGTGTTGGCGGGAGGCAGTAACCATCCTATCCCGCTGATAGACAGGGTTAAATGATCCAACCGGGAATAGCGCCATTATTCCAATCAAACAGTTGCTCCGGGCGAAGAGAAAGAATCGCGGTCTCGGCCTCACGACGCAGACGCATCAGCAGAGCGCGGTCCTGCTCTGTAACCATCTGGTGTGTGTCTATGGCTCCTCATCGAATTGCGTGAAGTGTAGAATCGGTGGGGAGCTTTTTTCGTTTATGGGTATCTCATAAGTTCTTGCTTTCCCGGCGATAATTGGCTATAATTGTTCCTAAGCAACAGCATATCTACAACCCGCGATGATAATGAATATTACATTTCCTTTGATGCCGGCAAGGTTGGAGCTCATGATTAAGCCCGGCTTGTCTGATCAAGAGAAGCCCTCGAATTGCACGGGCTATGCCCACGTCGCTTTTTCTGTAGGCAGTAAGGAAAGATTAGATGCTTTGACGAATGAACTGAGTTCTGCCAGATATGAGGTAGTCAGCGGCCTGAGAACAACCAGCGATGAGTCCATTTGCTTTGGCATGCATGAATAATTCAGGATTAGAAAACACACAGAAAAGGAGACAAGACATGAAAGCAGACAAGATCATCAGGAACGCGAAAATTTTCACCTCGGATAAGGATAAGCCGATGGCTTCCTCCCTCGCGGTGAAGGACGGCAGGTTCATCTATGTGGGCGACGGGGCGGGACTTTCGGCCTTTGAGGGTGAGGTCACGGACCTCGGCGGCAGATTCATCATGCCCGGAATCATCGACAGCCATGTACATGTCACCATGGGCGTCGGTTTTGATTACTTTGACCCGGGCGTACTCGTTCCGTGCGCAGGGAAACAGGCGATCATGGACTTTATGGCGGACTCTGTCAGAAAGAATCCCGGCGTGAAGTGCTACCATTTCAGCCTGGAGCAAAAGCTGCTTGAGGGGGCCAGGATCGTCA
>Ga0247611_10008642_pt1 | contig 12486 bp, 11 predicted proteins | sample 177DNAGHGhighgp2_FD_192422 | JGI IMG/M metagenome (GOLD analysis project Ga0247611, IMG submission 192422) | Sheep rumen microbial communities from Palmerston North, Manawatu-Wanganui, New Zealand - 1770 DNA GHGhigh gp2 | ecosystem: Host-associated > Mammals > Digestive system > Stomach > Rumen... | reverse complement strand
CATAAAGGACAAACATACCTGCAATAAATACTGATTCAGCCTTACCAGATTCGAAGTTAGAAGCAGTTTGGAATGATTCACCTGGAGTTTTAGAGAAACAGTTAAGGTTTAAGCAATCGTTCCAGTCAGCTCTACCAATTAAAGGTAAGCCATGTGGTCCTTTATGAGTGATAATATAATTTAGAGAAGCTCTTAAGTGATCAATTAATGGTTTTTCAGAGCCTTCTTTATTATTAAATGGAGTAGGATCATTTAATATTGTATAGTCGCCAGTTTCTTTAATATATTGGCTTACTGCAGCAATTAACCAAAGTGGGTCATCATTAAATCCGCCACCAATATCTGCATTACCACGCTTTGTAAGTGGTTGATATTGATGATATGTAGAACCATCTTCAAATTGAATTGATGCGATATCTTTAATACGTTCTCTTGATTTTTCAGGAATTAGATGTAAGAAGCCTAATAAATCTTGGCAGCTATCTCTAAATCCCATACCACGACCAGTACCACTTTCATAATATGATGCTGATCTTGACATATTAAATGTAACCATACATTGATATTGATTCCAAATATTAACCATACGGTCAAATTTCTCATTATCAGATTTAACATTTAATGTAGATAATAGATTTACCCATTTATCCTTTAATTCATTAAATGCTTTTAATACTTGATCTTTAGTAGCATATTTATTTTGTAATTCATATGCTTTTTCTTTATTAATTACATGAAGACGTTCAAATTTCTTATCATCTTCATTTTCAACATAACCAGTTTGAAATATTACTGTTTTAGATTCACCTGGTTTAATTTCTAAATTAAACATATGTGAAGCAATAGGTGCCCAACCTGAAGCTACACTATTGAATGATTTTTTATTTAATACTGCATCTGGGTCACACCAAGAATTATATAGACCCATAAATGTATCTAAATCAGAATCGAATCCATCATGCTTTATATTAGTATGATAGAAGGCATAATGATTACGTCTTTCTCTATATTCTGTTTTATGATAAATAGTAGTATCATCAATTTCAACTTCACCAATATTCCAGTTTCTTTGGAAATTAGTTTGGTCATCAACTGCGTTCCATAAACACCATTCAATAACACCATGTAATGTTATATTTTTAGTTTCTTTACTATTATTAGTTAATGTTAATTGATTTATTTCACATAAGTCATTAAGTGGAACAAAACATAACATTTCACATTTTAAATTATTTTTTTCTGATTCGAAAATTGAATATCCTAAGCCATGTCTACATTTATAGCTATCAAGCTTAGTCTTCATAGGTAGGAATCCTGGATTCCAAATAGTTCCATTATCATTTATATAATAATAACGTCCGCCATAATCTCTAGGCACATTATTATATCTAAATCTTGTAATTCTTCTTAATTTTGCATCCTTATAGAACATGTAACCGCCACATGTATTACTCATTAAACTAAAAAAGCCATCTTGTCCATAATAATTGATCCAAGGAAGTGGAGTATTATAATTAGTTATTACATATTCATATGCTTTATCATCAAAATGTCCAAATTTCATATGATCTCCCTCTATTAAAAAGCTCTATTAAAAAGCGAAAACGTTTAAGTAACTCTTTTACACTAATTATAAAGATAAAAAATGTATAAATCAAGTCAAAAATCACAAAATTTTAAAAAAATGTGCCAAAAAAATAAATTTTAAAAATTTTTCAAAAAAGTATTGACAATTAAAAAACGCTTACATATAATAAAAGTACGAAAACGTTTAAGAAGTTTTAAAAAAGTGGTGATACAGCATGGTGAAGATTAAAGATATAGCCGAACGATGCGGACTGTCAATTGCCTCTGTTAGTAAAGCATTGCATGGTGATTCAGATCTAAATCCAAAAACTGCTGAATACATTAGAAGTGTAGCGAAGGAAATGGGGTATATTCCTAACGCATCAGCAAGGCTGCTAAAAACAAAGAGAAGTTATAATATCGGAGTTCTATTCGTAGATGAAACAAGCTCAGGGTTAGAGCATGAATATTTCTCATCCATGTTAAACTCTATAAAAGATGAAGCAGAGAAAAATGGATACGATATTACATTTATCTCTCATCACTTCGGTAAAAACTATCTTACATTTTATGAGCACGCTAAGTATCGTAATGTAGATGGTGTAATCATTGCTTCAGTAGATTTTAAAGATCCTGAGGTAATGCAACTTGTAGAAAGTGAAATTCCTGTTGTAACAGTTGATTATGATTTCAATGGTGTTGCATCAATTGTATCAGACAACGTTCAAGGCGTAAGGGATATAGTTAATTATTTAACTTCTATGGGTCATAAAAAGATTGCGTTCATTACAGGTGATGATACTTCGGTAACTCAAAAAAGAATTGCAAGTTTCTATAATACTTGTCAAGAAAACAATATTACGGTTAAGGATGAATATGTAATAAAAGGGAGGTATCATATACCACAAGTCAGTGGGGAAGCGACTAGAAAACTATTAAATTTAGAAGAAAGGCCAACTGTAATTATGTATCCAGATGATTACTCATTACTTGGAGGAATCACAGAAATCGAAAAACATGGTTTAAAAATACCAAAGGATATAAGCGTAGTTGGTTACGATGGTATTAAACTTTCTAGACTATTTAGACCTGTTATTACAACATATGTTCAGAATTCAGCAGGTATTGGTATTAAAGCTACTCAAAAGCTAATTGATTTAATTGAAAAACCAAAAACAACAATTAATGATCGTACATTAGTGACTGGTAGTCTACAAACAGGTGACACTGTTAAAAAAATTAATTAATAATATGGTAGTTGTCCATTTAAAAAAACAACAGAAAGAAAAAGGAGAAAATTAAAAAATGAAAAAGAAACTATTAAAAGTTGCAGCACTAGCTGCATTTGGTGGACTTGCAGTAGCAGGTTTAGCATCTTGTGGTGGAAAATCAGGATATGAATTCCCAACTCCAACAAACTGGAAAGCACCTGAAACTCCAGCTTATAACGCATCATGTACTGATGGTGGTAAAGTTGTAAACATTAGAGTTTGGAACGATGAATTTATTGGACTTTTCAAAAAGTATTATCCAGGTGTAGTTGAAGTTAAAGAAAAAGAAGAATACAAAGTTGGTGATATCACTGTTAAATTCAACATGGTTGCTAACAAAGAAAATGCATATCAAAATGCACTAGATTTAGCTTTAGACAAACAAGCAACAGCTGCAGCTGATGATAAGATCGATATGTTCTTAATGGAAGCAGACTATGCTTTAAAATATGTTAACTCTAACGCTACACTAGACGTTAAAGATATCGGTTTAACTGACAATGATACAAAAGATATGTATCAATATACAAAAGATGTTGCTACAGCTAATGGACATTTAAAAGGTGTTTCATGGCAAGCAACTCCAGGTCTATTCGCTTATAGAGCAGATATTGCTAAAGAAGTATTAGGTACTGATGATCCAACTGAAGTTCAAAAGCATTTATCTGACTGGGATAAATTCGATGCTACAGCAGCTAAGATGAAAGAAAAGAACTATACAATGTTAGCTGGCTTCGATGACTCATATAGAACATTCTCTAACAATATCGAAGCACCACTTGTTGATGCAAAAACTGGTAAGCTTAACCTAGATCCACAAATCGACAAATGGATTAAGCAAACTAAAGAATATACTGATAAGGGTTATAATAAGAAAGCATCATTATGGGATGATACTTGGTCAAAAGAACAAACTATCAATGGTTCAACATTTGGTTTCTTCTATTCAACTTGGGGTATCAACTTCACACTTGCTGGTAATGCAGAAGTTAAGAATAATGATGGTAAGAACCTAGTTGGTCAATATAGAGTATGTGAAGGACCTGCTTCATACTTCTGGGGTGGTACTTGGTTAGCAGCTGCTAATGGTACTGATAATAAGTCTTTCGTAGCAGATTTAATGAAGAAGATGACTTGTGATGCAACAATTGCTGAACAAATCACTCGTGAAACATTAGATTATACTAATAACAAGACAGCAATGAATAAGATTGCAAACGATAAGACATATGGTTCTGAATTCTTAGGTGGACAAAACCACGTTGCATTATTCGCTCAAGCAGCAGGTAAGATTAAAATGGATAAGATTACTAACTGGGATCAAGGCTTCAATGAACAAATCCAAGGCGCATTCAAGGATTACTTCAATGGTAAAGCTACATATGATGAAGCTAAAGAAGCATTCTACAAGAAGTTTGTTAAAATTTATCCAGAATTCGAATAAGATTAACTATTGTATTTATTAAAAAAAAGGCAGGCATGTTTTGCCTGCCTTATTTTAAAAAGTAGGAGGTTATATATGGTTAATGCAATATCAGAACCAAAAACTTTATCTACAAGAAGAAAAAAAGTTAATTATGCAAAATGGGGTTATATATTCATTATTCCATTTTTCGTAATATATGCTATTTTCTCTTTATGGCCATTAATTCAAACATTCTACTATAGTTTTTTCCAATATTATAGAAGAGGTTTGGAATGGGTTGGACCAAATTGGATTGGTTTTCAAAATTATCAAACAGTATTAGTTAGAGATGATTTTTTTAAATATTTAGGAAATACATTATTGCTATGGATACTATGTTTCGTTCCACAAATAATTATTTCATTATTACTTGCTGTATGGTTTACAGATAGAAGATTAAAATTAAAAGGACAAAGATTCTTCAAAACAGTTACATATATGCCAAACTTAATCATGGCATCTGCATTTGGTTTCTTATTCTTAACATTATTATCTCCATCAGGACCAGTAATTAATATGCTACTTGATGCTGGTATATTAAGTGAAGCATTTAATATTACAACAGATGTAAATGGAACAAGAATGGTTATAGCACTTATGAACTTCTTAATGTGGTTTGGTAATACTACATTATTATTAATGAGTGGTGTAATGGGTATTGATGAAGATGTATTTGAAGCTGCAACAGTAGATGGTGCAGGTGCATTTAGAACATTTAAAGATATTACAATGCCTTTATTAAAGCCAATATTTGTATATGTATTTATTACATCAATGATTGGTGGTATCCAATTGTTCGACGCAGCTGCAATGTTTACTAGAAACCAAGGTGGTACAAAAGAATCATCTTATACATTAATGATGTATTTAAGTACTACATTTAAGACAAGTTCTAACTATGGTAAAGCCGGAGCTATTTCTATTTTATTATTCATTATGACAGCTACATTAAGTATAATTATTTATTATGTTTCATACAGAGATGCTGCTCCTAAGAAGCAAAAGAAGGTGACTGCAAATGGAAAGTAATTTAGATAATAAAGTATTGGATACTAGAGGTTCAGGTCACGATGCGACAAGTTTTAAGGCTATTGCAATTTTAACAACAAGAAGAATAATTGCATACGCAGTATTAGGTTTCTTATCAATATTGTGTTTATTTTCAATCTATGTATTAATAGTAAATTCTACAAGAAGCCATAGTGAAATTCAATCAGGATTTAGCTTTATTCCAGGAAGTCATTTTGTAGATAACTGGAATAGTATGATGAATAGTGGTCTTCCAGTATTAAGAGCTTTCTTAAATAGCTTCTTAATCGCACTTATATCAGCTACATTATGTACATATTTCAGTGCTTTTACAGCATATGGTATTCATATGTATACATTTAAATTAAAAAGAATTGCTTTCGTATTCATATTATTCGTAATGATGGTACCTACACAAGTAAGTGCAATCGGTTTAATTAAATTATGCTCAGATATGGGATTTGTTGACAGTAAGAGTGTATTAGTATATGTACCACTTATTGTTCCTGCAATCGCATCTCCTGTAGTATTCTTCTATATGAAGCAATATCTTGAATCAATTTTACCAAAGGAAATGGTAGAAGCAGCACGTGTGGATGGTGCAGGTGAAATGAGAATATTCCATGGTATGGTTTTACCTATTTTAAAACCAGCTTTAGCAATTCAATTTATTTTCTCATTTGTTGCTAACTGGAATAACTATTTCGTACCACAATTATTATTAGCGAATGCTGATCGTGAATATATGACAGTACCAATGATTTTGGCATTCTTAAATGATACTTCAAACCCTGCGTCATTTGACTTAGGTAGAGTATATTTAATTATGTTATTTGCAGTAGTACCGCTATTAATAGTTTATTTGATATTCTCTAAATTCATTTTAAAGAATTTAACATCTGGATCTGTAAAAGGTTAGATTATTATAAAGACAATGGGATCCATTGTCTTTTAATTTTAAAGGGGATTATATTATGTTTAATAAAGATTTTATATTTGGAACATCAACTGCATCTTATCAAATTGAAGGCTATCCATTTGTCGATAATAAAGAATTATCAATTTGGGATGAGTTCGTGAGTAAAAAAGGCAATATAATAGATAATTCTAATGGAAATGTTGTGTGTGAAAGCTACAAAAAATATAAAAATGATGTGAAGCTTTTAAAAGAATTAAATGTTAAATCATATCGTTTTTCTATTGCCTGGAGTAGAGTTATTGATAAGTTTAATAATGTAAATCAAAAAGGATTAAAATATTATATTAATTTATGTAAAGAGCTAAGAAAAAATAATATAATTCCCCTTGTCACTTTATATCATTGGGATATGCCACTTTGGCTTGATGAAATGGGTGGTTTTTTAAACGATGAAATATCTGATTATTTCGCATTTTATACTGATGTTGTAACTAAAGCATTAAACGGATTAGTTAGTGATTATATAACAATAAATGAGCCTCAATGTATAATTCATTTAGGACATAGAGTATGTGCACACGCTCCAGGTAAAAAATATAATACAAAAGAAATATTACATGCTATTCATAATTTATTAAAATGCCATGGTAAGGCAGTAAGTGTAATAAGAAAGAATGTGTTAAATTCAACTGTAGGTATTGCACCATGCTCAAGACCAATAATTCCTGTTTGCGAGGCCAATCAATTATTATACGAAAAATGTAAAGAAAAATATTTCGAACTAAAAAATGATTTTGAATTTCCAAATACTGTATCAATATATAGTGATCCAATTTTTTTAGGTGATTATCCAAAAGAATATTATGAAATATTTAAAGATGAAATGCCTAATATTACAAAAGAGGATCTCTTACTAATCAGTCAAAAGACAGATTATATATATCAAAACATTTATAGCGGAACATATTTTGATTTAGATAAATCTAATAAATTAATTCAAAAAGAATTTATTAATGGTTATCCTGAGGGTAATATTGATTGGCTTCAGGTTGTTCCTAAAGCATTATATTATGGACCAAAATATCTATATGAAAGATATAAATTACCAATTATTATATCTGAAAATGGTTTTTGTAATGTAGATTTCATATCTTTAGATAATAAAGTACATGATCCACAAAGAATTGATTATATTAAAAGATATTTAATGGAATTAGAGAATGTATCTAAAGAAGTACCTATTAAAGGCTATTTTTATTGGAGTTTATTTGATAATTTCGAATGGAATAGTGGACTAAAGAAAAGATTTGGTTTAGTTTATATAGACTATAATACAGGTAAAAGAATCAAAAAAGATTCATTTTATATGTATAAAAAATTGATAAAAAATGAAGGTTTATAAAATGGTTAAATATATAGAATTGACTAATAAATTTCAAACAAAAGTAATTTTATCTAATATAGGTGCTTCTATATATGATATAAAAACAAAAGATAAATTTGGTAATGTAGAATCTATATTATATACAACTAAAAATAAAGATGATTTTTTGATTGATGGAAGCTATTTAGGTAAAACTATCGGTAGAACTGGTGGTAGAATAGCTAATAATAGATTTGTTTTAAATGGAAAAGAATATATCATTAATTCAAAAGATCCAAATGGTCTTCATGGTGGAATTGATGGCTTTGGATATAAAGAATTTACATATTTAAAAAATGAAACAAATGAATATAAGGAAGTAAAATTCTCATGTATTTCTAAGGATTTAGAATCAGGATATCCTGGTAATTTATATTTAGATATTACATATAGATTATATAATAATATAAATAAGCTTATTGTATTGTATGAAGCAATATCAGATAAGGATACATTACTTAATATATCAAATCATAGCTATTTTAATTTAAGTGGAAATGCCAAAAATAATATATTAGAACAAAAATTATTTATAGATGCAGATAAAATGGAAAGAATAGAAAATTTATTACCACAAGAAATAGTTAATTGTAGTGATATATATTCTTTTAATAAAATGCATAAAATAGGTGATCATATTTTTGATCCTGAAATTATTAATAATACTAATGGCTATGATTTTCCATATATTTTTAATAATAATAAAAATGATTATAAAATCATACTAAAAGATGATGTATCAAAAAGACAAATGAAAATAAAAACATCATATCCTGTAGTGGTTGTTTATACATGTAATTATGTTGGTGATATCGTAATGAATAACAATAAAAAGATGGAGCCATATTATGCGATATGCTTAGAATGTATGTACTATCCTAATGCTATAAATAGTGAATTTTTAGATAAAAAATATGATGTATTAAAGAAAGATACTAAATATAAAGAATCAATTGAGTTTTCTTTTGAGGTAGATAATGATTAAACTAGAAGGTTATGTTAAAGGAGTGAATTTAGGTGGATGGTTATCTCAAGGAAGCCTAGATGTAAGTCACCTAGATTCATTTATAAAAGAAGAAGATATAAAGAAAATAAAAGAAATAGGATGTGATCACTTAAGATTACCTGTAGACTTTGAAAATATCTATGATGAAAAAAATATGTGTGATAATCCTATTGGTTATAAATACATAGATTTATGTATTAAATGGTCTAAAAAATATGGTTTAAATGTAGTTTTAGACTTACATAAGGCACCAGGATATACATTTGATGATTTTAAGTATTCTGAAGGCTTTTTTACAAATGAAAAATTAATGTCATTATTTTTAGATATTTGGGATAGATTATCTAAAAGATATGCTAAATATTCAGATATGATGATGTTTGAAATGCTAAATGAGGTAACATCATTTGATGTAATAAATGAATGGAATGATTTAGCATTAAGATGTATTAAGGTTATTAGAAAAAATGCACCTGATGTAAAAATATTATATGGTGGTGTAGGATATTCAAGTGTTTTAGCAGTTAAATATATACCAAAGCCATATGATAAAAACATTGTATTTAATGTTCATTGTTATGAACCTATGGCATTTAGCCATCAAGGAGCTTATTGGGTAGATAAAATGCCTACGGATTTTAGAATGAAATATCCAATGGAAAAGACAACATATGAACAAATAGTAGAAATAGTTCCTGCACTTAAAAATGAAATGATCTATGATATGTTTATGAATAAGAATTTAACTGGTGAAAAATTCTTTATTGAATTATTCAAAGAAGCAGTTAATTGTGCTAATAAATATAATGTAGGTCTATATTGTGGTGAATATGGTGTAATAGATAGAGCTGATGTTAATTCTACATTACTTTGGCTTAAGGATATTAACAGTGCTTTTGAATATTATGGAATAGGTAGAGCTATATGGAGCTATAAAAAGATGGATTTTGGTATTGTAGATGATCATTATAGATTCATCTTTAATGATTTAATTAAATATTTATAATATTGTGTTATTTTTTCCTGATTTTGTAGTATAATTTATATACGTAAAAGAGGGATATAATATGTGGGAAAATAAAAAGCCAGTATATGGCGATCAAATAAGAGTAAATAGAGGAATGTATTATCATCATGGAATATATGAAGATGATATGCATGTATATCAATATGCAGCACCAGAGGGAAGCGAAATAAGCCAAGAAAATGCATTAATTATTTCAACTACACTTAAAGATTTTTTAAAGGGTGGCGAGGTTGAAGTAAGAGTTTATAACGAAGAAGAATTAAAACAAAAAAGAAATAGTGATGAGATAGTAAATTTTGCTAAATCAAAGCTAGGCACTGGACTTGGTGAATATAGTGTAGTTAGCAATAACTGCGAGCATTTTTCGAATTTATGTGCCTTTGGTGTATCTAAATCAAATCAGGTTGAAGACTTTTTAAGTATGTTATTTGGAGGTTTAAAATGAGAGTAGGAATCGATGTAGGTGGGACTACAGTTAAGGTTGGATTTGTTGATAATTATGAAATAAAAGAAAGATTAGTAGTTAAAACAACAAAGGATAAATTATTTGAAGATGTTTGTGAGAAAATAAAAGAATTTGTCGATTTAAAAAAAATTAAAATTGATTCTATTGGTGTTGGACTTCCAGGACATGTTGTAGGAACAGTAATTGATAAATTACCAAATATTGGTATTGAGAATTTAGATATTAAGCCTATATTTGATAAATATTTTCCTAATATCGAAATAAAAGCAACTAATGATGCAAATGCTGCAGCACTAGGTGAAATGCTTGCTGATAACAAAGTTAAATCAGCATATATGATTACACTTGGTACTGGTGTAGGTGGCGGTCTTGTTATCGATTCAAAGGTAAGAGATGGTGCCCATGCTAATTGCGGTGAAATAGGACATATGTTTATTGATTTTGTTCATAATTATAAATGTTCTTGTGGCTTATTTGGTTGCTTAGAAACTGTAGCATCTGCAACAGGAATTGTAAGATTAGCTAATGAATATTATGATAATTTTGAAACTAAGCTTAAAAAAGATAACCTAACTGCAAAAGAAATAATGGATGCAGCAAAAGAAAATGATGAATTAGGCTTATTTGTTCTAAACATGGTTTCAGATGCATTAGGTAGAGCTATATCTATTATTGAGCTTTCTGTAGATGTAGATGCATTTTATATTGGTGGTGGTGTATCAATGGCAGGAGATATTCTAATTAATAGAATTAAAGATAATTATAAAAGATATGCTCACTATGCTATAAAGGATATTGATATTAAGCTTGCTAAGCTTGGTAATGATGCAGGAATAATTGGGGCTGCATATTTATCATGAAAGTAAAAGAAGCAGGATGTAAGATATATAAACCAGAAATATTAATATGTCCTATATGCAAATCAAAATTAAAATATTGTTATACCTTATCTAATAAGGTTATTCAATTTTCATCAGGAAGAATCATAAGAATTAAAAATTTAGGATATAAATGTCCTGTGTGTAATGATACAGTATATTTTTCTCAAGCAGCTAATAAATTTGCTTTTAAAGGTTATACATATTCAGCTAAAATAGCGTGCTATATTGCATATTATAAAGAATTGCATTATGGAAGAGAAACTATATGTGATATTTTATCTAATAAAGGAATTGAAATATCAGATAGAAATATTGATATTATATATAAGAAGTTTATATCTTATTTAAATATGGATTATGATTTAAAAATAAAAGAAGCATATAAAAATATGCTAGATAAATATAATGAAATAAGATTATCAATAGATTATATAACTATTGAAAATAAAAACTATGTTATAATGTATGATTTCTTTACAAGTGATATATTAATGATTATTGATTTTAACGGTTTAAATGACCCTAAAATGAATAATATTTTACAAAAATATATTAATGATGAATATAATATAACGACAATATTCACTGTAAGGTCATTTGTCAGTTCTTTTCAGCCATATTTAAAGTCAATAGCCCCAAAACGTTGCAAATTCTACGCTTTTGCAAAATTTTAGAATAAAATTCGTCGAATTTTTTTCGATAAAAAGGCAAAAAATATGTATATTGTTTGACTACTTTTTCAAAAAGTGTTATAATTAACTCAAACTTTTAGAAAGAGAGAAAATTTAAAATGGCTAACAATTATTTTGACGATTACGATAAGAAGATACTACAGTATCTGCAAGAAGATTCATCAATTTCAAACATTGATTTATCTAAAAAAATAGGATTAGCACCATCTTCATGCTTACTTAGAGTAAAGAATTTAAAAGAACAAAAGATTTTAAAGCAATTTACTGCAGTTGTAGATGAAAAAATTTTAGGATTTGAAATAACTTGTTTCGCTAAAGTATCGATGTCGCCTTTAAATAGAGAAACATCAACAAAATTCATCGAAGAAGCTAATAAAATCCCTGAAATAATTGAATGCTATACTATTACTGGTGAAGCTGCCTTCTTACTAAAAATTGTAGCAAAGAGCTTCCAGTATTATAGAGATTTCGTATTTGATAAATTACTTGCAGTTCCTCATGTATCTAATATTGATACATCTATCGTAGTAGCAACTGAAAAGAAAACAAATGTTATTCCATTAGATTAATATTAGCCCTAAATCAGGGCTTTTTTTTATGGAAATAATTAGGAGGATTTATTATGGATAAAATATTATTTGAAAAAAATCGTAAAAAAATATTAGATCAAATGGAAGATAATTCTATTTTTGTTATATTTTCTAATAAAACAGATAGTGATGATATTTTCAAACAATCATA
>Ga0247611_10008640_pt1 | contig 12488 bp, 1 predicted proteins | sample 177DNAGHGhighgp2_FD_192422 | JGI IMG/M metagenome (GOLD analysis project Ga0247611, IMG submission 192422) | Sheep rumen microbial communities from Palmerston North, Manawatu-Wanganui, New Zealand - 1770 DNA GHGhigh gp2 | ecosystem: Host-associated > Mammals > Digestive system > Stomach > Rumen ... | reverse complement strand
TACTGTTGAATCCCTGGAGCATAGCTGTCTGATTTGCAAAGGACTGCTGCATGTTCGCCATCTGTCTTGTATTTGCGCCCTGCTCAACACCGGCAAAGCCGTTGCAAAGCTGTGTCTGAATACCGTTGACGCCGTTTCTTATCTCTGTGATGTTATCGTTGATCATCTGGTCGCGGAAACCACTATTGATCTGGTCGCTCTGGTTCATCCATGGATAAAGGCCACCGTAATTTCCGGCTCCGTTTCCGGCTCCGTTGCATAAACCGGATCCGCCCCATCCCATGAACATGAACAGGAAGAGAATGATAATCCAGGAAGCGTCTCCACCCCATCCGTTATTGTTATTCCCAGTTATGGCAGCAAGATCTGCTGCTGACATATTATCTGAAAATGCCATTTTAAATTACCTCTGATTAAAAAACTTGATCGTCCCTTTGGCCAAAAGGTTTTTACATTTCAAGTTTATTGCATCAGAAGTTTTTGCCGTACCGACCTAAAAAAAGAGAAGGAACTTAAAGTTCCTTCTCCGTAAATACAATTACTTATTAAGTGTTGAAACTTTCCATCCGGCCATCTGCCAGAGCAGTTCTTTCATATCCGGTGAAAGTCCTGCAATTTCTGACCTTACCTTCTTCTGCTTATCCTTTGTTTCTCCGGATCCTTCCTTTATAGCCATTATGTCATAAGACTTATCAATGACTGTATCGAAATCTCCATTTACTACATCCAGGTAATCAGCAAATTTAGACGTTTCCTTAGAATCAATGCCTTTTTCTTTAAGCACCTTTTCTTTGGCCATATAAAGCGCAACACTGTCGGCTATTTTTCGCGTGTACTCCCACTTATCAGGATCCTCAGACTTATCAATGCTGTCATTCATAAAGCCGGAATAGAGATCCTCGTAAGTATTCTGGTAGTCCAAATACTCAGAGCTGGAAAGATCTATTCTTTCACCGCCTTTTCCGTTATTGAAATGAGCATCTTTAACAGAAGGAAGGTAGTTTTTATCTCCTGTCTCTTCTGCGATTGAAGCTATGATCGTGAAGTCTTCCGGTGCCTTGCCTTTCCGATAATCAATAAGTTCCTGCAATACGTCAGACCTTGTATCACGGCTCTTTTTCGTCTCTTCCTCATCCTTGCTGAGCTTGTTGTAGGTGTTGTACCTTTTCTTCATGTACTCATCCATGGAAGCTTCGAGGAGATTGTCGCCTTCGGTCTCGTATCTCATCTTTGATTCTCTGGCCTTATCGTATATCCAGCCGGATACATCGTTAGAGTAGCGGTTATCACGGACATACTTTTTGGTAACTCCGAGATAAGGATCACGCTCACCCTTCACGTTTCCGGCATTTATCGGGAACAGTGCACTCTGGTAGTCCCAGATATATCCAAGTACATTACCTGCAAAGTGGTCTAACTTCATAGGACTGATATTAAGTGCCTGTCCAATAAGATAAGCCGCTTCACTGGTCTTTTTGTTGTACTGCTTCTTAGGTACAAGGTCCTCGTAAGCTGTCGGTACGATTTTTGCACCCAGATAGTTCTTGTTCATTGCTGTCTGAGCCGCGACACCATACACACCGGTATTGGAAATGACTCCAAGTATGGCATCATCTATGGCCTGCTGCAATCCGTTCTTACCGGCATGTACCGGGAATTCCAGTATTTCAGATGCTATCGGCGGAGTCACCTGCTCGGCAAAATAATCAAAGTACTCTTTGAATGCCTGGTCGTTCTGGTCTGCCAGATGCTCAAAGCTTCTTTCAAAGAACGATTCAAGGACTGATAGCTCATGGTTCTTAGGAATTGCAAAGAACTTCCCATCGCCTATGTGATATGTGAAGTAATAGTTCTTGATGTAATTTGAGAGAAGGTTGTACTCCTTCTTGTCATCGTCGTCACGGTGGTTCCATGCGTAGCTCAGCATAGCAGTGATAAGGGAAGTCGCCACAAGGAATGTCATTCTTGCCCTTATAGCCTTGTCCCTCACTTCCTTTGGTTTGCCCTTCATGTCTTCAGCGGAATAGTACCTTACAGCATGATCAAGTCCCTGGATATTGGCATTAAAGAACTGTACTGCCTTATTTAGCTCCTTTCCGTGCAGTCCTTTCTTCCTGAAGTTAGTCGTAATATCCATACTCTCATAAAAGGCTCTCTGAGGGCTCATGCCGCGTTCACGCATCAGTCTGTATGTCGCGTATCTCGGACCCATCTCGATAGTCTCTGCCAGGAACCGGAAATACTTAAACGGGTTAAGCATCGAAGGATCAAACTTCTTACTGCTGTTCACGAGCTTACGCATATCCTTCACGTAGGTATCGGATCCTACCCATACAGGTGCACCCTTGGCACCCATGGAAAGGAACTCGCTGTAGTAGTCCGATGTAGGCGCTCCCCTGAACTCATTAAAGCTCTGGATGTAAGAGTCTCCTATAAGCTTAGCGAGCTTGAAGACATTCTTTGTATCAGAGTAATTAATAAGTGTCTGGAAGTCTCTCGGTGAGTTTGAGAATATGGACCATACAACATTGTTTCCGGTGGTGTTGCTGGTCATAAACCTCGTGAGCTTTCCATAGAGTTGTACCAAAGTGTTTGACGTACGGTAGTCCATGGATGTGAGCGATCTGAAAAGATTCTCGTCATTTACCTTCCAGAACTCCGGCTTACCATTGACCATGATAGATATTTCATTAAGATCCTTTCTTGCGCGTCCTGTCTGGAACTGTGTAAGAGTGTTGTCGATCTTATCTACCATGTCATGGAGAAGATCCTGCGCTGCAGGATCCACTCCGCGTGCTATGTCTATATCAGCGATCTTGTTATGGAGTTCTTCCTTTATGCCCCTCATGTCAAAGTTCATTGGCACTTTTGGTTCCGGTATCTGCTCTAAGAATAAAGCATTGGCATCATTCTCAAGAGCCGCCTTTCTCATCTCCAGGAGCACGGCATTACGTGAAGCCGCGTTCATTATCTTCATGGTTGAAGTAATGATGTTGTCCAGAGGATTTATGATAGTCCTTCCGGATCCGTGAGCACGTCTCAGGGCATTACCCTTCTCTTTAAATCCTGTTCTAAAGAACGGTACATAATGCGGATAATCCTTAAGCATGTTCTTATAAGCCTGCGGAGTGATAAGTCCATACTTTAGTGCATAATTTTTCAATACATTCTTCTGGAAGGTATCAAGGTTCTCTGCTGCCATCTTGAAGTTTGGGTACTTCTTTTCAATCTCAGCCTGTCTCTCGGCCATCCATTTCTGGTTGTTCTGCCTGTCGTCCTCGTATGTACGCATACCGAGTGCGAGTCGCTCCGGAGCATGTCTCACTACAAGATAATCGCCAAAGTCTCTGAATTCCTGTGATTTAGGGTCAAGATTAACGCCTTTCACACAGTCCTTAAGAGAAAGTCCCAGATAATTCCCTTCGAGATCACGGAGCTGTCCGTCCATTGCATAGCCTATCGTTCCATCGATGTATTCTGCATTTGTCGCTCTCATGTGGGTATTTGTGCCGTACTCATAATCAAAATCCTTCATGCCGTAGTTAGAGTCTACCCAGTTGATCTGTTCTCTTACCATGGCGTCATGGACTTTCTTTCCGAACTCACGGTAATCCCGTAAAGATTCTTCGTGTTTTACAGTATGCTGCGTTATTTCCTTCGCGCCTGCTGCATATACGGCGTTTATTTTATCTGCGAGGTTCTCAAAAAGATCGAGGTCTCTTGGCGTAAGTTTATCGAGGATATGTTCCGAAAGTTCCGGATAATCTATCCGTGCAGTGTCCCTGTTTTGCAGATAAAGTCTTACGAATTCCGCAATGCCTTCGTCAAATACCTCATTCTCTCCGTAATCACCTTCCTCGTATTCCTCATAAAATGCCTTCTGAGCTTCCGCTATCATAGCCGGATCATAGATAGTTGCGCTTGAAATATCGTAATGGTCAGCAAGCCAGTGTCCGAATTCGTGTGAGAAATCAGGAAGATAATTGGCGACTTTTGTACGTATGCCTTTGTTACGCCTGTTGAACTGTCCGCCAATGTCCTCGCCCTTTGTATAGCGCTTGCCCGGTGTGTACTGGAAACCGAAGTCATAAGCAGCCTGTCCGAGTATGTCCTCAAGGCGCTCCGTCTTTGCATCAGAACCGATATTCTTCTTAGCAATAAACTTATCCGGTCTTAATGACTCCTGGAATGCCTTTGCCCTTTTCTTCTGCTCCTGTTCCCTTGTGGTAGGTTTCTTCTGTGGTCTCTTATCAATGTCATAATCTCCATGTGGGTTCTCTGATCCGGGATTTATAGTTGGTGTTTTGCTGTTGCTATTGTCTCCTTTCTTTTTCTTCTTGGCATACAGAATATCCTCATCGGATGTTCCTGCCGGTACAATGTCGCGTACAGCGTTTGCCGAGAAGAGTTTCTCTAAAGCCTTTTCTCCTCTTTCACCTGTAGGGACAAAATACCGTTCTTTGCCGTTTATCTTTTCGCTGAACACATCGTAATACTTAGGGAGAGACCAAAGGTTATTTCCCAGCACTTCAATACGATAGTCATTGGCAACACGGCTTCTTTTAAGACGCTGTTTGTCAAAAGTAAGATTGACTTCCTGGTTATCATTAAGTATCTGCTTCATGACATCCTTTGAAGTGTAATTCTCCTTTGTACGTTCTGCGCCCAGTCCTTTTAGTACACTGTCAATATTCTGTGCATCTATGATACGTCCAAGATACTGATTACCGTCATTAGTTACGATACGCATAACACGAGTATTGTTCTGCGGAAGCTGTTTCCAGATTGGAAGTAGCGTTCCGGTCAGCATGTGCACTGTGTTATCAATATATTCAGGAGCCCTGTCAGTTTCCTCTTTCCATGCCTTTTTCCATTCGTTCTTAGGAACAGGTGTTGTACGTTCATCAAGAGTTTTTTCAGAATAGCGGTTAAATACACCTCTTATCGGACTTCTGAGGTCAAATGTTTTAACGACTCTTCCGGTTCTTGGATCTGTTTTGTTAGCACCTTCGAAAACTGCTCTTACGCTCCCGTCCTGCAAGCGAACCATGGATATGATAGGCCTGTCCATGATATCATCGTATGAAATCAGCTCCGGCTTATTGGAAACTTTAAGCTGTACATATTTTGTAGCGGTCGAAGAATTCTTGTCTTTATAGACTTCCTTCTCGTCGATTGTTTCGATCTTGTCTGCCTTTATGGTCTCAAGTCCTCTGTCAAGAGTACCGTTCTTTATAGCCTGTTCCGTCTTTTTCTCAAGGATTGAATAAAACTTCTCGAACTCCTCGTTCTGGTCCTTTATATCCAAAGCAAGTATCCTGTTAAGGAACTTACTTACATCACGCAGCGCTTCAGCAGAGTCATTGATACGTCCATATTCATCGTAGATATTTACACCAAGACTTTTTACAAGTTCTGGTGATGCCTGTCTGTAGTATGCTTCAAGAGCGTCTGCTGCCAAAGGTGTTTCCAGATTATCCTTCTCGCTGAATATTCCGGAACCTGCGTCACGCTGTCCCTTTGTGAGCGCGCCCATCTGGTTCAAACGTTTTGCAATGGTAGAAGTAAATCGTTTCTGACCCATTACATCCGTTGTGACGAGTTTGTATATAGGCTGGCTCGCTTCATTGGTTCTGTGTGTACGTCCAAGTCCCTGAATGGCAGCATCAGCTTTCCACCCCGGCTGGAGGATATAATGGACTCTCTGCTGCTGATTCTTTGCACGTAAGTCTGCATGATAGGACTTTCCGGTTCCGCCTGCATCTGAGAAGATAAGGATACGCTTCTTTCCGTCCTGGAAAGCATTGGCATCAGCTTCGCCCTTTGCTTTGTTCCAGTTCTCAGTCACACGCTTCATTCTTCCGTTTGCCTGTTTCTTGTAAACGACTCTTCTGCCGCGTCCTGTGACTTCTGCCACGTTATCAACGCCAAAATGGTCAAGGATCATTTCCAGAGGTCCGTCCGGAACCTGCATTTTTCCGATATCCTCAATGAGTTTATCGCGAAGGGCTACCGCACGTTTGTCGTTTACCGGATTTCCCTTGCTGTCTTTTACCGGCCTTGTTTTTTTATTTCCGTCTTCATCCTCGTATTCCTCGAATGCCTGTACCGGGAATGATTTTCTGAGATAGTCAATCAATGCTTCAGAAGGTGTAAGGTCAAGGTTCTCAATGTCTCCGTCCTTCATGGCTGATAGCTTCTTATCTGTCTGTGAAGCATTTGTATTTACAATCTGAATAACTATGCTTCGGCCGTTTTTCAGTTCGTTTTCCATGTCCGTAATGACAGACGGTAATGACATGGATGTAAGGATCTGATTGTAGAACCTTTGAAGTGTTCCCCAGAACTGTTGACGAGCATTTGACTTTGCGTGAGAGTCCGCTTTGGTTATTTCAATGGCTTTTTCAACATTCCTTAGAACGGTTCTCCATCCCTCACTCATCTTGTTGTAGATGTCGGTCTGCACCTCATTAAGAGGATGTGTGATGGTCTCATACTGTACTCCGTCATAGCTTATACTTCTTGCCATGTAGTCACCCATGGACTTCATATCTCTTGCAACAAGTTCCATAGCTGCAAGACCACCGGAAGAAATACTTGAAGCAAAGTCCTGGAAACTATCAAAACCGGTTCCCGGTCCCCAGAGCCCCAGACGTTCAAGATAAGCATATTGTGAGATATCGGATGCTCCTGTCGCAGTTGCGTATACCACACGTGCCTTTGGAAGCTGTTTCTGAAGTTCAATACCCCATAATGCCTGATCTGCCGGTTTTCTAGTTCCGCGCTTTCCCTTGATAGGAACAGCACCCTTCATCTCATGGGCTTCGTCAAGAACGATCACGCCGTCAAAGTCTTTGCCTGCCCATTTAACGATCTGGTCGATACCGTCCTGTTTTCTTCTGCCAAGTGTAGAGTATGCCATAAAGAGGATACCGTCTTTATTTTGAATATCCTTTCCTTTGGTAGTTGCCTTCTGGAAGCTGAAAACGTCCTTTGGATTTTGGCCAAGATCTCCCCAGTCTCTCTGTGCATCCAGCATTAAGTTCTCGTTTTTACTTACCCAGATAGCTTTCTTTCTTCCCTGGTTAAAGTTGTCAAGAATTATGGAAGCAAGCTGTACTCCCTTACCTACTCCGGTTCCGTCTCCGATGAAATATCCCTTACGTGTACCGTTCGGAAGGATGATCTGGTGCGCCTGTCCTGCATAGACAATGTTTTCAAGCTGTGCAGCGGAAGGCTTACCGGATTCAATTAGCTCCTGTGGAAGATGTGGAACATATGTAGCATCAGGCGGCTCCACGGCACCCATTGCAGCACTTTCCACGAGTACTCCCGGATGCGGCTTAGCACCCTTAATGTTTACCTTACTTGGTGCATAGTTCGTATAGGTGCTGTCGATGTTGATCTCTTTTTTCTTGTTTTCTACCTGTACAAGTCGCAGTCCGCCAGAGCCTTCAGAATTGGATTCATTATCTTTGCCATCTGTTCCAGCCACTCTTCCCGTATCTCGCCCTCTACGTCCTCTTTGTTTGGTGGATACATCTCTATCTCCTTCAGTTTCTGTAGATCCTTCGGAAGTTCCTTCAATATCTGTTCCGTATCTTCCTCCCCGTACAGACTGTTCATTTCCTCCCGTAACCTCTGTATCAGTCTCTCGTCTGTCCCCGGCAATGTTTCCGCTGCTAGATTCTCCAGTGATCTCTCCGGATCGTACACGTCCGTCAGATAATCCTGTGTCTCCGGAAGATACAGACAAAGATTCGCCAGATTGTCTATCTGATTCACTAATATCTGACTTACTGATGATTCGCTCATTTCTGATACCCTCCAAATCTGTTAATACGTCTTTAAGTTCCTTATATTCTCCGGTCAGAGTCTTTCCTTCCTGCGGACCGGTCTTATCAATGATTATAAGCTGATCATCAAATGTTGTGCCGTTCTTTTTGAAATTGGAACCGTCAATGCGTACATTGGCCTTAATGTCATACTCCTTGCGAAGATCATTAAACCATGCCCTGAATGAAGGCGCATCGTCAGACATACCCTTTCCTACGATCGCCACAAGACGGCCATTGTCAGAAAGTCTGTCCAGCGCCTGTTCGATATGTCTCTTTGCATTGGCAGTACTGTTCTTGCTTGTCCTTCCTGCCGTTGATGAGAAAGGCGGATTCATGAGCACAACGGTAGGCTTCACATAATCAGGGAGTATATCGTTGATATGTTCTGCGTTCTCGTTGAATGTCTCATCAAGTCCAAGTTCGTTAAGAAATGCAAGGCGGCGCTCTGAAAGTTCATTTGCATAAACTTTAGCTCCCCATGCCTTACCAAAAAGCGCAAGGCCACCGATACCGGCACTTGGTTCCAGAACAGTGTCGTTCTCATTGATGTTAGCAAGCCACGCAGCAGTATAAGCAAGGTTCGCCGGAGTCGAGAACTGCTGGAACTGCTCCATCTCCGTTGTACGCTTTGTCTGAGTCGGAATATGTTTTAACATATCCTGGATCTTTGCAAGTGTCTGCTCAGCCTTTTCAAGAGAAGTGTTTCCGTTTTTGATGAAATCTGCGGACATAAGGTACTTGTTGATGCCGAGTTCCATTCCGTCATATGCGTCCTTAACGGTGTAGGTCCCTTCTGCCTGTGTGCCGCCATAAGCCTTGTCTGCCACATCAAAAAGCCAGCCGGAAGAGAAGTCTTTTCCTGCTTTTATCATCCCGGACACCTTGTCCGCTATTGCAAGCTGCGGAGAAACCGCAGGTGCAGATTCTGCCCCGGATACTTTTTCTGTCTCACGTTCTGTTTTATTTGTCTCACGCTCCGGTGACTTAGTTTCTTCAACTATTTTCTCTGCTTCAGCTTTTTCGGTATTGTTTACCGCTCTCCTTCTGGCAAGTCCTCTTTCATAAATAATATCGACAATATCATGAAATTGTTTATCAAAATTCACAAAAGTTCTGTCGTTGTCGAGTGAAGATATAGGATCTCCATTAAGCCCTGCACTGTAAGCCTTTGCTGCGTTCTCATCGTATGCGATAACCATTGAGTACATGTCCGCATCAGATTTGATACCATCTACAAAATCTGCGAACAATATCTTATAAGCCTTTTTGATATCATCGTCTCCGGGGAAACGCATTTCTGCACGACGATCAAGCTCACGATTTACATCGTCAGCTGTCTGAAGCAATCCGGATGCAGAGATATTTTTGTTACCATTTTTAGTTATATTGTCACTTTTTTGAGTTTTTCCCTCACTTTTTTGAGATTTGGTAACATTTTCTTTAGTTAAATCGTTACTATCTTCATTGTTTACATTATCAGTTCTACCGGCTTCACGTTCAATTTCTTTTCTAAGATCATCCTCGAAACGATTTCTAATTGCAAAATCCGGCGTCTGATCATCGTTGTAATAATCGCGGACTTTCTCCATATCTGCTGATTTTGCAAGTTTGTCAAACAGACCATCCCGGTTTATGGTTCCACCATTTTTCACGTTCTCAACGACTTTATCGTAAATGGATGTATCTACACCAAATCTGTTTCCGGATTCTTTAGGTTCTGAAACATTATCTTTAGACAGATCCTCTGCGATCTGCTGGAGCTTGTCGTTAGAATTTGCTTTATCTGTTGTAAATCCATTGTTCTTAGCCACAGATACAAGATCATTCAGTGCTTGGCCATAGCTTATTTTAGGATCGCTCTTATACCTTGTTGATCTGGCATCATTGATCATTCCGCCCATCAATTCACCGGAAATGTCTCTGATAGTGCCTACAAGTCGGCCGTTTTCATCTGCTGTGATCCTATATTCAAAATTACCGGCTATGTATCTGTTGAACACACCCAGACTATCCCTAAGAGTATCAGAAGAAACCGGATTATCAGATACCCAATCTTCCGGACTCGCATAATTTGATCCGGTCTTTTTGGCATATTCCATCCGTTTATCCGATAATTCTTCTGCTTCTGTATCATTCTCATTGGCAGCAGGTGTTGAAGTTTCTTCAACATCATTTTCACGTGAAACATCTGTTCTGGACATAGTTGTGTCCGGTACTTCCTCAGATATTTCCTGCTGTACAATATTTTGTACATCTTCTATGGTATCCTGATTATTTATCTCATTGACCAAAGTTTCAGTAAGGTTCTTTGCTTCCTTCGGTGTAGACTCAGAAGTATCCGCGGTATCAATATTGTGTTCTTCCATAAGAGCATCAACTGCTGCATTTACCGTCTCGTCTACCTGCTGCTGCACATTCCCTGATGATGTAGGTGCATCCGGTGTTGCTTCATCAACTGTAGGCTCAAATGTCATTGTGCCGTACTGCATATCATTTTCAGGTGCAGCTTCTCCCGGCTCGTAATAATCTACATCAACAATAGAATCCTCGTTAAGGTCATAATCTGCCGGTTCCTGTCTGTTAAGAGCTTCCTCGTATGCTGCTCGTTCCTGTCTTCTGATACGGTCATTGTTTACTTGGTTGTAGGAAAGTGTAGCAAAATCAGTGCCAGCATTAATGACAAAGGCATTTAATGCACCAAGTCCGGCTTCATACCATGCTTCTGGATCCATGAGATCTATCTTGTTCTTTTCGCCAAGCACAATATTTCTGGTAAGCTTTTCGGTAAAGTCCTGTAAATATTCCTGGGCTCCTTCACTGGCCATGTTTCCGGCAGTATTAAGAAAACGGTCTACTAGATATGCTCCACCTCTTGTTGTGGCAAGTTTCATAAGGCCTTGCCTTGCCGCTTGCGCCATTGCGGTATTTCCGAGTGCATTCTTTAAAACGCCACCGCCATAAGAATTTATACCACCGATAAGCCAGTTGGTAACTGCCTCGTCTACCGTCTGCTGAGCGCCTATTGCTGTTGCCTTATTGCGATCGTAGCCTTCGTTGATAGTTCTCTGGTAGGCGTTGCCGCCGATTGAAAGTCCGAAAGCAGCATTTGCAATACGTCCGGCATAAGGTATGCCCTTAGCTCCAAGTCCTGCACCGAGAAGTGATGTAGGTGCCATACGTCCGGTTGTTTCGGCAAGATCTTGTAATACTTGTTCTGCCCCATTAGCAGCATTTTCTCTTAATATATTGCCTTCATAATTATTAATAGATGTCGGTTTCTTTGCGGTGCTGCCTAAAACCATAGGAATAGTATTCTCGATACCTTCTCCAAAATTCTCTACACCACTTATAAAACGTGAACCAATACGTGATACCGGATTATGCATTGCCGGGTTATCATCATAGTTCTGTTTTGCTATACGATAATTGGTATAGTTTCCTAAAGCCGCGCGGAAATCCTCAGCACGCTCCACACCATACTCGCCGTAAAGCTCGTTATAGCGCTGTCTGTCCATTGGAGACATGGCAGTGTACTGCCTGATAGCATCCGGAACTGAAAGATCGTTCTGATATCTGGAAGCTTCCTTAAGTGCTCTCTGAAGAGGGTTCTTAGGATCTTTTCTCGCAGCAGCCGCGTACTGGATCCTGCGTGCAGCATCATTTGTAGGCTGTAAACTATTTTCCTGATAAGGATTATCAGAAGGCTGTCTCATGGCATAGCCGATCTCTTCACCCAGGGAATTAGGATTATTCGGATTAAGGCCCTTTGCGATCGCGAGAAGCATGTTGTGAGTATCACTGTTATCAAACTTTCCGCTTGATCTCTGCGCTACAGCTTCCTCCGGAGTAAGATTGTTAAGCTGTCCTGAAGGTACAGTATTCCTGATACTCTCCATAGCTTTCGCACTAACCTTCTCTGTAGGCTTATAAGCTTCTCTTGGAGTCTTCGCCTGTTCTTTTGCACGCTCCGCCAGAGGAACCATATAATCAGAAAACATGCTGTGTGGAGCACGTCCTAAAGCTCTCTCAAGATCCATGCGGTTATATGCCGCCTGTGTGCTTTCGGACATGTTCTGACGCCTGCGTTCTTTAATGCGTTCCATAGCTTCAGACATGATATCCCCTGGAGTTCTTGTGGATCCTGTTACATAGGGAGTCTGTGGCCCGTAGATCTGTTCACGGGCCTTACGATTCTTTACATACTCATCAAAAGCATCGGCAGCAGTACTTCTATGTGCTTTAGGTCTCTCAAGATCTTTTCTCGGTTCCTTGCCATTTTCGATATCCTCTACCTGCTTTTCTTTGTTCTTCTTAACCTTTTGATTATATTTGTAATTAAGAGACTTCTTATAATTAGCCATTGTTTATGCCCTCACCCAGTAACCGTTCTTATTTTTCTTCCAGTTATTTTTAGTAGTTGCATTTTTAGTAGTTTTGACCCCGGCCGCTTTACCTTTCATCAGATTATCAAGGGCAATTTCGTTTAATGTGTCATTAACAATACTGTCCTGAATAGGTGTAAGTGACGGTTTAAAGTCGATGTAGTTGTTTTCGATTGTATTCTGCAAGTAATCATCTTCCGGATACCTGTCCGCATATGTTCCTGAATTTCTGTTCTTAAGACGGTTATAGATATCTTGTACATCGGAA